>Ga0316197_10002744_pt1 | contig 12560 bp, 9 predicted proteins | sample OudBiesiAoxic_MG_FD_204939 | JGI IMG/M metagenome (GOLD analysis project Ga0316197, IMG submission 204939) | Coastal sediment microbial communities from Oude Bieten Haven, Netherlands - site A oxic | ecosystem: Environmental > Aquatic > Marine > Coastal > Sediment | place: Netherlands...
CGATCTGGTTGCAGGTATCACCGTTGCACTGGTGCTGGTACCACAGTCCATGGCGTATGCGCAGCTGGCCGGTCTGCCGCCTTATTACGGTTTGTACGCGTCATTCCTGCCCGGCATTGTTGCGGCGCTGTTCGGTTCTTCCCGGCAGCTGGCTACCGGTCCGGTTGCGGTGGTTTCCCTGATGACGGCGTCAGCGCTGGAGCCGATTGCCGGCGCCAACCCGGAGCTCTATCTCGCCTACGCCATCATGCTCGCGCTGATGGTCGGTATCTTCCAGATCGCACTGGGACTGCTACGCCTGGGCGTGTTGGTGAACTTCCTGTCGCACCCGGTGGTGATCGGTTTTACCAATGCCGCGGCCATCATTATCGGTACCTCGCAGCTGGGCAAGCTGTTTGGTGTCAGTGTGGAGAGGGCTGCGCATACCTATGAGACCGTATTCAATACGATAGTCGAGGCCTTTAGCAGTACCCACATGGAAACCATGCTGATGGCGATTGCCGCGCTCAGCATCATGATTGCCCTGAAGCGCTGGCTACCGCGGGCACCCAACGTGCTGATCGCGGTGGTGATCACGACGCTGGTTTCCTGGCTGGTCGGTTTCGAGCAGTTGGGGGGCGCGGTGGTTGGCTCCATACCGGAAGGTCTGCCAGCCATTGCCATGCCGGAGCTGGATTTCCAGACCATGGGGCAGTTGTTGAGCGTCACCGTGGCGATCGCGATTATCGGTTTCATGGAAGCCATTTCAATCGCCAAGGCCATGGCCGCCAGGACACGCCAGCGTCTCGATGCCAACCAGGAGCTGGTGGGCCAGGGCCTGGGTAACATTGCGTCCAGTTTGTCCCAGGGCTACGCAGTGTCCGGGTCGTTTTCGCGATCCGCGGTCAATATCAGTGCCGGTGCCAGGACAGGATTTTCTGCCGTGGTCACCGGTGTGGTGGTGGGTATCACCTTGCTGTGGTTGACACCGTTGCTATATCACCTGCCGCAGGCAACACTGGCATCGGTCATCATCATGGCTGTCATTAACCTGGTCAAGATCGAGCCCATCAAGCATGCCTGGAAGGTACAGCGCCATGATGCCACGGTCGCTGTCATTACCTTCGTGCTGACCATTATCTGGGCGCCGCACCTGGATAAAGGCATCATGGTCGGCGTGCTGTTGTCGCTGATGCTGTTCCTGTACCGCTCCATGGCGCCACGCGTTGCCGTGCTGTCGCGTGATCCGGATGGCACGCTGCGCGATGCGGAGGTGCGCAAGCTGGAGACCTGCCGCAATATTTCCCTGATCCGTTTTGACGGTTCCCTGTATTTTGCCAATACCGGTTATTTTGAAGACAAGATACTGGAGCGCGTTGCGCTCAAGCCGGATCTGAAATACGTCATTATCGATGCCGAGGGCATCAATGAAATTGACGCCACCGGGGAAGAGATGCTGGGCGAGCTGACCGAACGCCTGAGGGAGGCCGGTGTTGAACTGCTGATGGCCCGCGCCAAGAAGCAGTTATGGGATACCTTCGATCGTACCGGGCTGATGGAAAAGCTGGGCCGCGAACACATGTTCGCGCTGCGTACCCAGGCCTTCAAATATGCCTGGGACAAGCTCGGTGACAATCATGCCGAGACCTGTCCGCTGCGTGTGGCGAAGCCGGTTGAAGCGGAAGCCTGAGTAAACAGGGTCGCGGACAGCATCAGCACCTGCACTTTGTTCATACGTTGGCATCGCATGCGCGATGATCTCGGGATGAGACGGCTGCTGTATTAAACCCGCTGAAACACCAGATCCCACACCCCGTGGCCGAGGCGCTGGCCGCGCTGTTCAAATTTGGTGACCGGCCGGTAGTCCGGCCGTGGTGAGAAGTTACCGGTGCCCGCGCAGTTGTGAAAGGCCGGCGACTGTTCCATGACCTGCAGCATATGCACGGCATAGTCTTCCCAGTCGGTCGCCATGTGCAGACAGCCACCGCGCCTGATTTTCCTTGCCAGCAGTTCGATAAAGCCAGCTTGCACAATCCGGCGTTTGTGATGACGTTTCTTGTGCCACGGGTCCGGAAAAAATAGCAGTAACCGATCAAGGCTGTTATCCGGGATGCAGCTCTTCAGAACCTGAACCGCGTCCTCGCGCATGACGCGAACATTGTCCAGCTTGCGTGTCTCCAGCTGCTGCAACAACCGACCTATACCGGGTCGATGCACCTCGATGCCGATGAAATCGCATTCCGGCTGTTGTTCGGCCATCGTGGCCAGCGCGTCGCCATTGCCAAAGCCGATCTCGAGTGTGCATGGCGCCTGGCGACCAAAAATGGTTGCCATGTCCAGCACGCTATCTGCTTCCAGTCCGTAGCGTGGCCACAAGTCCTGCAGCGCGCGTCGCTGGCCGGCTGTGATGCGCCCCTCGCGGCGCACAAAGGAGCGGATATGCCTGAGCGGGCGTTCATTGCTTGTTGCGGTCATCAGTCGGGGGCCGGAAAGTAAAAGGCTGAAATACGACGAATTCCAGGCATGCTGGCTGCAGTGTTCGGTTTGACCCTGCAGCCGGTGATCGAGCAGAAAGCTTGCCAGGCCTGGTATATCTCCAGGGCGGCCTTAGAAAAACGTACCATCGATGGGTGACGAGGCGCTGGCAAAGCGCTTGCGCGGGATGCGCCCGGCACGGTAGGCCTCGCGGCCGGCCTCGATACCCTTCTTCATGGCCGAGGCCATCAGCACCGGGTCACGCGCGCCGGCAATGGCGGTATTCATCAACACCCCGTCACAGCCCAGTTCCATTGCCAGTGCCGCATCCGAGGCCGTGCCGACGCCGGCATCGACGAGTATCGGTACCGTGGCATTCTCGACAATCGTCATGATGTTGTAGGGGTTGCGGATGCCGAGCCCGGAGCCGATCGGGGCCGCCAGCGGCATCACCGCGACACAGCCAAGCTCCTCGAAACGCTTCGCCACGATGGGGTCATCGTTGGTGTACACCATGATCTTGAAACCGTCCTTGACCAGTACCTCGGTGGCCTGCAGGGTCTGCATGATGTCGGGGAACAGGGTCTTTTCATCACCCAGTACCTCGAGCTTCACGAGGTCGTGCCCGTCCAACAGCTCGCGTGCCAGCCGACAGGTGCGAATCGCATCTTCAGCTGTGTAACAACCGGCCGTATTGGGCAGCAGGGTATACTGCTGCGGAGATATGACATCCAGCAGGTTGGGCTCATCTGCATTCTGGCCGATGTTGGTGCGGCGAATGGCAACGGTGACAATCTCTGCACCGCTGGCCTCGGTCGCGGCTCGGGTCTCCTCCATGTCCTTGTATTTACCGGTACCAACCAGCAGGCGCGAGTGGTATTCAACACCGGCAATGATTAACGGGTCGCCGCTAACGGCAGCAGAGGGGTGCATGACAGTAGACATAGACAGTAAGCTCTTTAATACTTGGTAAAGGTCGGGTGTGGGGGAGAGGCTAGCCACCGCCAATGGCATGCACAATCTCTATCTGGTCGCCAGGCTGAATGATGTGGCTCTCAAAGGTGCTGCGTGGCACGATTTCCCGGTTGATTTCCAGGGCCAGTCGTTTCCCCGTCAGGCCGAGGTCTTGCAGCAGCTGGCTGGCACTCAGACTGTCCGGGAATTCCCGCTGGTCACCGTTCAGGATGATATGCATGATTTTTCGTAGCGGGGCAACATAATAACGCGGTATTTTACCGTAAACAGGGAGTCTTCGGTATTTTCCGAAGGAATAACACATTATGGATGAGTTTACAGAAGATATTATTTCCACCGAAATTGCAGGGACTCTCGATGGCCTGATGGTGCAGCGCATCAAGCGCACGCCCGACAGCATCGCCTATCGCAGTTTCGATGCCGACAGCAAGTCCTGGCGTGATACCCGCTGGAGCGAGGTCGGCGAGCAAATTTCCCGCTGGCAGGCGGCGCTGGCGGCGGAAGACCTGTTACCGGGAGAGCGGGTGGCCGTGCACCTGCGCAACAGCAAGGAATGGGTCTTCTTTGACCAGGCGGCGCTGGCCTGCGGCCTGGTGATCGTGCCGTTGTACACGGATGACCGCCCCGACAATATCGCCTACATCATGAGTGACTCCGCCGTGAAGGTGTTGCTGGTACAGGACGCCGCCGTCTGGAAACGGCTGGGTCCGGCACTGGCCGGGCAGGATGACCTGCAGCGGGTGTTGATACTGGATGGCTCCAGATCCGGGACCACGGCTGTGTTGCAGGACAAGCGTGTGCGACTGGTGTCAGACTGGTTGCCGGTATCGGCCGCGCCGTTACACAAACGCGACGGTGATCCGCATGCGCTGGCGTCGATTGTCTATACCTCCGGCACCACCGGTCGCCCCAAGGGCGTGATGCTGACCCATCACAACATGCTGTCGATCGCACATTCCGCGCTGACCATGATCGATGTCTACCAGGAAGACCTGTTCCTGTCATTCCTGCCGCTGTCACACACGCTGGAGCGCACCGCCGGTTATTACCTGCCGGTGATGTCCGGTTCTGCGGTTGCCTATGCACGTTCCATCCTGCAACTGGCGGAAGATCTGCAGCATATCCGGCCGACGGTCATGATTGCCGTGCCACGTATCTTCGAGCGAGTTTTTTCACGTATCCAGGGGCAAATGGACAAGCAGTCCGGGTTCAAGCGGACGTTGTTCAACCTCACCACCGAGATTGGCTGGCACCGTTTTGAATACCAGCAGAAACGTGCCGGCTGGCGTCCGCGCCTGTTGTTATGGCCATTACTGAAAAGGCTGGTGGCATCCAAGGTCACCGCAAAACTCGGTGGCCGCCTGCGCCTGTCGGTGAGTGGTGGCGCGGCCCTGTCGAAACCGGTGGCGCAAATATTCATTGGTCTGGGTGTGCCGATTCTGCAGGGTTACGGACTGACCGAGACCAGTCCGGTCATCAGTGTCAACGTGCCGGAAGATAATGAACCGGGCAGCGTGGGTGTTCCATTGAACGGTGTGCAGGCACGTATCGGCGAGGATGAGGAATTACTCGTCAAGACGCCGGGCATGATGCGCGGCTACTGGAATAACCATGCCGCCACGGCGGAGATTATCGATTCCGATGGCTGGCTGCATACCGGTGACCAGGCGCGTATCGACAAGGGGCACATCTATATCACCGGCCGCATCAAGGACATCCTGGTGATGTCCAACGGCGAGAAGGTTCCACCGATGGACATGGAACTTGCCATCAGCCTGGTGCAGGCCATTGAGCAGGTGCTGGTGATCGGAGAGGGCGAGTCTTTTCTTGCTGCCATCGCGGTATTGGGTCAGGAAGAATGGCAGCAACTGGCGGAACGTTTTAAACTCGATGTCGATGCTGCAGACGCATTGAAGAGTGAAAAGCTGCAATCGTTCCTGCTGAAGGAAATCAGGGGTCGTTTAAAAGACTTTCCGGGTTACGCCAAGGTGCGGCGCGTCATCCTGTCACTGGATCCATGGACGGTCGATAACGGTTTGCTGACACCGACGCTGAAGGTGAAACGTGCGCGCGTGCTGAAGAAGTTTGCCGATGAGATAAAGACGCTGTATGAGAAAGACCCGGCCAGACGCTAGTGTTGATTGCCAGATTTTTTAATGGCCACGGAATCCACGGAAGAACACGGAAATATTTCTTGTAAGGAATTTATTGTTTCGTGTTCTTCCGTGGATTCCGTGGCCATTATTTAAGTCTTTATCAGGCTGAACATGTAGCAGGATAGAATGTCCAGCGCTACCAGCTGAAATACGCAAACCCCTTTTCCTGCAATTGCATAATGTCGTCCACCCCGATCGGGACATATTTTGCAAACGGTTGCAGATCCTTTTCTGTCCAGCCCAGCGCCTTCATGGTGTTGCCGCAGGCGTGAAAGGCGACACCGTATTCGGCCAGCGAGCTGGCGCTCTGTCGCAGCTCCGGCGGGATCGGGCGTTGTGGATGTTTCGCAATGAGGTGCAGGCCGGGTCCGAACACAGCCACCACGATCTCGATATCGTCGCCATACTTGCGCAGCATTTCACCGACCGAGAACAGCACATGTTGCAGGTACTCGGGATCGGCATAATTACACTGGTAAACAATGCGGTGCTCCGCCGCGTCTTCGAAGTGCGTCTCGGTATGGTGTGCCTGGACCTGTCGCGCAGCGACCAGTCCACCCAGCAAGCCAATCGATTGCAGGGCGATCCGGCGGGTGCGGCTAAACAGTGGATGGCGCGGCATGGCAATACTCCTGATTATTATCTACGATTCATACTACAATTAACGGCACTGCCTGTGTAGCGCTGCGGGACTGATATTTCTGAATTCTGTCTGAAGGAGCATGCTTATGAAATTACACGCTATTAAAAACCTGCGTCTGTACGCCGTCAGTCTGGGTACTGTCCTGGCAGTATCGCTCGCAGCCTGTAACCCCATGGCCGTGTCGAAAGACGTCAATTCACGCTATTACAGCATACCCTCCGGTTCCAGACTGATCCTGCACCAGGACCTGAAGGTTGCGGCCGGGAAGGCACATATCAACATACAGCATGGCAGGACGGCTGCGGGACTGGATAACTGGACCGTGGGTTGCGAGCTGGAGGTGCGCAAGCTGGGACCGGGGGTGGTAACGGCGGATACCTTCATCATTACCCGTGCAGAGGTGTCCCAGGAATGGGTCAACCGGCCCAGCACCATGCGTTTTTATCGCACCCTGTATTTACAGTCGGAAACACAGCCGAATGTTATGAACATGGAATGCCAGTACTGGGCATACCCGTTGCATGGAGACGTCATCCCGGTTTCCGAGATGCGCGAGGCATTGGGCTCTGTCGCCACTCTTGAATTCGTGCAGTGAGGCGGGGTTGTTTCTAGCTGAAAAAATGTAATGGCCACGGAATCCACGGAAGAACACGGAAATATTTCTCGTAAGGAATTTATTTTTTCGTGTTCTTCCGTGGATTCCGTGGCTATTTAATCAAAATACACGCAGTTAAATCCTAGGGACCGGCAGCTGCTTCTACCGCCGCAGGCTGGGTGCGTTTCATAAACCAGTTGAAACTTTTCTGCTGTACTGCGTCCGGTGTGTAGTCGGTCTCGTTGGCGACGGCTTCCGCCTGCTGGATCCAGCCGCCCCCCATGGCCTTGTACAGGGCTACATAAGAGGCATAGACATCGTTTATGCTCTGGGTGTGCAGCAGCTCTGCATCGAACAGGCGGCGTTCCGAGTCCAGTACCTCGATATAGCTGACCTGGCCCTCGTCATAGCGAATTTGTGCAAACTTTGCATAGCTCCGCAGTGCTGCAACCCGCCGGTCCTGTGCCGCACGCTCTTCACGGCGTTTAACACTTGAAATCAGTGCATCATCCACCTCGCGGAAGGCCGTCTGCACGGTTTGCGCATAGCCGACCAGCAGCTGACGTTGCACCGCCTCAGAGGCGCGTACCTGGCTGCTGATACGGCCACCGCTAAAGACCGGTCCCAGCGCATCGGCGCCAACGCCCCAGATCTCCGACGAGCTCTGCAGCAGGTCTGACAGTTCGGTGCTGGCGTAGCCAAACAGGCCGGACAGCGAGATGGTGGGGAAGTACTGCGAGCGTGCCACGCCGATCTGGGCGTTGGCGGCAATCAGGTCCTGTTCCGCGCGCTGGATATCCGGGCGACGTGCCAGCAACTCCGAGGGCATGCCCGCGGGCACTGCTGGCAGGCCGAGTTCGGCAATGCCCTTGCCGCGTGGAATATCACCGGGGTTGTGGCCGAGCAGAATGGACAGCGCATTCTCCTGCAGGGCGATCTGTCTTTCCAGCGAGGGTATGCGCACCGCGGCCTGTTCATATTCGGAACGTACCTGTGCAACCTCGAGCTCGGATATCACCCCACCCTCGAATTTGACCTGGAACAGTTCAACGGTCTCGCCGCGTGATTTCAGGGTGCGCCTGGCGATCTCCAGCTGGTAGTCAAGATTACGCAGGTTGATGTAGCTGCTGGCGACAGAAGACACCAGCGTCAGGATGACCGTGCGCCGGACCTCTTCTTCGGCCAGCAGCTGCGCACGGGCGGCTTCACTGGCGCGGCGAATGCGGCCCCAGACATCCAGTTCCCAGCCGACATTCAGCGCCGCAAGGTAACTGTCATTGATGCGCGGGCTTCCGGCAGCCAGCGAGGTCTTGTTACGGCCAGCCGATCCGTCATAGCCGATCTGCGGGTAGAAACCGGCGCGGGTAATATCCACCCGGGCCGCGAATTCCTCGACCCGGGCCGCGGCAATGCGCACGTCCTTGTTGTTCACCAGCGCTTCATTAATCAATGCGTCCAGCACCGGGTCATCGAACTGCTCCCACCAGCGGGCGTTTACCGTGCCGCTGGCATCGTCGATGCTGTAGCGCCATTCGTCCGGTATGTCGATTTCCGGTTTGACGTAGTCCGGCCCGACGGTGCAGCCGGTTACCGTTATTAATGCAATAATCAAGACAGCAAGCTTCCGCATACTACTAATCCCTGAATCTGATAAAAGATAAAAATATGGCCACGGAATCCACGGAAGAACACGGAAAAATAAATTCTTTACAAGAAATCTTTCCGTGTTCTTCCGTGGATTCCGAGGCTATTTAATAAAATACTGGTGCCCAGCCGTGTTGGTTCTATATCCCTCATCATTACAGCGAATGACTATTCGATACCCTTGTCACTGTTATCGATTGCAGGCGTTTCCGCAGTATTACCCGCAACCCGGCCACCGGCCATTTTTTCCTTCATAGTGATAATCAGGTAATAAAACAGCGGCACAAAGAACAGCGCCAGGGTGGTGGCGCCAATCATGCCACCAATGATGCCGGTACCGATGGAGTGGCGCGAGGCGGCACCCGCGCCACTGGCCAGCACCAGTGGCATGGAGCCGAGAATAAACGACAGTGAGGTCATCAGGATCGGCCGCAGCCGCAGCCGCGCGGCTTCCAGGGCGGCGTCGAAGGCCGACAGCCCTTCACTGTATTTCAATTCGGCGAATTCGACAATCAGGATGGCGTTCTTGGCCGACAGGCCGATGAGGGTCACCAGGCCGATCTGGAAGTAGACATCGTTTTCCATGCCGCGCAGCCATACGGATACCAGTGCACCGAAGATGCCGAAGGGCACAGCGGTGATGACGGCGAGTGGCAGCGACCATTGTTCATACTGGGCCGAGAGGATAAGAAACACCATCACCAGTGCAAAGACGAAGATGATGGCCGAGGAACCGCTGGCCTTCTTTTCCTCGTAGGCCTGGCCGGCCCAGGAATAGGTGAAGTCAACCGGCATGAACTCGTCGGCAACCGCCTCCATGGTCGCAAGCGACTGGCCGGAGCTGAAACCGGTGTCGGCGTCGCCGGTGATCTTCGCGGCCATGAAACCGTTAAAGCGCGGCAGCAGGTCGGGGCCGGTCACAAAACGGGACGTCACCACGGACGACAACGGCACCATCTCGCCCTCACGCTGCCGTACGAAGATATTCTGGATGTCCTCGGGTTTTTCGCGGAACGCCGGCTCGGCCTGCAGGATGACCTGCCAGACACGGCCGTACTTGTTGTACTGGCTGACGTACAGCGAGCCGAACAGGGTTTGCAGGGCGGCATACACGTCCGGCACCGAGACGCCCAGGGTTTCGGCCTTGGCACGATCAACGTTTGACAGCAGTTGCCGGGAAGCGGCATTGAGGGTGGTGTTGAGTTGTGTCACTTCCGGCCGCTCGTTGGCCCGGGCAATCAGTTCCCGGGCGACTTCCTCAAGTCGACTGGCGCCGCCCTGGCCACGGTTCTGCAGCCAGAACTCGAAACCACCCTGGGTGCCCAGTCCCGGGATCGAGGGCGGGTTGATGGGGATGGCGATGCCTTCCTGCAGAGCCTTTAATCTGGGTGCGGCAAGGGCGATGACGTCATCCACCGACATGCCCGCATCCTGGCGTTCGCCAAAATCCTTCAGCGAAATGAACACGGTACCGGAGTTGGTCTTGAACTGACCATCGATGAGACTGTAGCCGGCCAGTGCCGAGTAGTCTTCCACGGCTGGATGCCCGGCAAAGATCTCGGCGACCTCCTGGGTCAGGGCCTGGCTGCGATCGAGGCTGGCACCATCCGGCAGGATGATGGCGGCAAACAGATAGCCCTGGTCCTCGGGCGGTACGAAACTGCCTGGAATGGTCCCGAACAGCGTGACGATGCCGAACATCATGGCACCCAGCGCGATCATGGCGAGCGTGACACGCTTCATGGTCTGGTTGACGCCTTTGGCATAGTACGTGGTCATGCCCTCCATCCCGTTGTTGAACCACTTGAAGAACCCGCCGGGTTCTCCCCTGGCCGGTTTGATGAGGATGGCTGACAGGGCCGGTGTCAACGTCAGTGCCACGAAGCTCGAGATGGCCACCGAGATGGCAATAGTGACGGCAAACTGTTTATAGAGTACGCCGGTAGTCCCCGGCATGAAGGCCACCGGCACGAACACGGCAATCAGTACCAGCGTGGTGGCAATCACCGGCCCCGTGACTTCCTCCATGGCCTTGAAGGTCGCGTCTTTCGGTGACAGCCCGAGATCCTCGATATTGCGTTCCACGTTTTCCACCACCACGATGGCATCGTCGCAGACAATGCCGATCGCCAGCACCAGGCCGAACAGGGTCAGCAGGTTGATGGAAAAACCCATCGCCTGCATGCCGATGAAGGTACCGATCACCGAGACAATGATGGCGATGGTCGGGATCAGGGTGGTGTTGACCTTCTGCAGAAACAGGTAGGTCACCAGCACCACCAGGATGATGGCGATAATCAGGGTCTCGAAGACCTCGTCGATGGAGGCCTCGATGACCTTGGTGGTGTCAAACGAGACCTTGTAACTGATGCCTTCCGGAAAACCCTGTTTCAGCCTTTCCATCTCGGCACGTACATTTTCGGCTACTTCCAGGGCATTCGACCCCGGTTGCTGGTAGACCGCCACGAAGGTGGATGGACTGCCGTTCAGGGTGGAGCGCAGGTTATAGCTCTTCTGGCCTTCCTCGGCGTATCCGACGTCCCTGAAGCGCACAATCGCCGTGCCCCTGGGGTCGGCCCGCAGGATGATGTTGTCGAACTCTTCCGGTTCCGAGAAACGCCCCCCGGTGACCACCGGGTAGGTCATCTCGACGGGTTCGTTGGTGGGTGACTGCCCCAGGCGGCCGGCTCCAAACTGCTGGTTCTGCTGGCTGACGGATTGCTGGATATCGGTCGGCGTGATGGACAGGCTGGCCATGCGGTCGGGTTGCAGCCACAGGCGCATGGCGAGGTCTGGCAGGCCCATGATCGACGCCTGGTTGGCACCCGGGACGCGCTTCAGTGCATCCAGTACATACAGGTTTGCGTAGTTGCCGATGAACTTTTCGTCATAGCGCCCGTCGGGCGAATTGATGCCAATCAGCATCAGGATGCTGGAGGAACGTTTCTCAACCTTGACGCCGGTACTGCGTACCGTGTCCGGTAATTCCGGCAGGGCAAGGCTGACGCGGTTGTTGACCTGTACCTCGGCGGTGTCCGGGTCGGTATCGATATCGAAGTACACGGTGAGTGTCATTTCGCCGGTGGCCGAACTGGTCGACTGCATGTAGAGCATGTTGTCGACGCCGTTGATCTGTGTCTCGATGGGTGCGGCAACCGTGTTGGCCACGGTCTCGGCGTCCGCGCCCGGGTAGCTGGCACTGACCGTCACCTGCACCGGGGTAATGGCCGGGTACTGGTTGACCGGCAGGCTGACCATGGCGACGAGCCCGGCAATGACCACGATGATGGAGAGCACCGACGACAGGATCGGGCGCTGGATAAAAGTCGCTGAGATCATGGCGCTGCGCCTAGTTTGCGTTCGTGCTGCGGTCGGCCGGCAGCTGCCCGGCCGGTTCGGAAATCCTCACCGGGACGCCGGCGCGCAACTTCAACGCTCCGCTGACGACCACGGTGTCGCCCGCTTTCAGTCCCGCGTCGATGAACCACTCCTTGTCATGAACCGGACCCACGGTCACCGGGCGGAATTCCGCCTTGCCGTCGGCGTCCACCACCCACACAAAGCTGCCCTGGGCACCCTGCTGAACGGCCTGCTGCGGGATCAGTATGGCATTGGGCCGGATCGCCCCCTTGATCAGCGCACGCACGAACTGTCCGGGGCGTAACTGCTGATCCGGGTTGTCGACCTCGGCACGGATCAGGAAGGTACCGGTGGCCTCGCTGAGGGAGGCGTCGGAGAAGGTGATTTTGCCGGTGTGCGGATAGACCGAACCATCCGCCAGTACAACCTCAACGACAAAATCATTGTCATCAGGATCAATAATGATCCCACGCTGCACACTGTCATTGCGTTTCAGTATCTGGTTCTCGGAGATGCTGAATTCGACCCACATGGGGTCAAGTTGTGCCACGTAGGTCAGCAGGCTGTCACCCATGCCGATGTAAGCACCTTCCCGCATCACCGCAAAACTCGACTGACCGGTGACCGGTGTCGTGATGGTGCAATAGCCAAGATCCAGTTCAGCCTGTACCACCCTGGCCATGGACTGTTCCACCGCGGCGGCGGACTCGCGATAATAGCCCTTTGCATCATC
>Ga0316197_10002746_pt1 | contig 12558 bp, 9 predicted proteins | sample OudBiesiAoxic_MG_FD_204939 | JGI IMG/M metagenome (GOLD analysis project Ga0316197, IMG submission 204939) | Coastal sediment microbial communities from Oude Bieten Haven, Netherlands - site A oxic | ecosystem: Environmental > Aquatic > Marine > Coastal > Sediment | place: Netherlands...
CAGCATCCCGTCCGCAGCCAGCTGGTCGATGTTCGGCGTCGGATTCACCGACTCCAGCCAGCCTTTGTAAGCGCCGATCGCGTGGGGGGCGTGGTCGTCACTGAACACGAAGAGGATATTCGGCCTGCCCGTCGAAGCCTTGGCGGAGTCGGGGCGCTCGGCCGCATTGGCAGCGGCGGCCGCCACGAGAGAAAGGGAAAAAAGGATCAGGCGTCTCATTGATAAGGGGTTTAACCCGCAGGTCGCCCCTTGGCAATTCTAGAAACCCCGATTTGTGAGAGCCATGAGGGGCACCTGCCCGAAACCGAATCGCCCTAAGCGCCGCTTGGTGTGGTGCGGGCGTAATCGATCATATCGCAGAAGACCTGGTCGATCTGGCGGTGAACCCGCTCGATCGAGAAGTAGCCAGTGCGTCGAAACGCGAGCATCTTCGCCCCATCGAGTTCGGCCATCTGCGCAAGCAGGCTCTCGATTTTGCGGCAGCGATTGCTCAAAGCACTGGAGAGCGACTCCGGTAGTGCCGATTCACCGACTGCCGCCCGCAGCGCGCTGACCTGGCCTTGCACCTCCGCCAGTTCTCGCCGCGGCTCTGGCTCGAGCGGCCGCGCATCTTTCAAGTGGCGATCTGCCCGGCATTGGGCGAGCACCAGTTTCCCTGCAGCCCTCAAGTTTTCAGGCAGGGCACACAGGAGGGGGACGATCTTCGGTGCCGCGGAAACCGCTCCACAGCTTTCCATCGCTTGAGAAAATTCGGGTGTTGGCAACGACTTGCCGACCTGGAGTTTCCTTGGATTCACCTGGGCGAAAGTTTCAAGGAATCCCGCGTAGGCGCGGCTGCCGTAGCGGTTCTCAGCAATATGGATCAAGGTGTCACCAGCTCTGATTTCCCAGGTATCAGCGGTAGACGGCTCGGGGTTCCTTGCCTCGGACACCGCAGGGATCGCGAAGAGCCCAAGGAGTAAGGAGAATGGTCTCAGGTGCATCGATGAGGAATACGCTAGAATTCCTCCCAATCTTTCAGCCTGTGATGGCGGCGGAGTCGAGCCCACGGGATCGCAGGAGCCCGGCCCAGCTACTCACCCGCCGCCCTCCGCGCCGCCCGGATGGCATCTCGGTTCGCCTTCGTCATGGCGACACCGTTGAGGGTCTGCCTGTTTGGGGAGTCGAGCTCCTGCACGACGAGCTCGACTGTGTTGTTCTCCGGGTGGTGGTCCATCCCATCGAGCACATCGACGAGGTCTTCTGCGAATCGCATCTGCCACTTTCTGTCAAAGCGGCGCTGGCTGAAGGCGACGATGTCTCCGGCTGCAATCCCATCGAGCGAAACCAGCTTGAACCACTCGAGGCCGATCTTGACCACGGGTTCATCCCCCTCCCAGCGGACGCCGCTGAATGGCGAGACCTTGCGTCCCGCGTCAGCCCTACTACCCGCCCCACCCTTCGCCCCGCCGCCGGCGAGATAGTGCTCGATGAATTTCCCCACCACCGCGTCGCACGGCTTCCCACCCGATTCAGGGTCCACGTTGGTCACTGCGATCGCGGCGAACTTCCTTCCTGGCGCCATCCAGATCAGACAGTAGTTCATCGTGTTCGATCCGTTGTGCCAGAGAGCCGGGCCGTTTGCCCATGCTCGATCCGCGATCACCCAGCCGCAGGCGTAGTCGTCATTCCCATCCGCGATCGTCTGCAGCCGCACGAACGATTCCGGCTTTTTCAAAACGGGTCCGACCTCGTGGTCGAGGTGCATTTTTACATAGCGCGCCAGATCCGCGAGCGAACAATGAACCGTCCCCGCCGGACCGATGACGTCGGGATTGTCATCACCGGGGCCGGGGGGCTGGGGCTTGGTTTTCGACGTGTGCCCCCACGGCTGATCCTCTTTGCGTCTGGCGGCAGCTGCTCCGAATCCGGCCGACTGCATCTTGAGAGGTTTGAAAATCCGCTCTTGCATGAGCTCTTCCCACGACCTGCCCGAGATCGTTTCGAGCATCACGCCCGCGACCACGAATCCCGAATTGGAATACCCATACTTGGTGCCGGGCTCGAACTCGGGTTTCAATTTGAGAAGCCCCTCGGCATACTGCTTGCGGCGCTTCTCGATGTCGCGCTTGCCGGAGTCTGCCGCCGCCTTGATCCGAGTTCCGAGCGGGGCATTGCTCGGAATCCCGCTGCGATTGGTGAGGAGTGTCTTGAGGGTGACGTCCTTGTATTCGTCACGCATGCGGACCTCGCCGCCGAGCACCTCCGAGATGGTCGAGTCCCAATTGAGTTTTCCTTCCTCGACGAAGGTCGCGGCCAGCGTCGCCGTCATCGATTTCGTGCAGGATCCGATATGCCACTTGTCGGCGGCGGTCACCTTCTCCTTCCCCTTGAACTTCCGCAGGCCGACCGCCCCGATCGCCTTCACTTCCCCGTCGACGATCGCGAGACCCCCGAGTGCCGGGAGCTCGTTCTCAGCCCTGATCTCCTCCAACATGGCCTTCACCTCTGGCGTCGCAGCCGCTTCGGCGATCACTTGAGTAAGCATGATCAGGGAAAGCGCCGCTCCAGATAGGGTTCTCATCGGGAGAGCCTCGAACCGGATCGGATTCTGATCAATCGATTTGCTGGAGTGGAGATCCTCGCCTTGATCGAGGATCAAACTAGAGCTCTGCGAAGCCAATCATTGATTCCCCAGGAATTCTGCGGTAACCAGTCTCCCCGCGCGATTTCCGCACCGGCAGCGGCGCGAATTTAGTAAACCAGTCCTAAGCAACGTAAACCGACAGACCGCAGAACTCATGGGCAAAAGCTTATTCGAAAAAGTCTGGGATGCGCACACGGTGCGCACCCTCGGCAACGGCCAGACGCAACTCCTCATCGGCACCCACCTGATCCACGAGGTCACCTCGCCACAGGCCTTCGGCATGATGCGCGACCTCGGCCTCAAGGTCGCCTACCCGGAGCGCACCTTCGCGACCGTCGACCACATCGTCCCGACTGACCAGACCGAGCAACCGTTCGACGACCCTCTCGCAGATGCGATGATCACCGAACTCGCCAAGAACGCCAAGGAGTTCGGCATCACCTACTTCGACATCGCCAGCGGCAAGCAGGGCATCGTCCATGTCGTCGGTCCCGAACAGGGGATCACCCAGCCGGGGACGACCATCGCCTGCGGGGACTCCCACACCGCGACTCACGGCGCCTTCGGTGCGATCGCATTCGGTATCGGCACGACCCAGGTCCGGGACCTGCTCGCCACGCAGACGATGGCGATGACGAAACTCAAGGTTCGCCGGATCAACGTCGACGGTGAGCTCGGCCCCGGTGTCTACGCCAAGGACGTCATCCTGCACATCATCGCGATGTTGGGCGCCAAGGGCGGCATCGGCTACGCCTATGAGTATGGCGGGTCGCTGTTCGACAACTTCTCCATGGAGGAGCGCATGACCGTATGCAACATGTCGATCGAAGGCGGAGCCCGCGCCGGCTACGTCAACCCCGACGACAAGACTTTCGAATATCTCAAGGGTCGCCCCTACTCACCGAAGGGAGAGGAGTGGGATGCTGCGGTCGAGAAGTGGAGGGGCATCGCCTCGGACCCCGACTGCGAATACGATGACGTCGTCAACATCGATGCCGCAGACATCGCACCGAGCGTGACCTGGGGCGTCAGCCCGGATCAGGGGATCACCATCGACCAGACCATCCCGCGCCCGGAGGATGCGGACAACGACGCCGACCGCACCTCGATCCAGGAGGCGCTCGACTACATGAAGCTCGAGCCGGGAGCGCCGATTAAAGGCACCAAGATCGACGTCGCGTTCATCGGCAGCTGCACCAACGGCCGCCTCTCTGACTTCCGCGAGGTCGCCAAGTTCCTCCCGGGGAAGAAAGTAGCCGAGGGCGTCAAAGCGATCGCTGTCCCCGGCAGTCAGATCGTCGCCCAGCTGTGTATCAAGGAGGGGATCGACAAGGTATTCGAGGCCGCCGGATTCGAATGGCGCGGCGCCGGCTGCTCGATGTGCCTGGCGATGAACCCCGACAAGCTCGTCGGCGACCAGCTCTGCGCCAGCAGCAGCAACCGCAACTTCAAAGGCCGCCAGGGTAGCCCGACCGGCCGCACCGTCCTGATGAGCCCGCTCATGGTAGCCGCCGCCGCCATCACCGGCGAGATCACCGATGCGAGAGAAGTCTTCCAAGTCGAACCAGCCTTAGCCTAATTGTATTCAATGTTTGAGCACCTCGATTCGCAAGATTCGCGGTTGCCAGATCTGCAGAGCCCAAGCCAAAAGCATCCAGTCAAAAAATGGCCCTAGAAAAAATCACCCATCTCCGCGGCACCGCCGCCCACGTCCCCGGCAACGACATCGATACTGACCGCATCATCCCGGCACGCTTCATGAAGTGCGTCACCTTCGATGATCTCGGAGAGTACCTGTTCTACGACGTCCGCAAGAACGAGGACGGGACCGACAAGGAGCACCCGCTCAACGATCCGAGATTCGCCGGCGCCACGATCCTGATCTCCAACTCCAACTTCGGTTGCGGCTCGTCACGCGAGCACGCGCCGCAGGCGCTCTACCGCTTCGGTTTCCGGGGCGTCATCGCCGAGAGCTTTGCCGAGATCTTCTTCGGCAACTGTGTCACGCTCGGGATCCCCTGTGTGACCGCGGCCGCCGAAGATACCCGTGCCCTGGCTGCCGCGATCGAGGCTGACCCGGACGCCGAAGTGGTGATCGACGTCCATGCCCTGCGCGTCACCTGCGGCGATCTCAGCTTCCCCGTCCACATGCCCGACTCCGCCCGCGACGCCCTCATCAGCGCCAAGTGGGATCCGATCGCCGAGCTCATGGACGGTGCGGACGACGTCGCCGAGCGCGTCAAGTCCCTCGGCTACGCGTAGCAGACCGGCACGCGAAGTGTATACGCCCAAACAGTTCCAGCCCGGGTCCGACGCCGATTGCCTCGACTTCGTGCGCGCGAACCCGTTTGGGATATTGGCCACCCATTCCACGGATAGCCCGCGCATCGAAACGACTCACACGCCATTTCTCCTGTCGGAGGACGGGTCGGTTTTGACCGGGCACATCGCCCGTGCCAACCCGCATTGGAAGAGCTGGCAGGCGGGAGGGACGACCCTGGCAAAGTGCCTGTTCCACGGACCCCACGCCTACATTTCACCACGCTACTACGCCACCGAGTTCAACGTCCCGACGTGGAATTACACCGCGGTCGATCTGTCTGGAAGATTGCACATCGAAGACTCCGCCGAGCAGTGCCTGAAGTTCCTTTCCGAGCTAACCGAACGCTTCGAACCGGGCGAAGCTGGTTGGAAGTTTGACACAGGCGACCAGCGCTACTCCAAGCTGGCCGATGCCATCGTCGTCTTCAGCATCGAAGTCGAGTCCATCGAAGGGAAATTCAAACTGAATCAGAACAAGAGTCGTGGAGATCAGGAGAGCGTCATTGCCCACCTGGTCGGTTCCGGTCACCATGCGGACCAGGAGGTCGCCTCTCTGATGGAGGAGAATCTCAACAATCAATCCTGCTAGCGAAGCCAAGATCATGAACTACCTCATCACCGGAGGCTGCGGCTTTATCGGCTGCAACTTCATCCGCAGGCTCTTCGCCGAGGACGCGGATGTCCATGTCACAAATATCGACAAACTAACCTATGCGGGCAGCGAGGAGAACCTCGCGGACATCGCTGCCACCGCCGCCGACCGCTACCGTTTCATCAAGGCAGACATCGGCGACGCCACCACCGTCGAAGAGATCATCGCCGGCGGCAAGTTCGACATCCTGATCAACTTTGCAGCCGAGTCGCACGTCGACCGCAGCATCACGAGCCCGGCCGACTTCGTCAGTGCGAACATCGTTGGAACGGCCAACCTTCTGCAGTCCGCGCGCGAGCACGAAATACCGCGCTACGTGCAGATCTCGACCGACGAGGTCTACGGTTCCCTCGGCGATACCGGCTACTTCACCGAGGAGACGCCGATCGCTCCGAGCTCGCCCTATTCCGCCAGCAAGGCTTCCGCGGACCTGCTGGTGCTCGCCGCCTTCCACACCTACGGCCAGGACGTGGTCGTCACCCGCTGTTCCAACAACTACGGCCCCTACCAGTTCCCAGAGAAACTCATCCCGCTGATGATCACCAAGGCTCTGGCTGGCGAGAAGCTCCCGGTCTACGGCGATGGCCAGAACGTTCGCGACTGGATCCACGTCGATGACCACTGCGCCGGCATCGCCATCGCGGCTGCTACCGGGAAGCCTGGCGAGGTCTATAATTTCGGCGGCAACAACGAGCACAAGAACCTCGACCTCGTCAAAGCCCTCCTCAAATCCCTCGGCAAAAGCAACGACCTCATCGAATTCGTCAAGGACCGCCCAGGTCACGACCAACGCTACGCGATCGACGCCAGCAAAGCGCGCAACGAGCTGGGCTGGATCCCGACGTGGAATTTCGAAGCCGGACTGCAACAGACCGTGGACTGGTACCGATCCCGCGTAGAGTGAGAGCGCAAGAAGTAGGAGCGTCTCGCTCCTGCCGGGGCGGGGACGCCCCTCACCGTCACCCCTGCCGGGCCCCCCGTCTTGCCGGGTAGCGGGAGGGTGGCCATCCGCTGAAGCGGCGGAAGCGGTTCGAGAAGGTGAAGGGGTTCTGGTAACCCACCGCCGCAGCGATGGACTCGACGGTCGCTTCGGTCGTCGCCAGCAACTCTGCCGCGCGGTGCATGCGCAGCGCGATCAGGTGCTGGCGGGGCGTGCGACCGAGATCCCGCTTGCACAGGCGCTCGAGCTGTTTCTCGCTGACGGATGCGAGCCGTGCCATCGAGCGGGTCGACCATTTCGAGGTGAGGTCACTTTCGACCGCCGCCCAGAGCCGTTCGAGGCGCGCATCCTGTCCGGCAGGTTGTGCGAAGTCGCGCACGTAGCTGTGCACGAGATCGACCCACTGGGACATGGCAGCCGGCTGCGCATCCTCAGGAACACAGGCATGATATAATCCCGATACAGCGTGGAAGAACGGCAGTGGCGGATACGGGTTCAGCACTGGCGAACTGGCCTGGGCGACGGGTGCCTGCCCGTGCCCATCACGGTATCGCACCCAGCAGAACTCCCAGTGGCCGTTCGCCCCGGGCCGCACCCCACTGGCGACCGTCCGGAACGCATGCAGCGTGCCCGGCGACAGCAGGAATGCCTGCCCCGCCCCACACGGCTCCCATCGACCGTTCACCAGCACCTCACCAAGTCCGCCGAAACAGGCTAAGAAATACGACCCGCCCAATGCCGTCCGCACGATCTCGAACGGCGCCAGGGTCCGCGCAACTCCGAGGTGCACGATCCGGTGCTGGTCCAGCAATCGGCAAACGACCGCTGCATCATGCCAAGGCCGACCGTCCCCGCGGATGTCGGCACGGACCGTCAGCAGTTCCGAATCCGGGTGGCGAATGTCGCTTTCTGATAGGTCTTCGTCGTTTCGTAGCATAGCCAAAGCTCGCCAGCGGGCGTATGTTTCCCCTAGAAACTCCGTGCCTCCACGGCTTTGCTCAAGTTGTATTTCAGCCTAGCTCCCCTCCACTACCGATGTCGCAAACCAAAGCAAGTGCCTTCATCCTAAGCCTCTTGGCTGCCGCCTCAGCGGTGGCACAGGACGAACCGCGTATCGAACATCCCCAATTCGCTCCGGAGCAGATCGAATTTTTCACCAAGGAGGTGCGTCCGATCCTCGCTGAGAATTGCTTCAAGTGCCACGGCAACACCGACAGCAAGGGCCACGCCAAAGCCAAGGGCGGCCTGCAGCTGATCAGCCGGCGGGGTCTGATGATCGGTGGCGATCACGGTCCGGCGATCGATGAAGCGAATCCTGACGATAGCTTCATTCTTAAGATGATCTCGCACTCGGATCCGGATCACGCGATGCCGCCGAAGAACAAGCTCGCGGACGATCAGGTCGCCGCCATCACCAGATGGGTCGGCATGAAGGCGCCATGGAGCGCCGATGATATCGATGTGCTGGCCAAGCTCGAGGAGGAGTCGAGCCAGACGAAAATCAATGCCACGACCAAGGCGTTCTGGTCGAACAAGCCGCTCGAACGCCCGGCAGTGCCCGAGGTCTCCGAGTCCCTCTGGCAGGGCAACCCGATCGACGCCTTCATCTTCCGCGATCTGGCGGAGGCGGGGCTCGGGCCGAATCCCAAGGCGGGCAGGGCGACGCTGATCAGGCGCGCCTACTACAACCTGACCGGGCTCTCACCCACGCCCGAGGAGGTCGCCGCATTCGTCGGGGACGAGTCACCCGATGCGTGGCCGAGGCTGATCGACCGCCTGCTCGAATCGCCGCACTATGGCGAGAAGTGGGCGCGCCACTGGCTCGACGTCGTCCGCTACGCCGAGTCGAACGGTTTCGAGCGCGACTCCGACAAAGCGGAGATCTGGCGCTACCGCGACTACGTCATCAGGGCCTTCAACGAGGACAAGCCCTATGACCAATTCATCCGTGAACAGCTCGCTGGGGACGAGATCGACGATGTGACCATCGATTCCAGGATCGCCACCGGCTACCACCGGCTGATGCAGTGGGACGACGAACCGGTCGACCGCCACCAGGCGCGCTACGACGTCCTCGACGACATTGTCCGCACCACGACGGAGGGAATTCTTGCGATGACCGTCGGTTGCGCGCGCTGTCATGATCACAAAGGCGACCCGATCCCGCAGAAAGACTACTACAGCTTCATGGCATTCTTCAACGGGCTCACCAACCACGACAAGAGCCGGGTGATCGAACAGATCGTGACCCCTGAGATGCGTGGCGCCGTCGAGAAGAAACAGGCCGAGCTCGCCAAAGAGAAACGCCACATCATCGCGCGCCGAGCCGAGATGGAGGCGCTGGCCAAAACGAAGTTTGCCGCCAAGGATCCGGCGCTCGCCGCGGAACTCGCCGCCTCCAACTCCGAACAGGTTCTGATCCCCGACTCCCGCCGATCGCCGCACCAGTGGCACTTCACCACCGAGCAGCCGGACGATGGCTGGTACAATGTCGGCTTCCGCGCCGAGAACAGCGGCTGGAAGCTCGCCCCGGGCGGGTTTGGCAGGAAGGGCACCCCCAACTGCGACCCACGCACCGAGTGGCACAGCAGTGACATCTGGCTGCAGACGAGCTTCCAGTTGACGACCTTGCCAAAGAAACTCGTGCTAACCATCTACCACGACGAGGGGGCTGAGGTCTACCTCAACGGCCAGAAGATCCGCGAGTTCGACGGGCACATCACCAACTACACCGAGGTGCCACTTGGTGACGAGGCCACCAGCGCTCTGCAGACCGGGCGCAATGTCGTCAGTGTCCACTGCAAGCAGAGCAGCGGTGGCCAGTTCATCGACCTCGGCCTGCACCAGCCGAAGCGCGGTGCCGTCGACATCGCCAAGCTGATCCGCCAGCGTGGCAAAGAGATCTTCACCGACGAGGAAATCAAGACCTACAACCAGTTCCGGCGCGACCTGACAGAGATCGATAACGGCTCGCGCATGGATGTCGGGGTCAAGGCGATGGTGGCGCAGGAGTCCGGGCCCGAGCCGGCACCGATGCACATCCACATCCGCGGCAATGCCAACGTCACGGGCGAGGCCGTGGAGCCGGGGTTCCCGCTGATCCTCGGCGGCGGTCCTGCCGAGATCCCGGAGGTGGAACCGGGAGCCAAGAGCAGCGGGCGGCGCAGCGCGCTCGCCGACTGGATCACCGCACCGGACAACCGCCGCACCTCGCGCGTCATGGCGAACCGCCTCTGGCAGCACCACTTCGGGCGTGGCATCTGCCCGACCAGCAGCGACTTCGGATACCTCGGCGAGATGCCGACGCACCCGGAGCTCCTCGACTGGCTAGCCACCGAGTTCGTTTCTCGCGGGTGGAGCATGAAAGAGATGCACCGTCTGATCATGAGCTCGCAGGCCTACCAGATGTCGTCCGCGGGCAATCCCGAGGCGCTCGCGAAGGATCCGTCCAACTCGCTGTTCTGGCGCTTCAACATGCGCCGGCTCAGCGCCGAGGAGATCCGCGACTCGATCCTCAACCTCAGCGGCAATCTGAACCTGAAGATCGGCGGGCCGAGCATGTATCCGCCGCTCGACGAGGCGGTGCTGGCGACCTCCTCGACCAAGGGTGGAAAGTGGGGTAATAGCTCGCCGGAGGAGCAAGGACGGCGCAGCATCTACATCAAGATCAAGCGCAGCCTCAAGCCGCCAGAGATCGAGAGCTTCGACTTCGCCGACACCGACGCACCCTGCCCGGTGCGCTTCACCACGACGGTGCCCACCCAGGCGCTGAACATGCTCAACAGCCGCTTCCTCAACGACCAGGCTGCCACCATGGCGGCCAACCTGCGCGAGCAGGCCGGGGCGAATCCGGCCGACCAGATCCGCCTCGGATTGCAGACCGCCTTCTCCCGCCAGGCGCAGCAGGACGAGATCGACCACTGCCTGGCCCTGCTCGACGAGCTGAAGGGAGAACACGGACTGAGTGAGGAGAAGGCGCTCGAGCGCTTCTGCCTGCTCGTCCTCAACCTGAACGAATTCATCTACCTAGACTAGCTATGAGCCAATACCTTCCAAAAAACACCTTCTGCGGCAACACGCGCCGCGAGTTCCTCGGCAGTGTCGGGGGAGGCTTCACTGCGACCGCCCTCGCCGGGCTACTCGGCGGCGAAGGATACTTCAATCGTGCCGGGGCAAGCCCGTTGAACCCGCTTGCGCCGAAGATGCCGACCCTCCCGGGCAAGGCCAAGAGCGTGATCTTCCTCTTCATGTATGGCGGGCCGAGCCACATGGACACCTTCGACTACAAGCCGAAGCTCTACCCGCTCGACGGGAAGACGATCGACATCAAAACCTTCGGCCGTGGGGGGCACAAGAACCAGGGGCGCGTGGTCGGGCCGAAGTGGAAATTCAAGCAGTATGGCGAATGCGGCAAGTATGTCTCCGATCTATTCCCTAACGTGGCGACCTGCGTGGACGACATCGCGTTCCTCCACTCGATGACCGCCGACTCGCCGATCCACGGCTCGGCGATGCTGATGATGAACGCCGGCTCGCTGATCAGCGGTAAGCCCTCGCTCGGCTCGTGGGTCAACTACGGACTCGGCTCGGCCAACGAGAACCTCCCGGGCTACGTGGTGATGCTCGACAGCACCGGCGGTCCAATCAGCGGCGCGAAGAACTGGACCAGTGGCTACATGCCCGCCAGCTACCAGGGCACCGTCTTCCGCTCCAAGGGCGAGCCCATCCTCAACCTCAAGCACCACGGCGGGATGCCGCCCGCCGAGCAGCGCACGATCATCGACTCGCTCAACCAGCTCAACCAGGGGCACCATAGCACCCGCCTCGACAACAGCGACCTCGCCGCCCGCATCGCCAGCTACGAGCTCGCCTACAAGATGCAGGCCACTGCGCCGGAGGCGATCGACGTCGATTCCGAGCCTGAGCACATCAAAAATCTGTACGGGCTAGACAACGGCCAGACCGAAGATTTCGCGCGCAAGTGCATCCTGTCACGCCGCCTTGTCGAGCGCGGGGTGCGCTTCATCCAAGTCTACTCGGGCGGCGCTCACAACGACGCCAACTGGGATGCGCACGGCGACCTCGAGAAGAACCACAACCACCACGCCGGGCGCACCGACAAACCCATCGCCGGCCTGCTGAAAGACCTCAAGCAGCGCGGGCTGCTCGACGAGACACTCGTCGTGTGGGGCGGCGAGTTCGGCCGCCAGCCGACCGCCGAATACGCCGAGGGCACCGGCCGTGACCACAACGCCTACGGCTTCACGATGTGGATGGCCGGCGGAGGCATCAAGGGCGGCACCAGCTACGGCGAGACCGACGAGCTCGGCGGCCAGGCGGTTCGTGACCGCCTCCACGTGCGTAACCTCCACGCCACGATCCTCAACCAGATGGGGCTCGACCCGAACGCCCTATCGTTCTTCTACAACGGCCTCGACCAGAAGCTTGTCGGTGTCGAAGGCGCAGAGCCGATCGGCGAGATCATCGCGTAGAGGTGGGCGGATCCCCGCCTGCACCGGGGGCGAAGATCCGGCATGACACAGGCCGATTGCGCCAGCGCGTGCCGGCCGTTGAATCGGGTGGCTGCATGCTCGACAGCAGGCGGCTCCTATCCTAGTTTCCCCCGGATGGTTCCAGTCATCGCCATCCCCAGCAGGACAACGACAAGATTGCGCGCTTGTCTGGCGGCCTTCCTGTTGCTCGCGCCGATGCCCCTGCTCGGGCAGATTGATGTCTTCTTCCAGGGGGGCGTTGCGCTCCAGAATGGCAGCTCGAAACCGTCCTTTCAGGATGGGACCGATTTCGGCTCCTTGAACGTCGCGTCCGGTTCGAGTTCACACCGCTTCCAGATCGTCAACCGGCTCCAGGAGTCACTCAGTTTGAGGCTCGATTTGCTCCTCCCGGCGGAGGGGTTCGAGATCACGCCGGCGATCGATGTCGGGCCTGGGGGAACCGCGGAGGTGATGCTGACTTTCGACCCATCCGACGCGGGACACCGTGACCAGCGGGTGAGGATCT
>Ga0316197_10002749_pt1 | contig 12552 bp, 9 predicted proteins | sample OudBiesiAoxic_MG_FD_204939 | JGI IMG/M metagenome (GOLD analysis project Ga0316197, IMG submission 204939) | Coastal sediment microbial communities from Oude Bieten Haven, Netherlands - site A oxic | ecosystem: Environmental > Aquatic > Marine > Coastal > Sediment | place: Netherlands...
CGGGCGTGTCGATCGAGGGGATGCCGTCAGGCGGCGGGCCACCCGATCGGAGGATCGACAGGTCGATGGTCGGTGAGGGCAGTGTCGGGTCAGGGTCGGAAAAGGTGGCGAGCCCCGACGGCAAGCTGTCGTCGCGAGGCGATGCCGGGAGCTGCTCGACCGGGACGACGACGGCGCCGGTGTTGCCGTAGTCCACGATGCCCACCGTCGCACCCGACCCATCGTTGGCCAACCCGTCGTCCGCCGAGTCGCTCGTCCCGCACGCCGAGAGGGTGATGAGGGCGATGGCGATCAACGAGACGACACGCTTCATGCCCCGATTCAACGCAGTCGTCCATACCTGCTCATGTCCATCCCCGAACCGTTTCCGAAACGTCCCACCCGGCACCGGTAGCTTCGGCGGGGTGACGAGCGAGGTACACCATGTGTTCGTGTACGGCACACTGCGGCCAGGCGAGGCGCGGTGGCGATTCCTCGAGCGGTTCGTGGTTGACGAGGGTTGGCCGGACACGATCACCGGCCGCCTGTTCGATACCGGACTCAACTACCCCGCCGCCATCCTCGACGACCGAGCCGAGCCGGGCGGATCGATCACGGGGCAGACCTATCCGCTCCTCGAGGCGACGATCGATGCCTGCCTCACCGTGCTCGACGCGGAGGAGGGCACGGTTGGAGGGCTCTATCGGCGCGTCGTGGTGACGACCGGACGAGGTGTCGCCGCGTACGCCTACGAATACGGCTCCGGGCTCGACCTCAGTCCGATCGCAAGCGGCGACTGGTTTGACTCCAACGGCCTTCGTTGACGTCGTGCCGGTGGCAGCTGTACAACGCCGGCGACATACGCTCGAACGATGACAGGACACGCGCAACTCGCCACCCCAGGCGTCTGGTACTTCACCGACGGGATGAGTGCCGCCGAGGCAGCCGACTTCGCCGGCAACCTGGAATCGCTCGGCTACTCCACCCTGTGGCTCCCCGACACGATCGGGCGCGATCCGTTCTCCCACATCGCCTGGCTCGCGTCACAGACCAACACGTTGACGTTCGCCACCGGCATCGCCAGCATCTTCCATCGACATCCCGGGCCGATGAAGCAAGTCGCCAATACGCTCGGCGAGCAATCAGGCGGACGGTTCATCCTCGGGCTCGGTGTCAGCCACGGTCCGATGGTCGCTGGTCTCCGCGGCCTCGACTACTCGAAGCCGCTCTCCCAGATGCGCGAGTATCTGGCGGCGATGGACGCGCAGCCGTTCCGTGGCCCGTCGCCCGCCGAACCCGTGCCGATCGTCCTCGCAGCGCTCGGACCCAAGATGTTGGAACTGGCGGCGACGGCCAGCGACGGTGCGCATCCGTACTGGACCACCCCCGAGCACACGGCCCGAGCTCGCGACATCATGGGTCCCGATTCGCTGCTGTGCGTCGAGCAGAAGGTCTGTTTGAGCACCGACGCCTCCGCCGCACGCGAAGCGGCCAGGTCCGCGATCTCCTACTACGCCGACCTCCCGAACTACCGGAACAACTGGAAGCGACTTGGCTTCACCGATGAAGAAATCGAGCATCGCGCCGACCGCTTCATCGACGCAGTCGTCGTGTGGGGTGATGAGGATCGTGTGCGCCGCGGCATCCAAGCCCATTACGAAGCCGGTGCCACGCACGTCTGCATCCAGCCGCTCTCTACCGACGGTCCGGCGACGCTGGACCGCCACGCACTCGAGGTGCTCGCACCGGGCGCTTGAGCGCGATCAGCCTTCAGCGGCGGGCGGGGCGACCACAGCAGCCACCACATCGGCCGCCGCACTGCGCGCTGCAGCTGCCACCTCCGACGGCGGTGTCCCGGCGGGAAGTGCGATCAGGTTCTGGACGGACGGGGTGGCACCGATCTGCACGAGCGCCCGGGCGATCGTGGCATCGTCGGCGCCCTCAGCAGTCAACGTGTCGACGACTACCGTCTCCGTCGCACGCCAGCCGATCAACTCGCGGGCGACTCCGAAGCGAGCGCTCGACGCAAAGGCCCCGGCGGGATCACACGAGCGAAGTTGAACGGTCGTGTCCGGGAACGGGCTGACGGATGCCCCGAGCTCGGGCGCAACGGTCGCTGCCCAAGCGGCCAACGACAGTTCGAGGCGCTCGTTGTCCACTCCGTTCGCAGTCGCGAACGTGGCGACTGCGCACGTGCGTCCATCGGCTGACTCCACGGTCTGCAACCCTGCCTGCTCGAGCGTGTTCGACATGTCGTAGGCCGTCGTCGCATCGAGGTGACTGGCGAACACCAGATACCAGAAGCCGCGGTCCATCGCCACCGTCTCGCCGATTGCGACATCACCGGCCACAGCGGAGGCGGTGGGCATCGCTTCGAGCGCACTGTCTCGGGCGGCCGCGGGACCCTCAGAGCCGTTCCCATCGAGCGGGTTCGGCGCCAAGTCGTTGACGGGTGGAAGTACGTCGCTCAACACCACCGGTGCAGTCAGCCGATAGTCGAGGACCGGCGGGAGGAATGCGAGTGCGGCAACCTCGGGCGCGGGGACGGGCAGCGCTGTGGTGGAGGCGCGCTCGGCGATGGTCTCCGCCTGCTGCAGCACGTGGGCGTCGGTCAGCGCGTTGGCGTCGATGCCGCGCTGGCTGGCGCCGGGCGAGAACATGACATCTTGATCGAGCGCGGCGGTCGCCATTGCCTGGGTGATGAGCCGATCCCGATCCGCTTGATTGAACGACTCGTCGTAGTACACCTGCCCGTCAGCCGTGGAGTAGAGCACAGGCGATTGGAGCGAAATGAGGTCGCGGAGAGACGCATCGTCGGTGGCGTCCGGGCCGGCCAACCCGAGCGCTCGCCACATCGGCATGCTTTCTTGCGCGTCTCCGAGCAGTTGCTCCGACACGAGATCCCGGTGAGTGGCGTTGTCCTGAGCGGTCAGGAGGACCGGCTCGACGAACTCGGTGCCGCGGGCCTCCTCGATGGCCTCGGCATACGGAAGAGCGTTGTCCTCCCACTCGGCGGGGAAGAGATACGGACGACCGAAGATCACTCCTGCTGATACGACGGCTGCGATGAACAGCAGGAAGAACCCGATGCGTGCCAACGCCGTCGATCGATCCTTCTTCGTGCCCGGCTGCTGCGTCGGCCGCACGCTTGCTGGCATCATCTGCGGCACCACGGGCGCCGCCGCGGCCCGCGGCAGCGAGAGCTCCGCCTGGCTGGGCTGCGCCGCAGTGGCCGCAACCGGCGCTGGTTGCGCCACGGGGGCAGGCTGTACGACAGCTTCGGGTTGCGGCAGCGCCGTCGGCTGCACGGCGGGTTCAGGCACCGGCGCTGGCGTCACAACCGATGTGGGCTGCGCAACCGGCGAGGGCTGAGCAACCGGCTCGACGACAGACGTCGGCTCGGTCTGGAGCGCCACACCGGACTCCATGACCGGTTCGGGCGGCGCCGCCTCGACGATCTGCGGCAACTCGACCGGCTCGGGCTCGCTGGCGGTCGGCGTCTCGCTGACCAGGGGGATCGACAGTGAAAGCGCGGCCGGTTCGGATGCTGACGACGAGATGTCCGGCTGCGCCGACGGGTCCGTCACATCGGGCTCGACCACGGTGCTTGTGGCTGCCAACGGTGTCGGCGGCAGCTGCTCGTCTGCTGCGGCCGGCGCTCCCATCGTGAACGAGATCGGTGGCGGCGGTGGGGTAGGCGTCGACCTCGGTTCAGATGCGGCCTGCTCGTCGTCGCCGAGCGGAGTCATCTGGAACGACACCGGCGCGGCGGCCACACTCGCGGCGGGTTCCGGATCGGTGGCGATGTCGGCGGTCGAATCAGCTTGAACGTCGACGCTGTCGTCGCCTACGACCGAACTCCACGACATGCTGGGGATCGCGGCGCGTTCCTCTCCTTCCACCTGGGTCATGTCCAGTCATCGGCACCGTGTCGACGTGACTTGAGTGATCATCCGCGTCATCGAGCCGCCGAACGGCGAGAGACGCTCAGTCGCCGCTCGACTCGTTCGCCTTCGCCTGCAGCTCGTCGACGATCGAGGCATCGGCCAGCGTGGTGGTGTCGCCGATGTTGCGCCCTTCAGCAACATCGCGGAGGAGCCGGCGCATGATCTTGCCCGATCGGGTCTTCGGAAGGTCCGGTGTGATGAACACACGCTTCGGGCGTGCGAGTGCCCCGATCTCGCCCGCCACGTGTGCCCGGAGCTCGGCTTCGTCGGTTTCGGCACCCCCGCGCAGAATGACGTAGGCGAACACGGCCTGCCCGGTGGTTGCATCGTTCGCGCCAACGACCGCTGCCTCGGCCACCGAGGGGTGGGACACCAGTGCTGATTCGACCTCGGTGGTCGAGATCCGGTGCCCCGAGACGTTCATCACATCGTCGACTCGACCGAGCAGCCACAGGTAGCCGTCGTCGTCGAGCTTGGCGCCGTCGCCCGCGAAGTAGCGGTCCGGGAACCGGGACCAGTAGGTCTCTTGGTAACGGTCCGGATCGCCCCAGATCCCACGGAGCATGCCGGGCCACGGCCGGGTGAGCGTGAGATAGCCACCCCCGACCGAAACCGGGTTCGCGTCGTCATCGACCAGCTCGGCTGACACTCCCGGCAGCGGGAAGGTCGCCGAACCCGGCTTCGTCGTGGTGGCGCCGGGGAGGGGGCTGATCATGATGCCGCCGGTCTCGGTCTGCCACCAGGTGTCGACGATCGGACACCGCCCACCGCCGACGTGCTCGTTGTACCACATCCAGGCCTCGGGATTGATGGGCTCGCCGACCGTGCCGAGCACGCGGAGCGAGGAGAGATCATGCTTGGCCGGCTCCTCGGCGCCCCACTTCATGAACGTTCGGATCGCCGTTGGCGCGGTGTAGAAGATCGTGACCCCGTACTTCTCGACGATCTCCCAGAATCGGTCGTTGCCGGGGTGGTTCGGCACGCCCTCGTACATCACCTGGGTGCATCCGTTCGAGAGCGGCCCGTAGACGATGTAACTGTGCCCGGTGATCCAACCGACGTCTGCCGTGCACCAGTAGACGTCGGTGTCGGGTTGCAGGTCGAACACGTACTTGTGCGTGAACGTGGTGTGTGTGAGATAGCCGCCGGTCGTGTGCATGATGCCCTTGGGCTTGCCGGTGGTGCCCGACGTGTAGAGCAGGAAGAGCAGGTGTTCGGCTTCCATCGGCTCAGCTGGACAGTCGGTCAACGCTCCGTCCATCAGGTCGTGGTACCACTGATCCCGACCCTCGACCATGGTCACGTCGTTCCCGCCGCGCTTGACCACCACGACGTGTTCGATACTCGGGGTGGATTCGCACGCCTCGTCGGCGGCGGGCTTGAGCGGGAACACCTCGCCGCGCCGGTAGCCGCCGTCGGCCGTGATCAACACTTTCGCCTCGGCGTCGTTGATGCGGTCGCTGAGCGACTGGCTCGAGAACCCGCCGAACACCACGCTGTGGGCGGCCCCGATTCGGGAACAGGCGAGCATGGCGACAGCCGCCTCGGGGATCATCGGGAGATAGATGTTGATGCGGTCTCCCTTTTCGACGCCGAGCCCCTTGAGGACGTTCGCGAAGCGGCAGACCTCGTCGAGCAGGTCCTGGTAGGTGATCGTGCGGGTGTCGCCCGGTTCGCCCTCCCAGTGGAATGCAACCCTGTCACCCCGGCCCGCGAGCACGTGGCGATCAAGACAGTTGTACGACACGTTGAGCGTGCCGCCCTCGAACCATTTGGCGTAGGGCAACTGCCAGTCGAGAATCGTGTCCCACTCGGTGTCCCAGTGGACGAGTTCGGACGCCTGGCGCGCCCAGAAGCCTTCATCGTCGCGAGCTGCTTCGTCGTAGAGGTCGGTACCGGTGACGAGCGCTGCGGCCTTGAAGGATTCCGACGGCGGAAACGTACGGTTCTCACTTGCGAAGGCCTCGATGGCGTCGTGGCTACCGGTCGACAGATCGTCACTCATGGCGATGATCGTAGAACACCCGCTCTGATCACCCCGGAGGCGGGCAGCAGACCTCCACGGTCGGTCACCCGCTCACGGCCGACCGGGACCGAGGCCGAGTGTCCAATCGGTCATCCGACCCGCCATTCGGCCACGAGAAATCCGCCGAGACCCGCCGGTTCGAGAAGCGCCTCCGACTCGCTGATCCGGCTTCGCATCCGCATCGCCTCGAGCCCGGGTCGGGCGGCGTGCTGCTCCCAATATCGTCGGCCCGCCTCAACGAGCTGCTCGATATCCATGAGCTGGAGGTATTGGGCCTGCGTCCGCACCGAGTCCGGCGCCGGCAACTGGTCGAACGGGATGTCGACCGTGATGTCCTGCGATCCGGGCGCGTGCAAGTAGTGCTCACCGCGCTCGTTCCCACGGAAGGTGCGCAGCCACTGCCTCCACGGGCGAGCGGCCAGCTCGCCGGTTCGAGCGACCCCGTAGTCGACGACGAGCACCGAGCCGCGTGCGAGTCGGCCTCGCGCGTCGTCGACCCAGCGGGCGGCCCGGTCGACGAGCGGTGCCCGGGCCCCATGGTCGGCGTTCGGCGGCAGGACGTGCGGCACCGGGTCGAACGGCGCGGAGAGTCGTTCGACCGCGTCGCCCGATCGATCGATCTCGACGAACGCTTCGCGCCAACCGTTGTCGAACACTGCCAGCCGGAACGGCAGGTTGTCGAGCAGTTCGTTGGCCACGATCACACCTTCCAACGGGCCATCGGGCAACTCCGTCCGCGACTCGATGCCTGCGGGGTGACGAGCTCGCTGCACCTCGGACACCTCGACCGCCACGTAGCGCATCGCCGCCGCACACTGCGGCTCGGCAGCCAAAACCGACCGCGCCAGGGTGCCGGGCCCGGCACCGACATCGACAACCGAGAACGTGTCGGGCCGGCCGAGGCGCTCCCACTCCCGATCGAACGCGCGGGCGAGCACCGCTCCGAACAGCGGTCCGACTTCAGGAGAGGTCAGGAAATCGCGCCGGCGGCCCGCACTCCCCCCATCGGGACGCATGTAGAACCCCTCGGGGCCATACAGCGCGTCGTCCATGAACTGTTCGAAGGGAATCGGCCCGTCTGTCGTCACCCGGCCAGGTTCGCACCATCTCGTCGCACCGTCCCACTCCATCCCCAGCCATCCGCGCCGATCCAGCGTTTGCGCTGCTTTTCCGGCGGTCGGGACGACCGAAAAGACACCACAAACGTCGAGGAGCGCTGGGAGATTGGTGGCCTCGGGCACGAGCTCGCAACGTGACCGCAGAGTCACCAGACTGTTGCCATGAGTGACGCCGTGTTCACGACCGCCGCACGCATCGCGGACGAGGAACTGTTCCCCGCCGCTCAAGAGATCGACCGCGCCGACATCGTCCCGCGCTCGCGGTTCGACGTCCTCGCCGAGGCCGGGCTGTTCGGGATCGCTGGGCCTGCGGAACACAGATTCCTCGACCTGGACCCTCGGTCGGCACGCCGGGTGATCGCGACGATCGGCGGCGGCTGCGGTTCGACGTTCTTCTGCTGGGTCCAGCATCACGGGGTCGTGCGCACGCTGCGGGCATCACACCACGCCGAGCTCCGCGACACGCTACTGCCGGAACTCTGCTCGGGGAGCAGCATCGCCGGCGTCGCCTTCGCCCACCTTCGGCGCGTCGACCGACGGGCCATCACCGCAACTCGGGTCGAAGGCGGCTGGCGATTTGATGGCCATGCGCCCTGGGCGAGCTCGTGGGGCATCGCCGACGTCTTCGCGATCGCCGCCGAGGGCGACGCCGGCGAGGTGGTCTGGGGGTTGATTCCCGGCGTCGAGTCGGCGACGGTCCGCCCGACAGCGCTCTCGCTCCCGGTGTTCGCCGCCACCGGCACCGTTGCGCTCGACTTCGACGGCTGCGTCGTGCCCGATGATCGGATCATCGCCGTCGAGCAACTCGACACCTGGCGTGTGGCCGACCGACGCCGAGCTTCGATCGGCCAGCCCGCCGTGTTGGGGGTGACCGAGCGAGCGATCCGATTGCTCCGGTCGGCTCAGCGCAACGAGGACGACGCCGCCGGAACGACCGCTGACTCGCTGTCAGACGACCTCACCTCGCGTTGGGAGCGCGACGACGAGGTGGTGGCCGCCCTGTCCGACCCGTCGTCGGATCACGATGTGCTGGCCGCCGCGAGCGAGCACCGCGCGGCATGTCTCGGGCTTGCGCACCGCTCGACCACCGCATTGCTGGCTGCCGTCGGCGGCGGCGGAATGGACCTTTCCCACCCTGCCCAGCGCCTGGCTCGCGAAGCGATGTTCTACGTGATCCAGGCGCAGACCACCGATGGTCGAGACGCCGTTCTGCGAGCGGCGATGCACGCCGACCGAGGGACCTGACGCTCCGACGGAACCCAGCGCTGCGACGACCGATACGGTCGATGGCGGTCCAGCTCCAGGGGGTGACGCATGACGAATCCGTTCAATGCCGTGCTCGACACGGTGATCGATCTCGAATCAGGGGGAGCTCGACGCAAGTTCCCACCGATGCCCATCGGCGAAGCGGCCGACATGGGCCACGCCCCCGACGGCACCCCGCTGATCGACCCACGGATCTTCGACAGTGGCGAGTTCGCCCGCAACCCCTACCCGTACTACCGAATCATGCGGGACCACTACCCGGTGTTCCACGATCAGCTGCACAACTGCTACTTCGTCACCCGCTACGACGACATCACCGCCTGCTACTTCGACGAGATCGGCTTCAACACGATTCCGAAGGGATCCTCCTCCGGCGTCCTCGGCAACACCCAACTCGAACTGAGCGGGATCGAGCATCGCCGCCGGCGAAACATCTACGGGCGCCATCTCGTCGGTGCCGCCCTCACCAAGCGCCTCCATGCGCTCCGCGACATCGCCGATGAGCTCATCGCCGAGTGGTGGGACCCCGACAATCCCAAGAACCAGGCCACAGGCGATCAGCCCGCCCGCATCGAGATCGAGCGGGAGTCCGGGACCGCGCTCATCGAACTCGGCGCCTGTTTCGCCAACGAGTTCCCGATCAGCGTCGTGGCCCAGGTGCTCGGCATCCCCCAGGACGCCCGCCAACAGTTCACGTGGTGGTACGACGCGATGATGTCGGGCCTCGGCGGGAGCGACACCCACCACGACGGCCTCGTCGCGCGCCAGGACCTGGAGGACTACGTGGAGTCGCTCGTCGAGGAGCGGCGGAACGCGCCGACGCACCTCCATGACGAAGCCGGCAACGAGATCTGCCTCGACATCATCTCCGAGCTGTGCACGTCGGAGATCGACGGCGATGTCATGTCGACCGAGGAGATCACGTCGTTCGTCGCCCTCATCGTCGGCGGCGGCGGCGAGACCACACGCGGCGCGATCATGAATCTCTGGTACCTGCTGCTCCAGCATCCGGATCAGTTCGCGGAGGTCCAGGAGGACCCGTCGCTGTGGACCACGGCCTTCCACGAGATGCTGCGCCACTCGACCTCGATCGGCGGTCAACCTCGACACAACACGTTCGACCTCGAGCTGCACGGCGTGCACGTGCCGGCGGGCTCGCTGATGCACATGGTCGACGTGTCGGCGAACCACGACGACCGGATCTTCACCGACCCGGAACGCTTCGACATCTTCCGATCCGACCTCTACAGCGGCAAGATCCTGCGGTCCGGCCACGACGGTTCCGGTCCCGACGGCGACGGTCGTTTCAGCCACATGGCGTTCGGCGTCGGCCCGCACCTCTGCCCGGGAGCCTGGATCTCCCATCAGGAAGCGGCGATCGGGTCGGAGCTCCTGGCTCCGGTGCTGCGCAACGTCCGGATCGCAACCGAACGCATGCCTCAGAATCCGACCGCCGACGTCGATGGCGTCGAGCTTGCGCCAATCGGGCTCGGCGCCATCCGCCAACTGTGGCTCCGGTTCGATCTCCCATGACCTCCGCGTACGAGGCCGACGAACCGCTGCCGGCGTCGGGATATCGCACCTACGAGGTGTTCCAACGCGAGCGGGTGGGTGAGACGACCAACCTGTTGTCACCCCGCGAGTTGATCGGCGACGAGATGCTGAGCGACCCGTACCGGCTCCTCACCGTTCTCCGGGAGCAGTACCCCTGCTATCGGGACTGGAAGGGCAACCGGTTCTGGATCACCCGCTACGACGACGTGACCTCGGTGTTCGCCGACGACGCGAACTTCGAGACGCGGTCGAAACGATGGCGGCTCGGCGACGAAGCCTGCGGACGTGACCTGTGGGATCACATCCCGGTGCTGACGGCACGTGCCGAACGGATCGACGCCGCCCTCCCCGGGGTCACCGAGCGGGTGATCGCCGATCTGGTCGCCGATCAAGACGGTGCCGATCTCGCAGTCGGTCTCGCAGCACGCGTTCCGCTCGAACTCTGGGGTGCGGTGCTCGACCTTCCTGCCGACGACCTCCCGGTCTTCGCCCAGCGGTACTGGCGGATGCAACGGGGTGTGGGATGGGACATGAATGATCGTCTCGATGGGCTGGCAGCCTGCGCCGAACTCGAGGCCCTGATCGCACCGCTGCTCGAGCGACGACGCGCCGACCCCGGCGACGACCTGATCAGTGCGATCGCTCGGCTCGACCTCGGCGATGCGCCCGCGACCGCCGCCGACGTCGTGGCCACCGTGCTCGAAGCAGACCATGAAACACTGCATGGCGGACTCGCGAACCTCTGGTGCAACCTCCTCACCCTCCCCGACCAGTTCGACGTCGTCCGGTCGGAGCCGCGCCAGGTGAAGTTCGCCTGGCTCGAGACGCTGCGGCACAGCCCGCCCGTCCACGCCGTGCAGCGCTTTGCGCGTCACGAGGTCGAGCGCTTCGGACGTCTACTCCCCGATGGCGCGATGCTCGAACTCTCCGCAGCCGCCGCCAACCGCGACTCGCGGGTGTTCGACGATCCGGACTCGTTCGTCGTCGGCCGCAAGGACTTGTGCCAACGCGAACCGCGCGGTCAGTACCGCGCCGACGGCTTGCCGTCGGGCATCGCCTTCGGGATGGGCAAGCCGTCGGTCCACCCGGCGGTCCCGAAGGAACGTCCTCGGTCGATCTACGCGATCACGAGCGACGTGGCGGTCACCGCTTCGACGATGCTGCTCGACGCATGTCCGAACATCCGGCTGGCCGATGATGCAACGCCGACGATCGGCAGTCTCCGCCTCGGCGAGATGCACACCTGCTGGCACCTCCCCGTCACCATCTGAACATCCCCACTCGCCATCGTGCTGATGGCGTGGGCACGCGGCCGCCGGTGTGGTCGACGCGAGCTACTCGGGGTCGGGCATCACGCAGGGATACCCCGCGTAGAGGCCGATGCTGTTCGAGGTGCGACCGTCGGGACCCTCGTCGATCAACTCCACGATGATCTGTGCAATCTGGGCCGGCGTCATCCACGTCGCCAAGTACTCAGGGTCAGGGTCTCGGCCGAGGAAACCGCGGAGCATTTTGGTGTCCGTCGCACCCATGCAGATGTTGTTGACCCGGATGTGATGCTTCGCCAATGACTTCGCCCAGTCGAAGGTCAATCCGTTGAGCGCCCACTTGGATGCGTTGTACAGGTCCATGACCCCGTGGCCGTGGTGCCGGTCGCAGTCCGGGCACGGCTTGACGTGATCGGTCGAGACGTTGACGATGTTGCCACCACCGCCGTCGATCATGATCGGCGCCACCGCCCGTCCGAACAGGAACGCACCCTTCGTGTTGGAGCCGAAGAAGCGGTCGAAGTCGGCATCCGCCTGCTCCCACGGATCATCGGGGCCTGTGGGTGCGACCTCACCGGCGTTGTTGATCAGAACGTCGATCCCGCCATGCGCGGCGGCAGCGCTGTCGACCACGAACCGCACATGCTGAGCGTCGGCAACCTCACCGACGTGGCCGGTGGCGCCGATCGCCGCCGCGACGTCGAGGATCGTCGAGCGACGATCGGTGATCACGACGTCGTATCCGTCAGCGACGAACCGCTCCGCGATGCCGCGGCCGATGCCCTGCGCGGCCCCGGTGATGATGGCAACGCTCACGGCTGCTCACCCCACGCAATGGGAAGGGTTCGCCGTCCCCAGAGGAGGAACGTCGGGATCCGGGTGGTCGGCCCGTCGAGCCGCATGTCGGGGACACGGTCGAGCACGCGTCGGAGCATGATGCGAGCCTCCAGTCGGGAGAGATGGGCACCGGGGCAGAAGTGTCGCCCGAGGCCGAACGCGAGATGAGTACGGCGCAGATGATCGACGTCGCGGTCGAGGCGGAAGGTGTCGGGATCGTCGAAGACCTCGGGGTCACGATTGGCCGCTCCGTAGGTTGCCATTGCCTTGGTCGTCTCGGGGATCGTGACTCCCCGGAGCTCGAGTTCCCGGGTGTTCGTCCGGTACAACCCGAGTACCGGAGCATCGAAGCGCAGGCTCTCCTCCACGGCGACCGCGTCCAGATCGGGACGGTCACGAAGCTCGTCGTACAGTTCAGGACGTTCGAGGATCCGCCAGAACAGGTTCGTGATGAGCGACGTCGTGGTCTCGTTGCCACCGACGAGGAGTTGCTGGAGGATGTTCAGCAGTTCGGGGTCGGTGAGCCGGCGACCGTCGGCCGACGCGACGAGCAGACC
>Ga0316197_10002750_pt1 | contig 12546 bp, 12 predicted proteins | sample OudBiesiAoxic_MG_FD_204939 | JGI IMG/M metagenome (GOLD analysis project Ga0316197, IMG submission 204939) | Coastal sediment microbial communities from Oude Bieten Haven, Netherlands - site A oxic | ecosystem: Environmental > Aquatic > Marine > Coastal > Sediment | place: Netherlands...
TACTTGTGTTGCCTTTTAGCGGACCAGATCAAGCCAGTGTTGAGCAATTAGCAGATAAATATATTAAAGCGGCAAAAGCACGTTTTGCAACAGTAAAAGTAGACGTCGATTTTCAACAAACTAATGATAGTGTTGAAAGCAAGGTCTCACTACAGTTTGAATGTACTGCTGAAAAACTTATTTTTGAAATGGGTTTAAGTGCAATCTAGCTATTTTGGTAAGTAAGGGCTGGAAGTACTCAAAGCACTCCATCAAACTTTCCCTATTAAAATTTATTTCCAAATTAGCCTTTATTATCCCAATTTAAGAAAGGAATAAGCATTTACTTGTTCCTTTTTTTATTTAATCCTTAAATTAATGCGTTTTTTTACCTGCTATTCAAAACTTCATTTCTTGTTTTTCCGCTTAATCGTTATACTACGCACTTATTTTCTATTTTTACTTCCTTGGAGCATACATTGCTAATTAAAGATTTACCCATTGATCAGCGTTTGATCACTTCTGTTTCACATTTAGGTTTTACTGAAACAACACAAATTCAAGCTGAAGCTGTGCCGATTGCTGTATCTGGGAAAGATCTTTTAGCATCATCTAAAACGGGCTCAGGTAAAACGCTAGCTTATTTATTACCGGCTATGCAACGTGTATTAAAAACACGCGCTTTAACCCGTCGAGATCCTCGTGTACTTATCCTGACACCAACCCGAGAACTTGCAAAACAAGTTTACTCGCAGTTACGTCTGTTAGTCTCTAATACTAGTATTAAATCTATCTTAGTGTTGGGCGGGGAGAACTTTAACGATCAAGTAAAAGCTATTGATAAACACCCTCACTTTATTGTTGGTACACCGGGGCGTATTGTTGACCATCTTAAAAAAGGGTTATTACATTTGCCCGGTTTAGAGTTACTAATTTTAGATGAAGCGGATCGTATGCTTGACTTAGGCTTTGCAGAACAATTAACTGCTATTAATGAAGCTGCAAATCATCGCCTACGCCAAACGTTGATGTTTTCTGCAACCCTAGGTCATGGTGAAGTGAATGAGTTTGCAGGACATTTATTAAAGTCACCTATTCGTATCGCAGTGGGCGAAGAAAACCAGCAGCACAGTGAAATTACACAACGCTTTTATTTGGCTGATAACCTAAACCAAAAAGAAAAGTTATTGTTCCACTTTCTTAAAGAAGAAAAAATAGACCAAGCAATTATCTTTACTGCTACGCGTGCCGATACTGAACGTCTGAGTGCTATTTTAATAGAAAAAGGCATGCTTGCTGCCGCTTTACATGGGGATCTGACACAGGGTAACCGTAACCAAATAATGGATACTTTTTCACGCGGCAAAAATAAAATATTAGTGACAACGGATATCGCTTCACGTGGGTTAGATTTAATCCATGTCAGCCATGTTTTTAACTTTGATATTCCGAAGCATACTGAAGAATATATACACCGTATTGGCCGAACAGGACGTGCAGGTGAGTTAGGTGATGCCATTTCTATCATTGGTCCTAAAGATTGGGATAACTTCAAAAAAGTAGAAAGCTTTGTTGCACAAGCTATCACTTTTGACAAAGTCGAAGGTGTTAACCCAAAATTTAAAGGCTTAAAACCAGTACAGAAGAAAGTAGTTAAAGCTAAAAAAGTTGTTGAAGATAAGAGAAAACCAATGGCTAAAAAAGCCAAGGTAAGTACTAAAAAGCAAGAACATGTTTTTCATGAGTCTATCGATGTTGGCGCTGCACCAATGCGTCGTAAGAAAAGAATTATTGTTGATGATTCCGAAGACTAATATACGTAAGTATTAATTTATATAAGAATTGATTTGTATAAGTTTCGATTGAAGAACTTATATCGAAGCAACAGCATTTAATAAATGCCTTAATGAGTGATCATTGAGGCATTTTTTTTTGTGTATAAGGCCTCGATTGTACTGTTTGATCTTTTTCTTTATTGATTCGTATTAATTACGATAGTGCTTAATTAACTCAAATATGTTTATTATGTTAGTTAGGTAAGGCTTGGAAAGTTAATAAGCTTACTATTTTCAAGGTCTTTATCGCTGAACTAAATAATGTCGGTATTGAATAAACATAGGAGCACGAGTTATGGACGTAAATAAATTAAAAAAACGAGACTTACTACAGGCTTTTGATTTAGTCACTACTAAGGGAATAAAGACCGATGGAGTGTATGAACTATCAGGTGTAAAAGCATCTCAGGATTTTGATGGTTACACCTGTTGGTTATCATTTAAAGATTTGACCGTGACTTTATTATTCCATGGTGCTTTTGATATGGATTATGAGGATGAAGACACACAGAAAGCATTTTTTAAAAAAATATCTAATATGCTAGACGATAAAGACAGCTTTTGATCATATCAAAAATCTAAGAAGCGAAGATTAAACCTATCAATACATTCTTCATCAGCTTTAAAATTAACTCCTTAACTTTTTCTATTATAGGGCATTGCATGAGTAAACTAACATCCAACAATACAATTGATGCATCGGAAGTTGTTAAGTTTGAAGCAATGGCTGAAGAGTGGTGGGATCCGAAAGGAAAGTTTAAACCGTTACATATGCTTAATCCTATACGTGTGCAATATATCGTTGCCCAGATAGCGGCCCAGTTTAACCGAGACTTAAATACCCTAATGCCTTTTAAAGGTTTACGACTCTTAGATATTGGGTGTGGCGGTGGTTTGTTAAGTGAACCCATGGCCCGCCTAGGTGCTGAAGTGATAGGCGCTGATGCGGCACCAAAAAATATTCCAGTTGCGCAAGCTCACGCTAAGCAATCAGGCTTAACCATAGACTACCGTAATACTGTGGCTGAAGCGTTGGTTGATGAAGGCGAGTTGTTTGATGTGATCCTCAATATGGAAGTAATCGAACATGTCGCACAACCACAAATGCTAATTAATGCTTGTGCAGCCTTGTTGAAAGATGATGGGATAATGCTTTGCTCTACTATTAATCGCACTCCTAAGAGCTATACGGTTGCTATTATTGGGGCAGAAAGAGTAATGCGTTGGCTACCTGTCGGTACACATCAATGGGGTAAATTTATTAAACCAGCAGAGCTTGCTGATATGTTTAAAGTGGCAAGTCTGTCATTGGTTGATAAGAGTGGATTTGTTTTTAACCCGATACTATGGCGTTGGTCACTATCAAGCTCTGATTTATCTGTTAATTATGTTATGGCGGTAACTAAGTATTAATAAAGAAGCATTAATAAAGAAGTATCAATAAATAAGCTTTAATAACCAATAACATAGTTAAGTGTTAACTCACGTATATTTTATCGATATTTTAATCTAAAGCTTTATTCTATACTTATCATCATCTCATTTATTAGCCACCATTATCATAAACTTAAATAGAAAGTGATCTAATATCATTATCTATTCGTTTAAATCAGTTATGGTTAAAATTTACATGCTCAAAAGGAGCTTTTTGTGTCACGTTTTTCAGGCATTACCGACAACCCCCACCAAGAAGGGCGCTTCCATCAAAAAACAGGTATTTTACTGACTAATTTGGGAAGTCCCGATGCGCCAACAACAAGTTCGGTGCGTACTTATCTAAATGAATTTTTATCTGATCGTCGAATTGTTGAAATTCCGCGCTTAATTTGGATGATGATTTTACACGGTATCATTTTGCGGATACGACCTAAACGTTCAGCAAAACTGTATCAAAGTATTTGGACTGAGAATGGATCGCCACTAACACATATCACTCGCTTGCAAAGAGATAAGTTGAGTGCTCTTTTAAAGCAACAGGGATATGAAAATACTGAAGTCGTGATGAGCATGCGTTATGGTAATCCTTCTATTAAGTCGGGTTTAGAGGAGCTTCGGGAGAAAGGTTTTACTCGTATTGTTGTGTTACCTTTATACCCTCAATATTCGAGTCCAACAACAGGGTCCACATTTGATGCTGTTGCCAATGTATTGCGTGAATGGCGTTGGGTACCTGAGTTGCACTTTATAAATGGCTATCATAAGAACTCAGCTTATATTGACTCTCTGGCTAATAGTATTAGTGAAGATTTAGCAAAAAATGGAATGCCACAAAAACTGGTCTTTTCTTATCACGGCATGCCAAAATTGTTTTTGGATAATGGCGACCCTTACCATTGTTTATGTTTACAAACGACACGTTTAGTTGTTGAAAAGCTAGGGCTAGATAAAGACAAGGTGATCAGTACTTTCCAGAGCCGCTTCGGTAAAGCTGAATGGTTAAAACCTTACACTGATGAAACATTGAAAGGCTTCCCTGAGCAAGGCATTAAAGATATCGCGATTATTAGTCCAGCTTTTAGTGCAGATTGTTTAGAAACGTTAGAAGAGATTGAGAGTGAAAATAGAGAAATATTTGAACATGCTGGTGGTGAAAAATACCGCTATATCGCTGCTTTAAATGACCGTGATGATCATATCGAAGCAATGTTAGACATCCTAAAACCTAATCTGTAATAGCAGTTATTAGTCTTTATTTTTAATATTTATTTGTTTCAGTGAAGAGTGTTTTTAATGAAAAAAGTTAAACCATAACAAGTATTAAACACTAGGTGCTAAATACAGTATTACCAAAAGTAGTAACAAACAATGCACTAATAAAAAGCCTCACAGTGGTCTCACTCTGAGGCTTTTTGTATTTCTATGGTTTGCTTTTATATATTGTTATAGTGCTTTTTCTGTTGGCTCTTGTTTTGCAGCCACTTCTTTTGTCATTTGGTAAGCATCTGTACCCCATAAAGGCACAGTTGAAAGGCTATGTTTGAAACTGCCTGATGTTTCCTTAGTAGAGTAAGAAACATACATTAGGGTTTGGTTTTCTGGATCATATACACGTCTAATTTTCATGGTTTTGAAAAAGATGCTTTTTGATTTTTTAAATACAACATCACCCGATTTACTCTTATCTATCTCAGCGATCATCGCTGAGGTGATAGGGCCCGTTTGTCTACATGCTATGGCACTATCACTTGGATCTGAAAAGCTCAGATCTGCTTCTATTGAAGCAACATGACAAGTTACACCGGTAACAATAGGATCTTTTAACATATTGAGCTTAATATCTTGAGTGGTGAATAAACCCAAGCTGACATCACCGACTTCATCTTGCGAGCAGCCTCGTAATACAAAGAAGCCGACTACGATCAGCACTAGTATCATTGCCACTAATTTTAATTTTTTTAACATATTATTTCCTATTTTTTGAAATCCCAAGATAGATTAGATACTAACTGGCATTGATCGCATTTAAAATCAAAAATATCAAATAACGGTATTTTTAATCGCCAATCTCCACCACAGCTTGGGCAAGGTCTTTCTTGTTCTTGCTTTAAAGATTCGCCTGCAACACGGTACAAATAATAATAAGTAGGTACTTTAGTTATGTATTGAATGCGTTTGCATAAATTACTGCCGCGATGGAAAAATTTACTACTGATATCCCCTAATTCCTTTAAAGCTGCACTAGAAACTGCGGAGCCATTCATTTGTAATTCATCTAAATTCACCCACTCCTCCTGCCACTTTATCGCACTTTTACGGTCACCATTACTGATCTCTTCGGGCGTTCGGTAAAGTGGAATAGGCGCTAATGTTTCACCACAGCGAATAGGTGAACATGTATCTAAAAAAGTGGTATATAAAATCTGCCAACTAGGTGTAAAGTTAGTCGCACACTGCTGCGAGTTCAAATCTTCAGCAATGGTTTTGATCTTAGGTGAAAGTAAACCTGCTTTGGTGAGTCCCTCTAATGCGTGAGTAACCTGTGGGCTATTAAAGCTGGTACTTAAACTCTGCTCTTCTGGGCAAACCAATCGTGTGGTAAATATAGCGCCTTGCATGGCAACAGGAAACTCTCTACCGAGAATTTGTCCATTATACCGTAACATATCTAAATAATTGTTAATCGCCCGTTCCACGCTTGCATATTGCGTATCCTGGTAACATTCAAAGCTTAATTCTTTAATAAACACTATTATTCTTCCATCGCAATATCAGAATCATTATTGATACGCTCTTTGAGTGTCTCTATTTGTAATTTTAACGTATTGATCTCTTCTTTTAGTGGGTTAATCGCCAGTGCTATTTTACTGTTGATAATCTCATCGATACTCGAATTTACGGATTGAGAAGTAGCTCCTGTTAAGGAAGGTTCAGTAGGAATATCTATTTGTTTATTAGGGTTATCTTGCCATAGCTTTAACCCTTGAATAATTGCTGGCAAGGGTGTGTTTTTAGGTAAACGTGCTTTAATTAAAGCGGTATTAGGTGTTTTGCCTTCTTTAGCAAGCTGTTGGGCAACTAATATAATGCGATCCATGAAGTGACCTTTTTAATATAATGTATTTTCATCGTCTACAAAACGATAAGCGGGCAGTTGAAAGCGCGGTTTCACTAAACCATTCAATGTTAATGTGCCTTGGTAGCTATCGGTTCCATCACTACTGAATTCAAAAATAAAACTCGCTTGTAAAAAGTCGCTGCCTAATTTGAAATTAAAACGAGAACGGGCAACGGAAAGAAGCTGTAAATCAAGTTTATTACAGTGTTGTTCTATTAGCGTTTTAGCAAGTTCGGATTGTTGCCGCAACCGCCATACGGTGGTACCAATCAACACCATGCCAAGAATAAACAACAAATCCCACATAATCATCCTTAACTCGCTTTTAAGTGTTTGCTTTTAGGCCTGAAAATAGTAAACCAATCGCCTCTGACAACGCTGGCGAACGGGCAGTTAAACGTAATTGCTTCAATACTTTATCTCTTAATGAGGGAATGGCGACTAAATCAGCAAAAAGTTGTGGGAATAGTCCTTTATGGTGATTCGCTAACGATTCAAAGTATCGGTTTAATAAGGTCTCATCTTCTAGTTGTGTCCAACAGCGTCCTGCTATGGTGATGTACCAATCTGCTTGATGTACTAGTTGCGATGAAAACTGATCATTTAAAAGTTGTTTAATAATAGTCTGCTCATTTTTATTTTCTAAGCTGCTTGCAGAGCTACTTTCTAAGTCACTCTCTAGATTACTTGCTGTGCTGCTTGCTAATGCTCTTAATAATAAGATAGCAGTAGTTTCTTGCCCTTGTTGCAAACGTTTATTTGCTTGCTGTGCAATGCTGGTAGCCAGTTCATTGCTTATCTGTGTTTGATTCTCAAGGCACAAAGATAGAGTTTGTAGAGGCTGCTCAGGCAGATAATCCAATGCATCAATTATTTTCTGCTGGTTATTATCATGATCTAAACGAGCAGCTAAATCGGCAAAACCTTGTAAACCTAAGTTTTGCCAATCCTGCCAGTCACCTTGTCCTGAAAAATAGTGTTGAATAGGTGTATAAAAAGACGACGCAGGACGAATAAAGGCGCTGTTTATATTGGCATTGAAAATGGCAAGTTTTTCTGCGCTTGGTTTAAATACAAAAGGATTACTCGCTAGCCTTTCTTGTAATTTATCACTAACATCTGCTGTGAGATCTTCGCCCATTGCTTCAACTACCATTCGAATAAAGCTTGTCTGCGCGGTTATTTTGATAAGACCTTGCTCGTCTAAAGGCATTTTTAAAAACCAAATGAAATGTTCTTTTTGAACCGCGACTTGCCAAAATGTTAGTGCAATGAAAGCATGCTGCTGAATCGGGAAAGGGTAGGCCATTTCATTTTTAGCTATTTTTTGGAATTCGCTGTTATTAATTTTTTGCACAATACGTCCTAAATCATACGCTCGATATTGGCATTGGGCTTGTTCTAAAAAATCAGTCAGTGTATTCATGCTCATAGAAAGGCTATCTTAGTAATTAATGGAGGGATGATTATATACAGGTCTGCACAAGACCTCTATGCTGTTATGTCTAACTCTCCGTAATTTGAAATAAAAATCCAACATTCAATACCATTAATCACTATCCAATTGCTTTAACTAATGTCGTTAATCAACACCAGCAAATATTTCATTCAAATAAAGCATTGAATTTGTGCATATTTAATCGTCGAATGTTGAAGGGCTTTATTAATATGAAATCTAAATTAAGAGAGTGATTTTAATGAACGAAGAAACAAGCCTAAACCACCGACCGCTAACACTAGAATGACAATCAGGTCAAAAGACGACATGCTATGTAAACTGAAGCGAATTGATGAAATAACGCCAAAAATTAAAGCGGTGATTGAGCCTATGGCAAGTAACCAGCCTAGGATGTTTTTAGCATTATAAAAGATCATTCCAATCCCTATTATAAAGGGGATCATGATCGTGCCGCCTGTAATCCCTATGCCACCGCCAAAACCATGTAGACTGTAAATGCGAGAACTTAAGCCAAAATTTGATGAGACAGTGATTGCATTAAGTAACATGTAAAAGCCACCGCACATCATGATTAAGCCAATAAAAAAATGCCCAATACCACCAGAGTTTCCTCCTGCTCCATTCATTGTTTATTTCCTTTTTATTTTGTTCTTTATATTATTGAGACTAGGGAGATTATTCTGATTTTAAAATAGATTAGGTTTAGAGCTAAATCATGCACAAAGAGTAATTTACATTGCTATCACTTTCAAATTATTATTTTAAACTACCAGTATCGTTAACTACAATTGCCCTGTAAATTTAGTCTCTTTAGGCTAGCCAATAAAATAGAATAAGGCGAGTGCTTTTTATATTGAATAGTAGATATAAAAAAGCCCCGTTAATTAACGAGGCTAATAATATATACCTAACTGAACTTAGTTTTATTTAGATTACTTTTTTTTACGAGACCAGCCTAAGCCAATTAAACCCATACCAAGTAATGCAATTAAAGCAGGCTCAGGGATCGATACTTTGCCAAATATTTTTTGTGCAATGCCATCGGTCGATGTGTTAACTGACCCTTCGAAATCAGTATTATAAAAAAGTGAGGGAGTTGCTATCCCTGCAGTTGCTGTCCCTGCAATAGTCAAGTTCGTTGCTTGTGAAAAGTCATGGTGTTGAGATAAAAAATAATTACCTGCAGATAATTCAATATCTAAATTTGAAATTAAAAATGAAGTGATATTAAGAGTGTCACCAAAAATTGCATCCGAAATTGAATACTGTGATGTTGTTGCCTGAATTGTAGCTTCATAAGTTGCCGCACCTAAATCAGCGATACCGGGTGTACTTGGTGCTTCAAATATTTTCCAAGTTGTTGATTGATAATTTGCATTACCTACCGATGCCGTATCAACTGCAAAAAATTCAAAACCAGTAATAGTCCAGTCAGTAGTTGCTGTAAAAGCTGACATTGCCGTCCACTGCTCTGGTCCACCACAGTCCTGTGCTACACATAAACCAGAGTCAATACTTGGTGCACCTGTATCTAATAAAATGCCTGCATTAGCGTTTATGCTAGCAAATAACAAAACAAACATGCTTATAATTTTATTCATAATTTAATTCCTTGGCGTTAATTTCTACCCTAATAGTAATATACAAAGCAATTATCGTTCCTACTTTTTAAGTATTTGATTCTATGTGTTTTAATTTATTTTTATAGTAAATAATAATAATAGTGTAAAAATAACTGACACTTCATGGTGGTGATATTCGGTGTTTTTTACTTTTAAAGTCAAACGCAAATCAACCATGACCCGATGAAGACATGAAAGATAAAGAAGCTTAGATCAAAACAATAATTTCTATACTTTTAGGTTTTTCTTCGTGCTCTTCGTGAAGCGTAGCGCTTCGTGGTTGCTTATGCTCTTTCAAAATCAAAATAACCACGGAGGCACGAAGAGTAAAGGAGTAAGAACACAAGGGAGTTATTTTTAATTTTTTGTTTCATGTTCTTGGTGAAGCGCTTCGTGGGTGCTTAAGCTCTTTTAAAATCAAAAGCGAAATAACCACGAAGGCAGTAAGATTAGAGAACTAAGATTAAAACAATAAATATAATTGGGTTTATTGTTTAGTTTTTTCTTCGTTTTGTGTGAATCTAAACTTATCTATTTTGATTAAACACATTCTCTATTTCAGTCAAACTAGTTGGATCGTCAATGGTTGATGGCGTGACGAATTGTTCTCCATCTGCAACCTGTTTAATTGTTCGACGTAATACTTTTCCCGAGCGTGTTTTAGGTAGGCGATTAACAATCACCACTTTTCTAAAGCTTGCCACCGCGCCTATTTCATCACGCATTTTTTGTAATAACTCTTTCTCTATATGACCATCTACTGAGTAGTGGCCATCTTTGAGTACTACAAAACCAAAGGGGATCTGTCCTTTTAATTCGTCATGAGCACCAATCACGGCACATTCAGCGACATCATCATGAGCACTCAGTATTTCTTCCATCTCGCCAGTAGATAAACGGTGCCCAGCTACATTAATTACGTCATCGGTTCTGCCCATCACAAACAAGTAACCATCTGAATCAATATAGCCACCGTCACCGGAAACATAATAACCAGGAAACTGTGATAAATAACCACTTTGGAAGCGATCATGGTTACGCCAAACCGTTGCTAAACAGCCAGGTGGTAAGGGTAATTTTATAACAATAATGCCCTGTGTATTGACCGGAACTTGATCACCTAACTCATCTAAAATTTGTACATCAAAGCCTGGAGTTGGTTTAGTGGATGAACCAGGCTTCAATGGAAATTTTTCTAAACCAAGGGGATTGCCTGAAATAGCCCAACCAGTTTCTGTTTGCCACCAATGATCGACCACAGGCCGCTGCGTTTTTTGCTCTACCCATTTTAACGTGGGTGGATCTAAGCGCTCACCTGCCATAAAAATGGTCCGTAATGCAGGCATCGGGTATTGCTTAATTAATTCACCTTCAGGATCTTCTTTTTTAATCGCTCTAAATGCAGTCGGAGCTGAAAATAAAATATTAACATTGTGCTCTTCACACACCCGCCAGAAAGCCGCTGGGTCAGGTGTTCTAACTGGTTTTCCTTCATACAATACGGTGGTGCAGCCATGAATAAGGGGGGCGTAAACAATATAGGAGTGTCCTACTACCCAACCAACATCTGAAGCCGCCCAAAATACGTCGCCCGGTTTTGCGTTATAAATTGTCGACATACTGTATTTCATTGAGACTGCATGTCCGCCATGTTCACGTACCACGCCTTTCGGTTTTCCCGTTGTACCAGAGGTATATAATACATAAAGTGGATCACTTGCATTCACGGGTACGCAATCATGTGCCGTGGATTTTTCTAATTGTAACGACCAATCTAAATCACGATCCTCTACTCCTGGGGTGCTGTTAAGTTCAACAGGGCATTGTTCACGCTGCAAAACGATCACTTTTTCAGGTTTCCAGCGACTGTCCATGATCGCTTTATTGACCATTGGCATATAAGGAATGATTTTTTGTACTTCGATTCCACAGGACGCGGTCATAATCACTTTTGGTTCGGCATCTTCGAGTCTAATCGCTAATTCATTTGCAGCAAAACCACCAAATACCACTGAATGTATCGCTCCTAAGCGTGCACAGGCAAGCATTGCCATTACTGCTTCTGGGATCATTGGCATATAAATAATAACGCGATCCCCTTTAACAACACCCAACTCAGCAAGCATACCAGCGGTACGAGCCACTTGATCGGTTAACTGTTGATAACTGTAATGTTGCTTTTTCCCGGAGACCGGTGAATCATAGATTAAGGCTGTTTGCTCTGCTCGACCATTAATAACGTGATAATCTAAGGCAAGGAAACAAGTATTTAATTGGCCATCTGCATACCAACGGTCGATGCCGTTTTCATCTTTTTGTAAGATAGTTTTTGGAAACTTATACCATTCAATCGCTTTTGCTTGCTGTTCCCAAAATTTTTCTGGATCATTTTTCGCTTGCTCAAATTCTTTTTGATATGCAGACATAATTATTTTCCTTTTAATTAATCATGATAAAGAGGTGTTGTGATTGCGTTATTATCAATAACTACTCAATAGTTATAAATTAACCTCGCAATAGTCTTTAACATCAGATAGTGATGACAACGACCTCTTTTATCTGGCCTCATTTTCTGTTGATACGTTTCCTTTGCACGCCAGTCATTATTGTTAGTAGCTGGCCGTCTGTTGATGCTAAAGCGCCTTTTATATCGTTGATGCTGGCACTCTTACCCAACCTTCCATTAATATTCGAGCACTTCGGCTCATTGTTGCTTTCTCAACAATCCATTGCCCCTGTTGTTGGGTCGCTTTTGCTCCTACCTTTAAAGTCCCCGAAGGGTGTCCAAAAGTGATCGATTGATGCTCGCCTCCTCCTGCTGCAATATTAACTAATGTGCCAGGTATCGCAGCTGCGGTGCCAATTGCTACGGCAGCAGTCCCCATCATCGCATGGTGTAATTTACCCATTGATAACGCTCGTACGTTGAGGTCAATCTGCGCCTTGTTGATCTGTTTTCCACTTGAAGCAACATAATCCTGAGCAGGGCTGACAAATGCTATTTTTGGTGTATGTTGACGTGAGGCCGCTTCATCTAAGTGCTTAATTAAGCCCATTTTTAAAGCCGCATGGGCACGAATAGTTTCAAATTTTTGC
>Ga0316197_10002751_pt1 | contig 12546 bp, 2 predicted proteins | sample OudBiesiAoxic_MG_FD_204939 | JGI IMG/M metagenome (GOLD analysis project Ga0316197, IMG submission 204939) | Coastal sediment microbial communities from Oude Bieten Haven, Netherlands - site A oxic | ecosystem: Environmental > Aquatic > Marine > Coastal > Sediment | place: Netherlands...
AGCACCGTAGCTCCCCGCCCTGACCTGCGTCAGGGTCGCGCGGCTCACCCCGTACTGCTCGGCAGCGGTCGCCGCGGGCCAGTGAAGTGCCGCGATTTCCCCGCTCTTGTCCACGCGTAGGTCGAGCGCCTCCGCCGGTCGCCTCGAGGCCGGGTCCCCGGGAGCGCAGTCACAGGCGTCTCCGGCACCATCGGAGTCGGTATCGACGTGGGGACCGGGCAGTCGCGGACACAGGTCGCAACGATCTCCAACCCCGTCGGGCACCGCGTAGCCGGGCACCATGATTCCGACCGCGTCGATCTCCTCCCAGCCGGCTGCCGCGGTGTGGATCACGACACGCTCGACTGCGTAAGGGGTGAGGCCGAACGAGACCGTCAGTTCACCGCCACATGCGGTCGGATCCGGGCCGGCCCAGGGGACCGGATGACGGGCCCCCTCCGTGTCGATCAACTCGATCGCGGTGACAAAGTCGGCGACGAGGCCCGACGTGTAGATCGCCACGCCGTCGATGAATGCGGGTGAGGCATAAACCAACTCGAGCCACTCGGGATCGCTTGAATCGGTGAGCGGCGACCAGTTTGTCGCGACCGACTCACACTGATTGCCCGACGGCCATCCCGTGGCCTGCTGGGCCGACCAATCGCCAGCGGCCCACTCGCTGCTTGCCGTCGCCGAATCGGCCCAGTAGTAAATGTGCCGGCGGTCACGATCGAGCACCGATGAATCTGCGATGGTCGGACAAAGGTCGCAGACATCGCCGTATCCGTCTGCATCGTCGTCTTGCTGAAAAGGGTTGGCGTCGAACGGACAGTTGTCCACGTCGCCGCACAGTCCGTCGGCGTCGAAATCGTCGAGGGCATCGAGCGGGCAGCCGTCACAGGCGTCGCCGAGCCCGTCCGAGTCCCGATCGGCTTGATCGGAGTTGGAGATCGAGAGGCAATTGTCGCAGTAGTCGCCGCGCCCATCGGCATCGGCGTCGGCTTGTGTCGCATTGTGCGTGGACGGGCAGTTGTCGCAGGCATCACCGAACGTGTCGAAGTCGGAGTCGGCCTGGTCCGGGTTGAAGTCCGATGGACAGTTGTCAACGCTCGGACACAATCCGTCTTGATCGGGGTCGGTGCCGTACTCTGTCGGGCACTCGTCGCAGACGTCCCCGATCGAATCGGCGTCGTGATCTTCTTGACCCGGATTCGCCGTGGCAGGGCAGTTGTCGCAGGCGTCTCCCAACGCATCGGCATCCCGGTCTTCTTGACCCGGATTGGCCGTTAGCGGACAGTTGTCGCCCGTGCACACCCCGTCGAGGTCCTCGTCGATCGTGGGATCGGTCGGACAGGTGTCGCAAACGTCACCCAGGCCGTCCGAGTCGGTATCGACCTGGTCTGGGTTGTAATCGAGCGGACAGTTGTCGGCGCAAAGGCCGTCGCCATCGTCACCGGTCCCCACGTGGTCCGGACAGGCGTCGCACACATCGCCGAATCCGTCGGAATCCGTGTCCGACTGGGAAGGATTGTTCGTCTGCGGGCAGTTGTCGCACCAATCGGCCAAGCCATCGCCGTCCTGATCGGGCACACTGGATCCTGGGGCCAGGACGCACGCCTCGTCGCAAACGCCATCGGAGTCGGCGTCCTGCCAAACAGTGGGGTCGTCATCGGCGCAATCGACCTGATCGCAGACGCCGTCAGAGTCGGAATCGAGATCGGGAATCCAGGTTGCGTCGGGCAAGTCTCCGGCCGCGCCGCAGAAGTAGAGTGCGCCGGCCTCGACGTCAGGCGAGCCGAAGATGACGCCGCTGTCGCTGATCACACCGTAGTTGGCGAACCAATAAGGGCCGCCAGGCATACGAAGCTCACCGGTGTTGACGAGCACGCCGTGATTCTCGAAGAACGTGGTGCTGAGGTCCCTCTGATTCTCCACCGCACCGTAGTTGTAGAACTCGGCGCCGTCTCGCATCTCGGTCGTTCCTTGAATCACCACGGTACCGGTGGCGTGATTCACGAACGGGCCCCCGTCGAGAATGGTCTCGCCCACGTACTCGTTTTCAACCGGCAAACCGACGTACCCCCAGTTCTCCAATCGTCTCGGTCGGTACCCGGCGCTCGGCACATGTCCGGATGCTCGATTGATGAGCCACGAAACGCGCCCGTCGAGAGTGCCGTAGTTGTCGATGCAATCGGCGAAACCGCCGGAGACATCGCCGTAGTTCACCTGACGGCACTCGTCCGGAAAGGAGTTGTAGACGTACACTCGATCCAGTAGACCGTAATTGGTCAGCTGGGTCTCCAGTGAACCCCCACTCGCGGCATCGACCGTGCCATGGTTGACGACGGTTCCGCCGGTGATCCAGGGAACTCCGGCCATGTCGATCAACCCGTAATTGTCCAACTGTCCGCCGACGGACAGATCCACATCGCGGATTTCCAGCGTCATTCCGAGCGGGAGGACGAGGTCCGTGATCTGACAGGTTACCGAGGCCCGGTCCCAGGATCCTCCGATCTGGACACACTCGCCTCCGGTGACGTCGTCGAACAGCGAGTAAACCTCGTCCTCGCAGACGTCGCCCACGCTGTTGCCGTCGGCGTCGGTTTGACCCGGGTTGTACAGCATCGGGCAGTTGTCCAGACCATCGATGACGCCGTCTTCGTCGAAGTCGCTGTCGCAGATGTCACCCACGCCGTTGCGATCCGCGTCGATCTGACCCGGGTTGTACACCAGCGGGCAGTTGTCCACCGCATCGGTGACGCCGTCGTCGTCGAAGTCGTCGTCGGTCGGGTCGCAGGCATTGCCAAGGCCGTCGCCATCGGTATCGGCTTGATCCGGGTTGGCCACGACCGGACAGTTGTCGGTCAGATCGGACACACCGTCGGCGTCGTCGTCCGAGTCGCAGGCGTTGCCGAACCCGTCCGCGTCGGTATCGAGCTGGCACACCGCCGCGTAGGCCCAAGTGAAGCTACTGCCCTTGGAGGTCACCACGATACCTCCGTCGAAGCTCGGCGATATCGGCTCACCGTCCGTCATGCTGGCATCCAAAAGGTCGGTCTCGGTCCAGACGGTTCCGTTCCGCGCGAACACGTGGACGCCGACCGAGTCGAAGTCGGCGGTGCCAGCAAACAATCGCGTTCCGTCGGACGATATCGCGATCGTGCCGCTGAGATTCTCGGTTGAAGTCAATTCGCTCTCGAGTGCCCAGTCACTGCCCGTCCGCTTGAAGACGTACGCTTCGCCGGGGCCGAACCGGCCGACGACCGCAACACGCTCGCCGCCGGCGTCGATCGCGACCGAGTCTCCGAACTCCTGCTGGCTGACCGGCGTCTGGGGCAAGAGCATGGCCTGCTCGACCCATACGCCCGCTTCGAGCGAAAAGACGTAAGCGGCGCCTTCGCGGCCGCTCGCACCGTCGTACCCCGGTATCCCGACGACCATCGTCGTACCGTCGCGCGAGATGGCCAAGCTGTTGCCGAATAATGTTCCCCCCGTGCCGGCGGGAGACAGGATGCGCTGCGACCACGCCCAGCCGGCCTGGTCACGCGTGAACACGTGGACCGCTCCCTGTTGACTGTCGGTCCACGGCGCTCCGACGACGACGGTGTCCCCCGAAGCACTGACGTCCAACGAGTACGCAAACCGGTCGCCGACCTGCCCGTTGGGAGCGATCAACTCGGTCGTCTCGACCCAGCTGCTGCCCTGACGCTCAAACACGTAGACCGCCCCGAGCGACTCGCCGCCGTTGTGGGAGTGATCCTGGGCGGCGACCAGCGCCAGGCGTCCGTCCGGGGTCATCGTCACGCCCGCCGCGAATTCATCCGTTCCGCCGTAGGGAGCATCGGAACGCGCCAACTCACCGGTCTCGATCCAAGCGACGCCTTGGCGCTCGAGTGCTACGCACTTGCCGTCTGCGAATAGGCTGCCACTGCGGGCGTTCGGTTCACAGGCGACGATGAGCGAGCCGTCATCGCTGACGGCATGACGTACTCCGTCGGCCTGCGCGTAGTAGAACAACAGCACTGACGCAATGCGTTGTTGCAAGACGTAACCGGGATCGCAGTCGGCCACGCCCGGACAGAGGTCGCAGTCGTCACCGACGCCGTCGCCGTCCCCGTCGGTCTGTACGGCATTCGCCACGAAGGGACAGTTGTCCGGGTCGTCGCAGATGCCGTCGCCGTCGACGTCGCTACCGCACACGTCGAGTGCCGTCGATTCCGGCTCGGAATGATGGAGCCGCTCGAGCAGCGGCTGTTCCGCCACCGTGGTCCCGATGAACACCAGGATGGTAAGGGTCAGTGTGGAGATCAGGTTGCGGTAGCTCATGCCCCTCCCTCGTGTCCCCCCTCGCGTGTGTTCCCGAGTATACGGTGAAACCACACGCGAGGAGAGGTGCGGATTCCCCGTCGGATGCGATGCCGCGTCCGGCGAGACCTCAGAAGCAGGAATCGGACTCTGGTATTCGCCGCTCGCTGCCGTCGCCGTCGTAGCCGAGCGATGCGGCCCCGCAAACGCCGTCGTTCCCCTGTACCAAGTAGGCGAACCCCTCACCGGGAGCCGGCAGCGTGTCGTCATCGAACGACGCCGACGTGAGCGTGGCGTCCATGCAAGCACCGTAGCTCCCCGCCCTGACCTGCGTCAGGGTCGCGCGGCTCACCCCGTACTGCTCGGCAGCGGTCGCCGCGGGCCAGTGAAGTGCCGCGATTTCCCCGCTCTTGTCCACGCGTAGGTCGAGCACCTCCGCCGGTCGCCTCGAGGCCGAGTCCCCGGGAGCGCAGTCACAGGCGTCTCCGGCACCATCGGAGTCGGTATCGACGTGGGGTCCGGGAAGTCGCGGACACAGATCGCAGCGGTCACCCCTCCCGTCCGGCAGCGCAGCACCGGGCAGCATGACGCCCACCGCATCGATCTCTTCCCAGCCGGCGAGCGCGGTGTGGATTACCACGCGTTCGACTGCGTAAGAGGTCAGGCCAAACGAGACCGTCAGCTCACCGCCACATGCGGTCAGATCCGGGCCGACCCAGGGGAGCGGATGGATCGTGCCTTCCGTGTCGATCAACTCGATTGCGGTGACGAAGCCGCCGATGAGGCCCGACGTTTGGATCGTCACGCCTTCGATCGGCGCCGGTGCGGCGAAGGTCAACTCGAGCCACTCAGGATCGCTCGAATCGGTGAGCGGCGACCAGTTTGTCGCGACCGACTCACACTGATTGCCCGACGGCCATCCAACGGCCTGCTGGGCCGACCAATCGCCAGCGCTCCACTCGCTGCTTGCCGTCGCCGAATCGGCCCAGTAGAAAGAGGGCTGGCGATCGCGATCGAGCACTGAGGTATCGGCGTCGGACGGACAAAGGTCGCAGCGGTCGCCGAATCCGTCTGCATCGAAGTCCGCCTGAGGGGCGTTGGCGTCGAACGGACAGTTGTCAACGTCGCCGCACAGTCCGTCGGCGTCGAAATCGTTGAGGGCATCGAGCGGGCAGCCGTCACAGACGTCGCCGAGCCGATCCGAATCCCAGTCGGCCTGATCGAAGTTGGAGATCGAGGGGCAATTGTCGCAGTGGTCGCCGAACCCATCGGCATCGTCGTCGGCTTGTGTCGCGTTGTGCATGGACGGGCAGTTGTCGCATGTATCACCGACCGTGTCGAAGTCGGAGTCGGCCTGGTCCGGGTTGAAGTCCGATGGACAATTGTCGACGCTCGGGCACAATCCGTCTTGATCGGGGTCGGCGCCGAAGTCTGCCGGGCACTCATCGCAGACGTCACCGATCGAATCGGCGTCCTGGTCCTCTTGGCCCGGGTTCGCCACGGCAGGGCAGTTGTCGCAGGCGTCTCCCAACGCATCGACGTCTTGGTCCTCTTGACCCGGGTTGGCCGTTAGCGGACAGTTGTCGCCCGTGCACACCCCGTCGCGGTCCTCGTCGATCGTGGGGTCGGTCGGGCAAGTGTCACAAGCGTCGCCCAGGCCGTCCGAGTCGGTGTCGGCCTGGGCCGGGTTGTAGTCGAACGGGCAATTGTCGGCACAGATGCCGTCCCCGTCGTCATCGGTCCCCACGTCGTCCGGGCAGGCGTCGCACGCATCGCCGAAACCGTCAGAATCCGTGTCCGACTGGGAACGGTTGCCCGTCTGCGGGCAGTTGTCGCACCAATCGGCCACTCCATCGCCGTCCTGATCGGGTACTCCGGATCCGGGGACGACGATGCAGTCCTCGTCGCACATGCCATCGAAGTCGGCATCCTTCCAGAGAGTGACGTCGTCATCGGCGCAGTCGACCTGATCGCAGACGCCGTCAACGTCGGAATCGAGATCGGGAATCCAGGCTGCATCGGGCTGATCTCCGGCCGCGCCGCAGAAGTAGAGTGCACCGGTCTCGACGTCAAGTGAGCCGACGATGATGCCGCTGTCGCTGAACACGCCGTAGTTGGCAAACCAACTACCGAAACTGAGGAGACGAAGTTCGCCGGTGTTGACGAACACGCCGTGATTCTCGAAAAACTGGTTGTCAAGGTATCTCTGGTTCTCCACCGCACCGAAGTTGTAGAACTCGGTGCTGCCATGCATCTCGGTCCTTCCCTGAAACACCACGGTGCCGGTGGTGTGATTCACGAACGGGCCCCCTTCGAGAATGATCTCGGGCACGTACTCGTCTTCACGCGGATAACCGACGTACCCCCAGTTCTCCAATCGTGTCGGCCGGGCCCCGGCGCTCGGTGCATATCCGGGTGCTCGATTGATGAGCCACGAAACGCTTCCGTAGAAATTGCCGTAGTTGTCGATGCACTGGGCGGATGAATACCGGTCGATTTCGCCGTAATTCACCTGGCGACACTCGTCCGGAAAGGAGTTGCGGACGTACACTCGTTCCAACCGGCCGTAATTGGTCAGCTGGGTGTCTAGTACACCCCCTGTCGGGTCATAGACCGTGCCATGGTTGACGACGGTTCCGCCGGCGATCATGGGACTTCCGAGCCACATCTCGATTCGTCCGTAATTTTCCAGCCGTCCGCCGACGGACAGCGTCACATCGTCGCGCAGTTCCAGCTTGGCCCAGATCGGCACCTCGAAGTCGACCACACTGCAGGTCAAAGAGCCGTTGTCCCACTGTCCACCGATCTCCGCACAGTCGCCGCCGTTCGCGTCATCCAGGATCGTGTAAAGCCCGTCCTCGCCGTTCTCGCAGATGTCGCCCACGCCGTTTCCGTCCGCGTCGGCCTGATCCGGGTTGTACAACATCGGGCAGTTGTCCACGGCATCGGTGACACCGTCGTCGTCGAAGTCGTCGTCGGTCGGGTCGCAGGCATCGCCAACGCCGTCGGCATCGGTGTCGGCTTGATCAGGGTTGGCCGCGATCGGACAGTTGTCGGTCAGATCGGGCACACCGTCGGCGTCGTCGTCCGAGTCGCAGGCGTCGCCGAACCCGTCCACGTCGGTATCGAGTTGGCACACCGCCGCGTAGGCCCGAACGAAACTATTGGCTCTGGAGGTCAACACGATGCCACCGTCGAAGCTCGGCGATATCTGCTCACCGTCCGTCATGCTGGCATCCAAAAGGTCGGTCTCGGTCCAGACGGTTCCGTTCCGGGCGAACACGTGGACGCCGACCGAGTCGAAGTCGGCGGTGCCGGCAAACAATCGCGTTCCGTCGGACGACAGCGCGATCGTGCCACTGAGATTCTCGGTCGAAGTCAATTCGCTCTCGAGTTCCCAGTCACTGCCCGTCCGCTTGAAGACGTACGCTTCCCCGGGGCCGAACCGGCCGACGACCGCAATACGCTCGCCGCCGGCGTCGATCGTGACCGAGTCTCCGAACTTCTGCAGGTTGACCGGCGTCTGGGGCAAGAGCATGGCGCTCTCGACCCATACGCCCGCTTCGAGCGAAAAGACGTACGCGGCACCTTCGCTGCCACTCGCACGGTCGTACCCTGGTATCCCGACGACGATCGTCGTACCGTCGCGCGAGATCGCCACGCTGTCGCCGAAGAACAATCCCCCCGTGCCGGCGGGAGACAGGATGCGCTGCGACCACGCCCAGCCGGCCTGGTCACGCGTGAAGACGTGGACTGCTCCCTGTCGACTGTCGGTGTACGGCGCTCCGACGACGACGGTGTCCCCCGAACCGCTGACGTCCAACGAGTACGCAAACCAGTCGCCGACCTGCCCGTCGGGAGCGATCAGTTCGGTCATTTCGACCCAGTTGCTGCCCTGACGCTCGAACACGTAGACCGCCCCGAGCGACTCGCCACCGTCGTGGGAGTGATCCTGGGCGGCGACCAGCGCCAAGCTGCCGTCCGGGGTCATCGTCACGCCTGCCGCGAATTCATCCAATCCACCGTAGGGAGCATCGGAACGGGCCAACTCACCGGTCTCGATCCAGGCGACGCCTTGGCGCTCGAGTGCCACGCACTTGCCGTCTCCGAATACGCTGCCGTTCTGGGCGTACGGCTCACAGGCGACGATGAGTGAGCCGTCATCGCTGACGGCATGACGCAGTCCGTCGGGAGACTCGTAGTCGAACAACAGCACTGACGCAATAAGTTGCTGCAAGACGTAGCCGGGATCGCAGTCGGCCACGCCCGGGCAAAGATCGCAGTCGTCACCGACGCCGTCGCCGTCCCCGTCGGTCTGTGCGGCATTCGCCAGGAGGGGACAGTTGTCCGGGTCGTCGCAGATGCCGTCGCCGTCGACATCGCTACCGCACACGTCGAGTGCCGTCGATTCCGACTCGGAAGGATGGAGCCGCTCGAGCAGCGGTTGCTCTGCCGCCGTGGTCCCGATGAACAGCAGGACGATAAGGGTCAGCGTGGAGATCAGGATGCGGTAGCTCATGCCCCTCTCTCGTGTCCCCCCTCGCGTGTGTTCCGGAGTATACGGTGAAACCACACGCCAGGGGAGGGCGAGCGACCTGCCTGGATAGGCTCGAAGGTATAAGAAAAATAAGAATAAGCCCTTACCTGCGATCGGTGGGCGAACGGTAAGAGCGATGTCAGTAAAAGGATGCGGAATCCTTGCGCCTCACAAAAGGCCTCGCTAAGATGTGGGCTCTTTCGCCATGCAGGATAAGCAAAAAAGACCTCTCATCTTACCGAGGTGGGTAGATTCGCTGCGTCCCGTCATCGCCGGTCTGGCGGTGTTGGCGCCCGTCTACCTGGCCACGCTCTTCTATTACGGTGGCGCGCCCGATACGCTCAACGTCGGCTACGCTCCCGAGCAACCGGTGCCGTACAGCCACGCGCTTCACGCGGGCGAGCTGGGGATCGACTGCCGCTACTGCCACAACACGGTCGAGCAGACGGCCCACGCGGCGCTCCCTCCGACGCAGACCTGCATGAACTGCCACACCAACATCTACTCGCAGAGTCCCAAGCTGGTCCCGGTTCGCGAGAGCTTCGCCACCGGGATGCCGGTGGACTGGATCCGAGTGCACGACCTGCCCGACTACGTCTACTTCAATCACAGCGCCCACGTCACGCGTGGCGTCGGCTGCGTGGAGTGTCACGATCGGGTGGACAAGATGGAAGTCGTCTACCAGGCCGAGCCGCTGAGCATGGGCTGGTGTCTCGATTGCCACCGTGACCCCGAGCCGAGGCTGCGACCGGTGGAAGAGATCACCAACATGGCCTGGGCGCCCGCGGAAGACCGCCGGACAGTCGGTGCGCGGCTTCGCGAACAGTACAACATCAATCCCTCCGAGGACTGCAGCACATGCCACCGGTAAAGACGAAGGGGCAACTTCATGCCTCGTCGCCGGCCTTCTGGCGCAGCATGGACGATCTGGCGGATTCGCCGGAGTTCCGCAAGTTCGTCGAGAACGAGTTCCCGTCGCGGGCCGACGAGATGTCCGCTGCGCCCTCGCGTCGCAATTTCCTGAAGGTCATGGGCGCCTCGATGGCCCTGGCCGGCATGACCGGTTGTCGCTGGCCCGAGGAAGAGATTCGACCCTTCTCCCACCGGCCCGACGGTTACGCGCCGGGCGTGCCCCAGCGGTACGCGACCACGATGGACCTTCACGGCGCGGCCACGGGATTGCTCGTCACCAGCTATGACGGCCGCCCCATAAAGATTGAAGGCAACCCCGATCATTGGCAGAGCCTGGGTTCGAGCAACTCCTGGCACCAGGCCGCCATCCTGGAGATGTACGACCCGGATCGCAGCCAGAACGTCGTGCGCCAGGGCTCGGGGGCCAAGAGTTGGGACGAGTTCGGGACCTTCGCCCGGTCACATTTCGCGGCGCTTGCAGCCAGCGACGGCCGCGACCTGCGTATCCTCGCCGAGCCGTCTTCGTCGCCGTCGCTGCAGGCGATGCGCGCGCGCCTGCTCGAGGCCTTCCCCGCGGCGAAGTGGTACGAGTACTCGGCGGTTTCGCGCGACAGCATTCGCGATGGCTCGAAGATGGCTCTGGGTGCGGCCCACCGGACGCACCTGTCGCTCGACAAGGCCCAGACGATCGTCTCGTTCGACGACGACTTCCTGCTCCATCATCCCGCGGCCGTCCGCTACGCGCGTGACTTCGCCGCAGGACGCGATCCCCATGGTCAGTTCAGCCGCTTGTGGATCGTCGAGAGTTGCTTCAGTCTGACCGGGAGTGTGGCCGATCGCAGGATCGCGAAGGCCGCGAGCAAGATCCCGGCTTACGCGACTTGCCTGGCCGCCAAGCTTTTCCTCGACGAGGGCGTGGCACTGCCCGCCGGCGCGGAAGGCCTCCGCCCCGTGCTCGAACGCGCAAAGCAGTTGCCGACCTACGGTGAAATCGACGCCGGGTTGACCTACGAACTGGCCCACCATCGCGGACATTCGATCGTCACCGCGGGACCGCGACAACCCGCCGAGGTGCACGCGCTGGTCCACGTGATCAACGAAGCGCTGGGCAACGTGGGTCAGACGGTGACCTACACGCTCGATCCCGACGCTGACCGGCCGTCTCACCGCGAGGGGATGCTCGAACTTGCCGACGATGCGGGCACCGGTGCAGCCGATACACTGATCATTCTCGGGGGCAACCCGCTGTACGACGCTCCCGGCGACGTCGATTTCTCGGCGATCCTCGATCGGGTTGGCACGTCGATTCACCTCAGTCTCTATCAAAATGAAACCTCGGCCGCCTGCACCTGGCATCTGCCGCGCGCCCATTTCCTCGAGACGTGGGGCGATGGCCGGGACTACCGCGGCACGGCGAGTGTGAATCAGCCGTTGATCCAGCCGTTGTTCGACGGCAAGAGCGACATCGAATTGCTCGCCGCGGTCACGGGTGAGTCGTCGGCCAAAGGCTATGACATCGTCCGCCGCACCTTCTTCGACTCGGCCGGCGCGGGCGCCGGTGAAGAAGGTTGGGCGCAGGCGTTGCACGACGGGCTGCGAACGGGAACCGAATGGCCCTCGGTCCGTGGCTCGCTGGCCGGTGCGTCGTGGGCGACTTCGCTGGCGACGCTGCTGTCGGAGGAATCGAGCGGGGTCGAACTGGTCTTCGTCGAAGATTCGAAGGTTCTCGACGGTCGCTATGCCAACAACGGCTGGCTGCAGGAACTGCCCGACACGCTGACCAAGCTGACCTGGGACAACGCGGCCTTGATCGCGCCCGAGACGGCGGCTGACCTTGGAGTGGGCCAGGAACAGATGATCCGTCTGACCGCAGGCGACAAGAGTGTCGAGTTGCCGGTCTTCGTGCTGCCCGGGCAGGCCCGGGGCACGATCGGGGTAGCGTTGGGCTACGGCCGCACGGCCGCCGGGCAGGTCGGAAACGGCAAGGGATTCGACGTCTACCCGCTGCGCAACGGTAAGGGCTGGACCGAGGTTCAGGCGACTCCCGGATCGGGAACCTATCCGCTGTCCACGACCCAGGATCATTTCGCCATCGACCAGCTGGGCCTGGACCAGCGGCGAGCGCGCGCGGGAACGCTGGCACGCGAAGCCGAGTTGGCGCACTTCAGGGAAGATCCCGAGCACGCCCTGCACGCTCACGGCCACCCGCTGACACAACTGTTCGGCGAGCACGAGTACAACGGCAACAAGTGGGCCATGGCGATCGACCTGAACTCGTGCATCGGTTGCAACGCGTGCGTCGTTGCCTGCCAGGCCGAAAACAACATCCCAGTGGTCGGCAAGGACGAGGTCAGCGACGGACGCGAGATGCATTGGCTACGCATCGACCGCTATTTCGTCGGCGACCCGGCCGCACCGGCGGTGGCTCACCAACCCGTCGCGTGCCAGCACTGCGAGAACGCACCGTGCGAGCAGGTCTGTCCCGTCGCGGCGACCGTGCACGACAGCGACGGTTTGAACGTGATGGTCTACAACCGTTGCGTCGGCACGCGGTACTGCGCGAACAACTGTCCTTACAAGGTGCGCCGCTTCAACTACTTCAACAACAACAAGGACATCGACCCGCTGAAGCAGATGGCCTACAACCCCGAGGTCACGCTGCGCTTCCGTGGGGTCATGGAAAAGTGCACGTTCTGCGTGCAGCGGATCAGCGCGGTGAAGATCGAGGCCAAGAACGCCCGTCGCGAGATCCGCGACGGTGAGGTGATGCCGGCCTGCGCGCAGGTCTGCCCGACCCGCGCCATCAGCTTCGG
>Ga0316197_10002752_pt1 | contig 12544 bp, 9 predicted proteins | sample OudBiesiAoxic_MG_FD_204939 | JGI IMG/M metagenome (GOLD analysis project Ga0316197, IMG submission 204939) | Coastal sediment microbial communities from Oude Bieten Haven, Netherlands - site A oxic | ecosystem: Environmental > Aquatic > Marine > Coastal > Sediment | place: Netherlands...
CGCTTCGTCCCTTTGATCGGAGCTGGCGTCGACGGCCTGCTGACGGTTCGCGATCGGCGAAGTCGCGGAGACTTCGCCCTGCACGCGCTACTGGGCGTCGACTTCCTGATCAATCCGCGCTGGCTCGTGGGCGCGGACGTGCGCGGCTACTGGGTTGCCACCAATGCGCACAGCCCTCTCGACCCGTTCATCATCACCGCGGCTGTGCGAGTCGGTGTTCGCTTCGACCTCGACTGACTCGAGCTGCGCCGCGGGGTCATAGGGGCGCTGCCTGATCTGCAGCGGCCGGTTCGAGGCGATGGCGCTACAGGCGAGCGCTAACACGACGAAGGCCGCTGCTCGAATCGATGGGGCGCGCGATGCTGTTGCCACGGCCTTCCATCGGCCGGTTCTTGGGTTCGTTGCGTCGTCGCTAGCCGGGCGGCTTGCCGAGCTCGAAACCGTCGTGAAGTACGGCGACGGCTCGGTCCGCATGTTCTTTTTTGATGAGGCAGGAGGTTTTGATTTCGCTGGTGCTAATCGCTTGGATATTGATGGCGTTGTCGGCCAGCAGACGAAACATCCGCGCGGCGATGCCGGCGTGGTTCCGCATCCCGACGCCCACGATCGACACCTTGGCCACCGCGTCATCGCGCACGACGTCTTCGGCGCCCACGTTCGCGACGAGCTCCTTCGCGATGCTTTCGGCGCGTTCGGCATCTTCGTGGCTGACGGTGAAGGTCAAGTCCGTCTGGCCCTCTTTCGAGACGTTCTGGATGATCATATCCACCGAGATGTTGGCGTCCGCCAGAGGCTCGAACACGCTCGCGACGACGCCGGGGTGATCGGGCAGCGCTCTCACGGTGAGCTTCACTGTCTTTTTGTCGGCCGCGACTCCGGCGACGATGACTTTTTCGAGCAGGTGTTCTTCGTCGGTCACGATCGTTCCCTCCTCTTTCGAGAAACTCGAGCGCACATGCAGCGTCATCCGGTGCTTCATCGCAAGCTCCACCGAACGAATCTGTAGGACCTTGGCCCCTTGTGAGGAGAGCTCGAGCATCTCCTCGTAGCTAATGCACTTGAGCTTGCGCGCGTTCGGGCAGATGCCCGGGTCGGTGGTGTATACGCCGTCGACGTCGGTGCAGATTTCGCAGACGTCGGCGTCGACCGCTGCGGCGATCGCAACCGCAGAGGTGTCGGAGCCGCCGCGCCCGAGGGTCGTGATGTTGCCGTACGCGTCGGTGCCCTGAAAGCCCGCGACGACGAGGACGTTGCCCGTTTCGAGCGAGGAGCGCAGTCCGGGTCCATCGATCGAGCGAATGCGGGCTTTGCGGTGCACGTTGTCGGTCAGGATGCGTGCCTGGTGTCCAAGCAAGGAACGAGCCGGAACCCCCAGCTCGTTGAGCTGAATCGCGAGCAAGGCAGCGCTCACCTGCTCGCCGCTCGACACGAGCACATCCATCTCCCGCTCGGCGGGCCCGTCCGAAAGCTCCCAGCCCATCGTCAGTAGACGGTCGGTCTCTCCTGCCATCGCGCTCACCACGACGATGACCTGATGGCCCTCCCGATAGGTCTCCGCGACGCGGTCCGCGACCATGCGGATCCGTTCGAGCGAACCGACGCTGGTGCCACCATATTTCTGTACGACCAGGCTCATTGGGCGCCGAAGGATAGCCGCGGGTTCCAGGGGGGCAACCGGCACCGGACGATCTTCGTTTCCGTGGTATTTTGAGGGATATGAGACGAGCCTCATGGGTCGCTTTGCTGGTGCTGGCTGCCTGTAGTCAGAAGTCGGGGCCGGCGCGCGCGGTCCCCTCGGACCCTGCTGCGCGAGAGCCGGAGCGGCTCCACATGGTGAGCCGGCAGATCGAAGCCCGCGGAGTTCGTGACGCTCGGGTCCTTCAGGCGATGCGCGAGGTGCCCCGGCACCGCTTCGTGCCGCAGTCTCAGCTCGCTCATGCCTACGACGACCGGCCGCTTCCCATTGGCGAAGGGCAAACGATCAGCCAGCCCTACATCGTCGCGCTCATGACCGAGCTTGCCCGAGTGAAGCCCGGTGACCAGGTCCTCGAAATCGGGACGGGCTCCGGCTATCAAGCCGCCGTGCTTGCGCAGATGGGCGTGAAGCTCTTCTCGATCGAAATCATCGAGCCGCTGGCAAAGCGAGCCAAGGCGACACTTGCGGCGCTCGGCTATTCAAAGAACGTCGAGGTCCGGCACGGGGACGGATACGCAGGCTGGCCCGAGCACGCGCCCTTTCACGCCATCCTCGTCACCGCCGCGCCGCCGACGATTCCAGAGCCCTTGAAGCAGCAGCTCCGGGTCGGGGGGCGTTTGATTATCCCGGTCGGCAAGCGCTACCAGAGCCTATTAAAGGTGACGCGCACGGAGGAAGGGTTTCGGCAGGAGACGGTGATCCCGGTGAGGTTTGTGCCGATGACGGGGGAGGCGCAGGGGGAGTGAGGGGGGTGGGCAGTGGCCGTGGGGCCGTGGCCGTAGGGCCGTGTCCGTAGGGCCGTGTCAGCGTCAGTGCCGGTGTCGGTGCCGGTGTACGGCTTGTGCTGCCGCGGGTGCGGTGAGGGGCGGTCGATGAGTCGGTTGGGTGGTGCGGCTTGTTTACACCGCCCGCCCACCCCCACCCGTAGTTCTGGTATCACTCTCACGCGAGTGAGCAGCGTGCCTTGCGCGGCATGCGCTTCGCTTTGCCTTGCCGGCGCGTTCGCGCCGGGCTTCGCCCTTTGGGCTCGCGGGGGTGCTGTTGGGCGGGTTGGTGGGCGGGGGAGTGGGTGGCGATGTTTGGTTTGGGACCGAGTCTGGGGGCTTCTGTAATCCTTCTCACAAAGTCCCTGGGTCCGGAAAAAACCTCGATCGGACTGCAGATGACCTGTGTTACCGTCGGCGCCCCCCCCTAGGAGTCCCGATGCCCACATGGATTCGTACGCGCCGGCTCGCTTGCTGGCTACTTGGTGTCCTAGCGTTCGCAGGCTGCGCCGCTGACACGAGCAGCACTGGCGGCCTAGAGCTTCAGCTCGAGCTCTCCGATGGAACACAGATCGAAGAAGTCAGCTACTCGATCATCGGTGGCGAGATGGCGCCGATGATGGGAACGATCAACACCAGCGCTCCTGGGTCGACGGCGTCCGTCGAAATCTACGGCATCCCCGGAGGCGGCCCCTACACCATCATGATGACGGCTACCGCAGACGACGGCGACACGTCTTGTTCGGGCTCGGCGAACTTCAGTGTGTCGGTGGGGCTCGTCACCGAGGTCGCGGTGATGCTCAACTGCAAGCGCGGCCAGGAGCTCGGCGGCGTCCGAGTCAACGGAACTCTCAACTTCTGCACCGACCTGGTTAAGGTCGTCGTGTCGCCCCTGCAGACTTCCGTCGGAAACCAGATCGACGTGTTTGCCATGGCTCACGACATCGAGGGTGACCCCATCGAGTATCGCTGGTCCGGAACCGGCGGCACGTTTGCCGACCCAAGCTCGCGAGAGACGACATACACCTGTCAAGAAGTCGGCGAGCAAACGATCACGGTCACCGTCTCCGACGACGGCTTTGACTACTGCACCTGCGACCACACGGTCGACATCATCTGTGTCGACGGCGGCGGCACGGGCGGCGCAGGCGGTACGGCTGGCACTGGCGGCGCGGCTGGCGCAGGCGGTACGGCTGGCGCAGGCGGTACGGCTGGCGCAGGCGGTACGGCTGGATCCGGTGGCATGGGCGGCACGGCTGGCACCGGCGGCGGTACGGCTGGATCCGGTGGCATGGGCGGTACGGCTGGCACTGGCGGCGCGGCTGGCGCAGGCGGTACGGCTGGCACTGGCGGCGGTACGGCTGGATCCGGTGGCATGGGCGGTACGGCGGGCACCGGCGGCGGTACGGCTGGATCCGGCGGCATGGGCGGCATAGCTGGCACCGGCGGCATGGCTGGCACCGGCGGCACGGCTGGCACGGCCGGCGCTGGCGGTATGGCTGGATCCGGTGGAACCGGCGGCGCCTGTATTCCAGACGGCGGCGCCCAATTCGCTGGCGCTTCGACGAACCGAGTCTGTGGCGAAGTCTCCTGCGGTGCGATGGAAGTTTGCGTCGATCAGGTATGCACGCCGTCAGGACTGGTGTTCCTCAGCAGCTTCCAGTCTGACGCTGCGCTCCGCGGACCCCGCGGCGCAGACCAGACCTGCGCGGACATCGCAGAAGCGGCAGGCCTTGGCGGCTACTGGATGTCCTGGACCTCCGATCGCTGTACATCCCCGCTCAAACGATTCGAGAAGTCCGCGATTCCGTATCGCATGCTCGACGGGACGCAGGTCTCCTCGAGCTGGGCCCGTATGACCATGGACCCACCGCCCAGTGGCGAAGGCTATCTCGACAACAACATCGGGATTGATGAGTTCGGCAATATGCTCGCGCCGAGTGGAGCAAATGCTTGCGGGCCCACTACCCCGCCGACCGGTTGCCGAGCCTGGACGAACACCGACCTCGACGGACGCGTTCACATCAACAACGGCTGCCTCGGTCTGACCACCAACGACGGATCGGCTGGCGGCTCCGTCGCCGTTTCGGCGGCAGGAATAACCACCAGCGTGGGCAGAGGTTGGTCCGCTGGCAGTAACCACACTTGCATCATCGACAGCCTGCACCTCTATTGCTTCGAGCAGTCGGTCGCAGACCCCATTCCGTAACCTGGGCTAGTCCTCCTCCTCGTCGCTCGGAGGCGCCGGTTCTTCTTCCGGCTTCTTCGGCGGCAGGGGCTCGCCGTACTCCTTCGTCAGCTTCTTCTTGAGCTTGTCGAGGAGCATGCGCTCGATGTAGCTCGGCATCGCCGGGATTTGGATGACCGCGCGGATGGGGCCGCCGCCCTGGTCCTCGATTCGGACGAGCTCGACACTGCCTGGGTACGTCCTGCCGTCGTCGCGGTAGTCGAAGAGGAAGTAACCGATCTCCTGGTCGCGGTCCTTGATCGGATAGTCCTGGTCCACGCGGATGAGCCGAATCGCGGCACCCCAGACCTGTTCATAGCTGTGGCGAAAGTCCGCGGTCTCCTTCGCTTGGCTGCGGGCCGGCGAGAGGAGCGCGAAGGTCATCAAGATGGCGGCCAGGAGCTTCATCGGAGCCCAAGCTACCGAACCACCCCGCCCAGTCCAAAAAACCGCCCCCCGTCACACCCCCTGCTTGGCCAGCTCCGCCACCATCGGCATCAACTTATCCCGGGTATTGAGCGACGGATCCTCGATCACCCGATCTAGCAGTGTCCGCAGAATCTCTCCGACGACCGGACCGGCGCCGCCCTCCAGATGCTCGATCACATCCTTCCCGCCAACCGCGAGGTCCTGGGTCGTGAGTGCGTTGCCTTCTTCGATCGTCTTGTCGATTCGGCCGCGCAGCTCTTTGAGCGCTTCGAGCTCTTCTTCGACGTTGCGTCCTTTGCCGAGCGCATCCGCTTCGCCCAGTCGCAACAATGGCTCGATGTTCCCCGAGCCCACGCGCTTGATGAACCGCCGCACCGCCGCGTCGGTCCATTCGCTCGTGTAGCAAATCAAGTGATGCCGAATGAGGCCGACCACGAGGTCGCGTTCGTGATTCGAGAAGCGGTAGTCGCGCAGCCAGCGTTCCGCCATATCGGCGCCGACCTTTTCGTGATGGTAGAACGTCCAGTCGCCGGTCTTGTCCGACATCGCGCGCGTGCGCGGCTTGGCCACGTCATGGAGCAGCGCGGCGATTCGTTCGACCGGGGCCGGCGCCGACTCGTCGAGCACGCGCATCGTGTGACCCCAGACGTCATAGGCGTGCCATTGGTTCTGTTCGCAGCCGACTTGCTCGAGAAGCTCGGGATAGGTGACCTCGAGGATGCCGGTGCGGCGCATCACTTCGAATGCCCGTGATGGCGCGCGCGCCTTCATCGCCTTCAGCCACTCTTCGCGCACACGCTCGGGGCTCACCTTTCGAAAGGTGTCGAGCGCCCCCCGAAAGGCCGCCTCGGTGTCTTTTTCGAGCTCGAAGTCGAGCGTCGCGACGAAGCGGGCACCGCGCAAAATCCGAAGCCCGTCCTCTTGGAAGCGCTCGCTCGGCACGCCCACGGCGCGCAGGACCTTGCGGCGCATGTCGGCCAGGCCATCGAAAGGATCGGCCACATGCCCGTCGACCGGGTCGTAGGCGATGGCATTAACGGTGAAATCGCGCCTTGCCAGGTCCCGATCGATGTCCTCGACGAAGACCACGGTGTCGGGCCGCCGGCCGTCCGTATAGGCGCCCTCCCCGCGGAGCGTCGTCACTTCATAGGCGGTGCCCTTCCAAAGGACCGTCACCGTTCCGTGATCGATCCCGGTCGGAATCACCCTCCTGAAGACCTTTTGCACCTTTTCGGGCAGTGCCGTGGTCGCCACGTCCCAGTCGTTGACCGCCTGCCCACGCAGCGTATCCCGGACGCAGCCACCCACAATCCAGGCGCGCTCCCCGGCATTGCGAAGCTCCTTACAGATGTCGAGCACCGGCGTTGGGATCTGCTGGCGGAGGATTCGGTGTGGCACCTTGCTTCGATAACCTTATGGAGGATCCAACGCAATTGGCCTAGAAGACCAACAAGGCTACACTCGAAGGCCTGCCCTCTGCCCCCTCCATAAACGAATGACAAGACTCTGGAAGCCCTTACTTGGTTTGGTGGTCGTCCTCGCGGCGTTCACCATCTCCTTTGGCTGGCCGATTCAAAACGGCCTGCAAATCGACATCGACACCTCGCCTCGGGCGCAGGCCGCGCGTCAGAAGACGCCCTGGGACCTGACCAAGCTGCAGGTGATGAATCGAGTCATTCACCAGGTGAACGACGACTACGTCGACCCCAAGCGAATCGACCACCAGCGCATGATGCTGGCCGGCCTCGACGCCATCCAGAAGGATGTAGCCCCGGTCCTGGTGCACTACCAAGAAGGCGCCGAGACCCTGAAGGTCCAGGTCAACAGCCGGCAGAGCGAGTTCGCAGTTAAGGACGTGTCGAGCCCCTGGGAGCTCGCGGGACGCTTCCGTGAGGTGTTCGCCTTCCTGCAGGAAGAGCTCAAGAACGAAGAAGACATCGAGCTCAGCGACGTGGAGTACAGCGCCGTCAACGGGATGCTCAAGACGCTCGACCCTCACACGATCCTGCTCACCCCCGACCTCTTCGCCGAGATGCAGACGAGCACACGCGGCGAGTTTGGCGGCCTCGGCATCGTCATCTCCATTCGCGACGGCCACCTCACCGTGATCAAGCCGATGGAGGGAACGCCGGCGTTCAAGGCCGGGCTCCAGCGCGGCGACCGGATCGTTAAAATCAACGAAGAGTCGACGCTGAACATGCCGCTGAGCGGTGCGGTCACGCGACTTCGAGGGCGGCCGGGCTCAAAGGTCACCATCTTCACTCGCCGTGAGAACAAAGCCGGCGCGTGGTCTGCCCCGCGACGTGTGGAGCTCACCCGAGCAGTCATCGAGATCGGCTCGGTAGAGCACAGAATGCTCCGCGACAACGTCGGCTACATCCAAATCAAGAACTTCCAGGGCAACACAGAGGCCCATCTTCGTCGGGCGCTCGCGAGCCTGCACAAGAAGCGCATGGTCGGCCTGGTGCTCGATCTGCGCAACAACCCGGGTGGCCTTCTCGATCAGGCCGTGCAGGTCGCGGACACGTTCCTCGATGAAGGTCCGATCGTCACCACCTCCTCTCAAGACCCGCGGGAGCGCACCGAGGAGTTCGCCGAGGCAAGAGGCACCGAGCCGCGCTACCCCATCGTGCTCCTCATCAACGGCCACAGCGCATCTGCAAGCGAGATTGTCGCCGGCGCCCTCAAGAACCACGACCGCGCGCTCATCATCGGCGAGCAGAGCTTTGGCAAGGGCTCCGTACAGGTGCTCTACCAACTGCAAGACGCATCGGCGCTGAAGCTCACGGTGGCTCAGTACCTGACCCCTGGGGACGTTTCGATTCAAGGCGTGGGCATCGTTCCCGACATCGCGATCAGCCCGATGACCGTCGACAAAGAGAACATGGACCTCAAGGTCGACGACATCTTCCGTGAGTCGGACCTGGAGTCTCACCTCACTCACGCGAGCGCTACCGATTCCCAGCGTCCGTCCGTGGTCATGGGCTACTACCTAAACGCGGAGGTGCGCAACCGACTGGCCGAGGCGGAGCCCGGCGAAGAGGAGAACGAAGACCAGGAGGCCTTCCTGATTCAGTTCTCGAAAAACCTCGTGCTCAACGCGAAATCGCCGAAGCGTTTGCACATGCTGCGCGATTCGCAGCCGATCATCGAGCGGGTTCAGAAACAGGAAACAGAGAAGGTCGTTCGTGACCTCAAGAAGATCGGCATCGACTGGAGCGTAGGCGCGGATGAAGGCCCGAGCGAGGTTCGCGTTACGGCAACGACGAGCGCCGGCGATAAGCCTGCCCAAGCGGGCGACGCCTTGTCGCTTCGTGTCGAAGTGACCAACCAAGGAAAGCGCCCCTTGCATCAGCTTCGCGCGACGACGAGCAGCGACAACCCTTGGTTTGACCGTCGAGAGCTGGTCTTTGGCAAGCTCGCGCCAGGCGAAACCCGCTCCTGGACCACTACGCTCGGTGGCTGTTTGACCGAAGACGAGAAACGCGTTTGCCGCATCCCGCGCAGCATGACGGATCGTGCGGACGCGCTTCTGGTCGAGTTCGAAGAGGCACATGGGCACGTCCCCGAGCCTTTCGAAGTTCGGACAGTGATTCTCGCTCTGCCCCAGCCGCGCTTCGCGTACGGCTTGCAGGTGGCGGACAACATCAACGGCAACGGGGACGGCCGGGTCCAGCGCGGTGAGCAGGTCACCTTGTACTTCACCGTCAAGAACATCAGCGACGTCGACAGCTTCGAGCTGCAGGCCAATCTGCAAAACAAGAGCGGCTCCGGCGTGCTGCTTCACGACGGCCGATTCCGGCGCGACTCGCTGTCCGCGGGCGACCAATGGGTCGTCCCCTTCTCGTTCCAAGTGCTTCCCGACTTCCAGGAGGACAAGGCGGCACTTCTGTTCGCTGCCTCGGACACGGAGCTCGGCCCGACGGTGGGGCAGAAGCTCGAGATACCGATCTACGAGGAAGCCGGCCCGGTGAAGCCCTTGGCTGCGAAGCTGGTTGTGAGCCTGAGCCCTGGCGCGCAGATTCTCGAGCGGCCTGATGCCAACGCCCCGGTGATTGGAACCGTGCAAGGCTCGTTCCGTGCGCTGCACACCGCGACGAGCGGAGAGTACGCGCGCGTGAACCTCGGAGCCGGTCGCCCGGGCTGGGTGGCCCTTGGCGGGATTTCACCGAGCGAGGGGCAGGTCTCCAAGGAGCCGCCAATCTCGTGGGTTACCAGAAACGCCTCGCCGCAAATCGAGATCGCCAAGCTCGATAGTTACGTCACGCGCGACGATGTCTTCCGACTTCAAGGTAAGGCAACCGATGGGCAGCGAGTGCGCGACCTCTACATTTCTACGAGCCGGCACAAGGTCTACTACGAATCAAACCAGGGCAGCGCCAATCCGAAGGAGCTCGCGTTCGATGCGGAGATTCCAGTGCACCCGGGGATGAACTCGATCATGGTCGTCGCCCGCGAGGACAACAACTCGGTGACCCGGCACTTCTTCATGGTCCGCCGCGACGCCGAGGATGGCTCGCTGATGGAAACGACGAAGTTCGAAGGCGCCCTGCTAGGCAACGGCAACGGCCACCGCTAACGAGAGAAGAACCCAGCGAATCGCTCCACGCCCTCGGGGAGTTCGCCGCCCGAACGGATGTGCCGCCACAGGAGCGGCGCTAGGGTTTCGACAGCCTGAGGCACCGGCACCGTTGTTCCGGGACCGTCGGTTTTGAGCCCATTTCGAGGTTCGATCTCGATGCTCTCGATTTTGCCGTCTTTCCAAGTGATTCGAAGCGACTCGGGTTCGAGGCGAGGAAGAGACTGGAGAAGCCGCGCCTCCCCCTGGGCTTCGCTGCCTTCGAGGGACGCCGACTGCTCGATCCGGCCGTGCCGGCTGATCAAGCCCGCCAGCCGCTGCTGGGCCCGAGGGTCGTCCTCGACCGCGAGAAGCGCGGCCAGGGCCTGGGTCGGGTCGCCGGCGTCCTGAAGCACCGCACCGACTAGCGCATGGCGTTCCTGGACTGAGAGCTCTGCGTACGCAAAGGCCAGGCCGTCGAGCGCCTTCTCGTCGCGCAGGATCTGGTCGAGAAGGCTAGCGAACGAGCCCAAACGCGGCCGATCTGCGCTCGCGATGCCTGGGCGTGCCCGTCTCACCGCGCCGGTATACCGCAGAGCGGCAAATTCGACCAGGACTCCTTGTGTAGGGAAACGTATTCTATTTGACTTCATTCACCCACTTGGTTAAAGAAAGTCCGTTCAGGAGTAGCCATGCAGGGAACGGAACTCATCGCGCGTCACGAAAAGATGGTCCACGGCCTGGCCAACCGCCTCCGCCGCGAGCTCTCGCTTCGGGGCGATCTTGAGGATCTGATCGCCTTCGGTTTCGGCGGCCTTCTCGAGGCCCATCACCGGTTCGACCCGGGCCGCGGGGTCCGGTTTCAGACCTTCGCCTATTACCGCGTTCGGGGCGCCATGCTCGACGGGGTCCGCAAGATGGCCGACCTGCCAAGGCGCGCACACGAACGCTTGCAGTCCTCCGCCCGGGTCACACCCACCGCGGCGCCCACCTCACTCGACAAGGCTTTCACGCGCATGAGCGCCAGTCTCAGCACAGCGACGGTGCTCCAAGGCAGCTTCGGGGACGAAAGCCCAGAGGCGGCGCTTCTCAAGAACGAGAGCGTTTCGAGGCTCCTCGAGGCGCTTCCGAGGCTCTCGCCCAGGCAGCGCGTCCTCGTCCGGGGGTTCTACTTCGAGGGCCGCTCGATCGACCAGATGGCGCAGGAGCTGGGCATCTCCAAGTCCTGGGCCAGCCGGCTGCATCGGCACGCGCTCGACGAGCTCCGCGATGCGCTCGAGCCAGGCTGAGCGAAAGTCGGCCGGCCAGCCGAAATCCCGGTCTTCTCGATAGGTTACGTGCGCACGTGTCTACGCGCTTGGCGTTCAAATGCGAACTGTATTGCGCACTTGAGGCCAGGTGTGAGCTTTTTGGGCTCAGGTGTGGCAAGGGCGGCTCTTCCTTGTAAATTCCGGTGTAAAACGGACCCCGAAACCCTTGCTTTCGCTGTTTTCTACAACTGGCACGCAAACTGCATCATGCTCTGGACCATGGGGGCCACAAGATCACAGAACCCGAAGACCGGGGTCGATAACCGCGGCGTTCGGATCATTGCGAAGTCGGTCTACCGCGAGCTACGCAACAGCGGTCATAGCCGCTCGGACATCGTCGCGTTCACCAACGCGGTTCTCGAGCTGGTGACCACTGAGCTTCGTGACGCCCAAGAGGCAGCCGAGTAACGATCTCGGATCGCGCCGACTTCGCCCAAAACCGCATTTTATTCGCGAGTTTGGCTCCTTGACCCTTTCGTCTTGCGCGCTACTGTCCGCGCCTCGCTGGCAACCCATTTGGACGGGGAGTCGGCTGGGAGGGAGTCGAACGAACAATGGCTACGAAAATCGGAATAAATGGCTTCGGACGCATTGGACGCTGCGTCGCTCGAATCGTTGCTGAGCGCGGAGACGTGGAGATCGTCGGAATCAACGACCTGACGAGCGCGGATATGCTGGCCCATCTCCTCGAGTGGGACTCGGTGCACCGTCATTTCTCGCACCCGGTCAGGGCCGAGGAAGGCGCGATTTGGATCGGTGACCAGCGCATTCCGGTGTCGGCCGAGCGTGACCCGTCCAAGCTCAAGTGGAAAGAGCTCGGCGCCGAGGTAGTTCTCGAGTGCACCGGTATCTTTCGTACCAAAGAAGCCGCGTCGGCGCATTTGAAGGCTGGCGCAGAGCGCGTGATCATCAGCGCGCCTGGCAAGGGTGAAATCGACGGCACCTTCGTCGTCGGCATCAACAGCGACGAGTTCAACCCGAAAACCGACCGCGTGATCAGCTGTGCATCGTGCACGACCAACTGCTTGGCGCCGCTCGTCAAGGTGTTGAACGACACCTTCGGCATCGTGAAGGGCCACATGGTTACGGTGCACGCGTACACGAACGACCAGGGTCTGCTCGACCAGCCGCACTCCGACAAGCGACGTGCGCGCGCGGCTGCGCTCTCGATGATTCCCACCTCGACCGGCGCTGCAACTGCCATTGGCCTCGTCTTGCCGGAGCTCAAGGGCAAGCTCTCCGGGACCGCGATTCGCGTGCCGACGCCCAATGTTTCGCTCACCTGCCTCACCGCGCAGGTCGCGAAGAACACCGACCGAAACTCGGTCAACGCGGCGCTCAAGGCAGCAGCGGAGGGCCCGCTCAAGGGCATCCTCCAGTTCGAAGAAACGCCGCTCGTCTCGATGGACTTCCTGGGCAATCCCCATTCGTCGATTTGCGATGCAGCGCAGACCGATGTGGTCGGCGGAGACCTCGTCGAGGTGCAGAGCTGGTACGACAACGAGTGGGGCTTCTCGAACCGCATGCTCGACTTGGTGCGGATCGTCTCGAGCGCGAGCT
>Ga0316197_10002753_pt1 | contig 12544 bp, 8 predicted proteins | sample OudBiesiAoxic_MG_FD_204939 | JGI IMG/M metagenome (GOLD analysis project Ga0316197, IMG submission 204939) | Coastal sediment microbial communities from Oude Bieten Haven, Netherlands - site A oxic | ecosystem: Environmental > Aquatic > Marine > Coastal > Sediment | place: Netherlands...
CAGGTACCGACTTTGTCGCCCTTCATGGCTTCCTTGTCAAACCAGAAGCTCGTGACGGCCTTGGTCTCGGTGTAGAACATCACACCGTCGCGGCCCATCACGTGCAGGTCACCGAAGAAGCTCTTCTTATGGCCACTGAACGGGAAGACCGAGATCGGCACAGGGATGCCGACGTTGACACCGACCATGCCCGCATCGATGCGGCGTGCGAACTCACGGGCGTAGTAGCCACTCTGCGTGAAGATCGAGGCGCCATTGGCGAACTCGCTCTCGTTGATCAGCTCCACGCCTTCGTCAAAGCTGGCGACTCGCTTGACGTAGAGGACCGGTCCGAAGACCTCCTGGTTCCCACACGACATCTCGGGTGTCACGTGGTCAAACACGGTGGGACCAACGAAGAATCCCTCTTCATGACCATCGACCTCGAGGTCCCGTCCGTCGAGGACCGGGACGGCACCCTCTTCGACCGACTTCTCGATCCAGTCGTTGACGAAGGCCATGTGCTCGGCGTTGACCAGCGGACCCATGTCCGTGGTCTCTTCGTACGAAGGCCCGATGCTGAGGCCACTGGCAAGTTCGGTGATCGTCGCGACGAGCTCATCTGCGATGTCTTCGTGGACGGCGATCGCCGGCAGCGCCATGCAGCGCTCGCCTGCACAACCGAAGGCCGAGTTGATGATCCGCTGCGCCGTCGCACGGATCGGGGCGTCTTCCATCACGAGGGCGTGGTTCTTCGCTTCGGTGAGCGCCTGAACTCGCTTGCCATGCGACGTTGCCGTCGAGTAGATGTGGAGACCGACCTTGGTGGAGCCGACGAAGCTGACACCCTGGACCTTCGGATGCGTGAGCAGCCGCTCGGCTTCGTGTCTGGAGCAGGTCACGAGGTTGAAGACGCCCGGCGGAAGGCCGGCCTCTTCGAGCAGTTCTGCCATCCGCATCGCGGTCTGTGGGACATACGACGCTGCCTTCAACACGAAGGTGTTTCCGGTGGTGACGGCCAGCGGCATCATCCAGCCCATGGGGATCATGGCCGGGAAGTTCCACGGGACGATTCCTGCGAATACACCGAGCGGTTCGCGGTAGGTGACCGTGTCATAACCGGTGGCGACGTTCATCAGCGAGTCACCCATCATCGTGACGGGGGTGGCGCAGGCGAGTTCAACGACCTCGATCGCCTTGAGGACGTCGCCCCGGGCCTCGGTGTAGGTCTTGCCCATCTCGGTGGCGAGGAGCATGGCCAGGTCGTGGAGATTCTCCTCGAGGATGCCCTTGAGGTTGAACATCACCTGGACGCGCTTGGTGATCGGGGTGTCACGCCATGCGGGGAAGGCGGCGGCTGCGGCTTCGACGGCGGCATCGACCTCATCGGCCGTGCAGCGTGGGGCCTCGGCCATCACTTCGCCGGTGCTGCTGTTGGTGATGTCGTAGTAGACGCCGCTCTCGGTGTCTTTCCACTCCCCACCAACCAGGTATTTCAGGCGTTTCGCCATGACGTCGCTCCTCCTCGAAGGCACTTCGGTACGGTGACTTCAGAATAATCGATTATCGAAGATATCATGTTTTGGTAACCGAGTCGAATGGGCTTTGTCCCCTGTCGCGTGCGCCAGGACGACTGAATGCGGATCGCTATGTGTGATCATGGCGCACGGCCATTAACGGCCATTAGCAATCAAGAACCTATGACTGAACCTGCTCCCCCAACAGAACTCGAACAAGGCGAGAACGGCGAATTCCAGACCGGTCGGGTGACGTCGATCGCCGCCGGACACGCCGTCCACGACACGTTCACAGCGTTCCTCGCCCCGTTGCTGCCGACGTTCGTCGAGAAGTTCTCGCTGACCAACGCCGCGGCCGGTCTGCTCGCGGCGTTCATCCAGATCCCCTCCCTCCTCCAGCCGGTGATCGGACATCTCGCGGACCGCACCACCCTGAAGTGGATCGTCGTGCTCGGCCCGGGGGTGACCGCGACCGTGATGAGTTTCCTCGGCTGGGCGCCCACATACGTGGCGCTCGCTCTGCTCCTCCTCGTCGCCGGGCTGAGCGTGGCCGCGTTCCACGCCACCGCGCCGGTCGCCGTCGGATACCTCTCTGGCAACCGCCTCGGACGCGGCATGGGCTTCTGGATGGTCGGAGGTGAACTCGGCCGCACCCTCGGCCCACTCGTCGTGGTGACCGCCCTGACCGTGGTGTCGCTGAAGCAGATCGCGTTCCTGTCCCTCGCCGGGATCGCCACGTCGGTGATCCTCTACTTCCGCCTCAAGGACGTGCCGCTCCAGACGCGCGACGCCGGCGAACAGGTGCCGTGGAGAACGGCCATCGCCGGAATGCGCAACTTCATGCTCGTGATCGCCGGACTCACCGGCATGCGAAGCATGATGATGCTGGCCGCCACCGTCTTCTTGCCGCTGTATCTCACCGAGACGGGGAGCAGCATCTGGCTCGCCGGCGCGGCCCTCTCGATCGTCGAAGCCGCAGGCGTGGCGGGTGCCTTCGGCGGAGGTTGGATCAGCGACCACGTGGGGCGCAAGGCCGTCCTCGTGTTCGGACACGTCGCCGCGCCGATCGCCATGCTCCTGTTCCTCGCCGCGGACGGCTGGGTACGCATCGCAATGCTCCCACTGATCGGACTCTCCCTCCTCGCTGTGCCCCCGGTTGTCATGGCCCTCGTCCAGGAGCAGGCGCCGAGGAGTCGGGCGCTCGCAAACGGCTTCTACCTCGCGATGTCGATGGCCATCCGTTCGATCGCCGCCGTCGCCTACGGCGCATTCGCCGACCGCTTCGGCCTCGAGACCGCCATGGTGATGGGCGCCATCGCCATGTTCGGCGGCCTCCCCCTCATCTGGCTCCTCTTCCGCCCCTCGATCATGAGCAAGACCGCGACGTAGGGCGCGTGTTCGCCTCCCCCACTCCGTGGGAGAGGCGAACGAGGCCCTAGCTTCTGGCGTCTACCAGGGCGTCTTCGAAGGCGGTCAGGGTCTCGGCTACGTCTTCGTCGCTGTGGGCCGACGAGATGAACCAGGGCTCCTTGGCGTCGTCGCAGGGCATCACGCCACGGTTGATCATGCCGAGCACGACTTCTTCGTAGAGATCCTCGTCGTGACCGGTGGTGTCGCGGTACTCCTTGAGTTCCGTATCGCCGAAGAACACCGAGAACATCGACGGGATGCCAATGATCGATGCCGGCTCAGAATGATCGGCACAGATCTTCGCCAACCCGGTCATGAGCGCATTGCCGACCTTGTCGATCTGCGCGTACGGGGCGCCCGTGGACAGTTCCGCGATCGTGGCGACGGTTGCGGCTGCACCGATCGAGTTGCCCGAGTAGGTGCCGGCTTGCATGACGCCGCCCTCGGCCCATGCCGACATGACTTCCTGGCGTCCCCCGATTGCTGCAATCGGGTAGCCGTTGCCCATCGACTTCGCGTACGTGCCGATGTCGGGCACGATGCCGAAGTACTCGGCGGCTCCTCCGAGACCCATCCGGAACCCGGTCTTCACCTCGTCGAAAATGAGCATCGAGCCCCACTCCTCGGTGATGGCACGCAGGCCCTCCATGTAGCCGTCCTGCGGCATGAGGCCGAATACGTTGCCGAGCACCGGCTCCGCGATGATCGCCGCGATGCGGTGGCCGTCGCTCTGGAACAATCGCTCCATGAACTCGAGGTCGTTGAACGGTGCGATCCGGATGTAGTCGCGGATCGTCGACGGGACGCCAGACGACACCTCGAACGGAACCGGGGAGCGCCTGCTGCCCAAGTTGCCGACCGGCGCACCGGCCGTTGAGTAGCCGACGTAGTCGTGCGCGCCGTGATAGGCGCCTTCGAACTTCACGATCAGATCCCGGCCGGTCACGGCCCGTGCGAGCCGGATCGCGTGCATCGTCGCCTCGGTGCCGGTGTTCGTAAAGCGGAGAGCGTCCATCCACGGAATGGCATCGCGCATCGCCTCGGCGGCCTGGACCTCGATCGCGGTCGTCATGGCGAAGACCGTGCCACGCGACGCCGCTTCGGCGACGGCATCGACGACGGGCTGATATCCGTGGCCGAGGATGATGGGACCGAAGCCGAGTTGGTAGTCGATGTACCGCTTGCCGTCCATATCGAAGGCGTACGCGCCCTCGCCGCGATCGATGACGAGTGTGTCTTCGTCGCCCCAGTAGCGGAACCCGCTCGAGACTCCGTTTACAAGCGCCTTGTTGGCGCGGCCGAACCATTCAGCTGTCTTTGGACCCTGAAGACTCATCTTGCTCACCCTTCCATGGGGGACCCGCGGCACCGTGCCGCGCGGTCAAGCATCACCGTCGATCATACCGGCTGGCGCCGATCCCCAAACACGAAGCGCGGGCCAACTCGTACGTCAAACCGCTCAACAGGCGACGAATTCATCGACTACATTGCGGAACCACGTTGCCACACAGCAAAGGGGACCGGCTTGGCCCGGGATCTGGACATCTACCTCGCGGGTGAATGGACCCCCGGCACCGGGGACGCATATCGCGAGATCATGAGCCCCGGTTCGGGCGAGCACATCGCCAACGTACCCCTCGCCTCCCGGGCCGATATCGACCGCGCGGTCAAGGCCGCCCGCAAGGCCCAAGACGACTTCCGGCACTGGACCGCCATCGAGCGGGCGGACCTGCTGCACCGTGTCGCGGAAGCCGTCGCCGACAACATCGAAGAGATCGCACGCATCCAGACCCTCGAGCAGGGCAAGCCGTATCACGCAGAGTCCCTCGCCGACATCGCCGAAGCGAACCAGTACTTCCTCAACGCCGCGGAGGACGTGAAACGCCTCACCGGCAGCGTGATCCCCACCTCAGATCGCAACAAGCGCATGTTCACGTTCCACCGCCCCGTCGGTGTCTGGGCTGCGATCACGCCGTGGAACTTCCCCGTCACGATTCCGCTCGAGTACATCGGCCCGGGTCTTGCCGCCGGCAACGCCGTCATCGCGAAGCCGCCGGAGTTCACCTCGTGGGGGCTCCTGAAACTCGCAGAGGCGTTCGACGCCGCCGGCGTGCCGAACGGATTGGTCTCCATCATCCCGGGCGGCGCCGAGATCGGCGAGGCGCTGGTGACGCACCCCGGCATCGACGCCATCGGCTTCACCGGATCCTCGGCGACCGGGAAACGAATCCTCTCACAGATGGGCATCAAGCGGTCCGTCATGGAGATGTCGGGCAACGGCCCCACCATCGTCACCGAAGACGCAAACCTCGAGGCGGCTGCCGAACTGGCCGTGTTCGGCGCCCGATACAACGCGGGTCAGGTCTGCTGCGCAACCGAGAAGGTGATCGTCCTCGAGTCGGTCCATGACGAGTTCGTAGAGCGGGCGCTACACCACGCGGAGCAGATCGTCCTCGGCGATCCGTTCGACGAGGCCACCACAATGGGACCGCTGAACAACGAACCGACGGCGCACAAGATGGACCTCCACGTGGCCGACGCCCGCGAGCGCGGCGCCAGTGTCCTCACCGGCGGGCACCGCGCCTCCGGGTTCCCCACCGACCTCTACTACGAGTTCACGATGATCGACGCCGTGCCGGAAGACACCCTCGTCTCCCGGGAAGAGACCTTCGGTCCGATCCTGCCGATCGTCACCGTTCGCGACGACGAAGAGGCGATCGCCGTCACGGCGAGCGGAGACCTGGGACTCCAGGCCGCCGTCTTCACGTCGTCGATCGACAAGGCGTTCTGGTATACCGACCGGATCCGGGCGGGCACGGTCGTCATCAACGACTCAACCGATTTCTGGGAGACGTTCCAGCCGTTCGGAGGTGCGGCGGGGACGGCTTCTGGTTGGGGTCGCGGGACCATCGACGACTTCACCGACCTCCAGACCATGGTGGTCGACATAGGAAAGGCGACATGACAGCGGCCGTCAGCATCCGCGGAGTAACGAAGCAGTTTGGCACCGACGTCACCGCCGTCGATGATGTCTCACTCGACATCGTGGACGGCGAGTTCTTCTCGCTCCTCGGCCCATCCGGCTGCGGGAAGACCACCATGCTTCGTATGGTCGCCGGCCTCGAGTTCCCCACCGAGGGGAGCATCCAGGTGTTCGGCGAGGAGATGGCGCTCCGGCCGCCGAACAAACGGCCGATCAACACGGTCTTCCAGTCATACGCCCTGTTCCCCCACATGACCGTGGAGAAGAACGTGGCGTTCGGCCCCCAGATGCGCAAGGTCCCGAAGAACGAGGTCACCGCCCAGGTCGCCGACGCAATCAAGGCCGTCCACCTCGAGGGCATGGAGCAGCGCAAGCCGAGCCAACTCTCGGGCGGTCAGCAGCAGCGTGTCGCGCTCGCCCGAGCCCTCGTGAACCGTCCCAAGGTCCTGCTGCTCGACGAACCGCTCGGCGCACTCGACCTCAAGCTACGGCAGGCCATGCAGATCGAGCTCAAGGACATCCAATCCGAAGTCGGCATCACCTTCATCTACGTGACGCACGACCAAGAAGAAGCCCTCACGATGTCCGACCGGATCGGCGTCATGGATGCGGGCAGACTCCTCCAGGTCGGAAGCCCCGAAGAGATCTACGAGCATCCCGTCAATCGGTTCGTCGCCGAGTTCATCGGCGAGACCAACTTCATCGACGGAACCGTCACCGACGACGGGCGCATCCGGATCGGCGAAGGCGAACTCGTCTATGCCCGCTCCAACGCGCCGGCCGGCACCGACGTAACCCTCACCCTCCGCCCCGAGAAAGTCCAGATCCACTCCCGGACCGATACGGACATTCCCCCCGAGCGGAATCAGCTTCCGGCGACGATCGTCCGCCAGCTCTACTTCGGCGAGTCGATCTACTACGAGATCAAGATCCCGGGCGGAACGGTGATCGACGCTCGACTCGAGAACATCCCGTCGCTCCGTCGCTGGACGGCCGGTGATGAAGTGACCGTGAGCTTCCATCGGGAGGCTGCAGAAGCGTTGACGTCATGACCATGTTGGAGGACCCACCGCCGGAGGTCGCCACCCCCGATCTCGAGAAGAAGGCCGAACGGGCCGAAGGTTGGCGCGGGTTCTTCACGGCACTCCCCACCTACGCCTATCTCGTCTTCTTCTTCGTCCTGCCCCTGATCATCATCGTGATTTTCTCGTTCACCGAACGGAGCCGAACCGGCAAGCCGATTCTCGGCGAGTGGACCCTTGAGTGGTGGATCAAGCTCGGCGAACCCCTCGTCCGAACCGTCGCGGTCCGCAGCCTGTGGCTCGCGTTCCTCAATACGGTGTTCTGTCTCCTCATCGGCTACCCGTTCGCCTACTGGATCGCCACCAGGAAGCGGGCGATGACCCGCAACTTCCTGCTCGTTCTCGTCCTGATCCCCTTCTGGTCCAACTTCCTCGTCCGCACGTATGCGTGGCGGACACTCCTCGACTCGAACGGTCTCGTCACCGAGATCGGCGAGGCGACCGGACTCTGGGGCAAGATGCTGTTCACCGAACCGGCCGTGTTCATCGGCCTCCTCTATGGGTATCTGCCGTTCATGGTGCTCCCGCTCTACGCGGCGATCGAGCACCTCGACTGGAACCTGGTCGAAGCGGCGCGCGACCTGTATGCCAGTGCGTGGGAAGCCTTCAGGAAGGTGACCTTGCCACTGTCGAAACCCGGAATCATCGCCGGTTCGATCCTCGTGTTCATCCCCAGCCTCGGCGCCTACGTCACGCCCGACCTGCTCGGCGGAGCGAAGACGACCTTGTTGGGCAACTACATCGTCACGCAGTTCAAGTCGGGACGGAACTGGCCGTTCGGGGCAACGCTGTCGGTGACGATCCTCGCGGTGATGATGATTGCCACCGTCATCTACTTCCGGAAGGGAGGGAAGACGATATGAGTGTGCAACAAGGTACCGCGCACCGACCGTGGGTCGACCGACTCCTCACCCTCAACGGTTGGTTCGTCTTCGGGTTCCTCTATCTCCCGATCCTGATTCTGGTGATCTACTCGTTCTCTGACAGCCGCAACGTCGGCGACTGGGGCGGATTCACGCTCAAGTGGTACGACCGGATGTTCAACAACCCCGAGATGATGAACGCCCTGGGGAACTCGATCAAGGTCGCCATCGTGGCAACCCTGATCTCCACCATCCTCGGGACGATGGCCGGCATCGCCCTCGACCGCTACCGGAAGTGGTTGGGGAAGCAGACGTTCGACGTGATCCTCTACCTCCCCGTCATCATTCCCGAGGTGACGATGGGTGCGATGCTGCTGATCTGGTTCACGCAGGTGCTCCCGATCAATCTCAGCATCTGGACAATCATCCTTGGCCACATCGCGTTCTGCACCTCGTTCGTGGCGATCGTCGTGCGGGCACGCCTCGCGAACCTCGACGGTTCGCTCGAAGAAGCGGCGATGGATCTCTATGCCAACCGATGGACGACGTTCCGACGAGTGACCCTGCCACTCATCATGCCGGGCGTCCTCGGCGGTGCGCTGCTTGCCCTCACCCTCTCGCTCGACGACGTGATCATCACGGAGTTTGTCCAAGGGCCCGGAGCGAACCTCCTGCCTGTGTACGTGTTCGGACTGATCAGGAGGCAGGTCACACCGGAAATCAATGCCGTTTCGACTCTCATGCTGGCGATATCGATGGCGCTCGTCTTCATCTCCCTGGGGTTCCAGGCGAAATCGGGGATGGGCAGAAATAAGGAGGAATAGACATGAAGCGAATCCTGATACTGATTGCTGTGGTGGCGATGCTCGCCGCGGCGTGTAGCAGCGACTCGGACGACGAGACCACGACCACGGCGGGTTCGGGGACCGACGAGACCACGACGACGGTCGCGATGGACGACGGTGGCAGCGATCTCGATGCCGCAATCGCAGCGTGCGCTCCCGGGGAGACCGATGGCGATCTCAACTTCTACAACTGGACAGAGTACATCCCGTACGGGTCCGCCGCGGAGGACTACGAAGTCACCGACCTCGTCGCGAAGTTCGAGGAGGAGTACGGCGTCAAGATTATCCAGACGTTCTACGAGGACAACGAGACGATGCTTGCCCAGATCGAGGCCGGCGGCGCTCCGTACGACCTGATCGTGCCCTCCGACTACATGGTCTCGACCATGGCGGACCCGGAAGTTGCCCTGTTGGCGGCAATCAACAAGGCTGCGATCCCGAATCTCGCGAACGTCGATCCGCTGTTCACCGGAATGCCGTTCGATCCGAGCGGTGACTTCTCGGTGCCGTATCAGGCCGGCACGAGCGGTCTCGGTTTCGCATACGAATATGTCGACGACACCGACGGAATCTCGTGGGGTCTCGTCTTCGATCCTGAGATGAGCGAACCGTACGCCGGAATGATCACGATGCTGAACGATGAGCGCGAGACGCTGGGGGCTGCCCTCAAGTACCTGGGCTACTCGGTCAACACCACCGATCAGGCTCAACTCGACGAGGCGACCGCCCTGCTCTCGGACGCGAACGACCGCATCGCCGCGTACGACTCGGCAGCCTTCGACGATCTGCTCATTGCAGGCGAGTCCGTCGTCGCGCACGGCTGGAACGGCGGGTTCTTCGGATCGTTCGACGAGATCTCGACCGATGACTACGACGCCTACGAGGACTACGGCTACGCCGTCCCCATGGAGGGCGGCATCATCTGGGTCGACATGATGGCGGTCCCGATCACGGCAGAGCACCCGTGCACGGCGCACACGTTCATCAACTTCATCCTCGATGCCGAGAACGGTGGCGAGTTGACGAACTACACCTACTACATGAGCCCGAACCTGGCGGCCCATGAGTACATCTACCCGGAGATCCTCGAAGATCCAGCGATCTTCCCGGATGAGGAGACCATGGGGAACCTCGAGTTCATCGCGGACGTCGGGGACTTCTCCCTCAACTACGCCGACGCCTTCGCCCAAGCGAAGGGCTGATCAGCCGACAGTGGAGCGGGGGCGGCTATTGCCGCCCCCGCTTCGCGTCATCAGGTACGCCTTCGCTCAGTTCGATTCGTTAGCATCCGACCCATGAGCACTGCATTTGTCGGGGGACTTGTTCATGGCCATTCGGGGGCAACCGCTGTCCTCGTCGAGGGGGGATCGATCGCCGCGATTGGTTCGGACGAGTTGGCGCTTGGCGCCGATGACGTCGTCGAACTGCGCGGACGCCCGCTGCTCCCGGGCTTCCAGGATTCGCATGTCCATCCTTCGATGGCGGGCCTCGAACTCGTCGCCTGTCACCTCCTCGAGACCCCGCACACCGAGCAGGCCTATCTGGCCGAGATCCGGGCCTATGCGGATCGAACAGACGTGCCTTGGATCACGGGAGCCGGCTGGTCCATGGAGGCCTTCGACCGCGGCATTCCCACGGCCGCAGCGCTCGACACCGTTGTCCCCGATCGTCCGGTCATGCTGTGGAACTCTGACCACCACGGCGCATGGGTGAACTCGAAGGCCCTCGAGATCGCCGGCTTCACGGCATCAACACCGGATCCGCCGGATGGCCGGTTCGATCGCGACGAGCACGGCAACCCGATCGGCTCGCTCCAAGAGGGCGCGGTCGACATGATCCTGCCCTTCATGCCCGTGCCCACGTCTGAGGAACGGATCGCAGGGATTCTCGCTGGACAGGAGTACCTGCTCTCTCTCGGCATCACCGCGTGGCAGGACGCCATGGTCGACCCGGCGACCCACGACGCCTACGTGAGCCTCGACGGCCGCGGCGGTCTCATCGCAGACGTCATCGGCGGCCTCTGGTGGGAGCGCACCCAAGGCTCCGAACAGGTCGAAGCGTTCGCCGCCCGTCGAGACGCCACCCCGCCCGGCCGCTACCGGGCAACGTCGATCAAGATCATGCTCGACGGCGTGGCCGAGAACCAGACCGCGTCGATGCTCGAACCGTATCGCGACGCGGCCGGAGATCTGACCGACAACCGGGGTATCGACTTCGTCGACCCAGACGACCTCATCCGGTACGTCACCATGCTCGACGCCGCGGGATTCCAGGTCCACTTCCACGCCCTCGGCGATCGTGCGGTGCGACAAGGCCTCGACGCTATCGAGGCCGCAATCCAAGCAAACGGGGACAGCGAGCGGCGTCACCACCTCGCCCACATCCAGGTCGTCGACCGCGCCGACGTGCCACGCTTCGCTGCGCTCGGTGCCGGTGCGAACGCACAGCCGCTCTGGGCTCGCCACGAGGACCAGATGGACGTTCTCACGATCCCGTTCCTCGAACCCACGGCTGCCAACCACCAGTATCCCTGGCGCTCGCTCATCGACGCCGATGCGCCGCTCATGTTCGGATCCGACTGGAACGTCTCCTCACCTGATCCGCTGCTCGGGATCGGCACGGCGGTCTCGCGTACCAGGCCGACGTCGCGGCCGGAACCGTTCCTCCCGGAGCAGCGCATCTCGATGCGGGAGGCGATCACGGCGTACACGGCCGGTTCGGCGTGGGGCGCCCATCGTGAGACCCACACCGGCCGGATCGAGCTCGGCTTCGATGCCGACCTCGTCGCAATCGACCGCCCCCTTGTCACCGCCACAGACGCGTTCTCCGGAAACGTCGACCTGACGATGGTCCAGGGCGACGTGGTCTACGAGAAGTAACTACGAGCTACCAGCTACCAGCTACGACAAGTTCTCCTCCTCTGCCTACCCAATTCCTTCCCCTGAGGGGGAGGAATACTCAGAACGCGATTGATTAACATCCCCCGCATGAAGACGGTTCCCTACTGGACCGATCGAACACCGCGACCTGACGGGTTGACCGTCGAGGAGCCGCCATCGAGTGCCGATGTCGTCATCATCGGCGCCGGAGTCACCGGACTCACCGCAGCACGACGCCTCGCAGACCTCGGGCGCTCAGTGGTTGTCGTCGACGCCATGGAGCTCGGCCAAGGTGCGTCGGCGATGAACGGCGGCCAACTCAACTACGGACTCAAGCCCGGCAACGCCGCCCTCACCAAACGGTTCGGCGCAGACACGGCCCGGGCACTGTGGAATGCCTCACTCAAAGCCATCGACATGGCCGAACGGTTCGGCATCGAGGATGGCTTCGACGCTGACTTCCGGCGCTGCGGCGCCGTCTCGCTGGGGTATCAGGCGGGCGGTATCGACGGCGCACGTGCTGAATCACGTTCCATGAAGGACACGTACGGATTCGAGACCACGGTCGTCGAAGGCGACGAACTCCCCTCGGTCATCGGCTCCGACGCGTTCGCATACGCCGTCGTCAGCACCGCGGATGCCGCCGTCGATCCGGCCAAGTACAACTTCGGACTCGCCGGCGGGGTCGCCCGTCGCGGCGTCCCGATCGTCGAGAACTGCACGGTCACCGGTCTGTACCGCTCTGGAGCGACCCACTTCGTCGCCACCAGCAAGGGAACGATCCAGGCCGCCGACGTGCTCAAGGCGACCAACGGCTACACGCCCGAGGGCCTCGTTCCCGAGATCCGGCGGCAGATCGTCCCGATCGGTTCCTACATGGTCGCGACCGTCCCCCTCGATCCGGACCTGCTCGAGCGCCTGATGCCCGGCAACCGCGTCTACTGGACCAAGCGGAGATTCCTCAACTACTTCCGGCGCTCCGAAGA
>Ga0316197_10002754_pt1 | contig 12544 bp, 10 predicted proteins | sample OudBiesiAoxic_MG_FD_204939 | JGI IMG/M metagenome (GOLD analysis project Ga0316197, IMG submission 204939) | Coastal sediment microbial communities from Oude Bieten Haven, Netherlands - site A oxic | ecosystem: Environmental > Aquatic > Marine > Coastal > Sediment | place: Netherlands...
GGAGACGCAGATCAACGAGGTACTCGGCGCGGTGATCCCACCGCGGCTGGTCGATCGTGTGCGCCGTGGCGAACAGAGCATCACCGACCTCTTCGACACCGCGACGATGATCTCGGTGCTCATCGACGGAATCCCCGAGGCGACGGGTTCCGATCATGACACGGTCCTGGAGATCAACGAGTACCTGGGCGACGGGATCGACCAGTTGCTCGAGTCGTTCCAGATCGAGCGCGTGCGTCGGTCGTCGAGCAATGCACTGTTCGCAGCAGGAATGGGCGATGACGACGCCGGTATCGACGACGCACTGCAATTCGCCGCGCAGGCGATGGAGCTGGTGGCCGGGGCCGGCGACGAGTACGGCCAACGGCTCACGGTTCGTGCCGGCATGGCAACCGGCGATGTGGCCAGTGGCGTGATCGGCCAGAAGCAGCTCACCTTCAGTGTGTGGGGAGAACCCGTCAGCCAGGCGTTCACGCTGGCATCGCTCGCCAGGCCGGGCGAGATCCTGGTCGACGCCGTCGTTCGCGACGCGGTCGGCTCACCGTGGGAGGTCACCGCCCGAGACGGACTGGCAGGCCTCGACGACGACGTCGAGGCGTGGACGATTCGTCTGCCTCAGTAGGTCGAGTTGTCGTGCGCGACACTGGCGCCCATGGCTTCACTCCATCAGCAGCGCCGGTCCGTCGACGACGTCATCGGTGATCTCACCGCCAAGCGTGTCAACGACGTCAAGTGGGCCGACGGCCGCACGTTCGGGATGGTCTACGACGGCGGGCCGTTGGTGCACGAGGTGGCCGAACAGGCGGCTCGGCTCTACCTGCACGAGAACGCGCTGAACACCAAGGCGTTCCCGTCGCTCGGCCGGATCCAGTCCGAGGTGGTCGGCTGGACCGCCGGCCTGCTCCACGGCGACGATGCGGTCGCCGGGTTTCTCACCAGTGGCGGCACCGAGTCGATCCTGTGCGGTGTCCTCGCTGCTCGTGAGCGAGGTGCCATCGAGCGCGGCATCACCGAACCCGAGATGGTCGTCGCCGAGTCGGCGCACGCCGCGTTCCACAAGGCGGCACACAATTTCGGCCTGAAGCTCCACAAGGCACCGGTCAGGGACGATTGGACCGCCGACGTCGAGGCGATGGCGGCATTGTGCAACGAGAACACGGTGTTGGTCGTCGGCTCGGCCCCGCAGTACCCGCAGGGGGTGCAGGACGACATCCCGGCGATCGCTGCGCTCGCTGCCTCGATCGGCGCCAACTGCCACGTCGACGCCTGCATGGGCGGCTTCGTCCTCCCGTTCGCCGAGATGCTCGGCCGCGAGGTGGCGCCGTGGGACTTCCGCGTCGAGGGGGTCACCACGATCTCCGCCGACATCCACAAGCTGGGATACGCCCCCAAGGGCGTGTCGGTGATCCTGCACCGCAACAAGGCGTCGCGGTCGTACCAGACCTTCGTCTTCGACGACTGGCTCGGCGGGTTCTATGCCTCACCGAACATGCAGGGCACGCGCTCGGGTCTCCCGATGGCGTGCGCGTGGGCGGTGATGTCGCATCTCGGTGTCGACGGATACGTCGACCTCACCCGTGAGGTGCTCGCCAGTGCCGATCAGTTCCGAGCGGGCGTTGCGGCGATCGAGGGCATCCGGGTGCTCGGCGACGGCACGTTCCACCTCGTGGCGATGGCGTCAGACCCGGCATTCGAGCCCGAGATCGACATGTTCGCCCTCGGAGATGCGTTGCTCGTGAAGGGCTGGTATCACGATCGCCAGGGTCCGCCGGACAATCTGCACTCGACGATCAGCAACACCAACACCGGCGTGATCGATCAGTACCTCGCCGACCTCGCCGAGTGTGTCGGGGCCGTGGTCGGCACCCGGACCGACGATCGCAGCACCACCTACGCCACCCTCGAGTGAGCCCCGCAGCGATGAGCGAAACCCGCAGATACGGGGTGGTCGCTCATCGCTCGAAGGCGATCAGTGGACCTGGCGGGACTGATCGGCCCAGAACGGCTCGCGCAGTTTGAACTTCTGGAGCTTGCCGGTCGCCGTGCGGGCCAGCTCGTCGCGGAACTCGACCTTCTTCGGGCACTTGTAGCCGGCGAGCTTGGTCTTGGCGAACGCGATCAGCTCGGACTCGGTGAGCGAGCTCCCGGGGGTGGTGACGACCAGCGCGGTGACCAGCTCGCCCCACTTCTCGTCGGGAATCCCGATCACGGCGACCTCGGTGACATCGGGGTGCTGGAACAGGACGTCCTCGACTTCGATCGATGACACGTTCTCGGCGCCGGAGATGATCACGTCCTTCTTGCGATCGGAGATCACGACGTAGTGGTCGTCGTCGATGATGCCGCCGTCTCCGGTGTGGAAGAAGCCGTCGTGGATCGCGGCGGCGGTCTGGTCGGGCTGCTCCCAGTAGCCGTTCATGATCATGTTGCCGCGAGCGAGAATCTCGCCCTGGTCGTCGATCGCCATCGTGCAACCCACAACGGGTGCACCGGCTCGGTTGAGCTTGGCCGCCTGTTCGGCAGGGGAGAGGTCGTCGTACTCGGCGCGCCCACGGTTCATCGTGATCACCGGCGTGGTCTCGGTGAGGCCGTAGATCTGGACGAACTCCCAGCCCAACTCGGTCATGCATCGCTCGATGGTGCGAGTCGGCGGGGGAGCACCGGCGACGACGATGCGCACCCGGTCGCGACCGGGGATCGGACGACCGGTGTCGGCCTCCCAGGTGGCGGCAGCATCGAGCACCATGTTGAGCACCGCCGGCGCTCCACACATCAGCGTGACCCCGTGTTCCTCGACGCGGCGGAGGATCTCGGCGCCGTCGATCTTTCGGATCATGATGTGCTCGGCGCCCATCCCGGTGACGGCGTAGAGCATGCCCCAGCCGTTGCAGTGGAACTGAGGGAGCGTGTGCAGGTACACGTCGCGGTCGTTCACGCCCATGTGCCAGCCGAAGATGCTGGCGTTGAGCCAGAGGTTGCGGTGCGTCAGTTGCACCCCCTTCGGGCGGGCAGTGGTGCCGGAGGTGTAGTTGATCGTCGCGGTTGCGTCCTCGTCGCCATCCCACGGCTGGGGGTCGACACCGAACTTCATCAGCACGGCGTCGGCCTCCGCGCCGATGACGAGCTTGCGTTCGCACTCGACGTCGGCCATCGCGTCGGCCAGCTCCGGATCGACGAGCAGGAGGCGGGCGCCCGAGTGCTCGACGATGTACTTCACTTCTTCGGCGACGAGCCGGAAGTTGATCGGCACGAGCACGCGCCCGGAACCGGAGACCCCGAACAATGCGGTGAGCAACCGCGCGGAGTTGTGGCTCAGCATCGCCACCCGTTCGCCGACGCCGATACCGAGCGCGTCGAGGCCCGCCGCCATCGCCCGAGCCCGTGCGGCCATCTCCCGGTAGGTGATCGCGCCCCACGACTCGGCGGGCTGGTCGGGCTCGTCGACGATGGCCGTCCGATCGGGGTAGACCAGCTCGGCTCGCCGGAGGAAGTCGTTGACCGTCAGCGCCACTTTCATGGTCGCGAACCTATTCGGCGGGAGATCCACACAGCGAGGGCGGGTAGCGATGAGTCTTCGCGACGACTGGTGTCGCCGAAACTCATCGCTCGGATGGTGCGGGCTGGCGCGATGAGTTTCCGTGACGACGGGTGTCGCCGAGACTCATCGCCCGGCGTGGGCCGTCAGCGGCCAGGGGCGTTGTCGTTCGACGGTGAGGGCGAGGTCGAGCAGGAGCGGCTCGCTGAAGTGGCGCCCGACGACCTGGAGGCCGATCGGCAGTCCGTCGAGCAGCCCGGCCGGTATGGAGATCGCCGGGTTGCCGTGCAGGTTGGCCGGGAAGGTGAGACGGCCGTTGTTGGCCGCACCAGCGTCGATGCCGCCGAACACCGAGGCGAGCGGACCCTCGGCGTCGAAGGCGACGTCGGGGTTGGTGGCGGTGATCACGAAGTCGACACCGTCGGCGGGGTCGAAGATCCGTGCCATGGCCTCGTTGACCTCGGTGCGGCGCCGTTCGATACGTGAGCGCGACGTGGCGTCGTACTTCCCGGCGGTCGCCTCCAGCCCGAAGCGCATCTCCGGGGTGAGGTCGTCGGCACAGTCGGGCCACTTGTCGGCGAGCTGAGCGGCGATCGAGATCATCCCGGAGATCGACCACGCGCCACCCATGCGGGGGACGTGGGTGTCGACGTGGTCGGTCCGTCGAAGCCCGACGTCACCGATGAGCGCATCGGCAGCTTCTTCCAGCAACTCCCACATGATCGGTGAGACGACGGCGCCGCCCCAGTCGTCGACCACGGCGACACGAGCGCCGCGGAGCGCATCGAGGTGCGAACCGAGGTCGTGCTCCCAGCCATCGACTCGGGGCAGGCTGAGCGGATCGCGAGCATCGTGGCCGTTGGTGACGTCGAACCAACGGGCCGTGTCGCGCACGGATCTGGCCATCACCCCGGTCGACACCGTGAGGTTGCCGTACTCGGCATGCGGGCCGAGTGGAATGCGCCCGAACGTGCCCTTCAAGCCGACGAGACCGGTGAAGCCTGCGGGGATGCGGATCGATCCGCCGCCGTCGCCGCCGGTGGCGATCGGGTAGATCCCGCCGGCCACGGCGGACGCCGACCCGCCGGAGGATCCGCCAGGTGTCCTGCCGTGCTGCCACGGGTTGTGCGTCGCGCCGTGCAGCTTCGTGCGGGTCAGGTTGACACCCCCGAACTCGCTGGCGGTGGTCTGCCCGGCGAGCACGCCACCGCCGCGCCGGACGATCCGTTCGACCATCGTGGCGGTGTGCGAGGCAATCTGCCCCTGGAGCGGCACCGAGGCCTCGTTGTCCGGCCAACCCTCGACCGGAGTGAGCTCCTTCACTCCGATCGGTACGCCGCCGAACGGCAGGTGGACATCGGCCGCCGCTGCAGCCGCGCGGGCGGCCTCGCGGTCTTCGAAGCAGACGGCGTTGAGATCGCTGGTGTCGACCGCGGCGAACGAGGCCTCGAGTTCCTCGGTCGGCGACCGCTCGCCCGACCGGAACGCCTCGACCAGACCGACGGCGTCACCTGTCCATGTGTCAGCACTCATGGGGCGCGACCATACGACCCGCCTACGATCGGCGTCGCCATGGACTCACGGACGTTTCTCGGACTCGAACCCACGCACAACCGCTTTCGATGGAAGCTGCCCGTCACCGAGGGGATCTCGACCACCGGCAACTTCCTGTTCGGTGGCTCCGGGCTCGCCGCCGCGATCTCGGCGATGGAGGGCACGTCCGGGCGCCAGTGCGTGTGGGCGACCGCGCAGTACCTCTCGTACGCGAAGCCCGGCGAGGTGCTCGACATCGACGTGACGATCGCGGTCGACGGTCATCAGATCACCCAGGCCCGGGCCGTGTGCCACGTCGCCGACCGGGAAATCCTCACGGTGAACGCTGCGCTCGGCGACCGGCCGATGGAAGCGTCGGGTCAGTGGGAGGACATGCCGTCCGCCATCCCGTCGCCCGACGAGTGCACACCACGGCCGCACAACTCCGACTGGTCCGGCACCATCAACGACCGTCTCGATCAGCGGCTGGTCAAGGGGCGCAGCTTCGAAATCCTCGACGGCAGTGAGCCCGGCGATGGCCAGACGCTGCTCTGGGCCCGCCTTCCCGACGTGATCGCCGGCGTCGACGCGGCCACACTCGCGATCCTCGGCGACTTCGTCCCGATGGGCATCGGACAGTCACTGGGTGCTCGTGCCGGCGGGAACAGCCTCGACAACACACTTCGTGTGTGCCGGATCGTGCCGACCAACTGGGTGTTGATGGACATTCGGGTCCACGCGGTCGAACGTGGCTTCGGCCATGGCCTCGTGCACATGTTCGCCGAGGACGGCACCTTGCTGGCCACCGCCAGCCAATCGGTGATCGTGCGGTTCTGGAAGGGCTGACGCAGGCTGTGCTCCCGAATCGGGCGCGCACCACCTCCAGCCCGCCGGCGCCGGTCGTCCGTGACACATCAGGCCCGTGCGGCGGGCGGATCGTCCGGTCGGAGACGGACTGCGTAGTGTCGGCGCCATGACGCTCCCGATTCGTCCTGGCATGACCGTTCCGCTCCCCGGCCCGCTCCACACCCACCGAGAGAAGCTCGGCGCGCTGGCCGACATGGGCTACACCGACATCTGGTCTGCCGAATCCGACGGCGCCGATGCCTTCACCCCGTTGGCGCTGGCAGCAGCATGGGAACCCCGACTCCGGTTGGGCACCGCGATCGTGCCGGCGTACACCCGGGCGCCGGCCTGCATGGCCCAGAGTGTTGCGTCGATGGCCGATGCCGCTCCCGGACGTTTCGCGATCGGGATCGGTTCGTCGAGCAACGTCATCGTCGAGCGCTGGAACGGGGTGCCGTTCGAAGAGCCGTACAAGAAGGTGCGCGACGTCGTGCGCTTCCTGAAGGACGCGCTCGGCGGCGAGAAGATCAAGCACACCTACGACACCTTCGAGGTCAACGGCTTCAAACTGGGCGTCCGCCCGGAGCAGACCCCGCCGATCCTGGTGGCGGCCCTGCGTGAAGGCATGTTGCGCCTGGCCGGACGCGAAGCCGACGGTGCGATCATCAACTGGCTGTCACCGCAGGACGTGGCAACGGTCGCTCCCGTGGTCACCGACGCGGCCGGCGGTGACGAGCGCGAAATCGTCGCGCGCATCTTCTGCTGTCCGAGCGAGAACGCCGAGGTGGTTCGCGCTGCGGCGAAGTTCGCGATCGCCGCGTACCTCAACGTGCCTGTGTACGCCGCGTTCCACGAGTGGCTCGGCCGCGGCGATCAGCTCCAGGGGATGTGGGACGCATGGAAGGCCGGCGACCGCAAAGCAGCGCTCGCCGAGATCCCCGACCAGGTGGTCGACGACCTGGTGGTGCACGGGTCGCCTGCGGCGTGTCGGGCGAAGATCCAGGCGTACTTCGACAACGGGGTGACCACCAGTTCGTTGGCGATCCTGCCGCTCGACCCCGACCTCGACTACTGGCAGGCCGTCACCGACCTGTCGCCGTCGGCCGGCTGACCGCCGTCACCCGCTCGGTACCGATCGAGTGGAGTCGGCGATGTTGCCGCCTGGGCGTCGATGTCGTGAGATGCTCAGGCCGCTTCGTCGTGACGAGGAGCGGACTCGACCGTGGAGGCGTTGTCCGTTCTGGCGGCGAGCATCTGGCGGATCTCGGCGACGTGACGCAAGCCGCGCTCGCGGGTGTCGCTGCTGAGGCGGAACCGGGCAGGAGTCGAGGTGGTGGGCAGCAACGTCAGCTGTTCGGCGGCGCCGGAGCCGGTGGTCGAGCGGAGGTGGGTGCGGGCGGTGGTGTTCATGGCTCCCATCATGACGATGGGGTGTCACAGAGATCCCCGAACCGCATCATCCCAGCTCAGCAGGTATGTGCGCTCAGCCGATGGCCATCAGCGCGATGCCCGCGATCACTCCGAGGATGCCGATCATCTGCCACCAGTGCAGCGTGTCCTCGTCGAAGGCAGCCGCCAGTGTCGCTGACACGGCGGGGAACATCGACGCCGCCACCGCAACGGTGGCGAGCGAGCCCTGCTGGGTGCCGAGCGCAAACGCCACGATGGCGAGCGAACCGCAGGTCCCCGAGATCAGCATCGGCCCCAGCAGCGGTCGTGGCGGCAGGCGCGGCACCCGTCGCGCCGTCGCCAACCCGAGCATCATCGCCAACGCGGTCACCCGCTGGGCGGCGGGCGCCCACACGCCGCTGTCGTTGCCGGCTTCGCCGATCATCACGAACGACGCGCCGAACAGCACCGATGCCATCAACGACAGACCGATCCCGCGACGCAGCGTGCCGCTGAGGGCCGGCGAGTACATCACGACGAGCAGGCTGGCGATGGCGACGACGATCCCGACCAGCGCCAGACCGGAGGGCCAGTTTCCGCGCACCACGTCCCACCCGAGTGGAATCAGCGCGGCGCCGAGCGCAACCAGCGGGCCCGCGACCGCCGCCGACGACGTCGCCATTGCTTCGTAGAGCAGTGCGAGCGCGACGCCGACGAGGAGACCCGATGCCGCGCCCAGCGCGATGTCGCGACCTGCGAACACGCCGGGGATCAATGCCAGCGCGACCAGCCCTGACACGGCGCCGCCGAGCATTGCGCCGCTGGTCGCGGTGATGGCGTTCGAGCGCCGGGTTCCGTAGCGGCCGAGGAAGTCCGAGCAGCCGATCAGGACCGAGGCGATCGCGCCGAGAACGATGGGCATGCGGGCTCAGCGACGCGGATCGTTGGTGGCGTGCTCGGGGTCCGCCGCGATGAATCGACGGACGCGTGCTGCCGGGTCCTGGCGGTAGAAGTCTCGGAGTTCGGCGTACAGCGCCGGTTCGTGCTCGCACACCTCGAGTGGGCGGTTGAAGAAGACCTCGGTGGCAACCGCGAAGAACTCAGCGGGGTTGGTGCCGGCGTACGGGCGCAGGACGGGCGAGCCTTCGGCCCGGACCGAGTCGTAGGCCTGGGTGCACACCTCGACCCAGCGGAGCCGTGCTGCCTCGTCGCCGAGCGGAGGGGTGCCGTCGGTGACGCCATCGAGCATGTCGAGCTGGTGGGCGAACTCGTGGTAGACGACGTTCTGTCCACCCGCCGGGAAGCGAGCGCCCCGCCGCGCCGCCGCCCACGACAGCACGACCGGACCGCGATAGTGGGCTTGGCCGGCCAGGGTCTGCGTCCCCGATCGCCGGAGTCCGCCCCCGACCGCATGCTCGCCGTGCAGGCGGACGGTCGAGGGGTGCACGATCACCGAAGTGACCTGGGAGTACTCGTCGATCTCGAGTCCGAGCAGCAGCATCGACGCCTGGGCCGAGATCAGCACGCGGATGTCGTCGGTGAGTTCGAATCCCTTCGCGGCTTCCCACCGGGTCTGATGGTGGAATTCAGCGACGAGCTTCTCCATACGACGCTGCTCGTGCCGATCGAGCAGATTCCAGTGCTCGAAGTTCTGTTCGAGCATCGGCCGCCACGCGGGATCGAACGACGGCGCCGCGCGCCGGGACCAACGGCGCAGGCGCTCCAGCATCAGGAGGTCCGGCCGAGTTGGTGAAGTCCGGCGCGAACGGCGGGAGGGATCTCGTCGGCGCCGCCGAAGTACTCGCCGAGCCGAGCCTCGGCCCGATCGCCGAACAGGATCTCGGCGACCTCGGCGAGCCCAGCCGAACTGCGGATGTCGTCGTCGTGGACGACCAGGTCGATCTTCGAACGGCGACGCATGAAGTCTTCGAGCTTGGTGACCATCTCGGTTCGAGCCGCCGCATGCAGCTCGACTCGGAGGTAGTCGGCTGAGCCCATGACGTCCTCGGCCATTCGGGGATCTTCGCGAATGGCCTCGAGCATGGCGAACGCCCGGCGTCCGTAGCGCCGCCACAGTCGATCGGTGAGGGCTTCGGTGTCGGCCTTGGTGCGGTAGTGATCGAGCCGCATCAGCCGGGCCTGGCGGTAGAACTCGTCGCGGGTGGCCGTGGCGGGCTCGCCGTACCAGTTGTGCAGGTCGGCTTCGAGCGGCACGCCGAGGCGCTCGATCTCGGCGGCGACCTCCTCACCGACGTTGATGCAGTCGGTGAGTTTGCCGCCGAACACGGTGACCACGCCACGGGTGGGGTCGGCCTCGATGGCGTGCTTGCGGCTGAGCTTCGTCCAGTCGACGTCGGTGTGATCGTGACCGGTGCGTTTCACGACGAGTGGCCGAACCCCGCAGCGCTCGGCGATGACGTCGGCCCGCGTCAGCGGTGGGGTCAGGTCCATTCTGGCGTTGATCTGCGCGAGCAGGAAGTCGACGTCGTCGTCGGTGACCTCCGTGAAGGGGGTGTCGACCCGGGTGTCGGTGGTGCCGATCACCGAACGCCGGCCCATCGGAATCACGTAGAACAGACGTCCGGAGTCGTCGAAGAACGCGAGCACCTTGTGGTGCTCGGTGGTGGTCAGACGGGGCACCACCAGGTGGATGCCCTTGGAGTACACGATGCGGTGATCGGTGGTCAGGCCCCACTGCTGGTTGACCTCGTCGACGAACGGGCCGGCAGCATTGACGATCGTGCGGGCGGTGGTGGTGAACTTCTCGCCGGTGTCGACGTCGCGGAGCTGCACGACCCACCGGCCGGCCGAGCGTTCGGCCGACACCATCTCGACGTAGTTCGCCATGGCGGCTCCGGCGTCGGCGGCCGCTCGGACGAACGAGAACACGAAGCGGGCGTCGTTGTCGACGAGGATGCCGTCGTAGTACTCGATGCCGCCGAGCGCGGTCGAGGTGTCGATTGCCGGTTCCTCGCGCTCGATGTGGTCGGTGGACAGGACTCGGGGGCGGCGCGTGCCGAACATCCCGATGATCCAGTAGGCCAGCGAGCCCAGTCCGGCGAACCACGGCTTGAACGGTGAGGTCTCGTCGAGGGTCGCATAGAACCCGATCTGCTTGATGTTGTCCGGGTACGCCTTCATCAGGCGGTTGCGCGACCGGCACAGCTTCCACACCAGGAAGAGTTCGTAGTTCTCGAGATACTTGAAGCCGCCCCAGACGAGGTTCGACGACGCCTGACTCGTGAAGTTGGCGAAGTCTCCTCGGTCGATGATCGCCACCTGGGCGCCGCGTCCGGCGAGCGATGCGGCGGCGACCGCGCCGTTGATGCCGCCACCGATCACCAGCGTGTCGAACTTGCCGGCGCGCAGCCGTTGGAGCTGGCGGTCGCGCAAGCTCACGCAGCGCCCACGATCAGGATCACCGCCACCACGCTGCCGAGCCCGACGGCGATGGGCGTCGCCCTCGTCGCCCAGGCGGGACCGCGCTGGTGGGCCGGTGCCAACATCACGGCGCCGCACACAGCACCGGCGATCGCGCCACCGAGGTGGCCGCCGATCGAGATGCCGGGGATCGCGAAGGTGATGAACAGGTTGAGGATCAGTGCGGCACCGATCCCGGTGCTGAACGGGTTGATGCCCCGACGCCAGAGACCGACCGTGGCCGCAGCGAGCAGTCCGAACACCGCACCCGAGGCGCCGGCGGTGATGCCGCCGCTGTCGAAGAGGACCACGCCGAGCGACCCGCCGAGGAGGGAGGCCATGTACAGCAGGAGGAAGTTGACCCGTCCGAGCGCGGGTTCGAGCATCGGGCCGAGCACGTACAGGAAGTACATGTTGAACGCGAGGTGGATGACGCCGAAGTGCAGGAACCCCGACGTCACGAGGCGGTACCAGCCGTCGGGTTCGGTGATGAACACGCCGCCGTCGTCGCTCTGCCAGGCGATCGGTTGCGCCAGGACGTCCTTGCTCAGGCCCAGGCGAAGGTGCATGTCGGTCACGCCGCCGCTCAGCGCGGCAGGCTCCCGGGTGACGAGCAGGACCAGCACGAACACCGCCACGTTGATCGTGATCAGCGACATCGTGACCAGGACAGGTTGACGCGCGGACCAGAAGCGGGCCCGTGTGCGAGCGTCGGGTCGCGCCGCCTTGACGCAATCGGGGCAGTGGCTGCCGACGGCGGCCTGCGTCAGGCACGATTCGCATGCTGGTTTGCCGCAACGGGTGCAGCGCCGACCGGCGATGCGGTCGGGGTGGCGGTAGCAGGCGGTCGGAGCGCTGCTCGTCGGCGGACGATTCGGTGGCAGCGGGCCGGAGCCCGGCACGTTGGTGCCCCGAGCGTCGGGTGGCGGTGGGGGAGGCAACGGCACCCGATCAGGGTACCGAGTGACCCCGGCGGGGCGACCGCAGCGCGACGTGGCCGGTGAGGCGGCGCGTGTTCGGGACGTCCCGGCGCGCGATGCCGGGAGGCTCAGTACCCGGCGTCGGCCGGGAGTTCGTCGGGCCGACCCGGGGCGCCGAGCAGGTTGCCCTGCACCAGGTCGCAGCCCGCCGACCGTAGGCGCCGCAACTGATCGGTGGTGCTGACTCGTTCGGCGACGACGCGCATCCCCAGCGAGTGGGCGAGCAACACGACGGCCCGCACGATGCGAGTGTCGGAGTCGGTGGCGCCCGACGGCAGCGCGAGCGACCCGTCGAGCTTCAAGATGTCGGCGCCGACGTCGGTCAGCAACGACAGTGCGTTCGCTCCGGTCCCGAAGTTGTCGATCGCCACCTGGACGCCGGCGCGACGGAACGCGCGAACGGTGCGATCGATGTCCGGATTGCGCCCGAGGAGTGCCGTCTCGCGCGCCTCGATCACGAGGTGCTCGGGGGTGAGTTCGTGGAGGCGCAGCATCGAGAGCACCTGGTTGACGAACGACGGGCTCGCCAGCTGCACCATCGACACGTTGACGTGGACGGCGAACTCGTCGCCGACGATGTTGTGCTCGAGCCATCGGCGAGTCTCGACCAACGCCTGCTCCAGGACGAACTCGCCGAGCCGCCCGATCGTGCCCGACTCCTCGGCGATGTGGATGAACGACGCCGTATCCATCTGGCCCAGTTCGGGATGACACCAACGAACCAGAGCTTCGGCGCCGACCGTTCGACGGTCGACGGTGGAGAACAGCGGTTGGAAGTCGACGGTGAGCTGCTTCTCGGTGATCGCTCGCGCGAGGTCGGTGCCGAGCGCTGTGCGCTCAC
>Ga0316197_10002755_pt1 | contig 12538 bp, 11 predicted proteins | sample OudBiesiAoxic_MG_FD_204939 | JGI IMG/M metagenome (GOLD analysis project Ga0316197, IMG submission 204939) | Coastal sediment microbial communities from Oude Bieten Haven, Netherlands - site A oxic | ecosystem: Environmental > Aquatic > Marine > Coastal > Sediment | place: Netherlands...
CAACGGCGAGGACGATGTCGACTTCCGGGTCCGCGAGGGCTTGGGCCAACGCCTCGCCGGCACGCGTTGCCTGCCACCCGGCGTCGAAGGACGGGTCTTCCTTGAGGTGCAGCTCGGTCTCGGTGACCAGTCGAGACAACTCCTCACGGATGAGTTCGAGGATCCCCTCGTCGGGCACCGGACCGTCCTTGACGACGGCGATGGTGAAGCTCTTTCCCGCCGCCGGATCCAGGTAGTCCCCCTGAGCGACGATCACCCCGGTGGCGGCGACGGCCACGGCGAGCAACGACAGGACGACGCGCATGAACACTCCTTAACCCGCAACCTTCGGGGCAGTTCTCGTTGACGACGGATCGTTGCCGCGTGCGTGGCGAACGGCAGACCGCTCTGAGGGCTGATTCTGTCAGTATCGGGAGCGGAAATCAACGAACGGTCGAGACCAGGCGACTGGTACGGCTCGCCAAGGTCGTGCTATTCCTGCGCGCCGACCGGGGGGCGGCCACTGCGGCAACGTCCGCGTTTCGACCGGCGGAGACAGGTGGTTCGAGGTGGGCAAGAAAGCGAAGCTGGAAGGTGCGGCTCCCCGAACCTCTCGGTGGGCGGGCGCGCTGCTCTGGATTCTGGCGGTCGTGTTGATGATGACCTCGGCCGTCTACCAGCGCCGGACAGGACCGACCTATCCCTTGCGCGGGTCGGTCGAGATCTCGGGCGCGCCCCAGGCCTACAAGTTTCTCCGCAGCAATAACTCCACGCACGACGCACGGGTGGAATTCCCCAGGGGCACGGGAGAGATCGACGGCCGGCTCTTCTTCAAACGCTATCCCACCTCCGACCCGTTCGTCGAAGTGCCGATGGCGGTCGAGGAGGACAGACTCGTCGGACTGTTGCCCGCTCAACCCCCCGCGGGGAAGCTCGAGTACTACGTGCAGATCGACGGCCCCGACGGTTCGACCCGAATCCCCGCAGACGCGGCGGAGAACGTGATCATCCGGTTCAAGGGTGCCGTGCCGGCCGGCGTGCTCGTCCCTCATATCCTCTTCATGTTCTTCTCGATGTTGATCGGGATGCGGGCGGCGCTCGGCGCACTCTTCGCACCCGAAACCATGCGACGGTACGCCTGGGTCGCGCTGATCGGGATGAGCGTGGGAGGGATGATCCTCGGTCCGATCGTCCAGAAGTTCGCGTTCGGGGCGTTCTGGACCGGCTTCCCGTTCGGCTACGACCTGACCGACAACAAGACGCTCATCATGTGGGTTGTCTGGGTCGTCGCATGTCTGATCGTCGGAAGAGCGGCGCGCAGGGACGAGCGTCCCGGCCGCCTCGCCGTAGTCCTCGCCGCGGTCGTGATGACGGTCGTCTACCTGATTCCACACAGCCTGCGTGGCAGCGAACTGGACTACGAGCAACTAGACGGGGGAGCCAGCCCGACCGAGGCCGTCACGACGGCCGAATAGTCGACCCGGCGCATGAAGCCGCCGGTCTGGAATAATCGACCCACCGGAGTGTATCTGGTCACGTACGCCCACCCCGGGCGCCGGAGGGTCCGATGATCGTACTGACCGAAAAACAAGACGTAACGCCGATTTGCCCCCACTGTTCGGAGCCGGCCGGCGAGATCTGGTATCAGAAACTGAAGGCTTTCCTCGGCCAACGCTATGTTTACTTCTGCGGACGCTGCAACAAGATTCTCGGTGTGTCCCATCGCAAGGGCTTCTGGATGGGATGAGCGCCGCCCTCTCGGGTTCGCTCGCAGGAGGTAGCAGGATGACCGCGTTCTCGGGGAACTCGTGATGGGCGGATGGCTGTTCTGGGTCGCCGTCGTGGCGGCGGCTGCCGTGTTCGTGTGGGGCGCGGACCGTTTCGCGCTGTGGGCCGAGTCTCGAGGCTGGATCTACTACCGCAAGACCAAGCGGGATACGGGCGCCAATCTCGGCGACGCATTCCTCGAGATCCAGACCATGCTCGAACCGGGCAACCGTCACGTGCTCGAGATCCGGCGGGAGGAGAAGAGCGAGCAGTCCGAGGCGGGCGACCCTCCGGACGACACCTGGATCGACGAAGAACCTAGGGGCCGATGAGCCTGGGCGAGTGCAGCGCGTCGTCGTGACCGTGGCCGACGTGGATCCATGACATCGACGTGCATTCGCTCTCATCCGCCCAGCGCACCAGAGCCCGATCGGCTCGGACGGCGCGCGGAGTCTCGATGTCGGGGTCGCTCGTCATGAAGAAGCCCCAGGTCGAGTCGCGGTCCAGGCCCCCGTGAGTCTCATCCAACGGGCCGGCTCGCAGCCAGGCGCCGACCAGAGCGGCTTTGACGCCCCAACCGAAGCCCGGCTCGAGCGAGAAGATGACCGAAGCCGCATTGCTGACCCAGGCGCCGTCGAGCGAACCGACGAGACGGGAAACCGCGTCGGGATACTGTGCGAACGCGCTCCACTCGAACCAGTCGTCGCGAGACGCGAAGCCCTGGTCGTCCATCACTCCGGCTGCAAGCATCCGGTCGCACGTCTCGACCATGGATAGCGGATCGCCGTCAAGCGGCGTGTAGGACAACTCACGTCGAGAGGGTAGGTCTTGCCAACGAATGCTCGCTTCGCCGTTCCTCGAAACCACGCGCAATTCAGTGGTGTTGACGGGCCACGCGGCCAGCGCGACGCTGGGATCCCCGGCCAGCGCGCGGGCCGCCTTCTCCGCGGTGTTCGGGTCGGAGTACAGGACTCCGTAACCCACGAGGCCGTAGGCTGCGGTGACCACCTGGTTCGGTGAACCCAGTCGCTTGGACAACTGCAGCCCGGCCTGTTTCAGCGTCTTTTCGATGTTCCCCGCGCGTTTCACCTTGCGGTCTGCGTTGCCGTGGTCGGAGAACATCACCAGCTGTAGCTCGCGCCCGTGCAATTCGAGATGAAGCCGCCGCAGTTCCTCGATGCTTTCCGAAATCTCGAGCAATGAGCGAACGATCGCGTCGTCGCCCTGGAAATGGGTCAGAGTGTCCGTCGCCGACACCAGTGCGAGCATGATCTCGTCGGGGTCTTCCAGCGCGAATTTCTGAACCTTCTTCAGCTCCTTGCGCACGGTCCGGCCCGGCGTCATGTACAGGCCGGGCTTGGACCAGATCCCGTTCGTCTGAAGCTCGAACTGTTCGCGCCAGTTGAACTTGTCGTCGAACACGCCGCCACCCAGAACTCGGTTCAGCTCCTGGTCGTATCGCCGCAACTCGTAGCCGGGAATCGGCCGGGCCCCGAACGGTGCCAGCAGGGCGGTGAAGCCGACGTTGGTCATCGACGGAAAGGTCGAGACCATCGGCCGCGGCTCTGCCCAGCCATCGAAGGCTCCCATCTCGCGGGCCGTGCGGACCGCGCGGTACGGTACGCCGTCGAGGGCCAGAATCAGTGTGCGGGGAGTCGTGGGGTCGAGTGGCGGGCAGTCCGCGGCGGACGCGGTCAGGGCCAGACAGGCCACGCAGACGAGGGTCCAGGCTGATCGATGTACGAAACGCAAAACGAGCGTCTCCCTCATGCTCGCGACGGTGCCTGCCGATGGACCCGGGTCCGCCAGAGAGGGCGGGCTCAGAAGAGAGACGTTAGCATGTCGCTCATGAGACCGAAAGAGATCGGCTTGGGCGGCGTGGCCCTGCTCGGAGCGATTGTCCTCGCACCAGGACTGAGCCTTTCCGGGTGCGCCGAAGGCCAGCTTCCCGGTGAGTACGAGTTGGTCCGGGTGTTCGAGGTCGAAGGGCGGCAGGGGATCGCCACCGACGGGCAGCGCTACTACGTGAGTGGCAGCAAGGCGCTGTACGTCTATTCGAAGGACGGTACTCTCGAAACGCTCAACGAAGACCCGTTCGCGGCGCTGGAGAAACAGGCGAATCACATCGGAGACATCAGCGTCCACGACGGCGAGATCTATGCCGGCATCGAGTGGTTCGACTCCGGGAGCGCCAGCAACATCCAGATCGCGGTCTACGACACCGAGACTCTCGGTTTCCTCCGCTCCATCGACTGGGATCCTGACTCGGGCCAGGTGGAGGTCAGCGGGGTGGCCGTCGATCCGGTCCGGTCGGCAATCTGGTTGACCGACTGGACCGACGGTCGTTACCTGTACCGGTACGACCTCCGGACCGGCATCCACGACGGGAAACTGCACCTGCGGCCGATTCCCCAGTGGCAGCAGGGGATCACGTACTTCGACGGCCACCTCTTCATCACCGCCGACGATGGCGACGCCGACGAGGACGAGGTCGACAATCTGTGGCGTCTTCCGGCGGAAGCCGGTGGCACGGCCACCTACGTCGTGCACGAGAAGGCGTTCGACGAGTTCCGGCGGGCCGGCGAGATCGAGGGGCTGGCTTTTGACGCCGGTGCCCGAGAGCTTCTCGTGCTCTCGAACCGCGGTAAGAGGATCGTCCAGGGTATGCCCACGGGGCTCTACCCGGGCTACGAACGCGAGATCCACGAGGTCTACGTCTACTCCCTGCCGGACCGGTAGCCGGTTCTCGACGCGGTATGATGACGCCGGCACCGGGTGGTTCCGCGTGCCGGGGAGGGTGGGACGTGTCTCGACTGACCGCAGTGATCTCGACTGGACTGTTGGCCGTTCTGTTCTCGGTTGGCGTCGCGTCAGCTTCCGACGACGGGATCGACGCTGCGCGCGATCATCGCACTCGACACGGCGCCCGCATCCTGGATGACTATGCCCGGTTCCTGAAGACTCCCAACACGCCGCAGGACGCGGGCGGTGTCAGGCAAAACGCCGAGCAGATCCGCGACCTACTGATCGCCCGGGGGGCCGAGGCACGACTGTGGGAGATCGAGGGTGCGGCGCCGGTCGTCTACGGACGACTCGAGGCGCCGGGTGCGACCAGAACGCTCGGCATCTACGCGCATTACGACGGTCAACCCGTGGAGGCGGAGCGCTGGACTCACCCCCCGTTCGAGCCGACCCTCTACACGCGGGCGATCGAGGCGGGTGGGACGCCGCGGCCGTTCCCGGGTCCGGACGAGATCATCGACGCCGAGTGGCGCATCTACGCCCGATCGTCCGGGGACGACAAGGTCTCGTTCGGGGCGCTGTTCGAGGCGCTCGACGCCCTGGGCTCCGCAGGAATCGCTCCCACGTCGAATCTGGTCTTCTTCTTCGAGGGCGAAGAAGAGCAAGGATCGACCCACCTGGGGCAGTTCATCGACGAGCATCGCGCCGAACTCGACGTCGATCTCTGGCTGATCTGCGACGGGCCGGTGCATCAGAGTCGCCGGCCACAGCTGGTCTTCGGTGTGCGGGGTATCACGGGCCTGGAGATCACGGTCTACGGGGCCGAACGCTATCTCCACAGCGGACACTACGGTAACTGGGCGCCGAATCCGGCGATGATGCTGGCGCAGTTGCTGGCCAGCATGAAGGACTCCGAGGGTCGAGTGACGATCGAGGGATTCTACGAATCCGTCGAGCCGCTCGACGATCAGGGCCAGGCGGCGCTCGAGCGTCTGCCGGCGATCGACGATTCTCTGCGCCGCGAGTTGGGTCTGGCGCGGACCGAAGCGGACAACGCACCGCTGTCCGAACGAATCCTGCTTCCCACCTTGAATCTTCGAGGGATCCTCAGTGCGACGGTGGGGGCGACCGCCCGCAACGTCATCCCCACCCGCGCCGAAGCCTCGCTGGACATCCGGCTGGTCAAGGGAAACGACCCGGACCGGATGCTCGATCGGGTCGAGCGTCACATCCGGGCGCAGGGCTACCACATCGTGCGAAAAGAACCCGACCGCGAGACGCGTCTGGCTCATCCCCGCATCGCTCGGGTGGTGCGCGAGAAGGGGTACCCGGCCGTCAGGACTTCGCTCGATCTACCGCTGATCCGCCCCGTCATCGAAGCCGCACGCCGGGCCGCGGGAGAGGAACTGGTGCTGCTGCCCACGCTCGGGGGATCGTTGCCGCTCTACCTGTTCGAGCAACGGCTGGCCCGGCCGCTGGTCATCGTGCCCATCGCCAACCACGACGACAACCAGCACGGCCCGGACGAGAATCTGCGCATCGCCAATCTGTGGTACGGCATCGACCTGTTCGCCGCCCTGTTGACGATGCCCTGAGAACGGTCTCTTTGACCCTGTACCGCACCGGAGGACACCGATGTTTCGTATAGAAGCCGACACCCCGCTCGAGGAGGATCGCGCATGAGCCGCTCGGTCAGCGCCCGGTTGCGCCGTCTCGAACGACTCTTGCCCATCTACGGGAGCGAGACGGCCCCGACGAAGCGGAAGGTCCTGGGCGAGCTGGCTCGCGAGCAGATGCCGGACGCCGAAGCCGTGCTCCGCCTGCACGAGTCTCTGCTGTTTCTGCGCGCCTACCCCGATGACGCCGAGACCTCGGCGCTCGTCGAACGGTTGTTGTCGCGCTTCGTGCGTCGAGCGGATCTCCGCGCGCACCGTGACGAACTGATCGACAGTGGGATCGTCGGTACCCCGATCTACTACGCCTTCTACTGGGCGACCGCCCGGTGGTTGACTCGCCGCTGGCCCGACCGGCTGTCAATCGACTGGGACGAGTTCGAGGGCATCGATCGCCTCGACGGACTTCTGCCGCTGCTGGCCAGTCACAGCGAGGCGCCTGCCATGGATGCGGCGGACCTGACGACCCGCGAGTGGATCGATCGACTGCGCGGACCGGGAGAGAGCGATGCGGCTTGCCTGATCCGGCTGTTCGAGCGGATTCCCGCCGACGACTTCTGGCGCGAACGGTTGTTCGAGTCGCTCGAGACGCCCTTCACGCTGACCGGAGGTCCATCGACGCCGTCCCGCACGCTGGCCCATTTCGGAGACGACCCGATCGTTTTTCAAACTCGACCGCTGGTTCGCAAGAGGCCGGACCTGCACGAGGCCATTGCACGCCCGACGGTCAAGGTGAAGTCGTTGTCGGTGGCTCAGGGGCGCCAGGTCGTCGACCTCGCGCGCGAGGCCATGGTCACGCGCAGTCGCGATCTCGACGTCTTCGCCAATGGCGATGCACGAGACGTTCGGATGGTCGACTGTGGTGACGGGCTGCAGTTCGCCTGCGTCGGCGTGCTTCCCGAACGGCGTCTGCTGCTCGAGTCGGTCTACGGGTTCCTGACGCTGAAGAACGGTGTCCCGATCGGCTACGTCCTGACCGGTACGCTGTTCAACTCGGCCGAGGTGGCCTACAACGTCTTCGAGACCTATCGGGGGGCCGAGGCCGGATACGTCTACGGACAGGTCCTTTCGATGACCCACCAGCTGTTCGGCGCGGACTGCTTTTCCGTCGATCCGTATCAGCTCGGTCATCACAACGCCGAGGGGCTCGGATCCGGGGCGTGGTGGTTCTACTACAAGTTCGGGTTCAGGGCGTACGATGCCGGAGTGCGGCGGGTGGCTCGGGAAGAGTTGCGCAGGATGAAAGCGGACCCCGGTCACCGTTCCAGTCGGCCGACGCTGAAAGAGCTTGTCGTGGCGCCCGTCTTCTGGCACCAGCGGAAAGAACGAGCCGATGTGCTGGGCCGCTTCCCGCTGGGCAACGTCGGACTGAAGATCACGGACTATCTGTCGCGCAGGTTCGGTGGCCGGCGCAAGGACGGAGAGAAGGTCTGTGCGGAAGAGGCTGCCGGTCTGCTGGGCGTGCGATCGGTGCGCTCGTTCTCTCCGGGAGAACGTGTGGCCTGGAGGCGCTGGGCCCCCCTGGTGCTGATCCTGCCGGGCATCGAGCGCTGGAACGCGTCGGACCGGCGCGAGCTGGTCAAGGTGATCCGGGCCAAGGGCGGTCGAAGGGAATCGGACTTCGTGACGCGGTTCGATCGTCACACGAAACTGCGCAGGGCGATCGTTCGACTCGGCGTTGGTCGCGGCTAGGACCGACTCCCGGTTCGATTCAGCGGCGGGCCGCCGCCGCGGTTGCCGCTGCGTCGTAGATCGACAGTGCCCAGATCACGGCCGGGGCGGTAAAACGTACCGCGGGCGAGCAGAACAACATCACCTCGGGCGGGATGAACAGTCGCAGCGATTCCAGAGACGACTGCACCACAGGCGTTGCGAGGATCCAGATAGCGGCGATCATCCACAGGCATCCCACGAACAGGCAGGCCCGCTTGTAGGAACCGTTGAGGATCTGTCCCCAGCCCGGGACGATCGCAGAGGCCAGACCCGCCACCACCGGGTGAGGGGTCCGCGTGTCGATGCGCGGATTGGCGCCTAGGACGCTGGCCATGTGAAGGACACCGCTGACGACGAAGATCGAGGTCAAGGCCCACACGGCCGGTGCCCCCGGAAAGCCGAGCACGCGCAGGGTCGCGGTGATCCGATCGAGCGTGACCACCAGCGCCCACCCGAGCGAGCCCATGAACGCCAACGAACTGAGGAAAAACAGGCCGAGCGCTATGTCACCACGCGCCAGTTGGCCTGCCCCCGGCATGAATAGCGACAACGTACCCGCGGGGTCGAACGCGGCTCGGGAGCGCACCACAGGTTGGGGTACGGCGGTTCGAAGTGGCATGGTCTTGGTCGGCCCCATGTCGGCATCCAGTTTCGGACGCGCGGGCGTGGGATCCAAGGTTCCGAGATCGTAGACGTTGCTGTGGTCGCTCATGAACGTGCTCCTCCTCGCAGGGGCGTAGCAAGCAGGTGGCCAGCGCCAAGTCGCCCAAAAATCGACGACTGGGGGGCAGGGGCCTTACCGCAGCGAAACGACGATGACCATATCGAAATCAAGGTCGTGGCCGGACCGGGAGCCGGTGAAAGTGCACGAACGCCTGCTAGTCTAATGCGGTATGAAACAACACCCGAGACGCCATCGGACGGGCATCGGCTGGCGCGTCCCGACGTGGGTCGTCGCGATATCGGTCATCGCCGCGCTGGGTTCGATGACCACCGATGCCGCGCGACGCGGAATCTCCTTGGTCTGGCACGTCGAATCGTCGGATGGCGAGTCGCTCGATTCCAGTCGCGCCGACGAGTCGATCAACCCGGCGTCGATCATCAAGGTCGCCACCAGCTTGTGGGCCCTCGAGCGACTGGGTCCGCGTCATCGCTTCGAGACGATCGTCGGGTTCAGCGGTGAATTGGACGAGGACAGCGGAGTGCTGGACGGCGATCTGATCGTCGTTGGCGGAGCCGACCCGGATTTTCACGTGGAGAATGCGTTTCTCGTCGCCCGGGCACTGAACCGGGCGGGCATCGAGACCGTCACCGGACGGCTGGTCGTCGTCAGCGACTTCTGGATCGGGTGGGAAGGTGGTTCCGAGGGGACGCTGAGCGACCCCGATCGTCGCGCCCAGCGGATGGCTCTGCGCCTGCGAGACGCCATCGACTACCGGCGCTGGAATCGTGGCACGCGCCGCGAGTGGGCCCGCTTCGTCGCGAGGCGGGAGATCCCCGCGTCTCCGAAGCCGCGTGTCGTCGTACTGGACGGGGTGGACACGTCTCGCGACCCGGTACCGTTCACGGCCGTGCTGGTGCATCAATCGAACGAACTCGTGAACATCCTGAAACGTTTCAACACATACTCCAACAACGACATCGAACGGCTGGGGACCAGCCTGGGGAGTTCCGGCGATCTGGCGAGCTTCCTCATCGCGCGATGGGAGTTGCCCGACAACGGCACCAAGATCGAAACGCTGTCGGGTCTCGGAACAAATCGTATGACCCCGCGGGAAGTCGTCCGCTTGATGCACGACTTGCGGGCCACTTGCCGACGTGTGGGCATTCAGGTCGACGACGTGCTGCCGGTTGCCGGCTGTGATCCGGGAACCATGCAGGCGTTCTCGCGTCTGGTCAGTGGCCCCGCATCCAAGGTCCTGATCGGCAAGACGGGCACCTTGACCTACACCGACGACGGAATCACGGCGCTGGCCGGCTTTGTCCACACGCCCGAGGGCGAGTTGACCTTCTGCGTGGCGGCGCCGCGATCGTCCGGACGCATTTCCAGCGCCCGCTACGCCGAAGAAAGCTGGCTGCTCGATCGCATCAACGACCACGGCGGCCCGCAGGCGCGCACCTGCGGCCTCTCTCCCTGGCACTCCGACGCCGACGCCAAGGTCGTGGTGGGGTCAGGTCTGGAATGAAAGACAAAATGGGGACATTCCTGATTAACGCATGCGCCAAGGCCGGTCGCATCTCCTGGGTCGCGCGAGCGTTAATCAGGAATGTCCCCATTTTGTCTTTCATTTCAAGACCTGACCCCAGGTAGCATGGCCTTGTGATCGGGCGGAAGATCAAGCACTACGAGATCGAGGGCACGCTCGGCAAGGGCGGGATGGGCGTCGTCTACCGTGCTCGCGACTCGCGGCTCGAACGGCACGTCGCGCTGAAGTTGCTGTCCGACGAGTTCACGACCGACCGTCATCGCCACGCACGTTTCCTCCAGGAGGCGCGTGCCGCCTGCGCTGTCAATCACCCCGCGATCGCGCAGATCTACGAAATCGACGAGGACGACGGCGTCGTCTTCATCGCCATGGAACTGATCGATGGGCGCACCGTGCGCGAGTTGATCGTCGACCGAGAGCTGGACCTGCTGGGGTCGGTGGAGGTGGCCATCCAGGTGGCCAAGGGGTTGGCCAAGGCGCACGAGGCGGGAATCGTCCACCGTGACGTCAAGGCCGACAACATCATGGTCACGCGTGACGGGCACGCCAAGATCCTCGATTTTGGCCTGGCCAAGCTGCTGGACCCGTTGCGTCGCGGCCAGCAGGCGGAAGGGGGCGGCGCCGATGGCGAACTGGATCCGGCGCTGGTCGAAACCGTGGCCGAGACGCAGGTCGGAACCGTGCTGGGGACGATCTCCTACATGAGCCCCGAGCAGGCCCGTGGGCAGGCCGTCGATCAGCGTAGCGACATTTTCTCTTTCGGAGTCGTGCTCTACGAGATGGTCGCCGGCCAGTTGCCGTTCAGCGGTTCTTCGCCCCTCGACACGATGCATGCCATCGCGTTCGACGAGACCCGGCCACTGACCACGATACGAGCCAATCTGCCCCCTGGCCTGCAGCGGGTCACGTCTCGTTGCTTGCGCAAGCGGCCCGAAGATCGCTACCCGGACGCGCACAAGCTCGTCGATGAACTACAAAGCGTCCAGCGGGAGATCGAGACGGGAATCTCCGCCCGCGTACCGATCGGCGATCAGATTCGCGAGGGCCTGCAATCGCTACGCGACCTGACCCCGTCCGAGTGGGCCTTGCCCGGTGCGATCGGCGTGATCGGCCTGTTGATCCTGCTGCTGCTGTTCTGGCGAGGAGACTTCTCGCTCTCGGGTCTGTTGCTCTTCGGGGTCATCCTGCTGTTCGTCTTCCGGCGCGTCAAGAACCGCCGCCAGCACCTGATCAAGCGCTTCAGCGAAAAAGTGGCCAAGCTCGAGGGTGTCCGCATCATCGCCAGGGATGGCAATCGAGTCGTCGTCGTGGTCGATCGAGCGGTCGCAAAGACGTATGTCCGGGTCAACGCCCTGATGGACCAGGTCAACAGCCGGATGTTCTACGGTGAGCCGTTCGACGTGAGCGTCAGGGACGGTCTCGACCCCGAGGACGAACGGAAGTTACTTCACGGGCCGGGGGTGACCTTCGTGCGTCAGGATGTGTTGGAAGGGCCCTGACCATGTCGGTGATCTCGGCCTGTCTCGGAGTTGCCCGCGCGCCGTTCTTGTTGCTGCCCGTCACGCTGGTCGCGCTGGGTGCGGCGGCGGGTGCGTCGGATGGAGCGTTCGACATCACACGTACGCTGCTCGCCCTTGTCGGTCTGGTTGCACTTCACGTGGCCGTCAACGCTTTCAACGAGGTCAGCGACTTTCGTAGCGGAATCGACCTCGAGACCGAGCGAACGCCGTTCAGCGGAGGAAGCGGGACGCTTCCCGCCGGTCGTCTCGGCGTGCGGGCCGGCCTGGTCGTGGCCTGGAGCGGTGTGGCCGTCGGGGCCATCGTCGGGGTCTACTTTCTCTTCACGGTCGGCCTCGACCTGTTGCCGATCTTCGCCATCGGGGCACTTGCCGCGCTGTCCTACACGGACCTGCTGGCCAAGCTCTACATCGGCGAGTTCTTCGCGGGGCTGGGACTGGGGGCGCTGCCGGTGATCGGGACGGCGATGGTGCAAGGTGGCGGGCTGGGACGGACCGCGCTGGTGGCCGCCATTCCGGCCTTCTGTACCACCTACAATCTGCTGCTGCTCAACGAGTTCCCCGACGAATCGGCGGACCGCGCCGGTGGGCGGCGCAACCTGGTCTTGCTGCTGGGCCGAAGCAGGGCGGCCGCGGTCTACGCTGCCGTCGCGCTGATCGTGCCGGCCACGATCGCACTGGCGGTCCGTGACGGGATCTTCCCCACGCTTGCGCTGGTCGGGGTGATTCCGAGCCTGCTGCTGATCGCGCCGTTTCGCTGGATCCTCTCCGGCCCCGCCAATCCGGTCTCTCACGGGGCGCTGGGAGCCAACGTGGCCTGGAATCTCGGAACGAATCTCTTCCTGGCGGCCGGGCTGTTGCTCTGATCGGCGACCCGGGCCGACACTGTGATTCGCGTCCGTCCGGGCGTAGCGGCCCGCGCTGGACGGCTGTTAACCTA
>Ga0316197_10002756_pt1 | contig 12537 bp, 8 predicted proteins | sample OudBiesiAoxic_MG_FD_204939 | JGI IMG/M metagenome (GOLD analysis project Ga0316197, IMG submission 204939) | Coastal sediment microbial communities from Oude Bieten Haven, Netherlands - site A oxic | ecosystem: Environmental > Aquatic > Marine > Coastal > Sediment | place: Netherlands...
CGGCGTCGGTCATCGGATTCCTCACGATCCTGGCGTACTCGCTGTACGACACGGTCGTGGTCTTCGACAAGGTGCGCGAGAACACCCGTGGGATCACCGGGCAGAGTGTCTACACCTACTCCGAGGCTGCCAACCTGGCGGTCAACCAGACTCTCGTCCGCTCGCTCAACACCTCGATCATCGCCCTGCTGCCGATCGGGTCGATCCTGGTCGTGTCACTGGCGTTCCTGGGCACCGGCACGTTGAAGGACCTCGCCCTCGCGCTGTTCGTCGGTGTGGCCGTCGGCACGTACTCCTCCATCTTCATCGCACCGCCGCTGCTGGCCGACCTCAAGGAGCGTGAGCCGATCATGCGCTCGCTGCGTCAGCGGGTGGCCGCTCGGCGCAAGGGCCACCGTGGGCCGGGTGAGGGGGCCGACGTGACCGAGTCGGTGGCGGTAGCCGTCGGTTCGCACCGAGGCGAGTCCGGATCCACCACGGCGCCGGTTGCAGGGCCTACGGTGGACCAGGAACAGGGGAGCAGACCGGGATCGGTGATCGAGTCCGGGGTGCGCAACCAGCCGCGCAAGAAGACACGAGCCGATCGACGTAAGGGGACCTGACATGACCGATGCGGCTGACCTGCGCAAGCACGTCCGAGACATTCCGGACTGGCCCACGCCCGGTGTCATGTTTCGCGACATCACGCCGATGCTGAGCGACGCGGAGGCCTTCGCCCGGTGTATCGCCGCCCTAGCCACCCTCGGCGGAGCCGCCGGTGGTGTCGACCTCGTGGTCGGGATCGAGGCACGCGGGTTCATCCTGGCTGCACCGGTCGCCCATCAGCTGGGCGCAGGCTTCATCCCGGTTCGCAAGCACGGCAAGCTGCCCCATGAGACGTTCTCGGAGTCCTACTCCCTGGAGTACGGCGAGGCTGTGGTGGAGATCCACACCGACGCCGTCCAGCCCGGCCAGAAGGTACTGGTCGTGGACGACGTGCTGGCCACCGGAGGGACCGTGGCGGCCACCGCGGACCTGGTCCGTCGGGCCGGTGGCGACATCGTCGGGGTGAACGTGCTCATCGAGCTGAGTGCGCTGAACGGTCGCGACCGCAACCCCGGTCTGCCGATCGACTCCCTGCTCGTCATGTGACCACCGGCACCGGCCCTTACACTGCGTGAGACGAGCAGTAGGAGGCCTGTGGCTGACGTGACACAACCCGTCGCGGCAGAGGCGGCGGTACCCACGCCGGCGCCCCCGCGTGGTGTTCGGTCGCGCCTGGCGAGGCTCACCGCCCCGCGCCCTGCGGGAGACCCGGCGCTCGGGCCGCTGCTGCGCACGGTGCGCAGCACCCATCCCCGCGCGGACATCTCGATCATCAGCAAGGCATACGAGACTGCCGCCAAGGCGCACGAGGGACAGCTGCGCAAGAGCGGCGAGCCCTACATCACCCATCCGCTCGCTGTCGCGATGATCCTGGCCGAGCTCGGGCTGACCCCGCCGACCCTGGCGGCTGCCTTGCTGCACGACACGGTGGAGGACACCGAGTACGGCCTCACCGCGCTGCGCGACGACTTCGGCGATGAGATCGCCATGCTCGTCGACGGGGTCACGAAGCTCGACAAGGTCACCTACGGACAGGCCGCGCAGGCCGAGACGCTGCGCAAGATGGTCATTGCGATGGCCCGCGACATCCGGGTGCTGCTGATCAAGCTGGCTGACCGGCTGCACAACGCCCGAACCTGGCGCTACGTCTCGCGCGAGAGCGCTCAGCGCAAGGCCCGTGAGACGTTGGAGATCTACGCGCCGCTGGCCCACCGGCTGGGCATGAACAAGATCAAGTGGGAGCTCGAGGACCTCTCGTTCGCCACGCTGCACCCCAAGATCTACGACGAGATCGTGCGGCTCGTCGCCGAGCGCGCCCCGGCCCGCGACGACTACCTGGCCTCGGTGATCGACCAGGTGCAGGCCGACCTGCGCGACGCCAAGATCCGCGCCACGGTCACCGGCCGACCGAAGCACTACTACTCGATCTACCAGAAGATGGTCGTGCGGGGCCGCGACTTCACCGACATCTACGACCTGATCGGTATCCGGGTGCTCGTGGAGAGCGTGCGCGACTGCTACGCCGTGCTGGGGATCCTGCACGCGCGCTGGAACCCGGTTCCGGGTCGGTTCAAGGACTGGATCGCCAAGGCGAAGTTCAACATGTACCAGTCACTGCACACCACGGTGATCGGCCCCGGCGGCAAGCCGGTGGAGCTGCAGATCCGCACCTACACGATGCACCAACGTGCCGAGTACGGGGTCGCCGCCCACTGGAAGTACAAGGAGCTCTCACCGCAGGCGTGGGGCAACGAGCGGCACAGCGACGACGGCGTGTCCGACATGGCATGGCTCCGTCAGCTGCTGGAGTGGCAGAAGGAGATCTCCGACCCCGGGGAGTTCCTGGAGTCGCTGCGCTTCGAGGTGAACTCCACCGAGGTCTACGTGTTCACCCCAGGCGGGGACATCAAGCCGTTGCCCACCGGCGCCACACCCGTCGACTTCGCCTACGCCGTTCACACCGAGGTGGGCCACCGCTGCATCGGGGCGAAGGTGAACGGCCGGCTCGCACCGCTGGACTCGGTGCTCGAGAACGGCGACATCGTCGAGGTCATCACGTCCAAGGCCGAGGGCGCCGGTCCGAGCCGGGACTGGCTCGGATTCGTGGCCAGCGCGCGCTCACGCAACAAGATCAAGCAGTGGTTCTCCAAGGAGCGGCGAGAGGAGGCCATCGAGCATGGCCGCGAGGCCATCGCCCGGGCCATGCGCAAGCAGGACCTTCCGCTGCAGCGAATGATGAGCAAGGACACGCTGACCGCTGTGTCAGCCGACCTGCGCTACAGCGACATCCCCGCGCTGTACGCAGCCGTGGGGGAGGGCCAGCTCTCGGCTCAGTCCGTGGTGGAGCGGGTCGTGCACAGCCTCGGCGGCGCCGAGGGCACCAGCGAGGACGCCGCGGAGGCACTGCGTCCGAGTGCTCGTCGCCGACGCGCCACGGCCGAGCCCGGTGTCGTGGTCAACGGCATCACCGACGTCTGGGTTCGCCTGGCGCGCTGCTGCACCCCCGTGCCCGGCGACGACATCGTCGGCTTCGTCACCCGGGGCAACGGCGTCTCGGTGCACCGCAGCTCGTGCACGAGCATCGCCTCGATGGGGGACGAGCGGCAGCGCTTCGTCGACGTCGCCTGGACCTCGGGTGCGTCCTCGATGTTCCTGGTGGCCATCCAGGTCGATGCGCTGGACCGTAGCCGGCTGCTCGCCGACATCACCCAGGTGCTGTCCGACCAGCACGTGAACATCTTGTCAGCCCACGTCACCACGAACCGCGACCGGGTCGCCAAGAGCCGGTTCACCTTCGAGATGGGCGACCCGGCCCACCTCGACCACGTCCTCAAGGCGGTCCGGACGGTCGACGGCGTGTTCGACGTGTTCCGAGTCGACCACTCCTGACGGGCGGCTCGTCAGCCGCCGAACTCCGCCAGGGTCGCCTCGGCCTGCTCCAGCCACGACCGCCGGGCCGCGATGGCCTCCTCAGCGGCCGCGGCAGCCTTCTCCTTGCCCGACGCACGGGCCGCGTCGCGCTCCCGTTCCAAGGTCTCGATCGACTCGCGCAGCTGACCCACGGTCGACTCGGCCCGGGCACGAGCCTCGGGGTTCGAGCGGCGCCACGCCTCATCCTGGGCCGCCTCCACCGCTTGCTCGACCGCCCGCATCCGCCGCTCGACCTCGCGCACCGCCTGCCGCGGCACCTTTCCGGCCGCGGCGAAGCGGTCCTGCAGCGTGCGCAGCGCCGCACGGGCGGCCTTCGCGTCGGTCACCGGCAGCAGAGCCTCGGCCTGCGCGATCACCGCCTGCTTGATCTCGAGGTTGGCCACCAGCTCGGCGTCACGCTCGGCGTCGGCGGCGTCCCTGGCCGAGAAGAACACGTCCTGCGCGGCCCGAAACTGGGTCCACAGCTGGTCGTCGACCCCTCGCGCGGCTCGACCTGCCTTCTTCCAGCGGGTCATCAGCTCGCGCATCGCAGCGCTGGTGGCACCCCAGTCGGTGGAGTCCGACAGCTCGCGCGCCTCGGCCACCAGCTTCTGCTTGGCTGCCTTGGCAGCCTCGCGCTGCTCGCCCACCTCGGCGAAGTGCGCCTTGCGCCGGCGGGTGTAGCCGGTGCGGGCGGCGGAGAACCGGTGCCACAGCTCGTCGTCGACGCCGCGCTCCAGCCGCGGTAGCCCCTTCCACTCCTCCAGCAGGTCACGCAACCGGTTCGACCCGTTGCGCCAGTCGTCGGAGGCCGCGACGGTCTCGGCCTCGCCCACGATGTCGGTCTTGCGCTCCTTCGCCCGAGCCGCCGCGGCCGCACGTGCCACCCTGCGCTCGGCACGACGCGTCTCGATGACGGCACCGAGCGCGTCCACGCGCGCCAGGAGCCCGTCGAGGTCGCCGATGGCAGCGGCTGTGGCGATCGCGTCGCGCAGCTTGGCCGCGGTTGCCGTTGCGGTGTCGGGCGGGGTGGCACCGGTGGCGAGGCGCTGCTCGAGCAGGCTCACCTGGGTCTCGAGATCGGCGAAGCGTCGCACGAAGAAGGCGAGGCCTGCCTCGGGCTCGTCGGCCTGCCACGACCCGACGACTCGTTCGCCGTCGGAGGTGGTGACGTAGGCCGTGCCGTCGGCAGTGACGCGGCCCCAGTCGTTCTGCGCGGTCACGATCCGCTCCTCTCCACGACCAGGTCACTCACGTCGGCGCCCGAGGAGGGCGTGCCGTCCGATGCGCCCTCGACCGTACCGGCCGCAGCGATCTCCTCGACGACGTCCAGGCCGTCGACGATGGTGCCGACCACGGTGTACTGAGGGGGGAGCACGCTGTCGGAGTGGACGAGGAAGAACTGACTGCCGGTGCTGGCGGGAACACCGGTGTTGGCCATGGCCACCGTCCCTGCCAGGTACGTCGCGCCGTCGAGGTTCTCCTCGGCGAACCGATAGCCCGGTCCGCCGCGTCCCGTGCCGGAGGGGTCTCCGCACTGGAGCACACCCAGGGTGTCTGAGGTGGTCAGCCGATGGCAGACGGTGCCGTCGAAGTAGTCGGCGGCGGCGAGGAACTCCCACGAACCGACCGTGCAGGGGGCTGCGGTGCCGTCCAGGGCCATCACGACGTCGGCGCCGTTGACCGTCATCGTCGCCGTGAGCTCGCCCAGGTCGCCGGGGTCGGCCGGTGGCCGTCCGACGTCGGTCACCGTGCTCGGGTCGGGGGCGTTGTCGACGTAGTCGCACTGGCCAGCAGCCACGGTCGCCTCGCCGCTAGCGCCAGCGACCTCGTCACCGGTGGTGTCGGCGCTGCTCAGACTGGCGAAGATGCCGACCGCCATGGTCAGCACCAGCGCGGCGACGACGAGCCCGACGACGATCTGGAGCCGTCGGCGGCGCCTGCTCTCCTCCTCACGCCGTCGGTCGTCCTGGCGTCGTGCCTTCTCGCGGGCGATCTCGCGCCGCCGCTTGTCACTCGAGCTCATGGTGGTGCCAGAGTCTAGGTCGCCACGGGGACGGAGCAGGGGCGCCAGGTAGCCTTCGCGCCCATGCTTGTCGTCGGGTTCCCTGCCGCCGCGTTCGGCACCAACTGCTTCGTGCTGGCCACGCAGGAGGGCGAGGAGTGCGTCGTCGTCGACCCCGGCGTCGGGGTCGTCGACCGGCTCGAGCAGGTGCTGGGCCAGTACCACCTCAAGCCGGCGGCGGTGCTGCTCACCCACGGCCACCTCGACCACGTCTACTCGGTCACCCCGGTGTGTGGGGCGCACGGCGTCGCCGCCGTCATCCACCCCGACGACCGGTACCGACTCGCCGACCCGATCGCGACCCTCGACCCGTCACTGGTCTCGATGATGGAGCAGAGCTTCGGAACCAGCGCCAGGTGGGCCGAGCCCGACGACGTCGCCCTGGTGGGTGACGGCGACACCCTCGAGATGGCCGGACTGTCGCTGGCCGTCGACCACGCTCCCGGCCACACCGAGGGCTCCATCATGTTCCGGACGGCGGGAGGACCCGACACCGGCGACCTGCTGCTGTCCGGCGACGTGCTGTTCGCCGGCTCCATCGGACGCACCGACCTGCCCGGCGGCGACGGCGCCGCGATGATGCGCAGCCTGGCCGGCAAGGTGCTGCCGCTGGACGACTCCGTCGTCGTGCTGCCGGGCCACGGACCCCAGACGACCATCGGCCGCGAGCGTGCGACCAATCCGTTCCTCGCCGAGGCGGCGCGCCTCGGCAGGGCCGGCGCATGACCCGACCACGTCCGCTGTCCGGCTTTCCCGAGCTACGGCCCGGTGACCAGGCAGTCGAGCAGATCGTGGTGGACGGCCTACGACGCACCTTCGAGCTGCACGGCTTCGCCCCCCTGCGCACCCGGTCGGTCGAGCCGGTCGACGTGCTGCTCGGCAAGGGGGAGACCGACAAGGAGATCTACCTGCTTCGCCGGCTGCAGGCCGACGAGGGCACGACCGACACCGACAGCGCGCTCGGGCTGCACTTCGACCTCACCGTCCCGCTCGCCCGCTACGTGCTGGAGAACGCCGGGCACCTCACGTTTCCCTACCGGCGCTACCAGATCCAGCCCGTCTGGCGTGGCGAGCGACCGCAGGAGGGGCGCTACCGCGAGTTCGTCCAGGCCGACATCGACATCGTCGGGGATGGCGTGCTGGCCTTCCACCACGAGGTCGAGGTGGCTCTGGTCGCCGCCGAGGCGCTGTCGAGCCTGCCGATCCCGCCGATCCGGATGAGGGTCAACAACCGCAAGGTCGCGGAGGGCTTCTACTCCGGGCTCGGTCTGGCCGACACGGGCGCGGTGCTGCGCACGATGGACAAGGTCGACAAGGTCGGCGGCGATGCCGTCGCGGCCATGCTCACCGAGATTCACGCAGCGACGCCGGCCCAGGCGGCGGCATGCGTCCGGTTCGCCGGCATCTCCAGCGCGCCGGGAGCCGGCATGGAGGCGGTGCTGGCGGCGGTGGCGCAGACCGGCGTCGAGCACCCGCTGCTCAGCGAGGGGCTCGTCGAGCTCACCCGCGTCGTGGACGCCGCCGAGCAGGCCGTCCCGGGCGTGCTGGTGGCTGATCTGTCCATCGCCCGAGGCCTGGACTACTACACCGGCACCGTCTTCGAGACCCACCTGCTCGGGCACGAGAGCCTGGGCTCGGTCTGCTCCGGGGGGCGCTACGACGAGCTTGCCCGCGACGGCGAGCGCAGCTTCCCCGGCGTCGGCATGTCCGTCGGGGTCTCCCGACTCGTGGGGGCGTTGCTCGGACGCGGGCTGGTCGCCACCGATCGAGCGGTGCCCACCGCGGTGCTGGTGGCCGTCGTGGACGAGGACCGGCGCAGCGAGTCCGACACAATCGCCACGACGCTGCGCCGACGGGGGATCCCCGTTGAGGTCTCGCCGTCGGCCGCCAAGTTCGGCAAGCAGATCCGCCACGCCGACCGCCGCGGTATCCCTTACGTCTGGTTCCCCGGTGGCTCCGGCTCGGCGGGGGATGTCAAGGACATCCGCTCCGGCGAGCAGGTCGCAGCCGATCCGGGCACCTGGGCGCCGCCTCCTGTCGACACCGCACCCGCCCTGCACGCCACCAACCCCGAGGAGTCCTCGTGATGCGCACCCACGGTGCCGGCACCCTGCGTGAGTCGAACGTCGGTGACACCGTGACGCTCGCCGGCTGGGTTGCGCGTCGACGTGACCACGGCGGCGTCGCCTTCATCGACCTTCGTGACGCCAGCGGCATCGTCCAGGTGGTCGTCCGCGACGAGCAGGCGGCGAGCGGGCTTCGCCCGGAGTCGTGCGTGCGCATCACCGGTGGGGTCCGTGTCCGGCCGGCCGGCAACGAGAACCCCGACCTGCCCACCGGCTCGGTGGAGGTCGTGGGCGATGCCGTCGATCTGCTGAGCGGCGCCGCGGCCCTGCCGTTCCCGGTGGAGGACAGCCATGCGGGCACGGTGGGCGAGGAGACCCGGCTTCGGCACCGCTACCTCGACCTGCGGCGCTCGGGGCCCGCCAGGGCGATTCGTATGCGCTCGGAGGTCAGCCGCATCGCCCGCGAGGTGCTGCACGACGAGGGCTTCGTCGAGGTGGAGACACCGACGTTGACCCGGTCCACCCCCGAGGGGGCACGCGACTTCTTGGTGCCCGTGCGCCTGCAGCCCGGGCACTGGTATGCGCTGCCGCAGAGCCCGCAGCTGTTCAAGCAGCTGCTCATGGTCGCCGGCCTTGAGCGCTACTACCAGATCGCCCGCTGCTACCGCGACGAGGACTTCCGCGCCGACCGGCAGCCGGAGTTCACCCAGCTCGACATCGAGATGTCGTTCGTCGACGTCGAGGACGTCGTCACGCTCACCGAGCGGCTCGTCAGCGCCCTGTGGGCACAGGTGGCCGGCCACGAGATCACCACCCCGGTCCCGCGGATCACCTATGGCGACGCGATGGCGCGGTACGGCACCGACAAGCCCGACCTTCGCTTCGGTCTGCCACTGGTGGCGCTGACCGACGTGTTCGCCGACACCGCCTTCAGGGTGTTCCAGGCCCCCTACGTCGGGGCCGTCCGCATGCCCGGTGGCGCCGCGCAGACCCGCAAGCAGCTCGACGGGTGGCAGGACTGGGCCAAGGCCCGCGGCGCGCGTGGCCTTGCCTACCTGCTCGTCCAGGCCGACGGCACCCTCACCGGTCCGGTGGCGAAGAACCTGTCCGAGCAGGAGAAGTCAGCAGCGGTCGCGGCGAGCGGGGCCGAGCCCGGTGACTGCCTCTTCTTCGCCGCCGGCGAGCCCGGCGCGGCGCAGTCGCTGCTCGGCGCGGCGCGGCTGGAGATCGGTGCCCGGCTCGACCTGGCCGACCCCGAGGCGTGGTCGTTCGTCTGGGTGACCGATGCACCCATGTTCGAGTGGGACACCGACGCCGGGCGGTTCAACGCCGTGCACCACCCGTTCACGGCGCCGAGCGCGCAGTGGGCCGACCGGTTCGTCGACGAGCCGGCTGAAGCGCTGGCCGACGCCTACGACCTGGTGTGCAACGGCAACGAGCTCGGGGGCGGCTCGATCCGTATCCACCGAGCACAGATGCAGGAGAACGTTCTCGCGGTGCTCGGCATCGACGCCGCCGAGGCGCGGGACAAGTTCGGTTTTCTGCTGGAGGCATTCAAGTACGGGCCACCGCCGCACGGCGGGATCGCCTTCGGCTGGGACCGCATCTGCATGCTGCTGGCCGGGGCCGACTCGCTGCGCGAGGTCATAGCGTTCCCCAAGACGGGCGGCGGTTACGACCCGCTCACCGGGGCGCCGACGCCGATCACTGCCCAGCAGCGGGTCGAGGCCGGGATCGACGCTGTGCCGCAGGACGCCGACGAGGCGGTGGAGGGCAACGCTCCGCGGCATGGGGTCATCGCCGACGAGCGACGCAACTGAGCGCGCGGCTCAGGCCGCCATGGCGTGGGCGTCAACCGGCCGGCGGCTACGGCGACCGGCGCGAGCGCCGGCCTCGGTAGGTGGCGTGCCGGCCGTAGGGCTCGAGGACGGCCTCCAGGTCGAGTCGGTCCTCGCTCGACCGGTCCCCGTCGGCGCCTGCGTCGTCGTCGTGGCGCACGGACGAACCGGACGACGCCTCTCCATCGGAGTCACGCAGGCCCACCCGTGCGTGCAGCCGCTGCAGAGGTGCCGGCGCCCACCAGTTCCACTCGCCCAGCAGGGTCATGGTTGCCGGGACCAGCAGGATGCGCACGAGCGTGGCATCGATGAGTACGGCGACAGCCAGCGCGACCCCCGTCTGCTTGATCACCAGCAGGTCGCCGACGACGAAGCCGGCGAACACGACGATGATGATCAGGGCCGCCGAGGTGATCACCCGGCCGGTGCGCTGCAGCCCCGCTCTCACGGCGTCGTCGTTGTCCAGCCCGGTGTCGTGGAACTCCTTGATGCGTGAGAGCAGGAAGACCTCGTAGTCCATCGACAGGCCGAAGGCGAACGCGAACACCAGGATCGGGACCACCGCTTCGATGCCGCCGACCGACGCGTAGTCGAGCACCCCGCTCAACCGGCCATCCTGGAAGATCCAGACGAGGACCCCGAAGGTTGCCCCCAGCGACAACACGATCATCACCAGCGCCTTGACCGGGATGAGCACGGAGCCGGTGAGCAGGAACAGCAGCACGAACGTCGCGACGGCGAGCCAGGCCAGGGCCAGCGGAGCGTCGGCCCGGATGGTGGCGACGAAGTCGACGAGCGACGCCGCCCGCCCGGTCACCCAGATGTCGGCATCGGGCCGGTCGTCACGAATCTCGGTGACCACGGCGCGTGCCTGCACGCTCTGGGCACTGCCCGTGGTGAACACGTCGACGACGACCACCTCGCCCTGCTCACGGGCCGGCGCGATGCTCTCGACACCCGTGATGTCGACCCAGCCGGCCGCGAAGTCGTCTGCCTGCGCCGTCGTCGCCTCGGTCACGACGCGGACCTGAGGCGAGGCACCCGCGGGGATGCGTGACTCGATCTGCTCCACCACGACGCGCTGCTCGGCATCCTCGGGCAGCAGCTCGACCCCGGACGATGTCAGCACCATCCGCAGCGACGGCAGCGCGAGCACGACCAGCAGGGCTGTCACGGCGCCGGCCACGAGCCACGGTCGACGCTGGACCCCGCGGGCCAGGCGGCTGAAGAAGCCCTCGGCGGGCGGGGCGTCACCGAAGGTGTGCGCGACGCGACCCACCACCGGCAGCCGGGAGAGCAGCCCGCGTCGCGAGACCCATCGCGTCATCAGCGACAGCAGCGCCGGCACGAGGGTGATGGCCACCAGAAGGGCCACCAGCACCACGCTCAGCGCAGCCAGCCCGACCGCGCGGATGATGTCGACGTCGAGCAGCAGCAGCCCGGAGACGGCGATCGCGACGGTCAGCGCCGAGAACAGCACGGTGCGCCCGGCCGTGGCCATCGTCGCCCCCATGGCCTGTTGCCGGGCTGACTGGTCAGGGATGTCGTCGATGCCGTGGTCGACTCCGATCTCCTCGCGGTACCGGCTCACGACCAACAGCGAGTAGTCGATGCACAGGCCGAGCCCCAGGACGGTCACGACGTTGACGACGGAGGCGTCCAGGTCGAGCAGGTAGGAGAAGACCAGCAGGCTGCCCAGACCACCGGCGATGGAGGCGATCGCCCCGATGATCGGCACCGATGCCGCGGCGAAGCCGCCGAAGATCACCACCATGATGAGCAGGCTGATCGGCAAGGCCACGACCTCGCCGGTGCGCAGATCGGTCTCGACCTGACCGACGACGTCTTCCACGAGCAACGAGACACCGGTCACGGTGCCGGTGGCGCCGGGCACCGCGTCGTCGATCACCGAGAGCCGCTCCACGACGGCCTCACCCGCTGCCTGCTGTTCGGCCTCGGTCAGGTCCCTGTCCAGGGCGACCGACACCAGGACGGCCCGCCCGTCCACGGCGACGAAGGCTGGGCCCGCCGTGGCCGGCTCGGCCACCGCCGCCACGCCGTCGAGAGCCAGCAGGTCGGCGGTTGCCTCGCCCACGGCGGTCTGCACGTCGGGATCCATCGGGTCGACGTCGTCCAGCAGCAGCTGATAGGCGGGGCCGCTCGGGGCGTTCTGCGCGAGCAGTTCGCGCCCGGTCGTGGACTCGCTGGCGAACTCGAGGTCTCCGCTGGTGAGCCGGTCGAACAGGGAGCTGCCGAACAACCCCCCGACGGCGCCGGCGTAGCCCAGGACGGCGAGAACGAGCCAGACGAGGACGACGGCGAGCGCGCGCTGGGAGACGACCCGACCCAGGCTCCTCACGATCGTGAGTCTGCCCGACCGGCCTGACGCTGGGGCGCCTACCCTCGGGCCGCGTGGCAGACACCCTCTTCGGCCCGCCAGACGGCGAGCCCGCCGCTGCCGATCCCGGACCGCGGCCACTGGCGGCGCGGCTGCGCCCCACCGCGCTCGACGACATCGTCGGTCAGGGGCACCTGACCGGCCCCGGTGGGCCGCTCGCCGCGCTGATGACCGCAGGCTCAGGCACGTCGGTCGTGCTGTACGGGCCACCCGGCACCGGCAAGACAAGCCTGGCCATGCTGCTCAGCCAGAGCGCGGCGGCGCACTTCGTCGAGCTGTCGGCGGTCAACGCCGGTGTCGCCCAGGTACGCAGCGCCATCGCCGAGGCACGGGATCGCCTGCGCCGCCACGGCACCCCCACGCTGCTGTTCATCGACGAGGTGCACCGGTTCTCCAAGACCCAGCAGGACGCCCTGCTGCCGGCCGTCGAGAACGGCTGGGTGACGCTCGTGGCCGCCACCACCGAGAACCCGTCCTTCAGCCTGGTCTCACCGCTGCTGTCCCGCTCGCTCGTCCTCGAGCTCGAGCTACTCGGCGAGGCCGACCTTGCGACACTGATGGACCGAGCGCTGCGCAGCCCCGACGGGCTCGGCGGACGGGTCACGGTGTCGGCCGAAGCCGCCGCTCACCTGCGTCGCCTCGCCGCCGGCGACGGACGCCGCCTGCTCACCCTGC
>Ga0316197_10002757_pt1 | contig 12533 bp, 10 predicted proteins | sample OudBiesiAoxic_MG_FD_204939 | JGI IMG/M metagenome (GOLD analysis project Ga0316197, IMG submission 204939) | Coastal sediment microbial communities from Oude Bieten Haven, Netherlands - site A oxic | ecosystem: Environmental > Aquatic > Marine > Coastal > Sediment | place: Netherlands...
AAGGACTCCACGTTCCAGGGAGGGGCTGGAGTCTCTGCGTATAACATTGACCATTCGAGCATGACCCTGATGAACAACAGGTTCGAGCTTCGAGACTTCGGAACCGCGACGATACTGAGCGACGTGCGTAATTCACGAATCTTGGTTAGCCACAATGAGGTGGTGCCTCTTGGCCCGGGTGTCTGGGGGATCAATATGTGGCCCGGCAACTTCGGGACCGGAATCGAATCATCATGGCTGATGTTCGATAACAACCATTACGCCGGCGATGCAGCGATGGTGATCGATCCGGACACGTTTCACGATGACGTGAAGTGCCTGCTGGTGAACAATGACGTCAGCGAAGTGACTTCGCCGTACGTGTTCAACGGCCAAGAATGCAGGACGACGGGCCCCTGATCTCAGGCCCTTGGTTTGGGACAGAATACAGCTAGCCCCGGATCCACGCTGAAGCCACATCCATGGCAGCGTAGTTCACCCCAACCGGCCTGCGCTGCCATACTCGACCCGGCGGCCTGCCGGTTTTCTAGTGCTTCCTTTTCGCAACCCAGCTCACCCCAGCCTTTGCCATCCTGGGGTATATTCCCGCCATGACCGCCGCCAAGATGAGCGAACTGCTCGCCATGCTGACCCCCGACGAGATCCGCGACAAGAACCGTTGCGCTTGAGCCATGGATTTGAACCTCCGCATGCCTCGCTCCCGCTGCCGCGTCGGCTCGTGGGAGACTTCCGCCCGATTGTTCGCGTATTGGCTTGTGTCGTGAGCGACTGAGGGCATGGTGGTTCGGTGCGCTGCCGCATAGCTCCTGAACTTGTCGGTGACCATGATTCCCCGCTCTGCAAGGAGTTCCTCGACATCTCGGAAGCTCAGGCAGAAGCGGTGGTAGAGCCAGACGGCGTGGCTGATGATCTCCGGGGGATATCGGTATCCGTGGTAGCTGGGGGTGTGGTTATTCATCCAGCCAGTTTGCCAGGTCCCACCTCAACTTGACAGTACCCCTCCAAATGTCACATCCCGCCGCTAGGACACTATTCGCCCGAACCGGGTTCCAAGATCTTGGCGCCAGGCGAGAATAGGCGTATGAGTTTCAAGGAGGGACCTGCCATGAAGCGCATCTGGGCCATCCTGAACGTATCGCTTCTCCTGCTGATCTCGGCAAGCCCGGCCCTGGCCCAACGCGTGCGCCAACTCACGGACGTCGATCAATTCGAGATCGCCGACTACGTACTGGACGACGCAGGCAGCCAGGCCTTCTTCGTCGCGGACATCGACCCGCTCGGCACCAGCCCGCGGGTCATCAAACAGATCTTCCGCACGGCCCTTCCCGGCGGGTCCGTCGAGCAACTCACCGCCTTCAACCGCGACATCGAAGAACTCTCGGTCTCGGATGACGGACTGACGCTGCTCTTCCGCAGTTCCGCCGACCCGGTCGGTGCGAACGCCGATCACTCCATCGAGCTGTTCGTCGCGGACGGAAACGGTGGCTCGATCGTCCAGCTGACGGACGACCAGGGCTCGGGGATCCCGGTCATCTCCGCCAGGATCTCCGGGGACGGCAATCAGGCGGTTTTCGTTACTGCGACCGCGACCGACCCCGACTGGCAGGTCTACGTGATCGGGACCGACGGGAGCGGGCAGGCGAAACTCACTCAAGGCACGGGCGGGTGGATCTTCTCCACGCGGATCGGTGACGACGGGGATCGCATCGTCTTCCTCGGCACACGGGACCTGACGGGTCAGAATGCAGACGACTCGGTCGAGGTCTTTCGGATCTTGGCCGACGGGACAGGCCTGGCCCAGGTCACGGGAAATGCCTCGGTCTCCGCGCTCGAGATCGCAGGATCCGGAAACCGAATCGTCTACGTCGATGACGCGGGCGGTCAGGGATTGATCACGATCCCCTACAACGGCGGCACTGCGGTCCCGATCGACACCACAGGCGCCACCCCGACGATCACCGATAGCGGCCGATTCATCTACTACGTCTCGGGCCCGAACACGATCTGGAAGTATGACACCGTGACGCCGGGCACGACGGCGGTCTGGACGACGGAGAGACCGCGCCAGCCTTCAGTGGCCGGCGGCGGCGCGAGACTGCTGTTCCAGACCACCGACGTAACCGTCGACCTGCTCGCCACCGACGGAGACGGCGGATCGGACGAGCAGATCGCCAGCACGGGTGAACAGGCGCGGGTCCTGGAGTTCGATCTGTCCGCCGACGGTCGGTGGCTCGCCTTCAAGGCGGGCGATCTGTACGTCAGCGACACCGACAGCGGCGCGACGACGCGGCTGACGAATCAGGCCCGGATCTTCACGCCCGCGATCAGCGACGACGGAAACACGATCGCGTTCACCTCGCAGACCGAGCTGATCCCGAGCGCCTGTAACATCGCCGGCTGGGCCTACCGCATCGCGGCCGACGGCAGCGGGCTCGCGGAGCTCGACGTCCTGTTTTGTCCTCAGGTCTTCGACTACCCCGTGGTATCCGGCGACGCCGGCACGATCGTACTGATGGTCGATGGCCCAGAGCTGTATCGTTTGCCCGGCGGCGGCGGCATCGGATCGCTGATCGTCGACGACGCGGCCGCGGTGAACAAGAATCCGAGAGTCGACGCCAGCGGCACCTGGGTCGTCTACGCATCGACCGGCAATCCGACAGGCCAGAACGCCGACGGTAGCTGGGAGGTGTTCCGAGTGCAGACGGACGGAAGCGGACTGGAGCAGATCACCGCGACGCCCGAGCCGGCGTTCCCGTCTTTCTCACCCGACGTGACCGCGGACGGATCGAAGATCGTCTACGCCTCCTACGACGACCCGCTCGGCACCAACCCCGACCACAACCAGGAGGTCTTCCTCAACAACACGTTGACCGACGTGACGCAGCAACTGACCGAAACGACCACCGGGCTGAACAAAACCCCACGGATCTCCCCGACCGGAGGCCACGTAGCGTTCTACACCACCTCCGCGGAGTTCGGACCGCCGGACGAGGTCTACCGCCTGACGCTCGCCGACGGCACGGTGGAACTGGCCTCGGCCGGCATCGGCTGGGCAGACGACTGGCAGCGTTTCCTGGATGTGGACAACGCAGGTCGCGTGGCGTTCTGGGGCGCGGGCGACCTGCTGGGCCAGAACCCGGATCAGAGCCACGAGATCTGGATGGCCGAGTTCGACGTCGCGCCGGTATTCGAGATCAGCCCGACCACCCCGACCTTGCTGACCTGGGACGCCTCGCCGTCGTTCGTGAGCTACGACGTCATCCGCGGAGATCTCGACGCGCTGGGCACCGGCACCGGTGGATCCACCGACCTCGGTCCGGTCGTCTGCATCGTGAACGACTCCCCCGACGCCACGACCTACGGAAACGAGGACTCCGCCGAGCCCGAGCCGGGCCGTGGGTTCTTCTATCTCTATCGGGGGAACCCATCGGGGTCTTGGGGTTCGGGGTCCGGGGCAGCCGAGCGCGTTCCGGCGAGTGGCGCTTGCGCCGACTGACTTCGTAACGCGTCCTCGTCAGGTGTATCCTGTGGCTACCAGAAACCCCGTCCGCCCTGCAGGTTCATACACTTAGGCTGCGCCAAGTATACTTCGGCACCGACTCCCATCTAATAAAGATAAGAGGTGCCGATGTTCCTTCTGCGGCTCGTCTGGGCCGTGTATGTACGGCGAGAGAAGTTGGGACAGTCCCCAACTGCTACGACCCGGCGACGATCCGCTCCACCAGCGCAGCGCGTTCCTCGTCCGAATCCGGGATGCGGTAGATCCCCGTGCTCGTCGCCGCGCCCTCCGGGATGCGGTACGCCTGGGCCTCGGCGCGGGAGGACATGAAAACCGGGGACAACACCACCGGCCAGATCGCCAGCCAGCCCCAGGCCTTCTTGCAGGTCGGCAGTTCTCTCGCCCCCTTCTTCTCCTTCTTGGGGATCCAGCGGATCTCGCCGATGGCGTTCCCGCCCATACGTTTCGTCTCGTCGATGAGGATCCAGACCGTTCCCTTGGCTTACCAGACCTTTGGACCCCGAGTACTTTACCCTTCGACCGAAAACCTGCTTTGTCCTAACTTATGCGCCGAGCATTGCTCAGCCTGCGGCCGATTCCTCTGCTGAGGTCCTTGAGCACCGTGCGCCGGTGCGAGAGGGTGTGGAGGAAGAACGGAACCACACATCCGCAGCGGTCACAGTCCGCCTTTTCCCCGATCATGCACTGGGCTTTTCTTTCAAGCTGCGGGGAGTATGAGCTGCAGCGCTCGCGGAAGGCACATGCGTCCGTGACGCTCTTGCAGCTGTCGCTGCGCATCAGCCGCAGTGCCTCCTCGGTGGTGGCGACCAGGTCCGGATAGCGGCGCTTGATATCGATCAGACGATCGACGATCTGGTCCCGCTTTTCGAATCCCATCCACTGCTCGCTGTTCAGCTCGAGGTCGCGGATCGGCGTGAAGAAGTCGAAGGTCCAGTTCTTGACGTTGGGAACATGTCGCCACTCTTCGACGAGGTCTTCGATGGTGTCCGCGTTGTACTCGCTGATGCACATCGAGAGCGTGACCGGAACCCCGGATTCGGCGATGTTCTTCTTGATCCGATCGTAGCAGTGCTTGACACGGATCTGTTCGTGGACCTCCTTCGGGCCGTCGATCGAGACGTAGAAGGTCATCTCTTTCCATGGGGGCAGGGGAATCGTCCCGTTGGTGACGATCGCGTTCCATTTGAACTGGTGACGTGCCTTGTCGATCAGGTTGCGGCGGAGCAAAGGCTCTCCGCCGACCCAGACCGCCTGAAGGAACGGCATGGTCTTGGCCCGCTTCATCTCCTGCAGCTTGCTCAGGAACTGCTTGTCGTCGAGGGCTTCCGGGTGTTCCTGTTCGAAGAAGTAGCAGTGCGTGCAACGCATGTTGCACTCGTTGGTCACGTCGATGGAGACGAATCCGTCCCGCGGGATCCGAAACAGGAACGCATACGCCCTGAACAGCCCGTTGATCTTGTCCGGCTTGCGCATCTTCGGGTCACGATCTACGTGCGGCGGTAGAACGGGTGCGCGCGGCTCAGGCCAAGGGGGGCGCTTCTCTCGCATGAGCTTCCTCCGGGTCGCTGTCTAGCCCTCGTCCCGGAATTCCGACCGCACCTTCACCGTGTGTTTCAGCTCGGGCAACTCGATCGGTCGTTCTCCGGCATAGATCGTGTGCCGCCCCTCGGTCTTGAACCAGTCCGTGGTGCTCGCGTTTGCATGGATCTTCTCGACGATTTGACGCCACCCGATGCCGGTGTTGTAGGCGCAGAACGAAATCTCACCCTCCTGGGTTCCGTAGGGGATACAGCACATCTCCGTCCGTCGGAAATCGTAGTTCCACAGGTCCTGGAACCACATCCCGCCGATCCAGAGTAGCGTCCAGTCTCCGCGTTTGGGTAGGCGCCCATCCGCATCGACCTTGCCTCCCAGCCGATCGTAGATCATGTCCTTCAATTCGGTCAGCCCGAATCCTTCAGGGGCCTTCTTTGCGTCGAAGTGACGCACGAAGGACAGCGCGGCTTGTGCCGATGTGATCCGCCGGCTTCGATCCGTATCGGTGATCAACTGCGCGTCGGCAAGGAACCCCTCGAAGTCGAAGAACTCCGTCAGCGACGCCCAGGTTCCCGTCTTGCTGTTTGCGACCAGAAGCACGCTCGACCCGCAGTCGGGGTGGCACGAGATCGACAGCCCACCGAACTTCTCGTCGGGTTTGCGCAGGCGGTCGGCGAGCGCGGTGAATATGTATCCCGCACCCAGCGGGTACCAGTCGCGGTACGGGTCGATCTTTCCCTCGGACCAGGCCTGTGCCTCTCGCGCCAGGTGGGACGTGGTGTAGCGTTGTTGCGCACGTTCCTCGTCGGTGACTCCGTCATCACGTCCGGTGAACGAGATTGGCTGAAGCGAGAGCGCCAGGATCTTGTCGCAGTTGTCGATCACGAACTGGATCAGCGGACCCACCTGGTCTGTGTTGACGCCGTTGATGATCGTGGCCACCGGGACGATGTCGATGCCCGCCTGGTAGAGATTCTCGATGGCCTGCAGCTTGACATCGAACAGGTTGGACACATGCCGGTGGCTGTTCGCTTCATTGCCCACGCCGTCGAGTTGCAGGTAGACGAAAGACAGGCCTGCGTCCTTCGCTTCCTTCGCGAAATCGGGTTCGAGTGCGAATCGAATTCCGTTGGTTGCGGCTTGAGCCGAGTAATAGCCGATCTCGCGGGCGTAGCGCAGCGCATCCAGGAAGTGCGGAGAGACCGTGGGCTCGCCGCCTGTGAACTGCACCGACGTCTGTCGCCGTGGCTTGAATGACAGCGACGCATCGAGGATTGTCTGGATCTCGTCCATGGACAGCTCGTGCACGTGTCCGATCTGGTTCGCATTGGCGAAGCAGGGGTTGCACATCATGTTGCAGCGGTTGGTCAGGTCGATGTTCAGCACAGCGCCCCGGCCGTACTTGATGTTCGATGCTCCGTGGCAGTGGATCTTCTCGTCGCCCGACGTGCGGAAATCCCGGCCATAGTAGCGCTGCTCCTGGAGCCGGTTGAATCTGGGATCGATGGAGATCACGTCCTCGATCAGGCCGTGTTTCGCGCAGGTCTTGCGCATGATGATTCGTCCGTTCTCTTCCAGCAAAGTAGCCTTGATCCGGCCGTTGCTGTTATGCACGAACTCGGACAGCTCGCAGGGCGCTTGCAGGAACTGGTCTCGTTCCTCGGTGACGCAGGTCGGGCAGAGCGAGTCCGTTTCACGCGGGAAACCCAGTTCGGGACGTTCGAGTTCGGAGCTTCGCACCAGCGGGCCGGGAGCCCAGTCCGGCGTGATCGCAGTTCCGTTGCCCTTTCGTCCTCCGACCTGTTTCAGGGCCTTCCAACCGACGTTGGAACTGGCCATGGCGAGTTTTTGAAGAATACGGTTCATGATATTCTCCCTCCCTTCGGATTCGATCTCCAGGATCGGCTCATAAGCAGGGGTCACGAGCCGAAGGGTGGCATTCTGAACCTTCTACGGCCATAGATCCAGCATGGGGCTGTGCCCCCGGAATTACAGGGCCAACGAGCGACGAGCCACCAGGAACTGCTCGTTCGGTCAGGTTCTGGGTCAACCTGCGAGGAACGACAGAGCGAAGGAGCAGAGAAAGTCCGCCGCGGCGATGAGCCCCAGTAGTTGTGAGTATTTTCGAACGCCTCCGGGATCATGGTGTCCATCAGCATCGCCAGCATCCCTCCCGCAGCCAGGGCGGTCGTGGCGGCTTGCGTTTCGGGGGAGGATTCCGCCGGAAATGTCGTTCGCGGAAATCGCTCCTCTTGTTTACCGGCAAAACCGACAAGGGGACCATCAAGCTGGAGTAAACTCCGTAGCGCTCGAGACGGCTGGTTGCGCCGTTCCCGGGTTGTTCGGAGACGCACGCCATGGGCACAAACATCTCGGCGCGGTCCGTTCTGGGCGGGGCGCTCCGCGACTTTCGACGTACCTGACCGCAGTTGGTTCTCGCTGATCTTCTCCTGCGCACTCTCGCTGGCCGGAACTGATGCGCCGGGTGTTTGCCGTCGACGTGTTGCAGTGTCCCGGTTGCCATGGACCGATGAGGATTCTCGCGGCGATCCATCCTCCGGAGGCGACGCGGGCGATTCTCGAGCATCTGGGACTCCCCTCTCGAGCCCCGCCGATCGCCACGGCGAGGGCCAAGGAGGAATCTTCCTCCAACGAACCGAACCTGGAGTACGCGGGCCCCCTCGAGCCCTGATGTGAAGCATCGGGCGCAGTGGAGGCACTGCCGGGGAGACGTGCGTCCGCGGTGGACAATACGTTTTGTTTCCACCGAGTTCGGGGGTACGACAGGTACGATCATCGGTGCCAGGGCGAGTTTACAGAAGCACCCGTTACCAGACCTTTGGACCCCGAGTACTTTACCCTTCGACCGAAAACCTGCTTTGTCCTACTTATGCGCCCAGAAGCTTGACCATCATCCTCGGGTCGAACGGCTGATTGCGACGACCGTCTCCCTCGTGGTGCTCGTAAAACGCCAGATGATCCTCGGGCAGCCATTCACGAGGTGATGGCGGGAGAAGTAGCGATTGATCCGGGTGATACGGACGAAATGAGGTAGACATGCCCCATTCTAACCAATCTCAGGCAAAATGTTTCTGCCGCGCAGGCTCCTAGACGATCGGACCGTGATCGGTCTCGCTCTCTCCGTAGGCGTTGTGCGCAGTGACGACGATGAAGAGCACCTCGCCCGGAACCGGATCGGGTGCGGGATCGGTCAAGCAAAGACTGGATGTGTTTGTCACATTCGACGATGGCCACCAATCGGGTGCGGCCGACCAATAGACGTGATATCCCGTTGCGGTGGGAGATGCATCCCAGCAGAACAGCTTCGAATTCGCGGCCTCGGTGGTCGGGTGAGCCGTTTGGAACAGCAACGCCACCGTCAACAGAGCAGTAGGCATAAAGGAGTCCTCCAACTTCCGCACAGTCAAGACCCGTTATATTAGCTGCAAACATCGTTCCAGACGTTTTTGGTGGAAACGACTGTACTTTGAGACTGACCCGACAGAAGTTTGTTCAAATGAAGACAGTGTGTCGCTCAGCAGACACATCCCGGCCTCGTTCGTGCCCGGAGGCGACGCGGGCGATCCTCGAGCATCTGGGACTCCCCTCTCGAGCCCCGCCGATCGCCGGGGCGAGGGCCAAGTGTCATCGATCCGATGACATCCAACATCCACACTGTATGGCCTGGGGGGTGGGGCAAAACCCCACCTGGCGTCCGCGTAGGGCACGTAGGACCGCGAGCGCGAGGAACGTCACTTGAAGACTCCGGTCGCGGCGTCTTGCCCTCCTTCTGCTTGGCCTCCGGCGTGTGCCTCAGGCATGCGATTCAAGACTCGCTCAACCCGTTGGATCATGCTTGCCACCGACTGCAAGCGCTCCCGCACGATGTCCCGCTGAAGTTCATCCAAGTCCATCGCAAACCGCACCGAGGTGAGCCAGGTCAGACCTCGACGGGTCCACAGACCCCGAGGTGCCTGGACGCCTTTGGCTCCGCAGCAACGAGCTTTCGGCGGTGTTCAATCATGCTGCGCCAAGACCGTACTTCGACCGAAGGGACGTGAACGGGTGGGGCCTCATCCAAAAACAGGAGCTTCGACCAACCTCCCCGTATTGTCTGCGTCGACAGCTTTCGTCCTCGTCTATCGAGCACGCAGATCGTCGATTGCCTCCAGTGGACATCCAGGGCAACATACCGCGTGGCAAGCCTCCTTTTGCTCTTCGAGAGCTATTTCGACTAACCCTCGAAGGCTAACCGAGAGGGGGCTTGCTACATAGATTCATTACGGCTGTTCGGAGACCGAGGCCGGCAGACTCAGTCGCCGCGGAAACGGCTCAGCCAGTGCTCCATCTGGCGACCGGCTGCCTCACGCCCTCCCAGTCCGAACGACAGCGCCACGGCCACGGCCACCGAGCCGAGCGTCAGCGCGAACGCGAGGTTCACGATGTCGTCGGCGATCCCCATCGCGCGAAGTCCCATGGCAAAGACGAGACCCAGGATCGCAAGACGAGCGAGCATGGCGAAGAACGCCGTATGCTCGCCGCTCAGACTGTTGATCGCCTCGTAGGCCAGTTTCGAGATCCAAAGGCCGATGATGATGATCGCGCCCCCGAGCAACACCTGGCCTCCGAATTCGATAAAGGTCGCCACCAGTTCCGACACCTGGGTGAAGCCTAGCCGGTTCGCCGCCTCGACGCTGGCAAATACCATGGCGAAGAAGACGAAGACGCGCCCGACCAGGCGAGACCCCGAGGACTGCTCGAAGAAGGCTCCTTTCATGCCGATCTTCCCCGGCAGTTCGTCGAACCCGACGCCGGACAGCAAGCTGGCGATCAAGTCTCCGACGAAACGTGCCACGAACCAGGCCACCGCGAGGATCAGCACAGCCCCGAAGATGTTCGGGATCGCCGCCATCAGCGAGCCCAGCATTTCGGTGGCCGGGCGCGAGATCGCCTCGATCTTCAGTGCGTCGAAAGCCGCGATCAGGGCCGGCACCAGAACGAAAACGTAGACGACCAGGCCGATCAGACGACTGACCGTCATCGTCCCGCGCAACCCTGCGCGTCGCCCCAGATCGTCCGCCCCCGCTACGCCGAGTAGATTGCTGACCAGGTCGCGAAGCAGCCGGGCGACGAACCAGCCGACCAGACCGATCACGACGGCGGCAAAGATGTTGGGCACCAGGGACAAGCCCTTATTGACCATGTCCTGGACAGGCAGCAGCAGTCCCTCGAGGCGCAGGGTGCCGAGAATGCCGGGAAGGAATAGCAGGAACACGAGCCAGTACAGCACGTTACCGAGGGTCTCGCTGATCGGTTTCATGCCCGCCTCGCTGCGGATCTTCTCGTCGATCGTGGTCGCGGCCAGGCCCTTGGTCGCCAGCTTGCGCAGGACCGTCGCCAGCAGCCAGGCAATCAGGATCAACATGCCGGCAGCAGCCAGTCTCGGCACAAAGGCGAAGACCTGATCCACGAGGGATTGCAGCGGCCCCGAAACGAGATGCAGGCTCAGGGCGTTGAAGAATCCGATCAGCGCCAGCAGCAGGACGATGTAATAGCCGCCCTTGGCGATGCCGTTCTCGACGTCGATGCGGCTGTCAGTTGCGGAGCCGATGCGATCGTTGAGCTTGACGAAGCGCAGGGTCCGCCGTAGCCCGGCCCGCACGAGGACGGCGACGATCCAACCGACGACGAGGATCGCCAGCGCGCCGAGAATGCTGGGCAGGTTCTCGCCCAGCGTGTTCTGCAGCGATTGCAGCAGTGTGGTCAAGTCCATGTTTTCCTCCACGGAGAATAGAGCGTGCCCCGGCGGGGCACGCATGCCATGACGATTAGATCAGATCCGGACCCCCAGCTTTTTCAAAGTCGTGAGCGTCAGCCCTTCCGTTGCCAGACCGTTGGCCTGCTGGTACGAGCGAACCGCCCCGCACCATCATTGTCCTCAACTGGTTCGACGAACTCAAACAACATTCGCGCTAGGATACAAGGAGAGGGGGCCGATGATGCGTCACATCTTTCTTTTCGGGGTCGTGTTCGGATTGATCGTCGCCTGTCACGAACCCCCCGCGCCGGCGACCGCCGGGAGCATCGATCTCGAGAGTGCCTCCCGGTACTTCTCCGAGTTCGACGAACTGTGCCGCGAAGATGACGGCAGCCTGTGGGGGGCCTCACTCTGTGGCCCGATCCTGATCGTTGATCCGCCGACGAGGATGGCGGTGGCGAATCAGGCGGACGAGGGCGGCGTCCTGAAACCGGCGCTCGGTATCTTTGCCGGAGAGTTGCCGCCCGACCTTCCCATCGCCAACACCGCTTTCGAGTGGGACGGGACGCGCTGGACCATGCTCATGATCTGGTCTCTCAGCGAGGACCGGACGCGACGCCTGAGCCTGATGGCCCACGAGGCGTTCCACCGTGTTCAGCCGGAGTTGGATCTCGCGCCATACGGCGAGATGTGCTCTCACCTCGATACCGCGGACGGCCGTATTTGACGTCGACGTATTGCAGTGTCCCGATTGCCATGGACCGATGAGGATTCTGGCGGCGATCCTCGAGCCCTGATGTGAAGCATCGGGCGCAGTGGAGGCACTGCCGGGGAGACGTGCGTCCGCGGTGGACCATACGTTTTGTTTCAGCCGAGCTCGGGGGTACGACAGGTGGGATCCTCGGTGCCGGGGCGTCGTTGGCCAGCTCTCTGTCAGACTTTGGCCGAGCTCGACAGGACGATGCGCGCGCGGCCGTCATCGCAGAGTTGATTGAGAATCAGCTCCAGTCCTGACCAGATCCAAATGCCTTGACCTGCTCGTATAGGCCCGCCGTACGTTTCGCCCCGAGCTCAGTGAGCACCTGAGAAAGCCGCTGGAATTCATCGTTCTTGATGCAAGCCATGAAGGACTTCTCACTTGTGTAGCGCCCGTGGTTGATGAGGATGTGTGGGTCCCGCATGTTCCGGTAGAGCATGGACCCAAGAAATCCCTCCTGTTTCTCCATGAAGTCCCCGACGGCTGCCCACGCGGCCAGCGTTGCCTCCTCTTTGCCTTCGGCAATCGTGATGACGTTGAAGAACGTGCAGTGCGTACTCATTGTTCCTCCTTCTTTCATTGCGTTATCGGAACGCGAACTCTTCGCTGTGAATCTGTCCGCGTTTTGTGCCGAGCTTCCGGAGCTGTGAAGTCAACCCATCTCGCAGTGCCGCTGGGCCGCAGATGATGACATCCTTACCTTGAAATGTACTGAGACCTCCGGCTGCGTCGACTGAAAGACGGCCTCGCTCATTGCTTTTCCATAGCTCGTATTCAAACTCCGAGTCTTGGGCGAGCGCCCTCAACTCATTGTCGTAATACGCGTCTTCACCGGACCGAACCGTCCAAAGCAGCTTTGCCTTCTTGCCGGTGCCCACGAGCGACCGCGCGAGCGCAAGAAAGGGCGTGACGCCGATGCCTCCGGCGACCCAGATTTGTTCATCAGATCGAGTATTGCTCTG
>Ga0316197_10002758_pt1 | contig 12532 bp, 12 predicted proteins | sample OudBiesiAoxic_MG_FD_204939 | JGI IMG/M metagenome (GOLD analysis project Ga0316197, IMG submission 204939) | Coastal sediment microbial communities from Oude Bieten Haven, Netherlands - site A oxic | ecosystem: Environmental > Aquatic > Marine > Coastal > Sediment | place: Netherlands...
CGCGTCCTGCTGCTCCCCGGATCCGTCGACGATTCGCCGCAACCCCACCGGTGGTTCTCCCGAGGAGAGCCTGGATCCGCGCCAGCCCCAGTTCGCGATCCCCCGCCGCGTGGTGAAGGGCGGCTCCCATCTCTGCGTGCGGAACTACTGCTTCCGCTACCGGCCGGCTGCCCGACAGCCGCAGATGGTCGACACCGGGATGAGCCACCTCGGCTTCCGCACGATCGTGCGTTCCGGCTGACGCGACCTCAGCGTCTGGGAACCGGTACCAGCATGAGTGCGAGCCCAACGGTGTATCCGACGATCACGAGCCAGCGCGGAAACGCCCCGGAGAGCCTCCCGACCGTCGTGGCCGAGATGATGAACACGGCCTCGAGCCTCGTTGCGACCACCGAAGCCATCCCGAGAGCCGCCGCCCGTAGCGCTGCGGTCGCTCCGGTGTCGGGGACGACATCGAACGACTGCGCAGCGATGGCCGGGGTCGCGGCCAACACCCCGGCGGTCAGCCAGGCACCGCTGAGCAGCAATGCCGAGCCGAAGAAGACCGTTCCGAAGAACCGGTTCTCACGGCTGCCCACGCGCCTCCGAATGACTGCGACGAACCAGACGAACGCGATCGACGACACGACGAGCAGGTTGAGGCCGAAGATCGTCGTGCGCTGATTGCCGCTGTCGTCGTACCACGCGCGGACCGCAGCGTCTCCATCGTCGAGATTCGGCGACTGCAACAACATCCAGATCGCGACGAGTGACAGCGCGCTGTGGACGAGCCCGGCGATGGCGGCGGCCTCGATCGAGCGTGCCGCGCGAGCGACGCCGATGTGGGGCGGGGTCTCGGTCATCGCCCCATCAGAGCAGGTCTGCGTGATTGCTCAGGTCGCGGACCGCGTCTCGGAAATCGGCGCAACGCAGCGCATACCTGGCGACGACACGGCCGTCGCCGCGACGTCGGTCGCGTTCGGAGCGAAACGAGTCACCCAACGACGTCGCCGCCACCGCCACCGACCGACACACCCGAACGTCCATCGATGTCGGGGCAGTGCAGGTCACCTGCGTCAACTGCGAGCCGAGGAGGTCCAGTTCGCCGATCCGGGTATCGAGCTCAGCGTCTGTCAGTGCACCCAGCGCGACGTCGTCGGGAACGTCGGAGAGTGACGACGCGATGCGACGCCCATCCGCCGCAGCGGTGCGAGCCGATCGCAACCAGGCCTCCTTCTCGGCCGGCGCCAGGCCGGAACTCGGACCCGTGGAACGGCGACGGCCTTTCCCGATCGTCACACCGACCAATCCGGCGCACAGCAGGCCGACGACCACCCACGTCACCTCCATGACGACTTCACCAACTCCACCCTGCGAGCGTGTCCACAATCGACGAGCCGTGCCTCACCCCAGTCGGGGGAGCCCGTGCCGGGCGCGATCGGTTCAGATGTTGTGAAGAGCTTGGACGGTCCGGCTCGATGTCCACCCGCTGGAGGGGACGTGCTGCGGCAAACGAACAGTGACTCGGATCAAGGTGACCTCGTCAGCAGCGTCGGCGACGAGATCAAGGTCACCCTCGATCGTTGGTCCGTGGGCCAGCTCGGGTTGACCGACCTGGTGATCGCCGGCGCGATCGTCGTCACCGGAGTCCTTCTGGCGTGGATTGCCAGCCGAGTGGCCAAGCGATTCGCTCGCCGAACCGACGGGGCGGCCCGTGCTGCGTGGGCGACGGGAGGGCTGCTCGTCGCCACGCTGATCATGCTGCTCGCCACGTCCATCGCGTTGGAGGTACTCGGCTTCGGCCTGGGGCCGATCCTGGTGCTGGTTCTGCTCGTCGTCATCGCACTGCTGTTGCTCCGGCCCCTTGTCACGAACCTCAGCAGCGGCCTGCTCCTCCAGGTTCGGGGTGCACTCGAAGCAGGCGATCTCGTGAGGACGAACGGCACACTCGGGGTGGTGGAGGAGATCAACGCCCGGAGCGTGGTCATCGACACGAGCGACGGCCGGCGAGTGCACATCCCCAACAACGACGTCCTCAACGACACCATCGAGAACTACAGCTCGATCGGTCGACGCCGATCGGAGATCGAGTTCGCAGTCGACGCGACCACCGACCGCGAACGCGTGCTCGCTGTCACCGCCGAGTCGCTGGCCGAGGCATCCGGCGTGCTCGACGACCCTCCCCCGGAGGCGATGCTCGTTCGCGTCACCGGGCCATTCCTGGTGATCCGTGCCCAGGTGTGGCATGGTCCGCTCATGTCCGATGCGCGTCACGCCGTCAGCGAGGCGATTCGAACCATCCTCGACGGTCTCGCCGCGGCGGACATCGACGTCGACGGTCCGCCGTGGATGGTGCTGGAGACCAAATCGCCCGCCGAGCCACCGTCGTCGCGAGCCGGAAGAGGATGAGGCGACGCATCACCGGCCCGCTCGCCGTCACGAGTGTGACGCTGGGCCTGATCACCTGGCCACTCGCGTTCAACCTCGGCGCCTACGGAGAGGTCTTCTACGACGACGTGTTCCGCATCGTCGTGGCCTCGTCGGTGCTGTTCGTGATCACGTTCGTCACGCCGCCCTATCGATCGCCGTGGATCTGGGTCGTCCGCGCCGCCCTGATCTCGCCGCTCGCATGGCTGCTCACCGCGGCGTTCGTGGCCGGGTCGACGTCGGAGGCCCTCGACCGGCCCGCCTTCGTCGCCTGGCTGATCGCGATCTTCGTGGTGTCGGTACCGATCTCGTTGCGGCTGCTGATCGACCTCTTCACCCCCGAAGTGTCGGAGTTGCCCGATCGACGCCCTGCGCTCGCGCTCGCTGCGCTGGTCGTCGTCGTCGGGATCATCGGATTCAGCGCCGGCCGCAACAACGACCGGTTCCTCACCTGCTACGACTTCGCCGTTGCGGGGTCGTCGGAGCCCGAGAACTGTGCACCCGGCTGACCCGAGGGCCACCGACGGCGACACCGGCGTCGGAGACCCCGTCACACGAGATCGTTGTCGACGGCGTACAGCGCCGCTGCGGTGCGATTCGACACCTGCAGCTTGGCGAGCACGTTGCTGACGTGGATGCGAACGGTTCCCGACGAGATGCCGAGTTCGGTTGCGATCTGCTTGTTCGACAGACCGCCCACGATGTACCGAAGCACCTCCGTCTCACGAGGCGTCAACTGTGATCCCGGCGCGGCGTTCTCCGACCCGGTGTGCAGGGCCTGCATGGCCTCGGAACCGAACACCGCCTGACCGCTGGCCACCCTGCGGACGGCTTCGACCAATTCATCGCCGCCGGTGTTCTTCATCAGGTACCCCGACACCCCGACGTTGAGGGACAGTGGCACCAGATGAGCATCGGCCGAGCCGGTCAGCACGATCACGCGCGCCTCGGCGTGCTCGGCCCTGATGCGTCGGGTCGCTTCGAGACCGTCGATGTCGGGCATCGAGACATCCATCAGCACCACGTCGGGCCGGACGTCGACGTATCGTCGCACACCCTCGAGGCCACTGTTCGCGGCCCCCGCGATCTCGAGGTCGTCGTAACTCGACAACAGCATCGTGAGCCCCTCGATCACCACTGCGTGATCGTCGACGAGTAGGACACGAATCATGGCGCCACACCATCGGCCGGCCACCGGATCACGACATCGGTGCCGTCACCGACCCGACTGTCGATGACGAGGTCGGCGCCCACGCTGGCCGCGCGTTGCTCCAGGTTGTCGAGGCCGTTGCCTCGCTTGACCGCTCCGGGATCGAATCCGTCACCCGAATCTCGCACCGTCAGCGTCGTCACGCCGCAGTCGTGGCTCACCGACACGGTGATGTCGCCGGACCCACTGTGTCGGACGGCATTGCTGAGAGCTTCCTGCGCGAGCCGGTACAGGCCGAGCTTCGCATCTCTCGGCAACGGGGGAATCGGCTCGACGTCGGCTTCGACGCGCATGTCCGCACCGGTCCCCACCGTGTCGACCAGCTGTTCGACCAGCTGGGGCAGCCGAGCCGCATCGAGGGACTGCGGCTGCAGTTCGAACAACAGGATCCGGAGCTCCGACAACGAGGTTCGCAACAACGAGCGGATCCGAACGAGCGTGTCGTCGACCAGCGCCGGCTCGTTCGCGATCTGGCGCTGGGCAGCATCTGCGAGGAACGCCACCGAATAGAGGCGTTGGGTGACCGAGTCGTGGAGATCGCGAGCGATCCGATGTCGTTCGATGTCGACGGCGTCTGCGGCGATCAGCTCGTTGAGCTCGACCCGCTTGACGAAACCGGCGACGTGCTTGCTGGTCAGTCGCAGATAGCGGCGCTCCTCGGCGCCGAACGATGCCGGCGGACGAGGTGCGATCTCGATCGATCCCAGCTCTCGGCCTTCGATCACGACCGGCTCGGTGGTCGGACATTCGTCGGAGAACACGTCTCGTGCGGCAGCGTCGTCGGCGACATCGCCGTCGTCGAGCCACACGATGCTCTCGGGCAGCACCTTCGATTCACCGACGCCGTCCAGCCGGTCGAGTCGGAACTCCACCCTCGCCGCATCGAGCAATCGACCCAGCGTGGCAAGCATCGAACGCAGCACCTCGGTCGTTTCGTCGAGATCGATGCCGGGCCCGCTCACCTGGTTGCTCGACTCGAACTGAGCGGTGAGCATCTCCAGGCGACGCACCGTACGAAGCTCGAGCTCGAGCTGCGCGGCGAGGTCGTCGTTGGCGGCAACCAGCGCTGCGGTGCGTTCGACCACCGTCTGTTCGAGCTCGCTTGCGTGACGTGCGAGCTGCCGCTCCGCTCGCGAGGTTCGCCCGGACACCAGAATGGCCCCGGCGACGGCGATGAACACGCTGCCGAACGGGCTGAGATAGGCGGTGTCGACGAGCCCCTCGTCGACGAGGCTGTCGAACGCGTTGAACGCGATCAAGATGACCAGACCGATCGTGACCAGGGTCGTGTCCCGGCGCGCTCCGCGGCGGTAGTGCCCGACGAGGGTTGCGACGATCAGGACGAATGTCCCGATCAGGTACGCGTCGAGAACCGGGCGCCACGGGGACTGCGGACCCTCCTGGACCACGAAGCCCTCGCCCAGCAGTTCGACGGCGCGAAGTCCGGTGATCTCGCCGATCAGGAGACCATCCGGGAGCACCAACTGGAACACCGCGACGACAGCGCTCGCCATGCCGAACAGTGCGATGCTCCACCTCGACATCGTGTCGGTCCAGGTGGCCACGAGCGCAACGGTGGTCACGACACCCGCCAACCCGATGAAGCCGAACACCTGGAAGTGCGGTGCATACGTCTCGATCGTCGGACTGGTCTGCATCACGAGGAGGTTCCATGCCGACAGCGCCCCGACCGCCGACGCCGCCATGAACGCCAGCATCGACGGGCGACCGGGACCAGCAGGCCGACGAAGGCCGATGCCGGCGAAGTACACGACGGCCATCGCCAGCACTCCGCCGGCAGCGCCGTAGGCGAAGGTGCCGTATGCCGTGGTCACGCGTGGTTGTCCCTCTCAGATCCGCCCCGGACGCCTTGAGGCGGACGGCGTGCAGATCTTGCCATGTCGAACGGGACCGTTCCAGACGCTGTGCCTATGACGATCGTCAGAGGCGCGACTCTGCGCAATGGCCCTGTTCGCCGGTCGAACTCGGCACCAGGCTGGACACATGCGAACCGGGGCGGCGTCACAACACGATTTCGGCCCGTCGGACAGTCGCCTGACGGCAGAGCTGTCCGCGCTCGACTGGGCCCTCGACGTCGGAGATCTCGTCGCCGCCCGAGACCGGGCGCGAGCGATCCGACGCGCCATCGAGTCCCCGGAGGAGACACCGGCGCGGCACGAACGTCGACACCTCCGCCTCGTCGAGGGTGGACCCCTCACCCGGCGTGAGTTGGCAACGCTCCGCTTCCTCACCGACGGCTCGATGAGTCAGAAGGACATCGCCCGCGAGATGGGCGTCACACCCAACACGGTGAAGACCCATCTCAAGTCGTTGTACCTGAAGCTCGATGCGCACTGTCGAGGAGAAGCGATCGAACGCGCCCGCGAACTCGGCATCCTGCGACGGTTGTCTCACGACGCTTCGGGCACACACGCCACCCCCCACCGCAGCTTCGACGGCAACCTCCGATGAGCGACGACGTCGAGCACGCGGGGAGCGGGATCCAGCCGTGGATGGTCGCGAACCTCGCGATGGGCGCCGGGTTCTCGGCATTCATCGCGCTGCTCGTTCCCCCGTACGTCACCGAGGTGACGAGCGATGCCACCGCCGCCGGTGTCGTGATGGCCGTGATCAGCCTGGCCGCGATGCTCGGGCCGGTGATCGGGACCTTCGCCGATCGGCACGGTGCACACCGCCTGGTGATGAGCCTCGGCGTCTTCGGGCTGAGCGTCGGGTTCGCTGCCTTCGCGCTCGCGTCGGAATCGGCAAGCTTCTATGCGATCGATGCGATCGTGCTCGGGGTGTCGGTGGCGGCGACCTCGGCGGTCGGGCCGGTGTTCGTCGTCGGTCTGGGCCTGTCACGGACTGTCGAAGCGAAACGTATGACCGGCTATTCGCTGGCGATGCCCGCAGGGCAGGTGATCGGCGGGCTGATGGTCGGCGGAGCGGCCGCAGCCGGCTGGTCGTATTCGAGCCGCTTCTGGCTCGCGGCCGGATCATGTCTCGTGTTGGCCGTCCTCACGTGGATCACGAGCAAGGAGCCGGAGCGTCAGCTCCACGCCGTGATGTACGCCTCGACAGCGGATGCATCCGACGCGGGCGCTGTCGACGACACGGCGGGCGCATCGAAGCGACAGCCGGCCTCGGCCGCCAAGGTCCCGCTTCGCCAGATCCTCGGATCGATGTTCGGGCTGTTCCTGCTGGTCAGCGTGCTCACGTCGATGGCGAACAACGGCATCAACAGCCAGATCTCGAACATCATGCCGAACGTGTACGGCATCAGCGAAGCGGAGACATCGACGCTGATCTCCGTCGCCGGCGTCCTCAACATGATCCTGTTCGTACCCGCCGGCAGGTTGATGGCGAAACGTGGAGCTCTGCCCACCTACTCGCTCGGTGTCGCCATGCGGCTGGTCGGCGCGCTCGGCATGGCCGTGGTCGGCATGGTCTCGAACTCACCGGCGCTGCTCGCCGTTGGATTCATGCAGCTGCTCTACCAGGCCAACCCATTTGCTCGCCTCGCTCAGCCCGGGACTGCAGTACGGTTCGCGTCGTTCCCGGCCGGGATGGCCAACGGCTGGCTGATCGCCGGTTCTGCACTCGGCTCGTTCATCGGCGCCCTCCTCGGCGGTGTCCTGGCAGACGCGTACGGGTTCAACGCTGTCAACTGGATGGGGGCCGGCGCAGCGGCAGGATCGATCGTGCTCGTCGTACTCGGCCTGTGGCCCGCGAAGGAGGAGGACACCGAAGTCGCCCAGGCGGGCGTACGAAGCGAGTAGGCATGAACGGAGGGGGCATCAGCACCGCGGGCGGCCGGGTCGTGCCAGTGCTCGTCGCTGCGACTGCGATCGGAACGGTCACCGGGTTGGGTGTGCTCGCGCTCGAGCACGCCGTCGATGCCATCCTGCACCAGCTGGAGGACGCACCCTCGTGGGTGCCCGCCGCCACCGTGGCCAGCGGAGCACTCCTGACAGCCATCATCGTTCGTTTCGTCGGTGGCCGATCGTCGGCTTCCACCGAGGTGTACGTCGAGCAGTTCCACCGTGCCGAGCCTGACATCGAGACCCGAGCAGCACCTGGACGGCTCGGCGCCGCATTCACCACACTTGCCAGTGGTGCGCCGCTCGGCCTCGAGGGACCGGCGGTGTACACCGGATCGGTGGTCGCCACGATCGTGCATCGTCGGTGGCGACGCCTCCGCGGAGAGACGTTCCATGCGCTGCTGGTCGCTGGCGCTGCGGCAGGCATCGCTGCGGTCTTCAAGGCCCCAGCGGCTGGAGCGATCTTCGCCATGGAGGTGCCGTTCCGCGGTCGCCTGGCAGGCGAGCGCGTCCTGCCTGCCGTGTTCGGCGCAGCAGCTGGATATCTCACCATGGCTGCCGTGGACGGCGTGGAGTCGGAGATCGAGGTGCCGCTGATCGACGCTTCGTTCGACCGTGCGCTCTGGAGCGTCGTGCTCGGTCTTGCCGTGGGTGTCGTGGCGATCGGCATCGTGGCCGTGGTCGAGTTCGCCGAAGGATCCGCCGAACGAACGTCACCCTGGATTCGCGCAGCCCTCGCAGCTACCGGACTGGCGGCGATCTACGCGATGGGGCGAGTGCTCACCGGCACGTCGATCGCCCTGAACTCGGGCAACGCCGTCATCGACTGGGCGATCCAGCCGGACCATGCGGTCTGGTTGTTGCTCGCGGTTCTCGCGCTCCGCGCGATTGGGCCGGCGATAGCGATTGCGGGTGGCGGCGTCGGCGGGCTCTTCATCCCGCTGATGGCCGCCGGCGCCGTGATCGGCCGACTCTTCGCCGATGCCGTCGACCCGCAGGAGACGGCGCTGTACGTCACCGTCGGGGCCGCCAGCATGCTCGGAGGCGGCTACGCGGTGCCGCTGACGGGCGTCGTGTTCGTCGCCGAATACACCGGCCAGGCGTCGGTCATCGTTCCCGCCCTGCTCGCCATGACGACGACGCGGCTGGTGGTCGGCAACCGGTCGGTGAGCCCGCATCAGGCCGCGTGACGACGCGATTTCGGTCACTCGATACCGACGACCTCGATCAGCAGCCACAGGCCTCCGCAATAGAGCGCGAACATCACGGCGATCCCGACCGACATCCACCGGGCGATCGCAGCTCGAGGCATCCCCAACGTGAGCCCGATCAACACCGAGGCCGTCACGCCCGGGAAAATCGGCCCGACGATACCGAGCCCCTTCGCTCCGTACCGGTCGGCGAACCGCCGGATCGACGAATCAGGGTCGGGCGATTCCGGATCCTTCCCGCGCGCCAACCGGCGCCGCACTGCGTCGCCGGCGTACAGGAACACGATGAGACCGAGCATCGAGCCAACGGTGGCGGAGATGTAGACCTCGATGGCGGACAACGACAGGGCGAAGCCGATCGGGATCGCGAACCCGCCCGACACGAAGCTCACCGCTGCGACCACCAACCACGCAACGACCCTCATCCGGAGCTCACTCGGCGGGCGCCGGCGCGACCGTCACCGGGGCTTCGTGGGCGGCCGGCTGACGAAACCAGCGCGGACCGGCAGCCTTCGTGTCGACGGCGAGTGGCACCCCAGCGCTGAACCGCTCCTGCGGCGACCGCTGCGTGGGCTCGAGTTCCGGAGCACCGTCGGGGGGCTCGGCCGCGAGCAGCGCTTTTCGATCGAGATCGCGCTGACGAAGCGCTGCGTCGATGCGCTCGGCCTGCTCGTCGCCGGTGACCGGGAGGTGGAACGCGTCGCGCACGATACGCGTCGTGTCGGCGCGGTAGTCGTGTCCGAACGACCGGAACTCGCCCGGCACGGTCACCATCGCGTTCGCCGCATCGATCGCCACCTGCCAGAACGTGACCAACGGGATCCAGTCCATCCCCTCCGCCACGTTCCTCCCCCGTTCTCCGCGGAGCCAGTCAGGTTCCTGGATCATCAACTCGGGGCGAACGGCTGCGATGGGGTCGTTGTCGTGCGACAGGATCACCGCTCGAAGCCGATCGCGTGCGGCGTGATCCATCGCGGCGAGTTGCTCGTGCCGATCGAACACACCGACCGTGCCCTCCGGCACGAGATCGCTCGCGCCGGAGGCCATTCCGTTGCGTGACCACTTGGCGAGCGCCGGCAGGCCCATCCACAACGCCCGATCGATGCCGTAGTGGTCGAACCCACCGATGCCCTGGCCCATCAGCACGTCGCTCGAGGTCCAGGCCCCGAGGCTCTCCCCGAACACCAGCACCTTGGGACGACGTTCGGGTGGCCGTTCGGCCAGGCGTGCCCGGATACCCCACAACAGGAGCCGGAACTGGACCCTGCCGAGGCCGACCTTCTGGACGCACAGGAACGACGGGAACCTGCCGTACTGGATCGAGCAGGTGGCGATGTCGCCGCGCGTGAGGTATTCGGCTGCCGCGACGACGGTCTGGTCGACCCATCCGGTGCCGGTCGGCGACACCAGCAGGAGATACGAACGGTCGAAGGCGCCGGTTCGCTCGAGCTCAGCGAGCGCCAGCTCGGCGCGCCCGGTCGAGTAGAGCGGCGCCGTGTTGAAGCCGACGTAGGTCCGGATCGGTTCGGCAACCGCCGGTTCGCCGACGACCTCCTCGATGCTCTCCACCGTCACCGCCTCCGACACGTACCGCCGGCCCTGCTGACCGAGTTCGGCGAACGGGCTCAGGCTCTGCTCGCTGCCCGACATCAACGGCGACGTCGGCGGTGTGGAGAACGGGCGCTCCATCTTCTCGTTCGCTCGCCCGATGTAGCCGATGCCGGCGTTGTAGAGCGCCGTCGCACCACCTGCCCATGCTGCGGCGTTCAACGAACCGCCGAGCAACTGTCTGCCCACGCCAGGGCCGACCCAGCTGCGCAGACCGCGGCCCGACATCCGGTACGCCCGGCCCAGCCCGTATCCCACCGCCGAGACAACCGATCCGATCCCGACGGCACGCATCGTGTCGGCTTCCTGCACGACAGGCCATCGTTGGATCTCGGCCTTGCGGACCGCGAGGCGACGCGACGACCACAACAGCACGCCACCCGTGACGAGCGCACCGGTGACCAGGGGACGGCTCGTCGCAGAGCTGCCGCTCCGACGGCGGAGCTCGGTCACGACCTCATGGATGGCCCCGCCGATGGCGACCGAACGGAGCACGTCGCCGCCCGATCGAGCTCCGGCACGCCAGAGCGACTCGTGCTCGACCTCGGGGAGACCGGCCAAACCCTGGCCGACCGCTGCCTGGACTCCGCGGGCCGCGATCGCCGGCCAGAAACCGAACGCGCGAACGGCCGAACCGCCGAGTGCATCGACCGCCGCACCGGCGGCCCGAGCGGTGAGCACGTTCAGGCCTGCGGCGAGGCCCTGGTGCATCGACGTTCGCGGCATCAACGACGGAAGAAACGAGTCGAGGAACGCCACCGTCTCGAGTGGGGAACTGGGGCGCGCGAAGACGTCCAATCGGGCCGTCGCCCAGTGAGCGGCCGGTGAACGACCGAGTCGTACCGCGCCGTCGACAACCATCTCGAACCTCATGACTGCCTCCCTGAGCGCGAACCGTTGGCCACCAGCCCGATCATGCCACGATGCTCGCAGACGCGGAGCCCGTCCGAGACCCCCGAACGGGGTGAGGACGTCACCCCTTTCGGGGGATCTGCGCTCACGGTCGCGCCCGTATCTTCACCCCATGGCCACCGACGCTCCCAACGCCCCGGCGCCGCGGGACGAGGCGGTCACGATGCCGTCGTCGTTCAAGCCGAAGACGAAGCAGGTCGTGATCGCCGCCGGCCTGACCATCGCCGTACTGGTTCTCGTCTTCGGATTCATGCTGCCGAGCATCGTGAGCTACGAGGACATCGGGGAAGCGATCTCCGACATGGAACCGTGGCAGTTCGCCGTCATCCTCGGTCTCTGGTTGCTGAAGCTGCCCCTGGACGGGGTCATCTACTCGCGCAGCCTGCCGGGGCTGAAGGTACAGCAGGGATCGATGGCATGGGCCGCCTCGACGTCGTTCTCCAACGTCGTGCCCGGTCCTGGCGATCTGCTCGTCCGGCTGTCGATGTACCGAACCTGGGGCCACAGCGTCGACCAGTCGATGATCTCGATGACCGTCAGCGGGATCTTCCAGAACGTCAACCGACTCACCTTGCCGGTGATCGGTGTGCTCTGGTACTCGGTCGACACCCTCGCGGACGGCGGCGACGTGTCGGGCTGGCTGGTGGTGCTGGCAGTCATCGGACTTGCCGTGCTCGTCGCCGGCATCCTGTTCGGCGTCTTCGTCATTCGTTCCGAGCGGTTTGCCCGCAGGGTCGGTGACGTCGTGACTCGACTGGTCGTCTGGGCGGCGGACAAACTGAGACGCGACACACCCGAGGACTTCACCGAGACGCTGTTGGACTGGCGCGACACCGCGAGGACGCTGATCGTCGAACGATGGTGGCAGCTCTGGATGGCTCACGCGTCGACCACCTTGATGAACGTGGCGATGCTGGCTGCAGCTCTGAGGTTCGCAGGTGCGGACAGCAGCGAACTCACCCTTGCGGAGATCTTCCTCTCCTACGCCATGGTGCAACTCGTCACGTTGATCCCGATCACGAACGGCAACATCGGCATCGCAGAGATCGCCTACATCCTGTTCCTGACGGCATTCACATCCGGTTCCGACGCGATCACGGGCGCGGTTGCTGCGGGCGTGATCGTGTTCCGAATCTTCAACTGGCTGTTGGTGATCCCGGTGGGCTTCATCAGCACAGCGCTGTGGCGCAAACGGTGGAAGCGCAAGCTCGGCTACGACCCCTTCACGATCCTGATGAAGGGATCGGACGTGCCTGCGGAATCGGTCGACGGGATCACCGTGTGACAACGTCGACGGCGTGACCACCGGCCGACCGAGCGAGCCTCCCAGCGCAGCGATGGCCGACTTCGACGATCTCTGGAGG
>Ga0316197_10002759_pt1 | contig 12532 bp, 9 predicted proteins | sample OudBiesiAoxic_MG_FD_204939 | JGI IMG/M metagenome (GOLD analysis project Ga0316197, IMG submission 204939) | Coastal sediment microbial communities from Oude Bieten Haven, Netherlands - site A oxic | ecosystem: Environmental > Aquatic > Marine > Coastal > Sediment | place: Netherlands...
GAGATTATATTAGTGGAGATAAGCTTTATATCGCTGTTGCTTTCTGCTCTTTGAAAAAATAATGAGTGGAGAGAAGAATGCAATTAGCAGTGTAATTACTTGGTTGAGTCTTAGGTAAAATAAGTCACATCGTAGAACTTTATAACTCTGAAAGTCAGGTAAATTCACTTTATAGTCTTGGCCGAATCAGTCTTCTATTTTCTATTTTTAAAAATAAGAGGTCAGTAATAACTGTAAAATTTGTTTTTTAATTGTAAGTAATTACATAATATTTTATTTCAATGTTGATTTGTTTTTTTTGCTTCGTTAGTACAGATATTCAGTTAATACTTTTCTATAAATGTGAACTCAACCTATTTGAGAAGAAAATGAAGACTGTCATTGTCTTATATATCTATCAATTCGTATGTGTTTTCTAAAAAAATTGACTTCATTTTAAGCTGTGTTTTCCTCCATGACAATTTAATATTTCCCTTTATATATAATATTTTATTATTTTATTCCTCATGTGCTTTGTTTGTCGCTTGCTTTTTTTTGCTTTTGTTTTTTATCTTTTTTACTTCCTATTTTTTAGTTAACCAATTGATTTAAAGGTTTTTTGTTTTTTTTAAAAGGTAATGTTTTAGTTTTGGAAGTTATTGTAATAAAAATATTTGTGATTTTATTTTGATTTTTTTCTTTTTTTGTCTGTGTTTTTTTATGTAATTTTTTCTTTTAGTTTATTTTGTACGTTTGCACAAAGTAATGAATATATTTCAATTATGTAAACGAGTTGTTATTCATATTTTACATAATTTGTTCTGTTAATCTGATTATAGCTGCTTTGCTATAGGTATTTTTGACAGAGGCGGACTAGCTAAATTTTTATTAGAAATAAATATGTATGTCTATTTATAGCTTAAATTGATGATAAGGAATTTTAAAATGAAGAAAGCAATAATTGCATCTGTACTTTTATCTATGGCTTCTGTGTCTTTATATGCAGAAACACTAAAACTTGGCCATGTTTATGATGTTAATCACCCTTGGCATAAAAGCGCGGAAGAAGCTGCGCGTCAAGTATTGGAAAAAACAGAAGGGCGTATTGAAATAGATATATACCCATCAGGTTCGCTTGGGACCGAACAAGAATTACTTGAACAAGTTATTGTTGGTGGTGTTGATATTGTAGAAGTCGGATCTGGACAGATTGCTAATATTTTTAAACCGATGGTTATTACGGAAATGCCGTATATGTTTGAAGACAACGACCAGATGATGAATTTTTTTGAAAGCGATACCGCGAGTACTATTTTCTCTGATTTTTATAAACAATTTAATGCTCATATTGCAGGGTCAAGTACTTGGGGAGTTCGACATGTTATTGGTAATAAACCAATAACAAATCCAAGTGACTTTGAAGGTTTCAAGTTACGTGTGCCTGAGCAAACAATCACTGTTGCTTATGCTAAAGCAATGGGAAGTAATCCAACACCTGTCCCATATTCAGAAGCTTATTTAGCAATGAGACAGAGCATGGTCGATGGTTTAGAAAACCCTCTTAGCTCAATAAAATCTAAAAAATTCTATGAAGCAGGTAATAACTTAAGTCTTACTGGGCATGTGATTACAGCGGTTCATTATTTGATCAATGATAATTCATTATCCTCATTAAGTGAGAAAGATAAAAAGGTAGTGCTTGATGTGTTTAATCAAATGGGAAGATACACCGAAAAATTAGTTAATGCAGCAGATGACGAAGCAATTGGCTTTTTTAAAAAACAAGGAGTTAATATTGTTGAGGTAGATAAAGCTGCATTTAAAAATAAAACAAAATCTATGTCTGACGATTATAAAAATCATTGGGCGAAATATGGTGACCTTTATACTGAAATATCTAAGTTATAACAGTTAAGTTTAATGATAGGTAATTTCCCCCTGTTATTGACAGGGGGTAATAGGCGCTTTAGTCCTCGCCTTCAAAAGGGCCTATTTAATATCATCGAGAGTAATATGCTTAAATTATATAAAAAACTTGAAATACTCATCCCAGCGATAATTTTCTTAGTTATATTTATGATAATGATTGTCAATATAGCATCGAGAGAGCTTTTATCTGTATCTATGGATTGGCCTATAGAGCTCAGCCGCTATGCACTAGTATGGTTGACATTTTCAGGAACTGTTTATCTTTTTAGAACGCAACAGCATATTAAGGTAGATGCTTTTTGGAATTACCTTAAAAAACATTCTAATAAAAAAATAATCGTTATTCTTGAAGTTATAAAATCTATCGTAATTATATTTTTTGCCTGTTTCATTACTTATTACGGGTATATTTTCTCTGAAAAATTAAAGTTTTTTAGCAGCCCATCTTTAAACATTAGTCAATATTACTTATACATTATTGTTCCTATCTCTGGCGTGCTTATTATCTTAATTTCACTTTTCCGAATTTATTTATTTAATAGAAGGAAGTAATTATGTTGCTTTTATTCGGTTCATTATTTTTCTTTATTTTGTTAGGAATTCCAGTTGCTTTCTCTATTGGGGCTGCTTCTGCTATTTATGTGTTACTCGACCCATCCCTATCTGAAGCTATAGCTGTACAGCAATTAGTCTCGGGGGTTAACTCTTTTACGTTTTTAGCTATACCATTCTTTATTTTTGCCGGAAATTTAATGAACTCAGGTGGCATTACACATAGGATTTTTGATTTTGCTGTTGTGTGTATTGGACATATTAGAGGTGGTCTTGCACATGTAAATGTTGCTTCTAGTGTTATTTTCTCTGGGATGTCTGGAGCTGCTGTTGCTGATGCTGGAGGTCTAGGGGCTTCTACTATAAGAGCAATGCGCTCAAAAGGTTATGGAGAGAGGGTGTCCATAGGAATAACGGCAGCCTCCTCAATTATTGGCCCTATTATTCCACCTAGTATGGCAATCATTGTATATGCAATTGCTTCTTCTCAGTCTATAGAAAGGCTCTTTGCAGCTGGAATTATACCAGGCTTGTTAATGGCAGCCTCATTAGTCATTGTTATTTACGTCTTTAGTGACCGTTTGCAATGCCCTAAGGAAAAAAAAGCGAATCGTAAAGAAATTTGTAAAGCTTTCGTGCGTGCATTTCCTTCTTTATTGGCTCCAGTAATCATATTAGGAGGTATATTTTCTGGTGTGTTTAGTCCAACTGAATCTGCTGTTATTGCTTGTGTTTATGCAATCATTTTAAGCATATTTTATAAGGAATTTAGTTATAAATCATTTAAGGCTTCAGTTAAAAACTCGCTTGTTACTTCGGTACAGGTACTGTTAATTGTTGCCGCAGCCAACTTTTTTGCCTGGATTCTTACAAGTAAGCAGGTTCCCCAAATAACCGCAGAATGGGTGCTATCAACTACAGACAACTTTTTACTGATTTTATTAGTATTAAACATATTGTTGTTAGTTGTTGGTTTATTTATGGAAACAGTCGCTGCTATCAATCTATTAGTTCCGATTATTTTTCCTGTTCTAACGGTAGGGTTTGGTATGGATCCTATACAGCTAGGAATTATAGTTGTATTAAACCTTATTATTGGGACATTGACACCGCCATTTGGGACAGTTTTATTTGTCCTTAGCAGCGTATCCAACACCCCTGTTGAAAAAGTCACTAAATATACCGCAACATTTATCCCACCATTATTGATTGTGTTGCTTTTAGTTAACCTGTTACCTAGTTTGACTCTCTGGCTTCCTGACGTTTTATTTGGTAACTAAAATTAAATTAATCATATTATTTAGGAGTAAATATAGATGAAAAATGCAGATGATATTGTAATAGTAAGTGGAGTAAGAACGGCGATTGGAACGCTTGGTGGTAGTTTAAAAAACATCCACCAAGGAGATCTAGGTGCAACAGTTATTAGAGAGGCTGTTTCTAGAGCTAAAATCGATCCAGCAATGGTTGATGAGGTCATTGTCGGTAATGTAGGACAAATTGCAGAGAGTGGTTTTATTGGTCGCATTTGTCAATTAAGGGCAGGATTGCCTGAAGCAACCACAGCCTATTCTGTTAATCGTCAATGTGGATCAGGGTTACAAGCGGTAGCAAATGGGTTAATGCAAATTCAGACAGAACAAGTTGATATAGTGGTTGCTTGTGGTACTGAGAATATGAGCCAGCTTCCATATTATGTGCGACAAGGTCGATATGGATACAATATGGGAGATGGAAAATTAGAAGATGGTTTAGTGTCTATTCTTACATGGCCAGAGGGACCTTATCATAACGGAATGACTGCTGAAAATGTTGCTGATAGGTTTAATGTAAGTCGTGAAGAGATGGATGATTTTTCAGCATCAAGCCAGAAAAAAGTGGCACAGGCCATTGAAGCAGGTTTCTTTATAGATGAAATAGTACCTATCACTGTAAATGTTAATCGAAAAGAAATTAAAATATTTGACACCGACGAACACCCTCGACTGGTTGATAGAGAGAAATTAGCGACTTTACGCCCTGCATTTAAAAAAGACGGAAGTGTTACAGCGGCAAATTCATCTGGAATAAACGATGGAGCCGCAGCTGTTGTTATGATGAAAAGGTCTAAAGCATTAGAGCTAGGGCTAAAGCCTCGTATTACTATCCGAGGATGGGCTGTGGCTGGTTGTTCTCCTGATATCATGGGATTTGGCCCATCTCCCGCCACCAAAAAATTATTAAAAAAGTTTAATTTAACTCATGACGAAATAGATCTTTATGAAATAAATGAAGCTTTTGCTGCTCAAGCGATTGCGGTAATAAAAGATTTAGGAATTGATGAACAGAAAGTTAACGTTAATGGAGGGGCTATCGCACTTGGTCATCCTGTAGGGGCTACTGGTACTATCCTGACTGTTAAAATGATGTACGAAATGGAACGCCGAGATGCTAAAACTGGAATCATCACAATGTGTATTGGTGGTGGACAAGGCATCTCTATGCTTTTCGAGAGAGGATAAATTTAGGTTATGTGAATCGAATTGGTGCCTCTAGAGAAACATCCATTCGATATTAAACCTGTTGAGCCGATATGTAGTTTAATTGTTGCATCTACATTTTAAATGAACGTCATTTATTTTTAATGTTTATTTTTTTAAAAAAAAACAGTGGTTTATGTGTGTTAATGCCCTTAGTTGAATAACTGAAAATTACTTAACTATTATCTATAAAGCTCTGTGCAATTTTACAAATAAATAAAAAATAAGCTCTATTTCACTGTGAGTTAGGGCACGGATTTAAACAATTAAACTATTACTATTAGTCACTATAAACACAAATAATTTTATATTTATAATTATAATATGAGGTATATGATATGTCACAGGAAGTTCAATACAGCAGCTTATTTAAAAGCTTAGAGCTGAGTGTGAAAAAATACCCCGAACAGATCGCTTTTGTCTGTGGCGAAGAAAGAATAACGTATAAATCATTCTTTCTTCGAGTTAATGATGTCGCTAGTAAGTTATATAAAGTTAATGGGCTGCGTAAGAACGATAAAATAATTTTAGCTTTGGGTAATAACATAGACTTTTGCGAAGTGTTCTACGCAGCAATGAGTCTAGGAATTATTGTTATCCCTATTAGCACTAAACTCACAACCAATGAAATCAAACCTCTTATTGAACAAATCAAGCCTTCGTGGATTTTATGCAACCAAAAGCAAATTAATAAGTATCAAGGTTTATTATCTCCACATACAACAATTGATACGGTGGAGAGTTGGGAAATAAAATGCGAAAAGACGATTTATAAATCTTTTGTTGGAAAGGTTGAAGTGAATAAAAATGATACATCTGTAGTTATTTTTACGTCTGGTACGACAGGAAAGCCTAAAGGCGCAATGCTAACACATAGCAATATATTGCATGCTATTGCAGCATACCAAGATAACTTTAATCTCACCGAAAAAGACAGTACAGTTCTTGCTGTTCCAATTTCTCATGTTACTGGTTTGGTTGCTATTTTAGGGGTATTTATTCAAATAGGTGGTTGCATACATCTACATGAAAAATTCGTTAGTAATAAAATTATAAATTGTATAGATAAAGATAAAATAACATTTTTACACGGTTCTCCTACCGTTTTTATTTTGTTGTGTAATGAAATAAAAAACACAGAAAAAAAATATGAATTAGAATCTCTTAGAAAAATAGCTTGTGGAGGAGGTCACCTCAACGATGCAACCATAAATAATATTCAAGAATCATTTAAAAACTCAAAAATACACCCTGTTTATGGACTTTCAGAAACTAGTTCTCCTGCCAGTATTTTTACGGAAAATGTAATAAACCATGAAAAAATTGGTAGCTCGGGGAAAGCGATCCCTGGGGTTTATTTTTCTATACGAAATGACAAAAAAGAAGAACTTACTGCAGGGGAGGCTGGCGAGTTATGGATAAAAGGCTCTGTTGTAATTACATCTTATTGGTGTAATGCCGATGCTAACAAAGAGTCCTTTAGTGGAGGTTGGTTTAATTCTGGTGACTTAGCATATATCGATAATGAGGGATATCTTTATATCAAAGGGAGGTTAAAAGATATGATCAATCGTGGAGGTGAAAAAATATATCCTTTAGAGGTTGAAAATCTACTTACAAACTATCCAGGAGTCAATGAAGTTGCAATAGTGCCATATCCAAGTGAGGTTTATGGGGAGGAGTGTATTGCTTTCATTATAACGGATACTTCTCGCACTATAACTACTAAAGAGATTATCGAATGGGCTTTTATCAATCTGGCAAGATATAAGATCCCTAGAAAAGTAGTTTTTGTTGTTGATTTACCCAGAACTAATAATGGGAAAATTAATAAAAGAATTCTTAAAGATAATATTCAAAAATATCTTTAATTTCATTGACGATAGGGAATAAGCATGAAAGACAAAATAATAACTAAAGAAGCTGCTGCATTATTAATAAAAGACGGGAGTACTGTATGTACTGTCGGTATGACCTTAGTTGGCGCTGCAGAGTCAATTTTATCATCGATAGAAAAAAGATTTTTACAGACAGGACAACCAAAAGGGTTAACACTTTTACATGCAGCTGGTCAAAGTGATCGAGAGAGAGGAATTCAACATCTTGCTTACCCTGGTTTAGTCAAAAGGATTATTGGATCTCATTGGGGCTTATCTCCTAAATGGATGGAGATGATCGCTAATAATAAAGTTGAAGCATATTGTTTTCCTCAAGGTCAAATGGTTCATCTGTATAGTGCTATGGCAGCAGGGTTACCTGGGAGAATGTCTTCAGTTGGTTTAGGTACTTTCATTGATCCCCGTTTGGAAGGTGGCAGAATGAATGAGTGCACTTCAGATAATCTTATTGAATTGTTAGAAATAAAAAATAATGAGTATTTATTTTACCCAGGAATACCATTAGATTTTTTAGTTATTAGAGGTACTACTGCTGATAGAAAAGGCAATTTAACTACTGACGAAGAAGCTATGAAACTTGAAATTTTACCTGCTGTATTGGCTGCAAAACGTTATGGAGCTAAGGTTATCGTTCAAATAAAATATTTGGCTGAAGATGGCAGTTTAGATCCTAAATCAATAGTTGTGCCAGGTGAGTTTATAGATGCGATTGTGCTTTGTGATGCACCTGAGCATGATCACCGTCAAACCTCCTCTAGTTATTACCATCCTTCTTATTGTGGAAAGTTACGAGAATTTTCTGAAGTTTCTTCTACTAAAACCCCTTTAAACATAAGAAAGCTTATTGGGCGACGAGCAGTCAAATTTATTAAAGATGGAGATATTATAAATTTGGGAACAGGTATTCCTAATGATGTAATAGGACAGATTGTAAGAGAAGAGAAACTTGAGAGTAATGTAACTATTACTGTCGAATCTGGAATATACGGAGGACTTCAAGCTGGTGGAGTCGATTTTGGAATAGGTAAAAATCTATCGGCGATGATTAGCCATCAAGATCAAATGCTCTATTACAATGGAGCTGGGGTGGATATTACTTACATGGGAGCAGGAGAGTTAGATATAAATGCAAATGTTAATGCAACAAAATTAGGAACTCAATGTACCGGAGCAGGCGGTTTTATCGATATAACTCAGAATGCAAGGCATGTGGTTTTTTGTTCAACTTTTACAGCAAAAGGGCTTGTGGTAAAAATTGAAAATAATAAGTTGGAAATAGTCCAAGAAGGAAAAGTTAAAAAGCTAGTAAACAATGTAAATCAAATTTCGTACAACGGTAGACTTGCTTTAAAACAAAACCAAAAAATGCACTTTGTTACAGAACGAGCTGTCTTTGAGTTAACACCTGAAGGACTCGAATTAATTGAAATAGCCCCTGGTATAGATTTAAAAAAAGATATTTTAGAGCATATGGAGTTTTCGCCAATAGTTTCTAAAAATCTAAAAATAATGGATATTGAATTATTTAAAGAACTATAAATGAGAGGAAATACAATGAAAAATAAAATCGTGATCGTAACAGGTGCAAATCAAGGAATTGGGTTTGGGATTGCTCAAGTATTAGGACGTAAAGGCGCGAAAGTGATTATTGCAGATATAAATGAAGATGGTGGGGCTTTAGCTGTTAAAAAATTAGAGGAGACTGGTCATCAAGCTGAGTTTATTAGGTGTAATGTTGCTATTAAAGAAGATGTTCAGAATTTATTTAAAGCTGTTGTAGACAAGCATAATAAAATTGATGTTTTAGTAAATAATGCCGGTATTAATCGTGATGGAATGTTGCATAAACTCAGCGAAGATGATTGGGATAACGTTATTGATGTTAATTTAAAAGGCACTTTTAGATGCATGCAAGAAGCGACAATTATCATGCGAGAGCAAGGCTCAGGTAGCATTATTAATATAGCTTCAGCTAGTTGGTTAGGAAATATAGGCCAATCTAATTACTCTGCATCTAAAGCTGGGGTTGTTGGTTTAACCAAAACAGCATGTAGAGAATTAGCAAGAAAAGGTGTAACCGTAAATGCTATTTGTCCTGGCTTTATAGAAACAGATATGACTCGAGGTGTACCAGATAAAGTATGGGATATGATGATTTCCAAAATTCCAGCTGGGTTTGCAGGAAAACCTGAAGATGTTGGTGAGTGCGTTGCTTTTTTAGGTTCTGATGCTGCTCGATACATCAATGGAGAAGTAATTAATGTCGGTGGCGGCATGGTACTTTAATGTAGGTAAAGATCTTTTTATTAAATAAATATTTTTATTTATCGCTTGTAAGTAGTGGAATCGTCATGAAAATTATTGTTGCCTTTGATTCATTTAAAGGAAGTATTACCGCTAAGGAAGCATGTCAGGCGGCTGCAAAAGGATTAAAAAAATCAATCCCAGGTTGTGAGGTCATCAGCGTCCCACTTGCTGATGGCGGAGAAGGAATGATAGATACGTTACAGGGGTGTAGTGTTTTTTCCAATGCTAGTAACATTACTGTTGAAGTGATGGGACCTTACGGTAAACCAGTGACAACATCATATTTACTGTGTGGAAGAACAGCTGTAATTGAAATGGCTTTAGTATGTGGCCTTGAATTAACACCAAAAAATGAAAGAAACTTGTTTGAGACAACTAGTTTTGGTTTAGGAGAGGTCTTTCTTCATGCCATAAAAAATGGCTGTGATCATATAATATTTGGTCTTGGAGGGAGTGGGACAAATGATTGTGGAATTGGTTTTGCTCAAGCAATAGGAGTTGATTTTTATAACTTTGAAGGAGAAAAAATACAGACTCCTGCTAGAGCTTCGGACCTATCTTTAGTCAGGAGAGTCGATGTTAGTAACATTTTTCCTCAATTAATGAATACTAGCGTCGATATTTGTTGTGATGTTAATAATCCATTATTAGGGAAACAAGGCGCAACAATGGTTTATGGTAAACAAAAGGGGGCAAATCAAGAAGAGCTAGTTCAAATTGAAAAGTCTATATCCGATTATGCATCTATAGTGGAGTATTCAATTAATATGAATTTATCCAATATGTCTGGGACTGGTGCAGCAGGAGGCATGGGGGCAGCTTTAATGTGGTTTACTAATGCAAAAATTCGCCCTGGAATTAAATTCATACTTGATCTGGTTGGAATTGATAATGAACTTCTTGATTGTGACTTAGTAATTACTGGTGAAGGAAGGATTGATGAACAAACTTCATTTGGAAAGGTCCCAGTTGGTGTCGCAGAGCGAGCCGCCTCAAAGAATATTCCTGTTATTGCTATCGCAGGTACAGTTGATCAGCCTCAGTCATTAGCTATACCTAATATTAATGCTATATGGTCTATAACCTTCAGTCCAATGTCTCTTGCAGAAGCAATGAGTAATGGTAGCATTTTGCTAGAATCAACTACAGAGCAGTTAGGTTATACTCTGCAAATAGGAAGTATAATTCACTCCTAATAGGTTTTATCATGAAGATAAATGAAAAATTGGCAAACAAAATTGCTCAACGAGCGATGGCGATCATATGCCATAATGTAAATGTTATAGACTCGAGTGGGGTTATAATCGCCTCTGGGAATCCAGGAAGGATTGGATTAATACATGATGTTGCGATTGAGGTTATTAAAAAAGGTAAGCGTATCGTTATAAACGATGATACCGATGCGAATCAATTTAAAAATACAGAGCCAGGAATAAATCACCCAATAGTAATTGATAATGAAGTAGTTATGGTTATTGGTGTTAGTGGAAATCCAGCAATTATTTCACGCTATTCAGAGCTTGCTATTTTAACTGCCGAATTATTATTAACTCAAGCTTCTGAAATTAATAATACAAATTGGAAAAGTCGAATTAAAGATAACTTAATGAATGAATTTATTGATCTTGGGGACTCAGAGCAAGGCTTGTCCGCTTTAAAGAAAATTAATGAATTAACAAATATATTACACATTGAAGCATTACCAGTTGTTATTCGAACAAATCACGATACAACAATCACTGCAGATACATTTGATTCTTTGTTATGTAAACTCGCCTCTACAATTGACTCTGAAAGAATTTTAATCATCAATCATAATGAAATCCTTTTACTTATACCTACAGAGTTATCAACCTCTTTGATTATTGAAGAAACTGAATTGGCATTATCTGGTCAAATAAGTAGCTTCAAAATGGGAATTGGTATTAATGCAATTTCTCCTATTAATATTAGAGAATCAATATTATATGCGCGTTCTGCAATAGAGGTTGCATCAAACATAAATATAAATAGTCGTATTTATTATTTTAAAGAAATGATCATACCTTGCTTATTAAAAGAATTAGAAAAAAGTTATTTAGTTAGCTTTTTTAATCAAATTGCTCAAAAATTATTAGATCATCCAAATGGAAGGTTATTAATAGAAACACTTGAGTTTTTCATAAAAAATAATGCTGAAATGAATAAAACTGCAATTCAATTAGGGGTTCATCGAAATACACTAGCTTATAGGTTGACAAGTATTAGTAAAATAACGAAATTGGATCCTAATAAGTTCTTAGATAGATTTCAATTGACTATTGCTATAGATTGCCATATGCGAGAAAGGGCTGAACAAACATCTTGGATAGAAACAATAAGCTAAGTTCTAAGCTCATAAGTTGCTATCTTTTTAGTGTCTTTAGAGGCCGCAATAAAAATTGTACTCTACTCAAATCTAACAGGACACCTGACTTATTTTTTGCTAAACAGAGATATCAATAAATAATGAAATTGATATGTAATGAGTTTATAACGTATTATTAGCGGTTAAGTTATACCCGTGATTAATGAAAATGCTTGATTTTTTGTCTAATGACGATCATGTTCTCTCAATGGAAAGAATCAACTTCACTTCGGACCAGAAACCTAAATTAATTCAGTGCATCACTCAACGCGTGACAAGTGTGCTTGTGACCGTATTAAAGCAATTTTCATCATTCAAATGGTTGGTCTATTTGTCAGATTGCAGAAGTAATGCTTATCCACAATACAAGCGTTACTCGGCATATTTATGAGTACTTGTTACTGGCAAACTAAAGCCTGAGAATGGTGGCTCTGAAGGTTATTTATTCGTTGTTCAAACAGAAATATTAATACTACATTTACCACAAAATACTTCCGATATTCTCAGACAATCAGTATATCGATGTTAGGTCTGCTTCGCTAGACGCTTACTAGGTAAAAGTCATAGTGTGCATATGGACTTATGAATGGGGCGGATTTAGAGCCCTTGTAATTGTCTTTATACTCGGGAAATTGTTGGTTGGATCATGAGCTGCAGAATGAAAATATAACTTGTTTGTAATGTAGCAATGAGATTGATACTAAAGGTTACTTGAGTCATCTAAGTTATTAATAATTTTTATTTCAATAATATAGATGACTAAATAATGGGGGCTTAATAAACACTGATGGCTTTACTCGCTTTTTAACCCATATGTTTTAAATTTGTCTAATACTGTTCTCATTTCATCACTGTCTAATACTGGCACATTTTTGCATATTGAATGTATTTGAAGATACATTTGAGCTAAAACCTCTACTTCATTAGCTAACCATAATGCTTTTTCTAAATTAACTTCCATA
>Ga0316197_10002760_pt1 | contig 12528 bp, 11 predicted proteins | sample OudBiesiAoxic_MG_FD_204939 | JGI IMG/M metagenome (GOLD analysis project Ga0316197, IMG submission 204939) | Coastal sediment microbial communities from Oude Bieten Haven, Netherlands - site A oxic | ecosystem: Environmental > Aquatic > Marine > Coastal > Sediment | place: Netherlands...
TTATCGCAACCCCTGGCTGACCAGCGCCAACTGGATGCTGCCGCCAAACGTGTTTTATGCAGAAGTTAAGCTGGAGGAGCGGACGCTGCGCAGCAAGGTCACCGTGATCTCTTTGCGCGATTTTCGCCGCGGTTGCTCATCAGCCTGGTTTGAGTCCTACATCTGGGGCCGCTTCGCCCAGCCAACACGTATCGTCTACAGTCGCGACCACCAAACGCGCGAGACCCTCGAACAGAGCCTGCTGCAGGCGGCAAACACGCTGCTGCACAACGCGCTACCGGCGCTGCAAACCCGGGGGCCGGTCACCGAGCTGTGGGAACAGGCGCTGGGCCTGAGCTATGCCACCGAACTGCGCACCGAACGCTCGGGCAGGGCCGCGGAACTGGCCCTCTCGGCCCGGGAGTTTTATGCCGCCGTAACACGGCTGCTTGCCCCCTCGCTTGGCTTCGGCTTTACAGTGTATGATGACGACGGCCAGATGAGCTATCGCAGCGAGCCGACAGGGGTCCAGAGACTATCGGCACAGATAGCCTGGTCACTGCGCCGGGGCCAGGGGAAACTGCTCTCGATAATGAGATTGGTTAAAGCGTTGTTTACGTTTGAGGGGGGACTGGACTATATCGCGTGGAAACTGGAACGGCATTCCGGGGAAAGCATTGTCATTCCCGACAAGGTCAGGCGAGCGCCGCTCATCTACCTGTGGGGATTTTTCTGGGGCCTCTACCGACGCGGTATTTTCAAGTAGCGCATGACCATTAGCCCCAAACCCGGCGAACGGGTAGCCATCTGCATCTGCACACATAATCGCGCAGAGGTTCTCAAGCGACTGCTACTGCACCTGCGCGAGATTGAGCTGGGTCCCTATGACCCAGGGGCCGTAGAACTCATTGTCATCGACAATAACCCCAACTCGGCCACCCGCGATATCTGCGAACAGACCGGGTCGAGCCTGCCCATCAATGTTCACTACACCACCGAACCGGAGCCCGGCATTACCCACGCGCGCAATCGCGCGGTGGCGGTTGCGCTGGAGCGTGGCGCGCGATGTCTCGCTTTCATTGATGATGATGACGTGCCCCAGAACGACTGGCTGCTACAGCTGTTGCAACGTCAGGAGGCCAGTGGTGCCGACCTGGTGTTCGGAAGCTGGGTGCTCGATGAGCAGATGCCTGAATGGGCCAGGGAATCGGGTATTTTCCGCTCGCCCAGCAAAACCAAGCAGGACAAAAAAGGGGGACGTTACGGGCTGCCTGACTGTGCTTCGACCTGTAACCTGCTGGCCGGCAAGGAGATTCTCGAGCGCGTGGGCGCAGTCGGGCCGGTGTTTTCCCACGCATTTTGCAACAGCGGTGGCGAGGACAAGGACTTCTTTATCCGCGCCCATCACATGGGTGCGAAGCTGGCATCGGCGGAAAAATCCATCATTCACAGAATTCACGGCCCTGATCGCTACACCGCTCGCGGGCTGATCAAGCGAGGCTTCAAGAACGGCTGCTCACAGGTCAATATGGCCCGCTACCACGGCGATGGGAACCGCATGCTGAAACTGCTGTCCACCGCCCTCGCGAAAATGCTTATCTCTTTGATTGTATTACCGTTTTCCATCTTCTCAAAGAGCACATTCATGCACAGTCTGTACCGCATGGCCAAGGCCGGAGGCGTCATTTTCACCACCCTGACGGGGCGCAGTATCAAGTACTATTCACGCTGAAATTCGCCCCGGTGAAATGGCAAAAAAGGGGCCGTTCTATTATAGTTGCCCCGTGTAAAACGGACCCCTCGACCCTATGAAAGCCTGTGTATTCATTCAGACCAACCAAAAGCAGATAACCGGCGCCATCGTGGCCGAACACGCGCTGCGCCGCTATTCCGCAAACAACGACAAGTTCGACGTGCAGATAATGGACAGCCGGGATTACCCCATGTTCGCCGCTCACGAGGGACAGGAATACCTGCGCGATGGCGTCAAGCGTACCTGGCTGAACGACGACCTGCAATCCTTCACCCCGACCCGATTCATGCCGCCCAAGCTGATGGGTTACGAGGGCAGAGCGGTCGTGATAGACCCCGATATTTTTGCCGCTGCCGACATTTGGGAGCTGCTGAGCCGGGACATGCACGGCAAGGCCATTATGTGCCGCATGCGCTCAGGCCCAAAGGGTCTGGTGGACCGCTGCATGGCCAGTAGCGTGATGCTGCTGGACTGCGCCCAGTTGAAGCATTGGGACGCAGAACGAAGCTTTGAGGCGATGTTTGACTTTACACAGGACTACCAGCCCTGGATCTGCCTGCGGGAAGAAGACCGCAGCACCATCGACTTTTTTGAGCCCGAGTGGAATGATTTCGACAAGTTCACTACTGCCACCCGGATGTTGCATACCACCCGGCGCAAAACCCAGCCGTGGAAAACCGGCTTGCCCACCGACTGGCGTCCCGCGGAGACGTTCCGCCTGTTTCCGCCGGTAGCCTGGGTTATGCGGGCACGCCGCAAACTGTTCGGGGAGTACGCCTTCCTGGGCAACTACAAGCAACACCCGGACCAGAACCAGGAAGATTTCTTTTTCGGACTGCTCAAGGAGTGCCTGGCCCAGGGCAGCATTACCGAGGAGTTCCTGCGCAACGAAATGGCGCTGAACCACGTGCGCCACGATGCCATGGAGGTGCTGGCCAGAACGCCTGACCTGCCGCCGGCACCCGCCCACCCCCTCAGCGCTCTGTCAAAAGCCGCCTGACCGCCGCCGCGGTGCCTTCCAGTTCAAGCGCCGCCAGCGAGTTCTGCCCTGGCAAACCGGCGCCGGGCTGGAGAATCTCACTGGCAGCGCGCTCAATACCCGCCTGATCCAGCCAGCTGGCCCGTCCGGCGCTCACCAGCGCCGACTGGATGTTGCCCACATCACGCCGCATCCGTGGCGGCCCCATACGCATGGCGAGCCGGTGGCTCAAGGGTTTGTAGCGATAGTTGTGGCGCAGGCGCCACCAGGGCTGATCGTCCCCGACATCAAAAATAAACAATGGCCTTCCCATCGCAGCCGCCTCGCCCAGCATGGACATCGACTCGCCGGTCACCACAAAAGCGTCCGCCAGGGCCAGCAGGCCATGATAGGGATTAGCTTCGCCGCTGTGCCAGCGGTAGCAGTAATTGGGCACTGTGAGCCCGGCCTGCAGCGCATTCCCCGCAGTGGCCGGGGTACGCGGACTGTCGGTTACCAGCAGCGAACCACCACAAGCGCCGGCCAGGTCATTCGCCAGCTGCCCCAGGCGTTTACCCTTGGCCGCAGTAAGCACAAACCGCCCACTGTCACCGCCCACCAGCAGCGCTATCCACGGGCGCGGCAAACTGGCTATCTGCGGGCGCAGGGTCTCGCCAGCGGGCGCCAACTGCGTGCGGGAAAGCCGGTGCAAGGGCAGACTGTTATGCACGATGTTGGGCTGCTGTGGCAGGAAGTACTGGGGTGTTGTGACCACAAGATCCCAGCAGTCCAGGCTGGCCCACGGGCGCCCCATATGGACCAGCTTGGCGCGACCCCCGGATTGCTGCTTGATCCAACGCGCCACGGGCTCATTGCGGCGCCCGGCACTGATGACCAGGTCCGGCCAGGGCGGCTGCAGCGCGCTGGAGTCGCCGCGATTTATACCTGCCAGTGTTGGACCCACACCGAGGTGCGCCAGCAACTCCCAGGGACGGGCACTGATGTGCTTCTGCTCGTAGCCATAACCCAGCTCTTCGGCCAGGGCCAGCACCTGGGTGTTGTCACCCGCTTTGCGACCCAGCAGGCACCAGACGACAAGCTGTTCATTTCTCTCCAAAATATTGCCAAACCCTGCCGTTTATCTGCTACCGCGCCAGCGGTAAACTAACATACTCATACGCCAAGGGAAGTCAGAGATTGAAACCTACAGTTTTTATTCACACCAACCACAAGCAGAAGCTTGGCGCGGTGGTGAGTCGGTATTCCCTGCAGAAGAACTCCGCCCACGCCGATCAGTTTGACGTGAAGTTCATCGAGGTGAAGGACTTCCCCTGCATGGCCGAGCGCGAGGGACTGGAATACCTGCGCGACGGCGAACTGCGACCCTGGCTAAACAATGACCTGCAGTCGTTCACCCCGCTGCGCTTCGCACCGCCCCAACTGATGAACTACGAGGGCCGCGCGGTTGTCATCGACCCCGACGTTTTTGCTCTGGGCGATGTCTGGGAGCTGCTCAACCGGGACATGGCTGGCAAGGCAATCCTGTGCCGGCCGAAATCGGGGCGCAAAGGCCGCAAGGGCGCCTTTGCCAGCAGCGTGATGCTGCTCGATTGCGCGAAGCTCCGGCACTGGCAGTTCGAGGAAAACTTTGCCGAAATGTTCAAGCCCTCCAAGCGAGACTACATGGACTGGGTATCCCTCAAGCTAGAGGATCCAGCCACCATCGGGCCACTGGAACACGAATGGAATGACTTCGACACACTGACCGACCAGACCAAACTGCTGCACAACACCAAGCGCAAAACCCAACCCTGGAAAACCGGCCTCAAGGTGGACTACCGCCCCGCTGACACCTTCCAGCTGTTCCCACCGCGCCACTGGCTACGCCGCGCTCGCCGGGCCCTGTTCGGCGACTACAAGTTTGCCGGCACCTACGACGCACACCCCGACCCCGCGCAGGAGAAATTCTTCTTCGGCCTGGTGAGGGGATGCCTGGAAGACGGCGTGATTACAGAAACTCAGCTACGTGATGAAATGGAACAGGGACATTTGCGGGCTGACGCGCTGGAGCTGGTGCGGGCGGCCTGAACTGCACTGCCCTGGTTACTGATCAGCTATAGCGGAACATCGGATCCAGCTCATCGGCGATCCTGCCGTCAATGGCGGCCACTTCCTCGTCAGTAAAGTAATCGCGGTACCCGCCAACCTTGGCGCGTCGCACCTTGAAGCTGTCTGGATTGTCCTTGTCACGGGGCATCATGCGGCCACCGGCAAAGCGAAACTGCTGCTTGCTCTCCATCTTCTTCATGTTTTCATAGGAAGAGTATTCAACAGCGGCGTCGATGTCGGCGTCGGTGGCATCGACCTGCATGAAATCCAGCAGGCGGCACAGTTCCTCGCGCGTGTTCTTGCGCAGATCTTCATAACGAAGCAGGTGGAAGGCGTTTACCTTGTCAGCTTCCTTGGCCCAGAGATTCAGGTAGTCGCTGACGGCCCGCATCCCGCCACCGTTATCACCCATGACAAAATCAAACAGGCTGATGTCGCTGCCCTGGGGCGGGTAGTTGTTGATCGTGACTTTCGACGGTTTGATGCGGAATTTCCACTGGAAAAACTGGGATACGGCCACATCGCGCGGGTCCCGGGCAAGCAACACCACACGCTTGTTGTAAAACGGTTCCTTGGTAGTGAAATCGCCGGTGAAATCCTTGATGTAGTTGTCGTGGGTAAAGAATATCCGGGGCACCGACTTGTTCAGGTTGTGAAAATTGTCGAAGCCCAGAATCGCGTTATCGGGCAGCTTATACATGACCCGAAACAGATGGGAAATCATCACCCGCAACCAGGTTCGGCCGCTCTTGCCAAAAGAAACCACCACGATGTCGGCGCGCTGCAGTTTGTCGAACTGCTCAACCCCGCGCAACTTGCGCTCGGCCTTGAGAATATCGGCTTCCGGCTGGCCGCGCATTCGCCAGTGCAACCACTTACGGGACAGCTTCTTACGGGCCGTCTGCAAGCCCTGACGGACATTCTGGATCGTGAGATTCACGCCTGCTCACCCCCGTAGCCGAATACTGGGTCGAGCTCCTCCACCATGCGGTCGAGTTGCTCGCACTGTTCGTCGGTAAAATAATCGCGATAGCCGCCGACCTTGGCCTTGCGAACCTTGAAGGATTGCGGATTGTCCTTGTCGCCGGGCTTTACCCGTGCACCGCTTCCCTTGAAAAACTTTTCCTGTTCCATTTTCTTCATGTTGTCGTAGGCGGCGAAATCCACCGCTTCCTGGACCTGCTCGGCACTGACATCGGTGCCAGTGAACTCCAGGATACTGGCCAACACCGCAGCGGGGTCGGAACGCATGTCCTCATAGCGCACGATCAGCACGTCTTTGAGTTCCGGTATAGCCCTGGCCCAACCATTGAAATAGTCGACGATGCGCGGTACGCCAGCGTCCTCGTCCAAGACAAAGTCCCATACGCCGATATCGGAGCCATGGGGTGGGTAGTCATTGATGAATTTCTTGTTGGGGCGCATCCGAAACTGCCACTGGAAGAACTGGGATACCGCGACATCGCGTGGGTCCCGGACCAGGAGCACGATGCGCTTGCCCAGAAAATGCGCCTTCGACTCCTGGTTTCCCGTGTAGTCTCGCAGATAGTTATTGTGGGTGAAAAACACCGCGGGCAGCTGGGGATCCAGCTTCTTCAGATTATCGAAATCGAGCAGTTCATGAGCGTCCAGCCCTCCCTTGAGCTGGTAGGCGCGCGACAGCATCACTCGCAACCAGGTACGACCCGACTTGCCCCAGCTCATCAGCACCCAGTCGCTCTTCTCAAGCTTTTTGAATTCCTCACGGCCACGCAGCCAACGCTCTATCTTCTTGCGGCGCGGCGCGGGCAGCCAGAAGCAGAGTAGCATTATGAGGTGGCGAATAACCGCCCGTGCGGTGTCTGCCATGTGCGGGAAAACCTCGCTGGCGAAATGTGGAATGTCATGTGCAAAGGCCGCGCATATTACAGGAAAACGCCTTCTCCCGCACCAAGGCGCAATCCTTGATTTACCGCACTATTAACATCGAATTGACGCACAATTAACAGGATCACACCCCCGACCAACTTGCTCGCGCGGCAGGTGGGAACTAGAATGCGGCGATGTCTATGATCAACCTACAGGCCCTGCGAGAGGCCGAACTGCAGACCGACCCATTTGACTTTATGGTGGTACCGGGCTTCATTGCGCCCGACGTACTGGCGCAGGTCAATGCGGACTATCCGGCGATAGAAACCGCGGCCAATCACGCCCTGGACAATCTCACATACGGTCCCGCCTTCGAGGCCCTGATGGAGGAGATGCGCGCGCCGGAGTTCGCCACCGCGCTGGGTGACCGTTTTGATATGGAGCTCGCCTCGCTGCCAACCACGGTTACTGTGCGTAAGTTTTGCGAACGGACTGACGGCAATATTCACACCGACCACAAAAGCAAGGTCATCACGGTGCTGGTGTATTTCAACAAAGAGTGGGACCACGAAGACGGTCAGTTGCGCATGCTGCGATCAAAGACCGATATCGAAGACTACGCGGCCCAGGTAACCCCCCTGGGAGGTACGCTGTTGGCGTTTCGCCGCACAGACCACTCCTGGCACGGCCATACCCGGTTCGTGGGGGAGCGCCGCATGGTCCAGCTCAACTACCTGGACGAGAGCCCGCTGGCAGTGGCTGCCCAGCGCATCAGTCGCTTCGGCACCCACTTCATGAAGAACGTCCTGCGGATTCGCTGACACTCACGCGAGGCAGGAGCCACCCCTCAGCCAGGAAACAATGCCTCGATACGCTTGACCACGGCACCCACATCGTCCGGCAGCTCGACTGCGTTGCGCGCAAAGGGCTGTCCCGCCCAGACTGCCAATCCCTGCTTGACCAGCATCCGGTGAAAAGCGCGGAAGTCCCGTGTCGCGCAAAGGATCTTGAAGTAGTCGAGGTAATAGACACCGCGGGCCACGCGATGACGAAGCCGGTCCCCCAATGACTCCAGGCGTGGATTGAACAACCAGTGAGCCAGTGAGCGGCGCAGTTGGTCGATGCCACCCAGGGTACCGACCGGCAGGGGAAATATTGCCAGGGGCTTATGCAGGTAAATCACCTCGACCATCATCGAAACGCTGTCACCGGTAACGATAAAGCCGTCCGCACTGCCCAGCAGCGCTCGATAGGGATTATCGGGTGAACCTGCCTGCCATTCGAAAAACCGGGCCTGGGGGGGCAGGTCGCGGCGCAATACGTCCACCACCTCGGCAGTGGTGCGCCTGCTGGTAGTCACATAGGGCGTGCCGCCAAGCTCGTTGACCACCCAGTGGGCCATTGCCACCAGGTCCTCCGCCACCTTCCGATTCATGATAAACGGGTTGGTTTCGCCACCAATAAATATGGCCACCAAGGGTTTGGGTAGGCTGGCAAAACGTTCGCGCCAGGCCTCGGACTCAGCCGCCACATCCGCCTCACTGATTCGCATCAGGGGCAGGGTGGTGGGGACAAAATTGTCCATAGGAGGCATCTGGTTCTCGGCGCTGGCTATGACAAGCGAGAAATCCAGCATGTGGCCGGACGGCTTACCCACCAACACTATTCTGGTTTTGTTACCCGATTGCTGACGGATCCACAGGGCGACCATGGACGGCCGTCGGCCCACGGTCAGGATCAGGTCGGGCCAGGGCCCTTCTATAGGGTCGGACTGTTCCAGGTCGATGTGATCCAGCGACGGACGGTAGCGCGGTTTGCCCAGCACCCACTGGGGCAGCATGTGCACATATTTATGCTCTACCGGCCACGGCAGGGCATCGACAATGGTTTCTACCTGCCCGTTGTCGCCCTGCTTGTCACTCAGAATGACCCAGGTCCGGGGAGACACTCACTCGCCGTCCTGGCAGTAGCCCAGCTGCGGCAGGATATTGTCCCGCACCAGGGCTTCGAGTTCCGCTACCTGCTCCGGCGGGAAGTCCTCACGATAGCCGCCTACCTTGCCGCGACGGACCTTGAAGGTGCTTGGATCGTTGGCATCCACCAGCTTCATACCGCCCTGGTTAAAGGTGCCGCTGGTCTCCAGTTTCTGCAGGTTCTCAAAGGAACCCCACTCGACCGCAGCGCGGACCTCTTCCTCGGTGAAGCTCTCACCCATCAGGCTGAGGATTCGCTGCAGCGTTGGCACGGGCTCGGCGCGAAGCTCCTCGTACTTTACCAGCAGACCCTTCTCCAGCGCTTCTACATTGCGTGCCCAGGTGTTCTGGTATTCGATAAGAAAGGGCAGGCCAATGTCAGAGTGGCGCACAAACTCCCACATTTCGACTTGCCGCCTATCAATAGGGTGGTCGATAAAATGGTTGATCAATTCCTGTTTTGCCCGGGACTGTCGCTTGGTGAACTGGTGATACCACGACACCGCAATGTCGATCGGATTACGCGCCAGGAACAGCACCGGTTTGTGTCGCAGGGAATTGTCAGGTGCACCCACAGCAAGCAGTTTACCCACCTCACCCTCGTAACTGTAATAACCATTGGTGGCTGCCAGCCGGGGTATTTCCGGAATCTTGCGCGCAAACTCGTCGGTATTGATCAGCTTTGACTCGGGCAGGTCATAGCGCAGCTGGTAGAGCCTGGAGATCATCACCTTAAGCCAGGTGTTGCCGCTCTTGGGGTGGCCGATAATGAGAAAATTGGCAGCGTGGGCTTTAGCCAGCTCCAGCTCGGCAAGATACTTCCGGCGCAGGGCCACACGGGTCTTCGTCGGCAGGGGCTCGGTTGGAATGAGAATCAGGGCTTTCTTGACGCCGTCACTCAGGTTGAACATGGGGAGATACTCGCGGGCAGTTGGGCGGCTTGCACAAAGCGTGCAATTATGGGGCAAGGCAGCCAAAATGACCAGATGGCCGCAGCTTGGGGTACAATGAGTCCCAGCATAACAAGGACCCGCCCCGTTGATCATCGACCGCCACATCAGCCTGGAAATCCTTCGCCCTTTCGTGATGGGGCTGGGCCTGCTGATTATCGTATTCGTCGGTTTTTCCGCTTCGAAGCAACTGGCCGCGGCCGCGGCGGGTCAGCTCGAGATGTCCACCGCTTTCAAACTGGTGGGGCTGAATACACTGGTCACACTGGAAATACTGATGCCCTCCGCGTTCTTTTTCTCGGTGCTGGCGGCGATTGGCCGCCTCTACCGCGATTCCGAGATGAGCGCACTGTATGCCGCAGGCGTAAGCCGGGGCCGCATTATCGAGGCCGTACTCAAACTGGCACTGGTGATCGCATTGATAACCGGGGTGATCTCAATTCTGGGTCGACCCTGGGCATTTCGAACCAGCTACGCACTCGAGTCCCAGGCGGCTGCCCAGTTTGATCTGAAGAAGATCGCCACCGGCGAATTCGTCAACATGGGTGGCAGCGACTACATATTTATCGCCAATGACCTCAACCTGGAGCAGAGCCAGCACAGGGGTGTGTTCCTGCAAAAATCCTATCAGGACGCCGGCCGGGCAGAGATCATCGTTGCCGAGGCCGCCGAGCTGCCGACGCTCAATCCGGGCCAGGCCATGCAGGCCGAATTTTTCAATGGTTACAACTACCTGCTGGACCTGGACAACACCCAGGATGTGACACTCAAGTTCAACCACCTCATCGTACGCCTGGACAACCAGGAAGCGCAGGAGCAGTACCGGCGCAAGGCCGAGACTACCTTCAATCTCGCCCAGTCCGACCAGCCCAAAGACGTGGCCGAATTCCAGTGGCGGGTGACCACCCCAATCGCGACGATACTGCTGGCGCTGATGGCCGTTCCCCTGGCCCGGTCTGCGCCACGGGAATCACGCATGCGCAACGTGCTGATAGCGGTGGGTATTTATATCGCCCTGTTTACCATGACCAGCGTGGTGCGCACCGCTATCGAGCAGGAGCGCCTGGGTGCACTGCCCGGGCTCTGGGGCGCCTACATCCTGGAGACCATCCTGCTGGTAATCCTGGTCACCCAACCCTGGATGCAGCGCCGATGATTCTGGAGCGCTATATCGCGACGAACCTGGTTAAAGGCTGGCTGCTGGTCTTACTTGTGCTGGCGGCGGTGTTCGGCCTGATCGGTTTCATCCAGGAAATGGAGCGCACCCGTTTCGACTATGACGCGCTTGCCGTGGGCCGCTACACCCTGGCGGTACTGCCCCAGCAGTTAGTCAGCCTGGCGCCTGTGGTCGCCCTTCTGGGCAGCATCATTGCGCTGGCCAGTCTCGATCGCTTCAACGAACTTACCATTATCAGTTGCAGTGGTTTCTCGCGCGCCAGACTGTTGGCGGCTATCGCCCTGCCGACGGTCCTGTTGATGATAATTCTATGGCTGTGTATGGAGTATGTTACACCGCCACTGCAGCAGTCCGCCGAGGCCGAGCGACAGGCCCTGCGCCATCATAACCAGGTCAGGATACCCGACGGCGGAGTCTGGTCGAAAAATGGCAACCGCTACATCCACCTCGACAAGATGCACAAGGGCGGTGTGCCTGGAGACATCGACTTGTTTGAATTTGACGATTCCGGTCGCCTGACCCGCGCCCTGCACGCCCACAAAGCACAAGTGAGTGATGATCGCACCTGGCTGTTCCAGCGCGTGAAAGAGAAGCGCCTGGAGAATGGAAAACTGGTGACACGCCGGCACAAGGAGCTTGAGATTGACAATCTGTGGTCACCCGACGAGCTGCCGACACTGACACTGGACAGCGAAAGCATGAGGCTTTCCGTACTGCACAGTTACAGTCTGTATCGGGCCGAGAGCGGACAACCCTACAAAAGCTACCTGAGCACCTTCTGGCAGAAACTGCTGATGCCACTCACCGTGGCGGCCATGGTCTTGCTGGCCACCCCGATCAGTGCCAACCTCGGCGCTAGACGCGATCGCAGTTTTGGCCTGGATATTGCCATGGGCGCCCTGCTGGGCATCCTGTTCTACCTGGGCGCCCAAATCGTGTTCGCCCTGGGACAACTGCTAGACCTGAATGTACCGCTGGTCGCCCTGACCCCGACAATCGTAATTGTACTGTGCGCGCTAGTCATGCTGCGCAGGATGCACTGGTAGTTCCGGAATGAATCAAGATCGGCGATCAGATAATGACTCTCTGCCTATCGCCCCCAACGGAGTGAAAGCGACATGGGCCTGATGCTCGCCTTTTTCCGCGCGTATCCGTCGCGTACCACGCTGATGCTGCTGGCGCTGCTCCTGTCCGGGCTGGCCGAGGGTATCGGCTTGTCCGCACTCCTGCCCATGCTCAATATCGCCCTTGGATCGGAGGCTACCGAAGTACTGTCAGGTGTCGCCCCCGCCAGCGACAATAATTTTGAACAGGCGGTACTCGATGCACTGGCGTACGTCGGTATTGCCCCCACTCTCGGCAACATGCTGGGGATCATGCTGTTCGGCGTCGCCCTGAAGAGCATATTTCTGCTGCTCGCGCAGCGTCAGGTGGGCTATACCGCTGCCCAGGTCGGCACCGACCTGCGCCTGCAGATGCTTAGCGCGGTACTGCGCAGCAAGTGGGAGTATTTCCTGCACCAGCCTGTGGGCAGACTCACCAATGCGCTTGCGACCGAGGCACAGCGTTCATCGGCCGCGTTTGTCAATGGCGCCACGGCGATCACCTATCTGATCCAGGCACTGGTCTATGGTGCGGTGGCCTTTGCTATTTCCTGGCGCGCCTCGCTGACTGCCATTGTCGCCGGCGTCGTGGTCATCGGTCTCTCCCACTTCCTTGTTCGGCTCACTCGCCGGGCGGGCAAGCGGCAGACCAGGCTGATGTCCTCGCTGATGGCAAAC
>Ga0316197_10002761_pt1 | contig 12525 bp, 12 predicted proteins | sample OudBiesiAoxic_MG_FD_204939 | JGI IMG/M metagenome (GOLD analysis project Ga0316197, IMG submission 204939) | Coastal sediment microbial communities from Oude Bieten Haven, Netherlands - site A oxic | ecosystem: Environmental > Aquatic > Marine > Coastal > Sediment | place: Netherlands...
CTATCACTCCCATAGTATCTCCCAAGATAGAATCCACTACATCTTTTATATCTTCAGCAAAAGCATGCTTTAACTGAATCCTTTCTGTAATAACATCTATCCCATCTAAAGATTTACTACTTCCCAACTCCTTTTCTCTCATCCCTTTTTCTTTTCTAGCTACAACCAATCCCTCTTTATTTTTCTTGTCTAAAATAATATCTATATTGGTTATTTTATTTTGCTTAATATCAACTACTTCACTAGATGTAGCATACCCATTTTTTTCCAATTTTAATATATAGACACCAGGTCTTATATTATCATAGATAAATACTCCTCCAACCTCTGTTCTTATAGATTTATATCCACTGTCTACCAAAGTTACTCTTACGCCTTCTAGACCTTGATCACTACTACTCTCTATCTTACCCATTAGTGTAGTAGCACCCTTCCCTGTATTAGTCAGCATAATTATCTTCCCTATATACACCTCTTCTAATCCATTTGTCACCTTTATAATATCCAATACTTCCCTTAGAGGCTGTCCCTTGTTTATATACAGGTCTATTATCACATCTTTAACCTCTGAATCTGCTACCATGGTTACTTTTGTCACCTTAGACATCAAAGCTAAAGCATCGGATAATTTAGTTCCATTAAAGTCCATATCCTCCTCAAATTTTGATTGTGGTAATTTTCTTATTGTAGCTCCAAAAGTTGTACCTCCTACAGTAAAAATTACAAGCAGTATAAAAATATATTTCTTCATATCATCACCTTTCCCTTAAGTATAGGGGAACGGCTCTACCATTCTTCCCCTGTTTTATTTCTATTCTATCCTTAAACACTTTGATATAATACGGTATATTCTCTATCTCAATCATTTTTAACCCACTTACTATAGCTCTATTCTTAGAACCATTTTCTAAATAATAGACCACTGCTGAATTGACTCCATTTTGTGTTATCAACATAGTTGGCTTAAACCTTGCTTCCACATATGCCTTAAATTCATCATGATTCCCAGAAAATTCATCTCTATCTTCTGTAAACATATTCTCGTCATCTCCGTAATAAGTTTCAACACCTTCATTATAAATTTTATCCGAAAGATATTTAGATAATGGATTTACTTCTTCTGGTACCTCTATTACAGGAGGTGTAGTTACTTTTACTACTTCTACTACATCTTTTTTTATTGGTATATTTACTACTTTTTCCTCTTCTTTCTTTCCACAGGAGATAAGGACGAATCCTACAAATGTTATAAATAATATTTTAGTTTTCATCATTACCTCCTTTTTCTCTATTGGTAATATTGTAATATCCTAGTTTAAATTTAACTTCTATCATACCAATTTTGGCTTCATCGGGATTAAATGGTTGACTTACTACCTCCACCCTACTTTTTTTCAAAGTAAGGAGAGTTTTAGAGTTTTCTAAATAATAGAAAAACAATGCTACATCTCTACCGCTTCCCATTATTTTATATGGTATCATATTTCTTTTATACTCTTTATTTCCTTCAATTTCAATAGATTCTGTTTTTCCAATTTCTAATAATTCAACATTTAGATGATCTAATATATCTTGTACCATCTGCTTTAATCTAGCCTCATCTTTAAAACTATACTGCCTAAACTCTTCTAATAACTCTTTTAATCTATATTTTTGATTGGCTCTCTCTAACTGTATTTTTTCATATTTTCTTTCAAATAACTTTAAATTTTGTTCAGTTAATATTTTCTCTTGTTGAACTTTCAATAGTTCCTCTTTTTTATCAAAGACCCTTCCTATAGGCGATATTAGCAAGAAAAAAACAAGTAAAATTATACCAATAATCGTTCCTATTACTAAAAGTAATTTACTTTTCTTTTTATCAATATTAATATTTATCTCTTTCCCAAATAAATCCATATAACTCAACCCCTAATTATATATCAGCATCTATTTTAATACCAATATATATTCAAATTCATTTATTTTTTCCCCATACTTACTTGCTTTTTTCAAATAATTTAAAGTTACACTCCTATACAATTCACTATCGAGCATCCTTTCTTCAAAGAAATAAGCATTATTTTCCGAACTCTTTAATTCATTATCTTTAAAAGAAAAACCTTTTATTCTTACCTCTTTGCCTTCATAAATCAAACTTTTAATCCATACATTTTTAGGAACGTTCCCATCCAATGAATGAAAAACTTCTGATACCCTTAGATTTTTTTGGGAAAATATATCCTCTATAATCTCTATTTCCACACCTAAATTAGTTTCTTTTTTTGAATTTATAGTTAATTCCTTTATCCTTTTGTTTTTTTCTGCTATCTCTGCATTTTCTATACTAATTTTTTTTTGGACAGATTCTTCTATCCTTTCAATACCAAAAGATCCTAAGTAAATAATTAAAAAAATACCGATAAAGATGCCTAAACACTTCCTAAAATATTCCTCTATTTCTAATCTATTTTTGTATTCTTTGGTTAAAAAATTCATTTGATTCATCTATACCACCTCTTTCATTAACGCTCCCATGAGAGTCGTTATTTTAAAAGTCGATAATAGGTCCTTGTCCTCTAAGTTTTTATAATCTAAATTTAATAAACTCAAATCTATCTCCTCACAGGGTAGGTCAAAAGCATCATCAAAATAAGGTTTAAATCCTTGCATAAGAGCTCCTCCTCCAGTTAATAAGATCTTACTTATCCTTCCTTCAGCCAAATTAGTATTAAAATATTCCAATGAATTTCCTATCTGAGTAGTTAATTCATTTACTACTGATGTCAAATCTTTAAACATCGACATCTCACTTTGAGTCTTATACTTTCTATTCTCATCATCACCTAATTCTAGTTGCTGTTTCTCTAACTCTGCCCCTTCATAATCTAACATCTCATGGTCTTTTATTATTTCGGTAAAATCATTTCCACCTATTCCTACAATTCTCAACATGTTTAAAGTTCCAAGTGTGCTCATAAATATTTTACTGGTTTCTCCTCCTATATCCACAATCATGACATTTTCATTCGTCTCTTCTTCTGATTTTTGATCCAATAGATCTACTAGATCGTTTACAGCAATAAAATCTGGAATTATTTTTAGTACTCTTATTTTAAAATGACTTAAAATTCCTAGAATTTTTTCAATTTCTTCTATGGGAATAGTAATTACTAATATTTTTTTATAGAGATCTGTTTCATAAACAATTTCTGTCTGGGTAATGAATTCATCCTTTGTATAACCTGAGATTATATCCTCGAGATCCTCTTCTATCTTAGCCTCTAAATCAATCTCTGACCCCTCCTCTTTATTATTATTATATTCCAATGTTTTTACATAAAATTTAGAAGCAGGAATAGTTACTATTAAATTTTTTCCTCTTAAATTCATTTTTTTTCCCAATGTTTCTAATGACTCTTGAAGAGCTACTATTTTTTCTTCAGCCATATCTAAATAATCAACATAACTAATCTTATCTATCTTTTTATTTTTATAGAGTACGGCCTTTATTCCACTATTCCCTATATCTAAAGCTCCATCCACTTTAAACTTAAACATAGATCCTACCTCCTTTTTATTTTAATTTTTCTACTGTCATACTATTTAATTCATCCTTATCTATTACTATACTGCCACTAGTGGTCTTAGTTACTTCTACCCCTTCTACATAGGTTATCCTATAGTCTTCTACTCCTATCCCAGAGGCAGATACAGACACTATTTTTTCATAGGTTAATGTTATTGCTGATGTCGTTACTTCTTCAAAAACAGTTTTTAACTTATCTGTATTTGTCAAATTTTTCCCATTTATATTAATTAACCTGTAACCTCCAATACTTATGGCATCAACATCATCTTTTCCTTTGTCTAAAGTCCATAGTCTCACAATTTTTTCCCCAGTATTATTCAGCCAGGCACGACTGACTATTTTACCATCTATAACTTTATCCTCTGCTATCCATGGCTGAGTATTTCCTACAATCACTTCCACAGCTGACCCAGTTATTTGGGGATCCCATTTTGCTCCAAAATATTCATTGTAGTTATTTAAAACTACCCCTGTATAATGCTCATTTGGTTTTGGCATTATTATTATTACACTTCCTGAAGTGACTTCTTGAGTGTATCTTTGTGTTGTCGTAAAAGGTGTAATCAAAGAATAATCATCTACTCCGTATGCTACATAGTAGGGTGTCCCAAATTCATATGGATGCCCCTTACTTACATACCGATCTGCCAAGTAAAGCTCATAGTGGGCAATAGCTGATCCACTGTCTAAACCGCTACTTATCTTCATTCCCTTTATCTTATATATCGACCGTTTATTTCTATTCCTAGCTATATAATACATAGTTAGAGTAATTGTCATAAAAAATGATAGCATCAGTATAGATAAGATTAAAGCTGAACCTTTTTTTTTCATAACTATACCCCTCCTACACGCCTTCGGCGTAATTGATAATTTATAATGAATAATTTAAATTTAAAATCTTTAAAACCACTTCGTTTTTCCGACATAGAAAGAAGAAGGTCATTCTAAGTTTATCCTCGTAATCCCCACATCTCTAACTTCATTTCTTATTTTTCCTTCTAATCTCTCAGGTACATCTATTTTAAAATGAAAGAGTAATATCTTATCTTTATATTTAAATTCACCTATTTCTATATTGCTTAATATAGTTGTTCCGCCAATTAGATTCGAATCAAAATTATTTTCTACCCTTATTTTCAATTTATTATCTTCTAATAAATATTGAACATACCTATTTTTTTTTATAACTTTGTTTACTTCTTTTGGAGGATTTCCTTCTATTACTTTTTCTGTTTTCTCTGTATAAGTATACATAATAACTTTTTGACCATCACTAGATACTTCTATAGGTTCCCCTTTTTTATTTATTGGCCCTAGCTTACTACTACTACTTGCATTCCTTACATCTCTTTTTATAAACTCCACTACCTCGTTCAAACGGCTGTCCACCTTAGATTGATTGTGGAGTCTATCTTGAGCTCCTATAAAAGCACTTATCATAGGAGAAGATATAAGCATAACTATCCCCATTATAGCTGTTACTACTATTATTTCTATTAAACTAAATCCATTTTTTTTCATCTCATCACTTCCAATTTTCAATAGGAGTCACTATAAATGTTGTTTCCATCTTATTTTTTCCATACTCAAAAATAAATTTTCCGTAAATAAGATCATCCTTATACACATTACTTGTAGTCTTTCCTGTAACAGGGTCAGTGTAGGTATCACTTACTTTATTAGAATTTTCCAAATCACCTTTTGTTGTTTTTATGTTTATATAAAAACTAACGTCATTTAGATTTATACCTTTAGAATTCAATAAAACCATCTCTGGATCTATGACAAAATCTATTGCAAATTGATTTATTGTAAAAGCTGAGCCTGTAGGAGTCAATGTATATGGATTAGTTGTAGTAACACTGCTTAAATTCTTATATCCTCTAGACTTTATATAATCTATCATAGTTTGGCTAATTCTAGCTGCTTCCTCGGTTTCAGCGGCTCTATGATGAAATAATATAGCTTTTGTTGCTACAGTTACTACAGGTACTATTCCTATAAGTAATATTCCCAAAGCTACTAAAGCTTCTATCAAACTATACCCCAAATTTTTTTTATTCCTATTTTTTTCTAATTTTTTTTTATTCATCATTCCACCTCCTACTACCTAGCTCAAATACCCTATTACTAAACCTGCTATTGCTATATAAGGTCCGAAAGGCATTATATCCTTCCTTGTTTTTTTCTTCAAAAGAATTAATCCCACACCAATTATTGCTCCTGAAATAAATGCAACATTTAAAAATATAAAAACTTGATATAGACTAAAGTACCCTACCATTGCTCCTATACCCATGGATAATTTCACATCTCCAAATCCCATTATTTCATAGCCAAAACTCTCTCCAAACCCATATAAAACTATATAAAACAGTGCAAAACTTCCCGCTCCTAAGACACTCCTTTCAAAACCAATAGTAAAAAAGGAAGTCATAATCCCTATTATAAAGATAGATAAACTAATCCTATCTGGGATATAATAATGGATAAAATCCACCCAGATACCTATTACTAAGAGACATATAAATATTAAATATTTCATTCCTAATATTCCTAAACCAAATCTTAAAAAAAAGATGTAGAATAAAATTCCGGTTATAAATTCTACAATGGGGTACTGAATAGATATATTTCCTTTGCACTGACTACATTTCCCCTTTAATATAAAAATATAGGAGAATACAGGTATGTTTTCATACCACTTAATTTTGTGTCCACACACCGGACAATGCGAAGGGGGAAATGCTACGCTTTCCCCCTTGGGTATCCTGTAAATGCAAACATTTAAAAAACTTCCTATAATTAAACCTACTAACAAAACTAACCACTGCATTTTTTACCTCACTTTTGATCTAAATTCATATATCATCTATTAATTAATTTTATAACACCTCAGATATATACATAATACGTATATATCTTTATTTTTCCTATCTCAAAAAAATTAAAAAAAATTAATCTCTCTTTGTAATTATATAATACTTCATTATACGATTTTTTCCTTTCTTCTGCAAATTGAAAAAAAAAGGTGCCCTAAGGCACCTTTAAAAAATTATTTATTTAAGTTGTAGAATACTCCCATACCTTGATATACAGCAGATTCTCCTAATTGCTCTTCAATTCTTAATAATTGATTGTATTTAGCCATTCTATCTGATCTTGATGCAGAACCAGTTTTGATTTGACCAGCGTTAGTTGCTACAGCAACGTCAGCAATTGTATCATCAGCAGTTTCTCCAGATCTATGAGATACTACAGCAGTCCATCCTGCTTTCTTAGCCATCTCGATAGCTTCTAAAGTTTCAGTTAATGTACCAATTTGGTTTAATTTAATTAAGATTGAGTTAGCAGATTTTAATTCGATTCCTTTTTCTAAGTACTCAGTGTTAGTTACTAATAAATCGTCTCCAACTATTTGAACTTTATCTCCCATCTTTTCTCTCATAGATGCGAAACCTTTCCAGTCATTTTCGTCTAATCCATCTTCAATAGATGTAATAGGATACTTTTCTACTAACTCTGCATACCATGCTACCATTTCAGTAGTTGTTCTCTTAACTCCGCCTTCTCTTTTGAAGTTATATAATTTTTCTCCATCTTCTCCGCCTTCACAGAATTCAGATGCAGCAGCGTCTAATGCTAAAGTGATATCTTTTCCTGGTACATATCCAGCAGCTACAATAGCTTCTAATATGATATCTAAAGCTCCTTCAGTCCCTTCAATTTTAGATGGTGCATATCCACCTTCGTTTCCTACGTTAGTAGAATCTCCGTTAGCTTTTAAGATTTTTCCTAAGTGATGGAATACTTCAGTTCCCATTCTTAATCCTTCTCTAAATGATGTAGCTCCTACTGGTTGTACCATGAATTCTTGTACATCTACAGCTGAGTCAGCATGTGATCCACCATTTAAGATATTCATCATTGGTAATGGTAAATCTTTTGCGTTTGCTCCACCTAAGTATTTATATAAAGGTTGTCCTAAAGCGTTTGCTGCAGCTTTTGCAGTTGCTAAAGATACTCCTAATATTGCGTTTGCTCCTAATCTTGCTTTTGTTTTAGTTCCATCTAAAGCAATCATCTTTCTATCTAAAGCTACTTGACCAGTTGCGTCCATTCCTAAAACAGCTTCTCTGATTTCAGTATTTACGTTTTCTACAGCTTTTAAACACCCTTTACCAAGGTATCTAGCTTTATCTCCATCTCTTAATTCAACCGCTTCTCTTTCTCCTGTTGATGCTCCTGAAGGTACTGCAGCTCTTCCCATTGATCCACATTCTAAGATTACGTCAACCTCTACTGTTGGGTTTCCTCTTGAATCTAATATTTCTCTTCCTAAAACTTCTACTATTCTAGTCATGTTGTCCTCCTGAATTTTTTTATTATTTAATATATATTAATAATAGTACATTTTTTTGACTATGTAAAGATTATTTTTGTATCATTTTCAAACAAAAATAGAGCAAAAAATGCCTAGATGTTATTTTACCAACTTTTATAGTCACACTTAAAAAAGTGTTTTTTCAAATAAAAAAGATATAGAAAATTCTATACCTTTTTTACCGATTATAATTTCTTCATCTCTTCCATTAACTTTTGATTTTTATAATCATAAACTACTCTATCTTTTACTTTATCAAAATTAGCTTCTTCAAACTTTATTTCCTTTGTTTTTTGGAATACATAGATTCCTTTTTCAGTTTTTATTACACTGATTTCATCTAAATTAGATTCAAATATTTTTTTAGCTAATAGATCATCATAACCTAACAGTTTGATATATCCATCTTGCTTTATATCTAAATATTCTGAAACTTTATGTTTTGAATATGATTTCTTACTAGCTTCTTCAAATTTTATTTTATTAGTTTTTAACTCTTCAGATACAGTTTTAGCAGTTCCCATTACCTTTTTTAAAGTTTCTTCTCCTGAAGTCACTTTTATTAAGATGTGAGATGCTTTAACCTCTCCTTTTTCCTCATTTTTATTTTCTACAAAGATAATATGATATCCAAATTTTGATTTAACAACCTCTGGATATACACTTCCTACTTCACATTTAAAAGCTGCTGTTTCAAATTCAGGAATCATTTGACCTTTTCCAAACCATCCTAAATCCCCACCATTTGGTGCACTTGGTCCCTCTGAGTATTTTTTAGCCATTTCAGAAAAATTAGATGCATCTACTTCTTTTAAAATTTTAGTAGCTCTTTCTTTAGCTTCTTCCATATCTAAGTCTGTTGGATTTACAACAAAATTAATTATATTTGCATCAGTACTAGCTTCTACATTATAGATATCTTTATTTTCATTAAAGAATTTCTTGATCTCTACATCACTGGCTACAATGTTACCTTTGATGTTATCTACAAGCTGTAATTTAAGATCCATTATTTGATTCATAGTAGGTAGAGTTTCATCTTTTTTAGCTCCTCTATCTAGTGCTACTTTAGCTAATTTAATCTCATCTTTTATGTTGGCTATAGATTTAACTTTTGCTTCATTATAGTCTTTAACTCCATAAAAAGATTGGTATAAAGCACCTTTTATGATATCTATATTAGTTATCTTAAATCCGTCTTCTTCAAACTCTATAGTAGGAGTGATATGTCCATAATTTTCTCTGATATCGTCTAGTTTAGCTGTTTTTTTAGCTGTTTCTATAAGTCTAATTAATTCTTTATTTCCATTTACTTCCTTTAATTTTTTCTCAATAAGAGGTTTTGCTTCCTCGTAAGTTTTCCCTAAGTACTCTCTATATTTATCTTTTTCATATTGAACTACTTTCTCATCTTCTGTTACTTTAGTTTTTTCTATTACTTTATCTCTAGTTTTTTCTATTAAGATAGAATCTTTAATAGATAGTTCAAAACTTTTTTTAGTATACCCTTGTGCAGATAACATTCTTTTAAACTGTGCTTTATCTGGAATCTGTGTTTCTATAGCACTAATTTTTACCTTTACTTCTGAACTACTTACCTTAACTTTCAAATCATCCCCAATTTCTTTTAAAATTTCATTGGTTAAAATATTGTCTACTGCTAATATCTTAGACTCTTCTCTGTCCATAGGAATTGTAAAATATTGACTATATTGATTAGTAATATTATTGATTCCTCTTTCTAATTCAGTAATTGCTATTTTCTCTCCATTTACCTTAAAAGCATATCTTTTATTTTTTAAACCCATGCTGATATTACTAACTATCACAGTTAACATTGAGATGAAAAATCCTATTGTAATCATCCAAATTACAGGTTTCATCTTTTTTCTCAAACTTCTAATTGCCATTATATTCCCCCATTTCTTTTTTTAGTACTACCCTTTTTGATCTAATTTATATCTTCTAATCTTTTCATATAATGTAGTTCTACCTATTCCTAATAATTTAGCAGTTTCTTGCTTATTCCATCTAGTTTTTTGTAAAGCTGTAGCTATTACTACTTTTTCAACATCTGCTAAATTGTAAAGTTCCTTCTCTAATATTTCTTTTAACGGACCTAATCCAATTATTGTTTTATTTTCAAGTGTATCTGATTTCATTTTAATCTCTAATGGTAGATCTTCTACTCCGATTACTCTATCAGTTGATAATATAATCATTCTTTCAATTATATTTTTTAACTCTCTAATATTTCCAGGGTATGAATATTCCATAAGATATTTCATTGTATCACTTGAAATAATAGGCATCTCTCTATGGATATCTACAACTATCTTATTTAAGAAATAGTTAGCTAGTAGAGGTATATCATCTTTTCTCTCTCTTAATGGTGCCATTTCTATAGGGAAAGCTGTTAATCTATGGTATAAATCACTTCTAAATTTACCACTTTCAACCTCTGTTTTAAGGTTCTTATTTGTAGAAACAATAAATCTAATATCTACTTTCTTAGTTTTATTTCCTCCTACCCTTCTGAATTCACCATATTCTATTACTCTTAGTAATTTTGCTTGAGCTTTGATATCTAAACCTGTAATTTCATCTAAGAATACAGTTCCACCATCAGCTTCCTCTAAAATTCCTATTTTTCCTGATCCAGATCCAGGGAAAACATCTCTTTCATATCCAAATAACTCTGATTCTATTATATCAGAAGACATAGAAGCACAACTAATTACCATGAAGCTTTTCTTTCTTCTATCAGATTTTTTATAAATTTCTGCTGCTATTAGTTCTTTTCCTACACCATTTTCTCCACTAACAAGAACAGTCAAGTCACTTTCTGCTATCTTATCTATTAAGTTTTTAATCTCTTTTATTTTAGTACTTTGTCCTACAATTTCTTGAATTTCTTCTGTGTCAGATAATTTTTTTTCTAACTTTCTCTTTTCCTTTAATATAGATAAGCTTTGTAAAGCTGGAAAAATTAACTTATTAAATTCCTTTATACATAAAGGTTTTAATAGATAGTTATATATATCAGCACCTCTTAGGTCTTTTAATACTTCTTCAGTTTCTTCTTCTATCAACCCTACTACTACAAAATCTTTTCCTATACCATTTAATTTTCTTCTTACTTCTGTGAAAGTAAACCATGTCATATTTTGATCTAATAAAATAATATCAAAATCACTTTCCCTCAACATATCTAATCCATCTAAAAAATTATTAAAAGTAATTACTTCATATTCACCTAACAATTCTTTTCTTACCTGCTTTAAAATTTCTTTTCTCTCAGAAATCGCTAAAATCGATTTTTTCACAACATCCCTCCTACATATTCTTGTTTTTTTTCATCACTGTATTATAACCAACCAAGTGTCAAATTTCAAGATTTTTTTGTTTTATTTTGTTTTTTTTGAAACATATATCCAATTTCATTACACAAAGGTAGAAAAAATCAAAAATTTAAGTTCAAATATTGTTAATTTTTTCATATATTTGTAATTATTAACTTTTAAAGTTCTAAAAATTTAAAATGAGGGTGATAAACACCCTCATTTTATCTAAATATTAATATATTCTAGTGCTCTTACTGAGATATCAAAAGTTATATTATAGTCTAAACTTTTTTTTAAACTCGAAAATTTTTCTACCAGCTCATAACACCTTTCTTTTTCTACTATAACAAGTAGTGCCTGATCCTCTCCAGGCCATACATGAGTATTAAGATGTTTTATTCCTTTCTGCCACGATACCTTTAGTTTTGGGATAATAGCGTATTTTATAACATCACTATTTTTTAACTCATCCAATATTACTTCTTCCAAAGATCCATCAAACAATACTCTAAGTTCTTTATATTCGCCCTTTAATTCCATAGAATCCTCCCCCTTGTCGATTATGACAAACCTTTAGGATAACCTTTAGACTACCCTTCTATAAATTCAATTTTTCCTAGAACACAAATTATACCGAGTAAATAAATAGATCCACAGAGATTGTTCCCCCTATAATATTCTATTTTTTTAGTAATAACTACTAAAATTCTATTTTTCTTCTTCTTCTAATTTTTCTTTTTAAATTTATTTTTTACCCTATCCACTCCATTTTCTACTAATTCGTAAAGTACTGGTATTATTACCAATGTTAATAATGTTGAAACCATCAATCCAAAAATAACAGCTATAGCCATACTTTGATACATCTCAGACCCTTGACCTATTCCTAATGCTAACGGCATCATTCCTAACATAGTTGTCAAAGTAGTCATAAGGATTGGTCTCAACCTTGTTCTACCAGCTTCTAACACAGCTTGCCGTCTGTTACTTCCCCTTGCAATTAATAATTTTATATAGTCTATTAATACTAAAGCGTTATTAACTACTATACCAGCTAACATGATTATTCCTACCATTACCATTACGTTAAATTCTTTTCCTGTAATAATAAGTCCTGCATATACTCCCATTATAGATAGTGGTACAGATCCCATGATTATAAATGGTAATACCAATGACTCAAATTGAGAAGCCAATATTACAAATATTAAAAATATTGCTAT
>Ga0316197_10002762_pt1 | contig 12523 bp, 12 predicted proteins | sample OudBiesiAoxic_MG_FD_204939 | JGI IMG/M metagenome (GOLD analysis project Ga0316197, IMG submission 204939) | Coastal sediment microbial communities from Oude Bieten Haven, Netherlands - site A oxic | ecosystem: Environmental > Aquatic > Marine > Coastal > Sediment | place: Netherlands...
CCGTGAGCGTATGGATAAAGGTGGTTCATCGCTCTTCAGCCAGCGCTGTGCACCACCCCAGTCAATTAGCTGGTTTAAGTCAACATCGAATGGTTCGCTCATGGGTGCGACACTGATACGCCATAAGCGTCCAGGCTGGCGAAAGAAATCCAGTCTGAAGTTATTGAGGTCCCTCCAGTAGTCTTTGCCATCGACGTACTCCCCACCGATGCATGAACGTGCATGTTCTATACCGGAGGGTGAACCCGACAGCCGGATACGGATATGCGCTCCATCCCAGCTCGATGCGCTGATGGCCTGTGTTTCACATGGCCACCGGTTCATTTTTCTAAGTGCGTGAAGCTGGTCACTTTCCTCATGCAGCAGGGTTTTCTCGGCTTCTGGCATGGGCAGGACCCGGACCGCGATCTTCAGCAATACGCCCAGTGTGCCCATGGAGCCCGCCATTGGGCGAAACAGGTCAAAGCCCGCTACATTTTTCATAACCTTGCCACCTGCCGTCACGATTTCCCCTTTTCCATTGACAATGGTGGCACCCAATATGAAATCCCGCACCGCGCCCGAATAAGCTCTTCGCGGCCCGGCCAGGCCTGCAGCGACTGCACCGCCAAGGGTGGCTCCGGCACCGGCAAACGGTGGCTCGAAACCCAGCATCTGCCCGTTTTTGCTTAAAAGCGATTCAATTTCCTTCAGCGGTGTACCAGCCCGGGCAACCAATACGAGTTCAGCAGGGTCATATTCAATAATGCCGCGGTGCCCGGTAACACTCAGCGGTTTACCGTTATTAGCCTGGTTACCCAGAAATGATTTGGTGCCGGCACCTGTAATGTTGAGTGGCGTCCGGCTGTTATAGGCCATATTAACGGTGGATGCGATTTCATTGGAAAGGCTGGGCATCAGAAGCGCTCCAGTTCTGGATGTGGAAGCTGACCGTGGTGTACATGCATCGCATTGAACTCGGCGCAACGCGCCAGGGTTGGCACGGCCTTGTCCGGATTCAGCAAGCCATCCGGGTCAAAGGCTTTGCGGACTGCCAGGAACTGGGACAGGGAAGCGCTATCAAATTGAACACACATACGGTCAATTTTCTCCACGCCCACACCATGCTCGCCGGTGATGGTGCCGCCAACGGCCACACACAGGTCGAGTATTTCGGCACCGAATTCCTCGGCTCTTCTGAATTCATCCGGCTGGTTTGCATCATACAAAATCAACGGGTGTAAATTACCGTCGCCGGCATGAAAGACATTGGCCACCCTTAAATCGTATTTTTTGGACAACCCGGAAATCCGGGTCAAGACATTGCCCAGTTCCTTGCGGGGGATGGTGCCATCCATGCAATAATAGTCCGGTGAAATGCGGCCCATGGCGGGGAATGCGTTCTTGCGACCCGACCAGAAGCGGATGCGTTGGCTCTCATCACTGGCCAGACGTATATCGACGGCGCCTGAACTTGCCAATAGCTTTTCGACCTTCTCAACCTGGGCATTGACGTCTTCTTCTGTACCATCGAGTTCACATAGCAGTATGGCCGCAGCATCGGTTGGATAGCCGGCCCCGGAAAAGTCCTCGGAGGCCTGTATGGCAGCCTTGTCCATCATTTCAAAACCGCCGGGGATTACACCAGCAGCAATCACCGAAGCCACCGCGCTACCCGCCCTTTCGATATCATCAAAGGCGGCCATCAACACCCGAGCAACCTTTGGTCGGGGCAGCAAACGTACCAGCACCTCGACCACGATACCCAGCATGCCTTCCGACCCCATCAAGAGCGCGAGCAGGTCATAACCCGGCGAGTCGAGAGCAGTGCTGCCAATGCTGATCAGTTCACCGTCGAGGTTCACCATTTTGACCTGGAGTATATTGTGCACGGTCAGGCCATATTTGAGGCAATGCACACCACCGGCGTTTTCGGCAACATTACCGCCAATGGTGCAGGCGATCTGGGATGAAGGGTCGGGAGCGTAATAAAGCCCCAGGTGTTGCACGGCTTCCGATATTTGCAGGTTTCTCACGCCGGCCTGAACACGGGCGCTGCGGTTGTGTTCATCGATCTGCATAATCCGGTTAAGCCTGGCGAGCGACAGCACGACACCGTTTTTATGTGGCATGGCGCCACCTGACAAACTGGTACCGGCACCACGTGGCACAACCGGTGTTCCGGTATTCCGGCAGATTTTCATCACCGCCTGGACCTGTTCGACCGACTCCGGTAAGACAACCACTCTTGGTGTTTGCCGGTAGGCACTCAAACCATCACATTCATAAGGCTTCATCGAAACCGGGTCGGCGACAATGCATGATTCCGGTAGTACCGATCTGAGCAGGGTAATTAACGGGTCAATGGCAGGTTTTGTTCTGGACATTAGGGTCTCTGATGAACAGTGTGATATCGATTGAGTTTGGTGTGATATTCCATATTTTACTTGAAAAAATACACCAGGAGTGTGACTGGTTAGGGTGTGCAGAAGAATTTTGACTGCATTCAGGAATTTCCCCGGTTTCTGCTGGAGAATCTCTATCAGGCTTTGTATGCTTGTGCGGTTGTGCAGGTGAGGGACCTGTCGATAGCCATTGTTACCAGTTATTGAGGAGCCATCATGAGAAAAGCAGTCCCAAAGAAGCGTATCAAGCGAGGTGATAACTACACCAACAGGGGAGTTATTAAATCAAAGGTTTATGAAGCCGAGCTTGCCCGTTTGCAGGTTGAACTGGTCAAGTTGCAGATGTGGATCAAACACAAGGGGCTGAAGATTGTTGTTATATTTGAAGGCCGGGATGCTGCCGGGAAGGGTGGGACCATCAAACGGATCACCGAACCCCTGAATCCCAGAACCTGCAGGGTGGAGGCTTTGCCGGCGCCAACCGAAAGAGAAAAGACGCAATGGTATTTTCAGCGTTATGCGGCTCATCTTCCCGCTGCCGGTGAAATGGTGATCCTGGATCGTAGCTGGTACAACCGTGCAGGTGTAGAAAAAGTCATGGGTTTTTGTACAGCGGAAGAATACGAGGAGTTTCTGCGCTCCTGCCCCGAGTTTGAACGCATGTTGGTGCGCAGCGGTATCATTCTGATTAAATACTGGTTTTCAGTCAGCGACCAGGAACAGGAAAGACGCTTCCAGGCCCGTCTCTCTGATTTGACAAAAAGGTGGAAGCTGAGCCCGATGGACCTCGAGTCCAGGAAGAAATGGCAGGAATACTCAAGAGCCAAAGATGTCATGTTCGCACATACCGACATCAAACAAGCGCCCTGGTACGTGGTTAACTCCGATATTAAAAAGCATGCGCGGCTGAACTGTATTTCACATCTTCTGAGCCTGATTGACTATCAGGATCTGACGCCCCGGCATATCGAGTTAACTGACCGCCCGGAGCCAACGGTTGGCTACGTGCGACCACCCATAGAAGACCAGGAGTTTGTGCCGGAGGTTTTTTGATGCAACGGGTCCTGGTGGTCCGCATCGGCCGCCTGGGTGACACCATATTGGCAACACCGGTTATCGATGCTTTGTACAAGGCATATGGTGTCGATATTTCGATTGATTTTGCAGCTAGCCCCGGAGCCTCTGCATTTATTCTGGAAATGGACAAGCGTATTCACCGGGTCTTCCCCATTGCCCACAGAAGTACACCATGGCGGTTGCACCGTGTGAAACGGGCACTCGAGCAGGTCTCCCGGAAGCATCCCTATGACCTTGTAATCAATCTCGAGTGCGGGGATGAGTGTGATGACTTTATCAAGTTCGTGCATTACCGGGAATTCTGTGGCCGCCCACTGGTTCAACCTCAGCAACGTGCGGACAGGCACTGCGTGGATACTGAGAAAACCATTTATGCAGAATTACTGGGGACAGTGATCACCGCTGCAGCAGAGACATCGCTACAGCTGCAATATGATCCACAGGATCTGCCGGTCACACCAGGTTCAGATTATGTTGTGATTAATCCCGGGTTTTCTGGCGCGCAAAGAACCGGCTACAGAAGCCACCGTGGCTGGCCGCTTGAACACTGGCAAAGGCTCATTGAGTTGCTCAATGGATCTGCGGGCCTGTCGATACTCATCAACGGTACGTCCGATGAACAGGCTATTTTTTCCTCTCTATTGCAAAACACGGGTGTTCATTCGCTGTTTGGCAGTTCGCTGCCTGCCCTGGCGGGCGCGCTTTCGAGTGCCAAAGGCCTGATTACCGTGGATACCGGCACCATGCACCTGGCCACTGCACTGGGTGCACCCGTGGTTGCGCTATTTGGCCCCAGCAACCCCGTGCTTACGGGCCCTTACTCCAAGAAAGTGCTGCACAGTGTTCTTGCCAGTAACCTTGAGTGCCAGCCTTGCATCAAAACACCAAATCAAAAAAAGTGCACATTTAATCGTTGTATGAATGAGCTTGAATCTGAACGGGTTTTTACGACCTTTCGAGATTTGCTGCAGGTTTAACGTGACAACCGTGACAGACAACTTTGTAGCGCCGGCCTGTGATGAGGAAATTGAAATACTATTTCAGGATGAATCTATTCTCTTGATCAATAAGCCCAGTGGACTGTTAAGTTTATCGGGTAAAAACCCTTTAAATAAAGATTCCGTGCATTTCCGCCTTGTTCAGCAGTTCCCCACTGCCACAATGGTGCATCGGCTGGATTTTGGAACATCAGGGGTCATGTTGTTGGCATTGAACAGAACCGCAAATGCAAACCTCACCAGGCAGTTTCAGGATCGAACGGTCAAAAAGAACTACGTTGCCATACTGGATGGCTATGTGGAGGATAACGAGGGTTATATCGATGCGCCCATTGCGAAAGACGGGCCAAACTTTCCCTTGCTGAAAATCTGTCACAGCTCTGGCAAACGGGCGCTGAGCCACTACCTTGTTCTTGAGCGCTTGAATAAGCCGCGACGCAGCAGGGTATTGTTTACACCTCAAACGGGTCGCACACACCAGTTACGTCTGCACAGTCGTGAATTAGGGCATCCAATTCTGGGTTGCGATCTGTATGGCTCGGAGCGCACGCTGTCGATGGCCGACCGTATGCTGCTTCATGCTCAAAGCCTGGAGTTTGACCATCCCGACTCCTCACAACGACTACAATTTACCTGTGTTTGCCCCTTCTGAATAAACTAGTATATTTATATATAAATAAATTACTTACCAATTTTTTCTATTAATATACTTTAATATTTTTTCAGAATGTAACTGCCTCTTTACGGCTCTCTTCTGATTCTTTCCCAACAGTATTTTGAGTTGGTAATAGCTCTCTTTGGCGAGCAAAATCCATTCTGCGCTGAACCAGTTTTGTTGATAGAGTTTTTTAACAGCAGCAACCGCATCAGGTGAGCGCTCAATAATTTGCTCAACCAATTGCCTGGCTTGCGCCAAAGGCACGTCACTTACACCGGTGATCAAACCGCAATCCAGTGCGTCGACTGCCGAAATGACTTCTGCGGTCATGGTCAGTCTTAAAGCGACATCCTTTGCGACCAGTTCGCGAAGAGCCAGGTTGCCACCCATGTCTGGAATCAGCCCCCATTTGCCCTCCATTATGGAAAAACTGGCATTCGGAGTAGCCAGCCTGAAGTCGGCGCCGAGCGCAATCTGTAAACCACCACCCCAGCAGCGGCCCTGGATCACCATGATGACGGGCACGGGGATTTTGCGCCAATTATAGGATACCCGTTGGGCGAGATTGGCCTGTCCTGGCAGCCATTTGATTAATAGCGACATGGCGGAAGATTTCTGACTCAGTACTGACTTTACATCAAGGCCGCTGCAAAAGTCCTCACCATTCGCCTGCACGATTACGGCGCGAATTTCGCGGTTCCTGCGCAGTTGGCGGGATATATTGTCAATGGCTCTAAACATCGCCATATCCAGCGCATTGCGTTTTTCAGCACGGTTGAGTGTGACAAAAGCGACCTCGTTTTCTATGGTCAAAGTAACGCATTTTTCGTTCATTAACTTAATCCTCACACCTTCTGGCCTCGCACCATCTGGGATATTTTGTCATTGCACCTGAAAACAGATCAGAATCGAGCAACGATTGCAGCCAGGCTTGCAGTCTGGGGTAGGGCGCCGAATCAAACCAGGTTTTGTCAACGTATGCGAACTGTCGCACAAACGGGAATATTGCCACATCTGAGAAAGTAAGCCGGTCATTCATCAGGTAGTGCTTGTGTAGCAGTATTTGCTCCAGTTTACGTAAAAACACTTCCGCTTCTGCGCGGTAAAACGACTGCGGTTGCTGCGGATAACGGTCGGCATATTTATATTGGTCAAGGTGCTTTTTGAACACAAAATCGTTTTCCTTAACCAGTTTGTTGGTCTCCGCCTCTAGATCATGCCGCCACCAACGTTCCGGGTCCCGCTGAGCCAGCGCCCAGCGCATCAGATCAATGCTTTCATCGATAACTGTGCCATCGGGTAATATCAGCACAGGCACGGTACCCTTGGGCGATGCCTGCAACATGCTGCCGGGCTTGTCTCTGAGCAGAACTTCACGTAACTCCACGGCGACAGACGCATAGTTGAGGGTCATTCTGGCCCGTATCGCATAAGGACATCGGCGGAAGGAATATAGGATTGGTATCATCTGGCTGAATTTTACCGCATAGCGGAGCAAATCGGCAGTAGGAGATCAACCTGCAGATGGGTGTGTGAATGGAGTGGGGGATGATGGGTTGGCGCCAGGTTTTTTGACAACAATCTGTGCGATAGCCCGGTCAGGGTCGTGTTGAATGCCCTCGTAGTAGTGAAGAAGGTTCCATTTGTGGAACCATGTTCTCAGTTCATTGGGTTCAAGCAGGAAATCGGGGTTGTTCGGTCGTCCGAAACGTCGGTTCGCGGTAGTGAATGTTTCATAGATGATCAGTCCACCAGGCTCCACTGCCTTGAGGAGGTACGGGAATAGCGGACGGTGAAGATAACGAAAACAAGTGATGGCACTAAAAACCTGGCTAGCAAAAGGGTTGACGCCCGCCTGCTCCAGGTCGACCTGCCATACACGGGCAGGCAGTCTGCTGTCTGAAATGTGCTGTCTGATGCCGTCAAGAGCTATGGCAGACCTGTCTGCAAATAAAACCGGAATACCCTGACGTGCCAGTTGCAGGCCGGTGCGTCCGGTGCCGCAAGCAAGGTCCAGTACGGGTTTATTCTGATCCGGCTTCGTCGGCGAATCGAGGTATTCTAATAGCATTTCATGAGGTTTATAAGGCATAATCTATATGTTATGTATAGCTTTAATAATATTCTCTAACCTTTTGAATCATTAACTGATGATGTATCTCTTCTATGGTAGACAGAATAGTATCTGAGTTTCCCGGGAGCATGTGAAATGACGGCGGAAATAATAATAATGACAAACAGCAACCATCTGTCCAGGGATGGGTAGCTTCCCAAAAACGCCAAAAGAATCAGTTTAAGAAAGATCGTAAGACCACGCACCTGGACTATCCATATCGGGTTCGAAACAATGTCAATCACCATCATCAAAACACCACTTACCAGTGCCAGCCACCAGTAGCTGACCCATAAGCCCTTCTCGAGGCCAAACAAAATACCACCGCCAACACCGGCCACGGCAAGTATATGCAGGGTGCGGAGGCTGATTTTCGTCCAGCGTTTGGTGGTCTGGTTAGTCATCTTCCCGCCATGTTGGTTTTATATCGGTATCAAGAGTGATACGGGCCTCTGGTCAGGGCGTTTGACCGGCCGTGTATTCCCTTAATGCGGCTTCACTGGTATCGCTCCATACCGGCCCGGCCAATGACTTGGCCTGCGACATTAATTCGACGGCTTTTTCGGCATCACCACGTAAAAATGTAAATCGTGCCCGTGCTTTGAGTGATTGGACATTCTCTGGCTCCCCGGCAAGGGCTCCCATCAGAGGTGCGGCTGATTCCAGGTCGGAGATATCCATGTAAGCGTTGGCTAGTTTTATCTCGAGGGTGTTCAGTTTTGAGGCCCAGCTGGTAGATTGCAACCGGTCAATCGTCGTTATGTACTCGGAGATGGCTTCCCGGGTATTGCCCTCAGCCATTGCCACGTCGCCAAGCAACTCGAGCGCCTGGACTTCCGTTGTCATGAATTCCTGCTCGCGGGAGGTTATGAGCGTTTGCAGGGCCGTTTCTCTGGCCTGCTGCAAATGGTTTTCTGCAATATCCAATCGGGCAATATTCATATCGGACTGCAGTACACGCAAAGAATCCTGTATTTCTACAAAAATCGCTCTGCCTTCACGGTAATGCAGGCGGGCGGATTCTGAGTCGTTGAGTTTGTTTTCTGCGCTTGCAAGCTGTGCCATCGAGGTTGCCTCAAACAAGCGGTCGTGGGTTTCACGCGCAATTTCTATTGCATAGGTGGCAGCCATTTTCGCGTTTTCATATTGCCCCTGCGATAGGTATACGCCACTAAGCATTGAATGGATACGCCCCACGCCAACCCGGTCACCAATTTCTTCCCTGATTTCGAGCGAGCGCAGATGAAAGGCCTCTGCTTCTTCCATCCTACCCTGGAGACGTCGCAAATAGCCGGTATTGTTAAGCATCATTGCTTCATTCCGCTGGTCACCGATTTCACGGAATGCCTTTAAGGCCTTTCCCAGTTCCAGGTCGGCTTCGACCAGTTCACCCCGAGCCATGCTCAGGTTGGCACGCCCCGAATATAACTGGCCTGGCAGGACTTCCCGACCCGCGTCCTGGTATTCGAGCAGCGCAAGATCCAAAAGCCTGGCTGCTTCATCCAGTTCACTGCGATTCTTGAATATGATTGAAAGATTTTGCAGTATTCTCGCGCTGAGAACGTGGTCTTCGATTTCCCGGGAAATCTCCAAGGCTTCATTGTGGGACACCTCTGCCTGGTCAAGTCTGCCGGTTCGATTGTACAAAATCCCCAGTGTCATCAGGGTTTTTGCCAGTTGAGGACTGTTTCCCAGGGCTCTTTGTTCCTCGATAAGTCTGGTCAAAAGCAACTCTGATTCATCCTGTTGGCCGAGGATACGGAGACAGGCCGCCAGCTCGAAGCGGGGTTCAAAAAGAGTCGGTTCCTGTTCAATGATGATACGAAAAAATTGGGTGGCCTCTGAGCAACGGCCCTGCAGTGTAAAATCCATGCCACGGGCAAAAGCCTCATTGTTAAAGGCGTCCTTTGAAACCAGTGGTCTTGCGCCGCCAAGATGACTCTTGCGCAGTACGTTGCCGTAAACGGCCTGCACCGCGCCGTGGGCCAGCTCGGTGCCGCTATCTCCGACGATGGTACCCACCTGCAGGTCACCATCCGGAACCAGCAGGCTGTAGTTCATTCGTAACGCACCCTTTTCGGGCTCAAGTTCCATCGCCAAGACATGGGTGGCGGCATAAACCTGTTTCAGCTTGCTTAGCAATTGCTGGTTTGCCGGGTCTTCAAGCTCGCCGTTCCAGCCAAAGTTTTCGGCCAGTCCTATGATACTGCCTGCCGGCACCACCTCCATCGAACCGTCATTGCTGATCAATTCGCCGGCGTAACTCATCAGGCCGAAACGGGTCCATGCCAACTCCTGGTTGCCGGTATTGTCCAGTAGTGGTAGCACCGCGATGCGCATCTCGCCACTTGCAGCAGGTGTCGGACGTATCAGGACCCATGCCAGGCTGACGACCATAACCAGTGCCAGGGTGATCATCGCTATTGCACGTAAATTCAACCGGGTCTGTGCGGGCTGTTTGCCTGTCTCTACCTCATTTGGCAATACAGGGTCCCGTGTCACTGAAGGGGATGGAGGTAAGGTGTCTTCGGCTACCACATCGGCAACAAAGCGATAGCCATGCCCATGAAGAGTCCTGATCATTTCCTGGCGGTTCGCATCATCGCCAACGGCCTTGCGAGCTTTCATTACCGCGCGGGTCAACGCGGTTTCAGTCACGATCACGCCCGGCCAGATGACATCCTGAAGTTCACTCTTATCCACCGCGCGATCACGATTTTGCACGAGGAAAGTCAACAGGCTAAAGGCCCTCGGCTCTATTTCCACACGTTCGTCGAGGTTTCTCAGCTCCCTGCGGGCGGGATTGAGCACGTAGGACCCAAACTTAAAAATAGTTTTATTAACAGTCATTTATATTGATTTTAACACCCTGTTATTTATTGGTCATGTAATCGTCACGTAAACGTCAGCCAATGATCACGACATTGTTTGCTCGATTCGGCAAAGTGCATCCACCAGCAAGGGAAGTTGTTAAAAAACAAGGTAACAGATGATCTGAACCGATAACAACCGGTCCCCTGGAAAATTCACATTAACCAAGGAGAACATTATGAATAGAGTATCAGGATTAATTTACGGGTTTATCAGTTATGCGATATTTTTTGCAACCTTTTTGTACGCCATCGGTTTTTTAGGAAATATCTTTGTTCCAAAGGGCATCGACTCTTTCCCCAATGTGCCGGTGACCCAGGCACTCCTCATCAACCTCGGACTGCTTGGCATTTTTGCAATACAGCACAGTGTCATGGCAAGACCCGTTTTCAAGCGCTGGTTTACGAGGTTCATACCCCGGGCGATGGAGCGCAGTACCTATACCTTGTTTTCCAGCCTGGCCTTGATCGTCCTGTTTTCGTTCTGGGAACCGATGGGTGGACTGGTATGGAATATCGAAAGTCCGCTTGGCGTTGCCCTGATGTATGGCGGTTTTGCCTTTGGATGGTTGCTGGTATTGGTGTGTACTTTCCTGATCAATCACTTTGACCTTTTCGGCCTGAGGCAGGTGTGGCTGAATTTCCGTAACAAGCCTTATACACCCCTGGATTTCAAACTTCCATATGCCTACCAGATCGTTCGTCACCCGATGTACGTGGGCTGGTTTTTCGCCTTTTGGTGTACGCCGACTATGACCCTGGCACACCTGGCTTTCGCCATTGCCACCAGCGCGTATATCCTGATTGCAATTCAGTTGGAGGAGCGTGATCTTTTGGAAGCTCACCCGGAATACCGCAAATACCGCGAGCAGGTTCCGATGATTGTGCCTTTCCTTCGTAAACGAGTGAAAAAGGATGTGTTCATCAAAGCGGCAGAATCCGAGGCTTGAAACACTGAACTGGGGGAGTAAAGGCCCGGGGGATTCCTCTGGCCGACTCCCGACATTAGAAATAAACAGAGGAATAATCACCATGTACCTGAAATCGGTAAGTTTGAACACGCATTCTGAAAATCACGGCCGGTCTTTACTGAAGCGTATGGGCCTGGCAGGTTTTACCTTTTTCTTGCTAAAGGGGTTGTTGTGGCTGCTGGTTCCATGGCTGGCCCATTCAGCCATATTCTGAAGTCGGTTTTATGGAGAAAATGGGCAGGCGATACAACGGAAGTCGGAAGCTGATCTAAGAACCTGATAATATCCGGTAAACAAAATGCCGGAGCCTGGAATATGTTCAAAATTTTTCTGTTTTTTATTTTCACGTTTGTGTCCATGTCCGTTTGGTCAGATTCTTCTGATCCTGAGACCGGTACGTCACCTGACCCGGCGGTGCAGGTTTTGATCGAGCAACTCGGTCTGCGCGAGTCGGATACGGCTTCGCGCGACCTGCCGGGTTGGAGCCCACCCAAAAAAGTGATAGTTAGACAGGGCAGGCCGGATCAGTTGGCTCAATTCCAGGCGATTGCACCGGGCGTCGACTTCGTCATAGTTGATGGCATAGAGCAGGCAAGGGTTGAGGCGGTTGATGCCCAGGTTGTGATGGGCATATGCGACGAGGAAATGCTATCCGCTTCACCCGGATTGTTTTGGATACAGGTATATAGTGCCGGTGTCGAACGATGCCTTGAAAACCCTGGTATGCACAAGGGGCAAAAACTGCTGACCAACGGTCAAAGGATCGGCTCGCCGGCTCTGGCGGAGCACGCCATCGCCATGATGATGATGCTGGCACGGGGGCTCGATGTGTATCATGCAAACCAAATGAAAGGTTCGTGGCAGCGACAGACTGGGCTGGAGCGCGGTGATCACCTGGAATTGGAAGGCCGAACGCTGCTGGTGGTCGGTCTGGGTGGTATCGGTACACAGGTTGCAAAGCGAGGGCATGGCCTGGGAATGCGTGTAATAGCGACCCGCAACAGCCGTCGTGAGGGACCGGAATATGTGGAATACGTCGGTCTGCCCGATGAATTGAATGAGTTGGCAACACGTGCAGATGTGGTAATCAACACAGCCCCATTAACCGACCGCACGCGGGGTATTTTCAATACTGCATTTTTTGATGCCATGAAGCCTTCAGCCTTCTTTATCAGCGTGGGCCGGGGCGGTAGTACCGTGACCGATGATCTCGTTGCAGCGCTGGCATCCGGGTCCATCGCCGGTGCCGGTCTCGATGTGACAGATCCGGAGCCCTTACCTGAAGGCCATCCGCTTTGGGCGATGCCACGTGTAATCATCTCTCCACATACCGCAGGACGATCGGACAAGGGCCGCGACCGTCTTTACCTGATGGTAAAGGAGAACCTGAGACGTTATGTAAATGGTGAGCCGATGCTGTCAGTTGTGGATATCGAGAAGGGTTATTAGGGG
>Ga0316197_10002763_pt1 | contig 12521 bp, 13 predicted proteins | sample OudBiesiAoxic_MG_FD_204939 | JGI IMG/M metagenome (GOLD analysis project Ga0316197, IMG submission 204939) | Coastal sediment microbial communities from Oude Bieten Haven, Netherlands - site A oxic | ecosystem: Environmental > Aquatic > Marine > Coastal > Sediment | place: Netherlands...
GAGATTGGCTGTAAAACATGGGATGCCAACGCGAACGATAATAACGCATGGCTTAATAACCCTAACCGTAAAGGTGAGGATGACATGGGGCGTGTTTATGGCGTACAAGGCCGTGGTTGGCAACGTCCAGATGGCTCAACGCTTGATCAGCTTTCCAAAGTTATTGATAACTTAAAAAATGGCATTGATGACCGTGGTGAAATAATCACGTTTTATAATCCAGGTGAGTTTGAGCTTGGTTGTTTGCGCCCGTGTATGCATACGCACACTTTTTCACTACTTGGCGATACGCTATACTTAACGTCATACCAGCGAAGCTGTGATGTACCGCTTGGCCTTAATTTCAATCAAATTCAGTGTTTTGTGTTGCTTGCGTTAGTGGCTCAAATTACCGGCCACAAAGCGGGTAAGGCGTATCATAAAATTGCTAATGCACATATTTACGAAAACCAACTTGAACTGATGCGAGACGTGCAGTTAACGCGTGAGCCATTTGAATCACCTCAGTTAAAAATTAATCCAAAAATTAAATCATTAGAAGACATAGAAACGTGGGTAACACGAGACGACTTTGAAGTAACAGGCTATCAATGCTACGAAGCGATTCAATATCCATTTTCAGTATAATAAAAGATTAAGGAAAACATAAAATGAAAGCAGTGATCCCAGTAGCGGGCCTTGGTACTCGTATGTTACCAGCCACTAAAGCAATTCCTAAAGAAATGCTGCCAGTGGTAGACCGTCCTTTAATTCAATATGTAGTAAACGAAGCCGTTGCTGCAGGAATTAAAGAAATAGTGTTAGTAACGCACTCAAGTAAAAATTCAATCGAAAATCACTTCGATACAAGTTTTGAACTAGAAGCTACTTTAGAAAAGCGTGTTAAGCGGCAACTACTTGCCGAAGTGCAAGCAATCTGCCCTAAAGACGTAACCATTATTCACGTACGCCAAGGTGAAGCAAAAGGCTTAGGCCATGCTATTAGTTGTGCAGCGCCTATTATTGGTAACGAACCGTTTGTAGTTATTTTACCAGATGTAATTATTGATGACGTAGAGAGCGATCTTAAAAAAGATAACTTAGCAGAAATGATCGCTAATTTTGAGCAAACCAAGCACAGCCAAATTATGGTAGAACCAGTACCAATGGCACAAGTTAACCAGTTTGGTGTGGTTGATTTAGGTGATGTTGACTTAAAGCAAGGTGAAAGCTCGCCAATTCTTAATATGGTAGAAAAGCCGCCAGTAGATGAAGCTCCATCAAACTTAGCTGTAGTGGGTCGATACGTATTAAGCGAAAATATCTGGCCGTTACTTGCAAAAACTCCGCAAGGTGCAGGCGACGAAATTCAATTAACTGACGCAATTGCGATGTTAATGGAACACGAAAAAGTAGATGCATACGCAATAAAAGGCCGTAGCCACGATTGTGGAAGTAAAATTGGTTACTTAAAGGCAACGATTGAATTTGCACTTCGTCGCGATGAATTTGCTGATGAATTAAAATCATTTATTAAAAAACTGATTTAACAGTTAACGAAAACATGAAAGGCGCCTATATCGGCGCCTTTTTTTATGAGTTTTATTAGAATAAAATAAGAAAAGGAATAGCTCTAAAATAAAAGTTTTTAAGTCATTACAGACATATTGTTATTTATGTTGTAAAGTTTGTGTTAACTGGCATTAAATTTGTATTAAAGAATGCTCTCAAGGACGGGGTGGAGTATGCAACGATGTGTTTTACGAAACACTGACATGCATGCGAAGAGCTAAGTTTTATAGCTCACAGCTTAAAAAAGTTAAACGCTTTCTTGTGAGAATGTTTAACTGAAATGTAGTGAAAAAACACTGCTTTCAGGATAACTAATACATGTTTATATATAAAAAAAATAACATAGGGTTTTTACTCAGCTTGCTAATGCTTTTATTTGGTACAGCATGCAGCGTTACGCCTGAAAAAAAAGCTATTGATGAACAACAATCTCAAAGTAACTCGCCTGATTACGTCTCAATTACAGCCTTAGAGCTTGCTCAGCTAAAAGATGCCGCAATGCAGTGGCAACAAGCCCGTGAAGGCATAGAGCGAATCTTAAGGTTAGAAAAAGAAATAACTTACCTCGTAAATCATATTGATATTATAAATAGTAAAGCTATAGCTCAGTCTAACCAAGGGTATAGCAGCAAGTCAGTAGGCTCACCACGAAACACTCGTAATGTTAAATCACGCCAACAAGTTAAACAAAACGACAGTAATAAAAAACAAACTGTAAAATTAAATACACCTAAACATGTATTTGCTTTGCAGGTAGCTTCGGTTGACTCAGAACAAGGTGTGGCTAAAGCGTGGCAAGAGCTAAATATTAAAGCAGCACCGTTGTTTAGAGACAAAATATTGACGAATGTAGAAACCGCTAAAATAAACGACAAAATGTTTTACAGGCTAAAGCTTGGTTCTTACCAAAACTTTAAAAATGCAAAAGCAGACTGCGCCGTATTCAAGCTTTATAAACTCGATTGCATAGTAAGTAACTATACCGATAAGCCTATAAAGCTGTAGTTAAAATAGAAACTTGCTTAAAATATATTTATCCATAAAATATATTCTTCATAATTTAACTCGCTTTTGGAAAAGTAAATGCTTTTAAAACCGATATTTAAAAGCATAGTGCTATTAACGGTACTTGCTTTAGCTGCATGTAACTCACCCCTGCAAGTTAAAACGACTCAAACCAACCCGCAATCGATTCTTATTGAGAAGTCTGATTTGGAGCTGCTTAAAGTTTCGGTCGCACAGTGGGAAAGCTCTCAACCTAAAGTAGAGCAGCTACTAAAGTTAGAAAATAAATTAACGCAGCTTGCTACTAATCTAAAACAGCTAAATGAGTTTGATGTTCTAAATACTCCTGTAAATGATGTAGTTAATAACGAGAGTGTATTAAAAACCCACTCGGTATTGTTTGCTTTGCAAATTGCCGCTTTTAAAAATAAAAATGCATTACAAAAGAAGCTCAGCGAATTCCAAGAAAAAATACCACAAAATATTATCTCACCCACTGAGGTAAATGTAGAAACCGTAAGAGTTAATAACACAACTTTTTATCGATTGAAGTTAGGTGCTTATAGCAATTCAGCGGATGCTAAAAGTGATTGTTTAGCCCTTATAAAGCAACAAGTAGCATGTTTTGTTAGTTATTACGTTCAACAACCTTACAAACAGTAATTTTTAGGCATAATTATTGCTTTAACTCTTATATATTTAAAAGAGGATGGCAACTATGCGCCTGTTATTGCCCTTATTATTTGTAAACCTAGCAGCTTGTAGTTTAACGCCTCAGCCCGAGCCGAGTGTCAGTACTAATGCTCCCCAAGCAGCTATGGCAGCCTACACAGTAAGTGATTACGTTAATAACTTAACAGCCCAACTTAATAATCTTCAAGGGCCGCTAAGTAGAAATGCACGTATTGGTGTAAGTAGCTTTTTTCTTGCCGATAAGATCGACTCAAAACTAATGACAGAGCAAGGTTCTGGTTTAAGCCAACAGATCCAAGAAAGTCTTTTAACTCAAATGACTCAACTGGGATATAACACCGTTGAATATAGATTGGGAAACAGCTTAAACTTATCAGAACATGCCGACAGTATACTTAGTCGTGATTTAAATAAATTACGCGCTCGTCAGAATATTGACTTAATTATTACCGGCACAGTAACCCGTCAGCAACACGCTTATATTGTAAATGCGCGTTTGATAAATATTAATAATAAACAAGTTTTGTCTGCCGGCAGTACAGAGATCCCAATTAATGTAATGTGGGGTAATGAAAAAATACAGCAACGCGACGGCTACTTATACCGCAGCGAATACTAACCAGGAGCACAAAATGAGAAACTTATTAATTACCCTCTGTTTACCTTTGGGCTTTGGCTGTTCGCATATACTAAATGGTATGAATACAGGTACGGATGAGACCCAGGTTCAAAATAATAACCAAACAACGCAACTCGTTAATAATCAGCGTGATGTTGCAGATCCGGTATCCAATGATCGTTTATTTCAATCGGACTTTGCTCAAAAAAATAGTCATACCAAGCCGGCTCCACCAATGCGAAAGAACATAAATCATTATGTACGCGGAATAATGCAAGACATGGTTGAAAACCTGCAATATGTTAATGGAAAAACACCATTAGCCGTTTCAAGCTTTGTATTTTTAGATGATGATTTTAATGACAGTAGTTTACTGGGGAATCAAATATCTGAAAGTTTCATGCACGAGCTACATAATTTTGGCATACCTGTTATTGACTTTAAAACAACCGACTACATGCGTGTTACACCTGAAGGAGACTTTGTATTTAGTCGAGATTATTTAGAGCTTAACCAAGATCAAAACTTTAAATACGTACTCGCTGGGACATTAGTAAGTAGTCAAGGAGGAGTCCTTGTAAATGCACGTATTATTGGACTGCAAAGCAAAGCCGTAGTAGGCACTGCGCAAGGTTTTATTCCACAGTCAGTTGTTGATGCACTTAATAGTAACTACCGCACTGATGGCATAATGCTTAAGCAAGCAAGCAAGTGAGGCTAACTATGTCGTATATACTAATTACTATCGTTGGATTTACTACTTTAATTGGGTTAACAGGCTGCTCAATGACGCAAAATAATGAGCATAACGAAAACACAACACGAACAGATTACACAGTAAACGGTGGTAATGATCAGCTTAATGTTGCTTATAATAATCAAGTAATACAATCGCAAGTTGAATACGATCCATCTCAGCAGTTCACACCACTTAAGCACCATAAAACACTTGCTAACTATGTAGAGCAAATGGCACTTGATTTGGTTGATACGCTTGAGTTTGAAAGCGATACCGACACCAATATTAATATTGCCGTTACTACCTTGGTCGATCTTGATTCATCGCTTACTAAAAGTAATCAATTGGGTAATCAAATTTCTGAAACGTTAATTCATCAGTTACAAAAGTTTGGTTATGGCGTGGTTGATTTTAAAACAACCCAAACAATAGATGTAAATAGTCGTGGTGATTTTGCTTTCTCGCGTGATATTGAAAAGCTTAGCGAAGAGCAAATGGCGAGCCATGTATTAGCGGGTACATTAATTTATCGCAGTGATGCTGTTGTTGTAAATACACGTGTAATTAACGTGCATACAAAAAAAATTGTCGCGAGTAGTCGAAAACTAATCCCACTATATGTACTAAATAAAGAAGATATATACTTATCAAGCAATTAAGTTCAGTTGTTGCTTGATATAAAAAACCAGATGCCGTTATAATTCACACTTCTAAGCACACAGCTTATTTGTGGCCTCTTAGTTAAATGGATATAACGGCCCCCTCCTAAGGGGCAGTTGCAAGTTCGATTCTTGCAGGGGCTACCAACTACACGTTTCACATCTAAAAATACGGTAACAATAAATTCAAACCTCCCATATATCCCTTTATAAATAAGCCCTCCATGTTTCAAGTTGTAAAGTTTGGTATCGCTACATTTCATTTTTTTAGTTACACTGCTAGTTACACCGATTCAATATATTGATTTTGATGTAACTAAAGCCGCCGTAATTCAGTTAAGCGGATGAAAATTAAAGGAAGAATGCGGATATTGATTTTAGTATCCCATTTTAAAGGTTGGCTACCTGTTCGATAGTGGAGTGAAAACGTGCCTAGATTAACAACCCCTTTGAACGATACGCAGATAAAAAATGCGAAACCAAAAGCAAGTGAATACCTGTTGTCGGATGGTGGCGGGTTAGGCTTGCGTATAAAAAAGAATGGCTCTAAAACGTGGCTGTTTAATTACTATCGTCCGCATATCAAAAAGCGAGCACAGATAAGCTTTGGTATTTATCCTGCGGTAACGTTGGCCGATGCCAGAAAGAAACGGGATGAAGCTCGCGGGTTATTGGCCAATGATATTGACCCTAAAGAGTATAGGGAAGAAATTCAAAGCACTAAAGCAACTGAGGCAAAGAATACCTTTGAAGCAGTAGCTACTGAATGGCTAAAGCTAAAAACAGTAAAAGTAAGTGAGCGGCACTCATTTAATATTTTACGAGGATTTGAAATACATGTTTATCCAGCACTAGGTAAAGTGCCGATAAGTAAACTGTCCGCACAGTTAACCATTGAAACGCTGCGCCCTTTGGAGGCAGCTAATAAGCTCGATATGCTAGGTCGGTTATGCCAGCGTATCAATGAGGTTATGGACTACGCAGTTAATACCGGTCGAATGCCGGCCAACCACCTTCATAGTATCGCCAAGGCGTTTGATACAGTTAAGCATACTAATATGCCTACGGTAGCCCCAGAACAACTACCAATGCTTTTAGCAACCGTTAACGATGCTCGTTTAAAGCTTATTACTAAATGCTTATTTGAATGGCAGCTACATACAATGGCTAGGCCGTCAGAGGCTGCGGGGGCAACATGGAGTGAAATCGATTTTGATAATCAAGTATGGAATATACCCGCAGAACGAATGAAAAAGCGCAAACCACAAGCAATACCACTCACCCCTCAATTGTTGGCGCTATTAGAGTATTTAAAGCCTATTAGCGGACACCGTGAATTTATATTCCCTTCTGACAACAACCCACGTACTCACCTAAGTCGAGAGACGTTAGGCGCAGCACTCAGGCGTATGGGGTTACAAGGTAAGCAAACAGCCCACGGATTACGAGCTCTCGCTAGTACCACGTTAAACGCCCAAGGTTTTGATTCAGACTTAATTGAGGCAGCGCTAGCGCACGTAGATAAAAACCAAGTACGCGCAGCCTATAACCGAACCGACTATTTAGAACGCAGACGTAAAATGATGTGCTGGTGGTCTGATCATATTGAAGCGGCTAGCAAGGGTGATTACTCAGTCACTGGCAGCTGGTATTTAAAAGTTGTTTAAGGATTAGCTAATGGACGAATTTATTAGTATAGACGAAGCATTAGAGATACTTTTTGATAAAGCCGCTATGGACGATAAACAGAAGTTAAAACGTTTATTTCAGTATTATAGTAGGGAGAAAGTTCACTTTTATGTAGAGCTTTTAGTTAGTAATGACATTTACGCTAGGCCAATAAGAGAATATAAACCGAAAGATTTAATGGATGCTGTTTTTGCAGAGGTTCTTATTGGGGCTGTTAATGAATCCAACGGGTATAAAGTTCCAGAAGTAAAGTTGTTGGAAGGTCATTTTAAATTAGATAGGAATTTATGTGGTGGCTATTTGAAAGCGCTACAGGGTAACTATGAGCAACCACGTACAAATTTTCACGAAACTGACTCTGTTGTTGACTTGCTAGGTAAGGACGGTCGTGTTTGGAGAATAATAGACTTTGCTAATATTTCATGCGTCCACTTTTCCCCTGATCTAGATGATATATTAATTAGATCTGAGCAAATATCAGGGTTAACACAAGCGATTAAGCCACAAAAAAAGCCTCACAAACGAACTGACATTTCAGAGAAAAGCAATAAAACCAAAATGGAGGTGTTGGGCGCAGCGCTATCTGTTTTAGCTCAGTTTCGGCCTCAATGCGTTTCGGGTGAAGGTGTTGTGCAAGGGGCGAAAGTAGCAAAGGTAATGGAAGAAAAAGCTGGTTTATTTTGGCCTGAAACAAATCAGGCCCCACAAGAGCCTGAGGTACTTAGAAAGACAATAAATGAGTGGTTGAGTAAAAGCAGATAAATTCATATTAAAAGCAATTGGTTATATCTAATTTAGGAAAGCTTAACTTTAAAATCCGAAATCAAGACTTAGCTTGCGGGTCTTATTTATCATCAGCTTTAGCATCCACCTTGAACTGTTTGTTTATTTCAAATTATTACAAGGTGAAATGAGATGATTGATAGAATTTTAAAGCAACGCGAAGTAGTAAAAATTACTGGTATGAGCCGCCCTACAATTTGGCGTAAAGAGAAAATGGGGTTATTTCCTGCTAGACGTGATTTAGGCGCTCGTTCAGTAGGTTGGCTTGAAAGCGAGATTAAGGCTTGGATAGAAAGCTTACCTTGTGTGGGACATGACGAGGAAGTTGCCTAATGAAAGGGAGCTGCGGCAAAAGAGCCGCCACTCAAGCGAATCTAGCAGCTAATAATAGCTCAGAAAAAGAAAAAAAGAAGGCAAAGAAGGAGCGCGCATTTATTTATATTTTGCAGCACCCTACGGGAGCTACAGAAAACGATATTTTGTATAACGTTAGGCTATCCAGTGGCAGGAACTATTTTACACAATTAGAGCGGTTGTATGGCTTTGAGTTTACGAGAGTTAAAGATGAAAACCCAGACGGTATAGGCACTCATCTCAGGTATAGCTTTTCATCACCAGAAATAGCAGCGGCAATTTTGAAAGAGATTAATGCGAGCAGGGCAAGGCGTTACGCTGAGGCATTGACTAAAGCGCAAGAGACGGAACTGTTAGCGCCTTTTAATAAGATTGAATCAATAAGGAATTGAAAATGACAATAAATAATTATAAGTATATGCCGCGAACCAGGTTAGCAAACTAACTTTAGATAGCTAGTGATCTTATAGTAATATTGCCGTCGGATTACTTGAATAGCATTTAAGTAATGAAATTTGGCTGGTGGTTTTCTGCTTGAAGGTGCCATAAAGGAATTAGGTAAAATATCTACTCATTCTGATAGATAGGTCGCTTAATGAAAGTATGCGCCACCAGCATATTAAATCAGCCTTTAATTATCCCTTGGTGGTGATCATTGCCAAGGGGAACCTGCCTAAATAAACAACCTAAAAGCATTTATGACTTTATGTTTTTGTGAGTGAGTGCTATCGCTCTGTACTTTGCTGTGTATAGTTTTTTTTGTGAAATGATATGAATGCTCAAAGTCGGTTTTTTACCCTCGAAAAAAGGCAAATTTTGAAGATGTGCCCCAGTAGAAACGGAAAAGCTATGGGTAGTAGCTACTAACTACTAACTGGGTATTTAATAATATCTTTCTCTAGGCTCTAGGCTCTAGGGTTTAAGGGCTTAAAATGATTAGTCAGGTCACCATAACTACAAATAATAAAGGGCATGAACACATCTTCGTCCACGGTAAAAAAGGCTGGTGGGTGAACGCTTCAAAAAGTGGCTTAATAGTTAAGCTTATGCGGGCTATGTTAGGCCAGATCGAGGCCATGTTAAGTAATCATAGTCGTGTAATGTTGATTCGCTTTGATTTGCGTATGGAGTCGTACACGCCAGATAACAAAATAATCACTGTATTTAATCGTAGGCTGTTTAAATGGCTCAAGGCTAAGTATGGGGTTAGTCGTATTGGTTTTGTATGGTGTAGAGAGCTTGAGAGAGCAAAACACCAGCATTATCACTATGCGCTAATGCTAGATGGGTCAAAAGTTAACTATCCAAACAGTGTAACCAAAAAAGTAATCCAAATATGGGGTGAGCTTAGCGGTTCGGCTTATGTGCCAAAAAATTGTTATTACATTATGAGGCGCGATTGCTTAGAGTCACAGCAAGACGCTATTTACCGAGTATCTTATTTAGCTAAATCTCGTGGCAAGGGTTGCAAGGCAGCTCAAGCTAAAAATTATGGCGCCAGTAGGATAAAGCCAAGAGCTAGTGAGTTTTGAAATGTTTTGGTTTGAATGGGTTTTATGGTTTGTTTAAAGTGTTGGATAAGCGGAATAAATGGCGGAATAATTCAAAGCGCAGTTAATTGCTTTTTAAATTAAATAAATTTTAAAAGGAACATTTAAAGGTGGAAATAAACGATATTTTCTCTTGGATATGTGAGAGGAACGTAGATAGCAATCCCCACCAGAACCTGTTTTGGTGGGGTGTAGTGGTCATAAAATTTGACCACTTTAAATGGTTACATGAGGCATGTTATAGATTTCTATCGCCCTTAGTGTTAAATATTGTGAAATTCTAAGTGTTGTTAAGTAGTTTCTATATAAACTTAGTAGTGCTTAAAAACTTAATATTACGTTGATTATTTCACCTCTACTTTTACAGACTTTATGTACCATGAATCATAATTTCCCGAGGTTGTATCAAAGGTCGTTATTGAAAAAGAACCGGAATTCAAAGGGGAAATATTTTTAATACCACCTAATGTAGGTAAAGGTTCATCTGCGAAGTAGTTCTTAGATGATGCTAGCTTTTGCGCTATTGGAGGGAAGTGATTGATTTTATAATCTCGGTTGGTTCCATCTTTATGGTTGATAGTAATTATAATTTCTTTTACCAGGTAGTTATCTGAGCCGTTGTATATTGAGCCTTTAAATGTATTTCCGTCTATTCTTGCTTTTCCTTCCACTTTAGCCACAAAGGGGCTAATGGTTTCAGCGTCTGGAGTCTTTAGTGTAATACTATTTCTATCGTCATAACGATTTGAGTATATCTGACCTAATGCGGACATAGATGTAATTATTATACATGCTACCGAGAACACTCCAGCCTTACAGTCTTTTTTTAAAATTAATGGAACCAGAGTTACAAGCGCTGAAACAAATACCACTGAGATCATTTGGCCTAAAATAAACCCAAGTTTAAGTACAAAGTCATTTGAGCTGGTATGAGTCATTGAATAAACTGTAAAAATAATTATGCTAGATATAATTAGACTTCCAGTTATTTTTATTAAATTTTCTGACATTTAAACTTCCTTTTTAAATATTTCCAAATCTTTTGTTCGATAATAAAACCAAAATATTATTAATCTCAACGATAGCTTTATTTATATCCATATTCAACTCACTTGTTTTAGGACTAGTTTTAATTTTATTTTAGATGTGCTGTTTTAGATAGGGAAAATGTTTTAGTTACACTGGTAGTTACATTTTACTAGGCTTGGTTCTTTTTTATTTTTTTAAAACAGTTGCTTGCGTAGTCTGTTTGGTATTTGCAGGGGCTACCAATTAAATCAATGAGTTATAACTTTACTTACCTTCCCCATACATCATTTATAGCGTATATGTAGTAGTGTTTCGTTTTTAATTAAAGGCGTTTAACACTTCTTGCTCGCATTTTTCACGCTCTGTAATCATTGCTTCAAAGTCAGCTTGAATTTGTGCTAGAACGGCTGGTGGATTAAGTCGTTTGATTCTTTTAAATTGAATGCTTTCTTCATCATCATAGGCGAGTATGGCTAAAGTGATTTTTTCGCGTTCAATACCATTTGAAAATAATCCTTCTGCATCTAATTGCATAAGTACTTTTTCCATTGCTGTAAGCCATTGGTGCCAATTATCCATCGCCTCTATATCTGATTGAAACAAATCAATGCTGTTTTCTAGTTTTTGGCATTCTAGCGTTGTTTCATCAAAGTATTCTGAATAACTCTCAAGTGTCGGGTAGTCCTCAGGGTTCCATTTAGCCATGTAAAAGCTACTTACATCGTTGTTGTACTCTGTTTCAAATACTTCTTTTAAATCTGATAAAGTATTAAACATTGGAAGTAATGAGTAGCTGCCTGTGTGGTAAAAACCCATTACATAAAGATCGTTACCATATTTTTGAATGATGTCTTTAAATGCTTTTTTGGTATCTTGATAAAGTGTTTTTTCGAAGTTTTTAGTATCTAACATGAGGTCATTATTTCTTTTATGATTACAGAAATTTATATGAAAAAGAGAGTGATTAAAACTCACCCTGCAAAAAAATAAAATAACCAGAGCTACTACTCTGGTTATTGTAAGTTAATATTAACCATCACTCGTAATTGTATCGATTAACTCACTCAGTACTGCCTCGGCTTTACTTGTTTCTACTTGGCAAGTACCGGCATTTAAGTGGCCACCACCATTATATTTTAAGCACAGCTCGCCAACATTGGTGTTCGAACTGCGGTTAGTGATTGATTTACCAACGGCATACACTACGTTTTGCTTTTTAAGGCCCCACATTTTATGAATCGAGATATTGCAGTCGGGGTACATTGCATAAATAACAAATCGATTTGTGGCGTAAATTGTTTCTTCTTGGGTCAAATCAAGGACCACTAAATTTTTATGCACGGTAGCACATTGAGAAATCTGCTCTTTTGCTTTTTCGTTATGCTCGTTATATAAAGCAACACGCTCGGCTACATCTTCCATTTTTAGAATGTCTTGTATGCTCTGATCTTTACACGCATCAATCAGTTTCATCATTAATTGGTAATTTGAAATTTTAAACTCGCGAAAACGACCAAGGCCAGTTCGCGCATCCATAATAAAGTTCATTAATACCCAATCGGTTGGGTTTAATATTTCGTCTTTTGAAAACTGAGCAGCATCGCCTTTATCTACCGCATCCATCATTTCAACAGAAATATTTGGAAGTTTTTCAGCGCCGCCATAGTAGTCATAAACTACGCGAGCTGCTGACGGGGCTTCTGGGTCAATAATATGATTTTTTATGTCGCTTGAGTTACGAACGGTTTCGCTAAGGTGATGATCAAATGCTATATGACAGCCTGCAACGTAGGGGAGGTTGGTCGTAATGTCGTTTTCGGTAATGTCTATTTTGCCATCTTGCATGTCTT
>Ga0316197_10002764_pt1 | contig 12519 bp, 2 predicted proteins | sample OudBiesiAoxic_MG_FD_204939 | JGI IMG/M metagenome (GOLD analysis project Ga0316197, IMG submission 204939) | Coastal sediment microbial communities from Oude Bieten Haven, Netherlands - site A oxic | ecosystem: Environmental > Aquatic > Marine > Coastal > Sediment | place: Netherlands...
GGGATTCCTGGTTCAGCCTGGGCGGCACAATCAATGAGGTCAGACTCGGTTGATTTGTATATCTGAAATTCATCTACACTGACTGAATCTTCAAGGAAGGATCTGAAATATGATGACATGGATACCCACCTTGCGGTTAATAGTGCCGGTGATATTGGCAATTTCCCTTCTATATGCCTGGATACACATCAGGCTGTGGTGTTGCTGTTGACCCTGTGGCTGGTTGTGGCCTTCTGGTGAGACGTGTTCTGGTGGGGAAGAGATATGCAGAAAGGCTTTAGAGATGAGGCGATGCTTATCGGGAGGGAAACGATTGAATCGAGATTAGGAACTCCTCTGTCCTCTGATGATTTATAAGATTCCGTATTTGTATCCTGGTTAGTCAAAGTGCCTGATTTCATAACGAGACCATCGGATGCTGTATCTGAATGTCCGAGAACAGATGAGAGAAGTGGTCGTTCGTCAGATACAAAAAACCCCGCTAGTTCGGGGTTCCTGACAGGTAATTACCGACCCAAGCTGCAAGTTCAGCATTTTCGATTAAATGTCTTGAAAGGCAGCGGAAGCAGGCGTTCGCTTTGAGCTGATAAATTGGCGCTATCAGCCAGGTAACCCTGAATCAACTCACTTAATGCTTGCTTGGTACATAGATACGGGACATGGCTGTACAAAACGGTTCTGGCAAGACTTGTGCTTGCGGCATCGCTCCTGTTTGGCCCGTTTGTGTGCCTTGTGATGGCCCTCTATCCAAATTGATATATCCAACGGTATCGGATGTGACGCGATGAAGCTCGTGCGGCATATTTATGCGGGCATCATGGTTACTGATATGGGGCAACAAGCACAAGCTGAAAATACATTCAACGAAGGGGTGTAATAAACGGTGCGTAAGGAATTGACTTGTTCTCTTTAACGTCTCCAGCAAGCGGTGTTTGTCACGGACGCAGCTTTTTTCAACCGCGTGCTGGAGGATGTGTTTTGGATTGATTTAAATCAAGGAAATGGATGCCTTGAATGCACTATAAAGAAGCTTGCAACTACATGTGCTCTCATATCATCGGCGATTGTTTGCAGATCATTGATTTGGTGTAGATGCCTGCTGCATGGGCAGGCTGCCGGTTGGTCGCACATGTAATCGAAAGCTTAGAGGACGACTATCATAAATAGCGCAATGCATGACCTGTCACCCGGTTTTACATGGCTATAACTACTTGCCGGGGCTTGAACAATCAAGCCACCTGCGCAACGCTATCCTGCTGTAAAAGCAAGCTGGAGGAAAACCATGAAATTATTTCATTTGGGCGCGCTACGGGCGCCTGTGCGCAAGTTCGCTATTCTTACGGCTTGCCTGGGCTGGACCTGTAACCCGGTTTTCGCTGTACCAATATACGACATTGACACCCAGAGTGGGTTCGTTGGTACCAACGCTGACGACATGATCTTTGATTTGGGTCTACTGGATGTATTGGCCGAGGCAGATGCCCTTGGTATTGATTTTCCCTTGTTGGGTAGTGGTGTATTCGATGACTCTGTGACCGCAGTTGCGCAGGCGGGCGGCATTGATGCGCTGGCAGGTGAGGACATCGTTGGTATAACAGATCCGGTTACTAGCAGTTCGATGGCAACGGCGACGGGTGCCGCTGCGGATGGTTCGCTCACGGGTGATGCAAGTGCAGACATTTCTATAAACGCAGTTGCCACGTCAGCAGGCGTCGATGGAGGTGATGATGACGACACGATCATTAATACCGGCCCCATCTCGGCGGATTCGTCAGCCTGGGCGACTGCTGTTAGCGCAACATTGACGCTTGATGGTGGCATTTTCAACAGTGGGGGTCCGGGCGATGCACTGGTGGAGGCCGGCACCACGAGCGATGCGGCTGCGATAGCGATCGCGGCTGGCAGCGGTATCGATACGATTCTCAATGCGACACACATCGAGTCGATTGCCTTGTCAACCGCGACCGCGATAACTGCCGGCTTCTCGGTCGCCGTCAGCAAAGACGGTGTTGTCACCGCCGGCGCGGCGGTCAGCGATGCCTCCAGCCTGGCGACGACACGTGCCGTCGGCATCGATGGCGGAGCGGATGGTGACAGCATCGGCGGCGAAGACGGCATCACGGGCGGTATCCTGCTGCTTGCGGACTCCACGGCAACGGGCGTGGCCGCGTCTTTCAGCGTGGCGGGCAGCGTAGAAGGCGACTCCGCCGCCGGTGATGCCCTGAGCAAGGCACGCACCGATGCCGATGCGCAGGCAACCGGCATCGCGGGTGGTGCTGGCGGCGACACGATCACCAGTGCGACCGGCATCGACGCAACCGCCAAGTCGACCGCAACCGCAGTCAGCGCCGGCTTCTCGGTGGAGATCACCAGGGATGGCGATACCGCTGGACAGGTCTCCGGCGGCAATTCCGTCAGCGATGCGTCAAGCCTGGCGGTGACGCGGGCAACGGGCATCGACGGTGGTGCAGGTGTCGACACGATCACCAGCACGACTACTGACGAAGATACGATCAAATTGCTGGCGGACTCCACTGCAACGGGTGTGGCTGCCTCGTTCACCGTTGCGGGCAGTGTTACCGGGGCCGCCAATGCGGGCGATGCATTGAGCGAGGCCCGTACCGATGCGGATGCGCTGGCAACGGGCATTACGGGCGGTGCAGGTGTCGACACGATTATTAGCAATACGTTTATCGATGCGACCGCTGAGTCGACCGCGACTGCGGTCAGCGCTGGTTTCTCGGTCGGTATCAGTAAAGACGGTGATGTCACCGTCGGCGCGGCGATCAGCGATGCCTCCAGCCTGGCGACGACACGTGCCGTCGGCATCGATGGCGGAGCGGATGGTGACACGATCGGTGGCGAAGACGGGATTACGGGCGGCATCGTGCTGCTTGCGGACTCCACGGCCACCGGTGTGGCCGCATCCTTCAGCGTGGCCGGCAGTGTCGAGGGTAGCGCCGAGGCGGGCGACGCCCTGGGCGAGGCCCGCACCGACGCCGATGCCGAAGCGACCGGCATCGCGGGCGGCAGTGGTATCGATATGATACTCAGTGCGACCGGCATTGACGCAGACGCGATTGCGACTGCGACCGCAGTCAGCGCGAGCTTCTCCGTCACCGTCAGTGAAGAGGGAGACGTAACCGCCGGCGCGGCAGTGAGCGATGCCTCGAGCCTGGCGGTATCTCACAGCGCCGGTATTGACGGCGGCGACGGCGACGACACGATCACGAGCCGAGCCCAGGGTGACGACATCATTGACTTGCTCGCTGACTCTACGGCGACGGGTGTGGCTGCGTCCTTTACGGTCGCCGGCAGTGCGGCGGGTGGTGCCACGTCCGGCGATGCGTTGAGCGCAGCGCGCACTGATGCCGATGCCTGGGTGACCGGCATCGCGGGTGGCAGCGGACTCGATACGATTCTCAGTGCGACGCGCATTAACGCCATCGCTGAGTCGACCGCGACCGCGGTAAGTGCAGGATTCTCTGTCGCCGTCAGCAAAGAGGGTGATGTGACTGCCGGCGCTGCCGTCAGCGATGCATCGAGTCTGGCAAGCACGCGCGCTACGGGTATCGACGGTGGTGCGGACGACGACTCCATCGGCGGCGAGGAAGGCATTACCGGCGGCATTGTGCTGCGCGCGGACTCCACGGCAACGGGCGTGGCTGCATCGTTCAGTGTGGCTGGCAGTGTGGCGGGTGATCCCGCCGCGGGCGATGCCTTGAGCGAGGCGCGTAGCGATGCCAACGCCGAAACGAAGGCCATCGTGGGCGGTGGCGGCGACGACGTCATCCTGAGCGCGACCGGCATCGATGCGAGAGCGACCGCGACCGCGACAGCGGTCAGCGCTGGCTTCTCGGTGGAGATCACCAAAGGTGGTGATGCCGAAGGTAAGGTCTCGGGCGCCGCGGCATTGAGCGATGCCTCGAGCCTGGCGGCATCCCGAAGCACCGGCATAGACGGCGGTGAAGGGGACGACACGATCACCAGTGTAGCCAAAGGCGATGACATCATAGACCTGTCCGCAGAGTCCACGGCAACGGGTGTCGCTGCTTCCGTCACGGTTTCCGGTCAGCTACAGGGCGACGTTGCCACCGGCGGTGCCCTCAGCGAGGCGAGTACGACGGCCGAGTCCGCTGCCTCTGCAATCGAAAGTGGTGGTGGTAACGACACGATTACCAACGCGACTGATGTTATAGCCACCACGGACGCGACGGCGACGGGGGTGAGCGTGGGTGTCTTCGTCGGTATTACCGGAGATGGCGATATAACGAATACGGAAGCCGAGGCGGCGGGAGCCGCGCTGAGTGACGCCTCCAGTGTTGCTAACGCCACAAGCACCGGGATCTCTTCAGGAGACGGTGTGGACGACGTCTGGAATACCGGTGAATTGGGACTTTTGGCCAACTCTCATGCAACGGGTGTCGCGGTATCGCTCTCCGTTGCCGGCAGCGCCAGTGGCGATGTTGAGGGTGGGGCGGTCAGCGACGCCAGCGTTGTCGCAGAGTCGTATGCGACAGGCATCGACGGCGGAGGCGGCCGCGATAGCATATTCAACAAGGGTGCAATCCACCTTATGGATGAGAAAGTCGGTGCTGCGGACGCCGATGCGGATGCCATCGCGACGGCCGTAGCCATATCACTCGCTGTCTCCGGCAGTCTCGACGGGGATGTTTCAGGCGAAGCGCTGAGTGACGCGAGTGCGACGGCCGTTGCATTCGCAACAGGCATCGCGGGTGGGGCCGGAATAGACAGCATCGAAAACTGGGGACGTATTATTGCGGACGTCGGGGCGGAAACCACGACCGTAGCGGTGAGCGTCGAGGCCAGTATCACCAAAGAAGGCAACGCATCCGGCGCTTCGCTGAGCGACAGTAGTGCCACGGCGCTCGCCGCAGCCAGCGGTATCGACGGCGGGGACGACGGCGATGACATTGATAATCGGGCCGACATCGACATTACCACCGACGCCGAGTCTGACTCGGTTAGTGTCAGCGTGACTCTCGCGGGGTCCATGGGCGGCGTGGCGAGCGGCGAGGCGATGGCCAATGCGTCTGCCGATTCGATCGCACGCAGCGTCGGTATTACCGGCGGCGGCGGTGACGATAACATCGACACGGCCGATGAATCCTTTGACGTTAACGAACTCTCGATACACACTCATTCGCGGTCAGATGCCGCCGCGACCGCCGTGTCAGTCACCCTGGCCGGCGCAGTCGGCGCCGCGAACGGTGCCGCCGTCGCAGATGCCTCGGCCACTGGCGAATCGTTTTCGACAGGCATCGACGGCGGCTCGGGTGAAGACGTCATCAACAATACCAGTGCGGTCGAAGCCACTGCCGAGGCCGATGCGACGGCGAGTTCGACGACAGTCACGGTGACTATCAGCGCGGGTGCCGCAGATAGCGTGGGTACGGGTGATTCCGGGGCAACGGCGAGGGCCGCCACGGCCGGTATAGACGGTGGTGATGATGGAGACACAATCACCAACGCGGCCACAATCTACGCAGGCGCCTCGGGCAATACGCCGATGGCGCAGGCAACGGCTGGCAGCACGACCGTTTCGGTCGGTGTCACACTGGGCGCGGCAGAGTCGGAGGCATCCGCCAACGCGGCGGCCCTGGCAGAGGCTCATGCCTCGGGTATCAGTGGCGGTTCGGGAGGTGACGAGATCGTCAACAGCGGAGCTATTACGGTCGGGGTCGCGACGGAGCCCGATGACGCCACGCAGGCCCTGGCCCTGGCACGTGCAGGGAGTCAAACGGTCGACATCGGCATAACGCTGGGAGAATCTTTCCGTGACGCCTCGTCAGATTCGTCGGCCACTGCGCTCTCCGACATGACGGGCATTGCAGGTGGCGCAGGCACAGACATTATCGACCACACCGGGACGATTGACACGTTCTCAAGCGCAACGGCCGAAAGCGACAGCAAGACCACCCAGGTGTCCCTGACACTGGGTAAGTCGGAAGGTGGGGCGACGGCTGATGCTTCTTCCCGGTCCACGGCCCTTGGCACCGGAATCGATGGTGGCCTCGATGCGGACCAGATAACAACGAATGGTGACCTCACTGTTGAGGTGCGGTCAGTGGCCGATACGAAGGGCACGAGCCTGAATCTGGAGCTTGCCTCCCTCGGCGATTCCGACCAGTCAGCCGAGGCCAATAGCTCGTCGACCGCGGAGGCAATTGCGCGCGGCGTCTACGGCGATACCGGAAACGATATCATCACAGTGGCCGGTGTCTTTACCATTACGGCAGACAGCGACGTTCAAAGTAGCTCACGCTCATCCACCGTGGGTGTACTTTCGGCAGGTACGAGCATGAAGCAGGCGCGTTCCCGGGCGGAGACGACCGCCAGCTCGCTTGCCATCGGTATCGACGGTGACGCGGGTGACGATATCATCACCAGTACCGCCACACTGGACTTGAATGCGTTCGCGGATGCCTTCACCCATGCTATCTCGTCAACCAATAGCGGACTCAATATCGCCGGGGCGAGTTCAGTGGAGTCGATAGCCGATGCCGCAACGACCGTGACCGCCGCCGCTATTGGTATCCGCGGTGGAGCTGCGGAGCCGAATGCCGGTGAGACCGATGCTGACGTGATAACGAGTGACGGGGCGATTTCAGTCACCAGCACCGTATCAGCTACCACCGATTCCACGTCCACTGCAGACAGCCTGACCCTCTTCGGTTCTGCCGAGGGCAAGGCGGTATCCGATGCCTCGGCGCATGTGGCCGCTACAGCCGTGGGTATCAGCGCTGGCGCTGATGATGATGTCATTACCAGCAGCGACAGCCTTGAGGTGACGGCCAGCGCGACCGGTTCGGTCACCGCGACATCGAATGTGGATGCCGATGCAGTATTTGGTGATGCCTCCAGCAAGGGTGCATCGAATGCCTCCGCAAATGTGACGGCAAGCGCGCTTGCCATTGATGGCGGCAGCGGTGCAGACACTATTACTAGTCGTGACATCCTCACGGTGACGGCTACGTCCAGCGGTTCTGTGAAGGCCACATCGAATGTCAATGCCGACGTTACCTTCGGCAGTGCCTCGAGTGGTGCCGCATCCGATGCCTCCGCGTTCCGGCTGGCGGATGCCATGGGAATCACGGGTGGTGACGGCGTCGACACCATCACCAACTACGCCGCTCTGATGGTCAAGGCGCTATCCGATGGCAGCGTATTCTCAAAAGCGCATGCCAATGCGGATGCGACATTCGGCAGTACCTCGAGCAGTACCGTTACGGCCGCTGCCATCGAGGGGACGGCAAGTACTGCTGGGATTACCGGTGGCAGCGAGGATGACACAATCAGAAACCCGGGTACGATCGACTCGATCGCCACCGCCACACTGCATGTCACCAACTCCTCGGTTTCCATTGCTGACTCGACCTTTGGCGATGCCTTTGCTGCCGCGGCCTCGGTCTCCTCTGCACAGGGCAAGGCCGATGCAACGGGCATCAGCGGCAATGCCGGCAATGACTGGATCGAAAATTCTGGGGGTGTTAATAGCATGGCCACCTCGACCACGACCGTGGATGCGGTCACGGTAGCGCTGGCCGATTCGACCTTTGGTAGCGCTCGTACCGTCGCCCGCTCCGATAATTTTGCCGCCGGCGAGGTCACTGCCCGGGGTATTACTGCTGGTGGCGGCAATGACATGATCCGGAACACCGAACTGGTCACTGTCGTGGCAGACAATAGTGTGACAGTGAAATCACTGACCGTCAGCGGTTCGGGACCGGCCAGTTCCAATGCCGAAACACGTGCCTTGGCCCAGGTAGTCGGTGCCGACGGCGGTGCCGGTGCGGACATGATTGACAACCTGGACACGATCTTCGTGAAAGCTGCACCTCGCATCCTGTCGGCGAACCGCACCTTCGGTAGCCGTGGAAATGTGGATGGCAAGGTAAATATCCTGCTGGACGCTGTGGTAACCGGGGTCTCCGGCGGGGCAGGTGATGATGTGATCAACAATACGGGTGACGTGCTGGCCTTCATCGGCGGACCGGAGAGCGACTCAATGGTTTCACTGGATGCAGTGCTCGGTGCCGTAACCGTTACCGACGACTCGTTCATCCCGAGTGCACCGACGGACCCGCAAGCGCTGGCGGGCAAATGGATGCGTTTCTCTACTGAGGGCAATTCCGACTTCTTCACTCGGGTAGTGAGCTTCGATTCCATGACGGGAACGTTTACCCTGAGTGACCCGCTTCCCTATGATCTGCCCACCGGTAGCGCCTATACCCTCTATGATTATGGTGACAAGCAGGACGACATCACCTCGGTGGTGGTGACGGCCGGCGGCAACAGTTTCGTCGATGCCTCGACAACCGCCTCGGTTCGCGCCCAGGGGATTGCCGGTGGCGAAGGTGATGACCAGTTGTCCAATTCGGGTGCGGTGGCGGTCTCGGCCAGTAACCGGGTCAAGGCCGTTACAGTCACGATCGCCCGTAACATTGTCGCCGATACCAGGGTCGAATCCTCGGTGAATGCAGTCGGTATCGCCGGCAATGACCAGTCCGACACCAGCGACAGGAGTGCCGCCGGAACCCGCGTGTTCAGCGACCTGTCCCGCAAGGGGGATGATCCCGCGGCGATCATTGGCCTGCGGGTTGTTTTCGAGTCCGGTGCGTCTGCCGGGTTTAGCAGTCTTGTGAGCGGCTTTGATCCCGATACCGGTAGCTTTACCCTGGCCGATCCGCTCCCTTCCGGCGGCTTGACGAGGGGGGATAACTATACCCTTGGCGGGGGTAGCGACATCATCACCAACATGGGTGCAATCGATGTGGCCGCTGATGGCGCCATCGACGCCAGTAGCTGGTCGTTGAATTTTGGTGTTGCGGATGTTGAGGCAAGGGGTATCGCACAGACCAACGCCACCGGTATACGCGGTGGAGGATCCGCTGACCTCATTAAAAGTAATGGAGATATCTCAACACGGTCGACGGCGGCAGTTTCCTCTTCCGACCGGGTGGTCGTCTTTTTCGGGCGTGCCGATCAGAAACTTTTTTTCGAGGCATCCAGTGCTTCGGCAGGTGTGGAATCAGGTGCCGGGGATGACGAGTTCATTAACACTGTCAACGGCTCGGTCAACTCTGAAGCAGTATCAACAGCCAGTGTCGATGGTGTAACAACAACCGTGCTGTTCGCAAATATCACCAACTCGGTGGATGCCATTGCCGACTCGACTGCAGTGGGTGTTAACCTCGGAGAGGGGCGCAACGTTGCCAACACGGCGGGAGAACTCACCTCGTTATCGCTGGCCACAGTGGTTGCAACCGCCATATCCGACGTTAGGCAGGGCGAAACAGACGCGGATGCAGATGCCATAGCAAATGCGACTGCCCGGGGTATCCAGGCAGGTAGTGACGGCAACCAGGCATTTAACCAGGGCCGCATTGATGTGAATGCGACGGCCGATGCGACCTCAACTGCCCAGGGAGCCAAGGTCGGTAACAAAGACGAGAGCTCGTCAGTTACAGAAGACGGAGTTGAAGGTGATAAATTCTTTTTCGACGCCTCCCTGATTCCAGCAGAAGGTGAGCAACCGGTTGATATTGTCGGCGAATGGATCCGGTTTACAACCGGTGAGAACGAGGATTTATTTGCGCGTGTAAACGCATTTAATTCGGCCACCGGTGAACTCATTCTGAATAAATCACTCATCGGTGATCTACTGGCGGAAGTTGTGAACCCGGACACGGGCGAGATCATCACGCCGGCTGATCTCTATGCTCGTTCCGCCGCCAGAGATGGTACCTCGGCCGCGACTGCCGCAGCCATAGCTGTCGGCATTGACCTCGGCGATGGCAATGCAGTGGTGGGTAATGAGAAAACTCTCGATGTGCATGCAGTCGCAACAGCTGACACGACAGCGGCCGCGTTCGGCGGGGCAGCGGTAGCAAGCGCCGAGGCCACTGCCGATGCACGGGGCATAGTGACCGGTGGTGGTGATGATATGGTGGGCAACTTTGATGCCATAAACGTCACGGCCGAAGTCCTTACCCAGGCTGCCGGTACCGGCGTGACGGAAATACAGTCGGCCACTGTCAGGGGTATCGACACCGGTGCCGGGGTTGACACGGTCCTTAACGAAGGTGAAATAAGCGTCACTGCCATTGCAGAGGTCATGGAAGCGACCGTTGAGGTGATTGGCATCAGCACGGGCGATGACAACGACATCGTGCTGAATACAGGCACCGGTTCTGTATCGGCCTCTACAACGATTGCGGGTATAACCACTCCGGCCACTGCAATCAGCACCGGGGCCGGGCAGGATCAGGTCTCCCTGCTGGACCAGTCGAATATCACAGGCCGGATCGACCTCGGAACCGGTGAGGATCTTCTGACCCTGGCCGGAGCGGCGACGGTGGCTGGTACTGTGACGGGAAGCGAGGGCAGCGACACGCTACGCCTGGAGGATCGTGGCCGCTTCTTCCTTCCGGAACTGCAGGAGAACGAGCACTACCAGGTGGATCAGGGCACTCTTGACGTAGGTGCGGATATGGACATACCCGCAGATGGCAGCTTCCGTGCAGAGATCTACAATCCCGATGTTGCCGAGTCCGGTTTCGGGCAGCTTGTTGTCGACGGGGCGGCCAGCCTCGGCGGTACGGCGAACGTGAGCGCACTACCGCGTATCTTTACTGACGGTGAGGACTTTCCGCTGCTCATAGCCGGTGAAATCAATAATGAGTTGCCGGAGTTCGACACGGTGAATCTGCCACCTGATTCGGCGCTGGTAAACTTCGGGTTTGGCTACCGTTTCGATGTTGCCGGACGGGATCTGTTTGAGGTAACCACGGCAGTGGATCCTTTCAGGACAGTAGCGCGTCACTCGTTGCAACGTACAGTGGCAGGTTATCTGCAGCGGATCGCGCCCATGGCCAGTGGCGATCTGGCCGAGGTGATCGGAACCTTTCAATTGCTGCCGCGGGATGCGAATTTCGACACCGCCTTCACCAGCCTGAGTCCGGATACGCATGATAATTACACGCAAGCCACGTTCTTTGGCGTGTCCCAGTATCAGGAGACACTGAGTCGCCGGATGCGCGCGCGACGTGTCGACAGGATGTTGGGCGGGACATCATCCCGGCAAGCGGGTTTTGAAACCGACCGTTCACTGCTGCTTGCCTATTCGGGCGATAACAGAGACATCAGAGCAATGTATGCTGGAGAGGTAACAGAAGTTCCGGCCTGGTGGCGTGATGTCTGGATTACCGCCTTTGGCCAGTGGGGTGATCAGGATGGAGAGGACGGCTACACCGGGTTTGACTATGACGTTCTGGGCCTCAGTATCGGCATTGATCATCCGCTGAGCGACCGGCTACTGCTCGGGGCCAGCGCTGCCTATACAGACACTGACGTTGATCAGGAAAACGGGCGGGGTGATGGTGACATAGACGGCTGGATGGCTTCACTCTACAGCAGTTATTCTCTGGACAGTGCCTATGTCGATGCAACACTGTCCTATGGCCAGAACAACTATGATGCCAAACGCAAGATACGTGTTGGTGCAATCACGCGTCGCGCAAAAAGCGACCATGATGGTGATGTGATTGCGGCCTCGCTGGGTGGCGGCTATCTGATCTCCCGGGATAGTGTCGTGCTGGAACCGTTTGGCAGACTGCAGTATATAAAACTGGATGAGGATTCGTTCACAGAGTCAGGTGCCGGTGACATTAATCAAAAAATTTCCTCACGGGATACGGATTCACTGACCTCCGAGATCGGCATGCGTGTATCCCGCAGTGTTCCGCATGCGGGTGGCCGGCTGACTACCGATGCAAGCGTTGCCTGGCTGCATGACTTCGATATTGACGACCGGGCAATCACCACGGGTTACACGGGTGCACCCACCAGTTCATTTTCGATACCGGGACAGGATGTGGAAAGGAATGGCGCGACCCTGGGGCTTGGTGTGGCTTTCGAGACCAGAAAGCGCGTATCAACATCGCTGCACTACAACGGGGAGTTCAGGGATGGCTTCTCCGCTCACGGGATCATCGGGCGGATCAGCTATCGATTTTGATTAGACGCCAGGTAACTGGCTGTTTTGTCTTGGGGATCAAGTTCAAGGCAGGTTCAAGGTGCCAGAGTACTTGAAGCAAGTGAATTGTTCGAGGTCGAGGTGAGAAACGGTAACAAGTCGATATACATTAAAGATGCTCGGTAATTACCTTGTAATAGTGTTTTTTAATTGTAGTCTGTTCTGGGTGCATCCACCTCTTTTCATACTGGCATTGTTTGCTCAGAGAAAAACGTGTCAGAACACAATTAACTTTTGATAGAAGAAGAAAATTAGCTCTGTCAGTATTTACATTCTGCTTGCTATTTCTCCACCTTCTTGACCTCTTCGGCCCGGTCTCCGCCGAGTTCGGCCGAGAGAAAAGCCCCGTCGGTCGGTAGCTCGATGTGAAAATCCGAGGTATCGTCGATGGCGAGCTGGCCGTGTTCGAGTTCAAGCGCCAGCACATGCCCGCCAGCCCGGCGGTCCTCACTCAGGAAATG
>Ga0316197_10002765_pt1 | contig 12514 bp, 9 predicted proteins | sample OudBiesiAoxic_MG_FD_204939 | JGI IMG/M metagenome (GOLD analysis project Ga0316197, IMG submission 204939) | Coastal sediment microbial communities from Oude Bieten Haven, Netherlands - site A oxic | ecosystem: Environmental > Aquatic > Marine > Coastal > Sediment | place: Netherlands...
AGATTCTGGAACGACGAGGTCTTCCGCGAGTGTGAAGAAGTACTCGAAACGATCTACAACGCCGTGGCCCTGGACACCTCCCCCCCGATCCCTCCCCCCGATTCCTCCCCCTGAGGGGGAGGTGGCAGCGGCGGAGCCGCTGACGGAGGGGGTCAAGCCGTTCCGCGACCCACCAACGGCTGAGCGTGATCAGCGGCGGAGCCGCTGACGGAGGGGGTCAAGCCGTTCCGCGACCCACCAACGGCTGAGTGTGATCAGCGGCGAAGCCGCTGACGAGGGGGTCGAATTGGGAGGCAGGCCTACATGCCGTAGGCGCCGGCGATCGTCTTCACCATCAGTCTGGCGCCGGTGGGGTTGAGGTGGATCAGGTCGTAGGTGTTGCCAGGACCGCTCCCGGCGGCGGCCCAGTCGGCAAGGACGACATCATCGTTTTCCTCGGCGAGGATCCGCAGGCGTTCGTTCACGTAATACAGGTAGAAGCCGTAGCGGCTGTTCTGCTCCCTCTGCTGGGCCGTGATGATCGCCTCAGGCGACGGCTCACGCAGCGTCACCCACACGATGTGCTCTGCTCCACGCGACCGAACCAGATCCAGCACGGCGTTCGCCTCACGGTCGAACTTCGCCGCCCACTTGTCGTAGTTCGCCCGGTCCTTCTCCCACAGCGAGTTGTACCCGATGGCGACCACGGTGTGCGGGTAGACCCACTTGCCGGGAGGCAGCAGGGTGGTGGTGAGTTGGTGCAGCATCACCGCACCTTTGGCGAGGAAGTCGATGTCGGTACCCGGAAACGCATCTTGGAAGTAGCGCTGCGCGCCGAGCACCACGGAGTCGGTGATAACGGTCAACCCCGGCGGCGTCCGCGGTGGCGGGTCGTCACCGCCCGGCAGCGGACCGAACCGGCCGGCCACCGGCACCATGGCGTAGTTGCCATACTCGAATGACTGGTCCGCGTAGCCGGGCGTGTTCGAGTGGCGGAGGAAGAACTCCCCGAATCCGGGACGGAAGATGCCGACCGTGTCGATGCTCTGTGCCGCCGACCACCGTCCTGCTACCAGCCGATCACCCGGATTCCCGTAGATGAAGGAGTAGTCCGCGTTGCCCTGCGTGTGGCTGTTGCGGAAGTACACCAGGCCGCTCGACTCGCGGTGGAGGCCGACGGTGTCGACGCCGTCATCATCGAAGTCGCCTGCGAACGGCTTGTCCCCCGGTGCCCCGAAGTAGTAGGTGATCTCGGCCGCGCCGAGTCCGCCGTCATCCGAGCCGAGTTCGTTGATGACGTAGACCCGACCCTCGGACGGCCGGTAGATCGAGACGGTGTCGCAGTGGTCTCCGTTGAAGTCGCCGGCGAGCGGGATGTCACCGGGATTCCCGAAGAAGTAGCGCACATCGGCGTTGCCCTGGGTGTTTGAATTCCGCAGATACACGAAGCCGTCGGACTGGCGGTACAGGCCAGGCGTATCGTCACCGTCGCAGTCCCAGTCACCCATGAACGGCACGTCGCCTGGGACGCCGTAGTAGAACGACGTCGTGGCGCCGGTCGCCGCATCGCGCAGGAACCACAGGCCGGAGTTGGTGTTGACGACGCCAACCGAATCGGGTTCGCTCACGGCTCCTGCCGGCAGCCCGGTCCAGAGGAGCGCCAGGACGGTGACCGCAATGCCGAGAACGAGCCGTCTCATTGCCGAACGCCGTTGGGTGTCATGACCGTGAATCTAGCCGACGCGGGCCGCATCGCCGATGCGGGTCACCGGTCCAGCGACTCGAGATAGCGGATCGTTTTTGCCAGGCCGTCGTCAAACGCGATCGCGGGTTCCCACCCGAGTTCGGTCCGGGCCTTGGTGATATCGGGTCGTCGCCTGGCGGGATCAGCGTGCGGGAGTTCCTTGTAGGTGCGGCCGGTATCACCGATGAGGGAAGACACGAGATCGGCAACTTCTGCCATCGTGAATTCGCTCGGGTTGCCGAGGTTGACCGGATCGGTGATCTCGGAAGCAGCAAGGCGGATGATGCCTTCAACCAGGTCGTCGACGTAGCAGAAGGACCGCGTCTGGCTCCCATCGCCGTAGATCGTGAGCGGCTCGCCCGCGAGCGCTTGCGTGACGAAGTTGGTGATCACACGTCCGTCGTCGGGAGCCATCCCCGGGCCGTAGGTGTTGAAGATGCGGGCGATGCGTACGTTGCGGACTGCCCCCGTCCGCCGATAGGCCTGGGTCAGCGCTTCGGCGTACCGCTTCGCCTCGTCATAACACGCACGCGGAGAGGTGACGTCGACATTGCCGTTGTAGCTCTCGTTCTGTGGATGGACCGTCGGATCCCCATAGATCTCCGATGTGGATGCCTGGAGGAAGACGGCGCCGTGAGCCTCCGCCAGGTCGAGCATCCGTCGCGCGCCCTCTGCTCCCGTCCGCAACGTGCCAATCGGATCGAGCACATACCTCGGCGGCGAGGCGGGCGAGGCGAGGTTGAAGATGATGTCGATCGGCCCGTCGATCTGTTGCGGATCAACCACCGATCCGTGGATGAATTCGACGTGCTGCGGCAGCGGAATCGGGCTTGGACTTGAGAGGTTGTCGAGAACCACAACATCGACGCCGTCGTTCACCAGACGTTCAGCCAGGTTCCGTCCGACAAACCCGGCCCCGCCGGTGATGAGGACCCTGGTCATTGTTCGGCTCGGGTTGTTGGACCGTTGAGGAGCTGTGTTTTCATCGCTGGAGATCGTTCGGAGTCATGGCGATGAATCTAGCTGGCGCCGTGCGGGTGCGATTGTCGCGTCGTCTGGCTGGATGATCAGCCACCAAAACGGCAGGCTCATCAGGCAGAGGAGGTAGATGCCGAACGCATACCGGAACTCGTGTGCCGGTGTCATGGCCGCCACGTTGAGCAGCTGCGCCCCGACGAGCCCGCCGGCCCACAGCAGCGGCCGAAGGCGCCGGCGTACCGCAACCCCGAGGTAGGTGGCAATGCCGACGAGGATGACCAGCGCCGGGCGCCACGTGAACCACTCAACGCCGGGCTTCTCGATCCACTGGTATTGAGCGAGCGTGAACGAGTATGCCCGCCCGGAGATCGAGTCGCGGGCGATGCCGAGCGTGTTCGGCGGGATCTCAAACGGTGGGCGATGCAGGTAGCTGCCGCCTCGTGGCCAGGGGGCGAACAGGAACGACGCGGCGCACCACCGGTGACCGACGACCGTCGGGAGGTGGGTGATTGCAGTGCGGGCTACCAACGACCGGTACTCCCACGGGTTCTCACGTGGCGGTGTGTGATTGAACGCGGGGTCGAACACCAGCGGGGTCGAGTCCGAGCACTCGTACCTGCTCTGCCAGACGTCGATTGGAGCGATCGCCTCGAGCCGCGCCCGGTCGGCATCACTGAACCAATCCGGGTCGTTCACGACCACCGCGGCCACATCGGGGAGGAACACCTCGGCAGGTTCGATCGTCCCGGGGTTCACCGACAACACCGATAGCAGGACGGCGGGGAGCAGGATCCCAACGGCGACAGTCGCGCCGCCCGCCGCGAGCAACTCTCGCCAACGACGCCAGAAGCCGATGGCCAGGGCAACGGCGAAGATCAGGACGGTCACCTTGCCGTTTGCGCGCAACGCCCACATCAGGCCGAGGGCGGTGCCGAGGCGCAGCGGTCCCCACCACGACGACCAGAAACGGTCCCGGTCCCGTGCGAGTGCGACCAGTTCGCCGAACGCCCACACCATCGCGAGCGAGTAGGGGATGTCTTTCCAGATCGTGATCGTGGTTGCCCCCACCATCGGGAGTGCCGCCGTGATCCAGGCCGCGGTCACCGTCAGCCACCACGGAACCCCCACCTGGGTGAGGCGGCGCGCCACGAAGCCGAGAAGACCCGCGAGGAGCAACACCTGGAGGAGCGTGACGGCTCCGGGGTGATCCCAGACCCGCGTCACCACCCACATCGAGAACGTGTGAACGATCGGGTGGAAGTTGAAGAACTCGTACCGGTCGACCTGGCCGAGTTGGTCGATCGAGTCGGGAGACATGAAACCCGGGAACCAGCCGAGCCACCAGACGAACAACGGCACCACACTCAGCCAGCCGAGCGTGAGCGCCCGGTCTTCGTTGCTGAGGTTGATCGACTTCACGGAACCGTCCCCTGGCGAGTCGGTGCGGATGGTACGGACCGCCGGCCGCGAGCGCGTTTCATTGAGTCCGCGCCGCCTGCTGGGAGGGAAGCGACGCAGGGTTGGGCATGTCGGGTTCTAGACTGCGGCGACCGTAGACCGTCCGGTGTTGCACCCAAGATCGGCAGTTCCACTAGGAAGACGATGACCTCCACCTACTACGACTCTGACAAAGCGCGCCGTCCGCTGGTCAGCGAGATCCAGAACATATGGATCAATCGCTCGCTCATTCGGCTGATCGTCGGCCGGGACCTGACGGTGCGCTACAAACGCTCGATCCTGGGCGTTTGGTGGACGTTCCTCAATCCACTTCTCACGACAGGTGTCATGTGGATCGTGTTCGGCCAATTCTTCAGGTTCGAGATCGACGGCGGTGCTACGCCCTACATCGTGTACCTCCTATCGGGGATCCTGCTCATTACCTACTTCGCCCAAGCGACGCTTGCGGCCGGGTCGGCGATCGTGAACAGCGCAGGAGTCCTCACGAAGGTCTACGTGCCGCCTGAGGTGTTCTCGTTTTCCGCTGCTGCGGCGGCCGCGGCGAACTTCATGATCAGCCTGATCATCCTGCTGGTCGTGCAACTCGTGACCGGAGTGGGGATCCCGTGGACGCTGGTGCTCGTACCCATCCCCGTCGTTGCCATGCTCGCGCTGACTGCAGGCCTTGGGTTGCTGATCGCCTCGGCCGCGGTGCGTTTCTTCGACGTGATCGATTTCACCGGAGTCTTGATCCAGGCGATCTCGTATCTCACCCCGACGTTCTATCCGCTCAGCATCGTCCCCGATTCCTGGCTCTGGCTGATCCGGCTGAATCCGCTGTATTCCTATCTGTCCGTGTTCCGTGCCTGGGTGTACCAGGGCACGATGCCCGCCGCATGGAGCTTCACGTACATGATGCTCACCGCGGTCGTGGCCCTTGCACTCGGCGTGTGGGTGTTCTCACGAAGCTGGAAGTCGCTGGTGGTTGTCCTATGAGCGATCCGGCTATCCAGGTTGAGCACGCTTCCCTCGCGTATCGTCTCGCTCGCTCATCGTCCGGGACGGCGAAGGAGTACGTCATCCAACTCATGAAGCGCCAGGTGAGCTACGAACAGCTCTGGGCGCTCAGCGACGTCTCGTTCATGGTGCACGACGGCGAGGTTCTCGGGATCGTCGGGCCGAACGGGGCAGGCAAGAGCACGCTGATGAAGATGCTCGCCCGGGTCCTGCCGCCGACGGACGGGCGCGTGGTTGTTCGCGGCAGCGTCGCACCGATGATCGAGCTCGGCGCGGGATTCAACACGGAGTTGACCGGCTTTGAGAACATCGTGATGTACGGCACATTGCTTGGCCGAACCCCGCAGCTCATGAGAGACCGTGCCGAAGAGATCGCCGCGTGGGCAGATCTTTCGGACTACCTCGATGTCCCGATCCGGAGCTACTCGTCGGGAATGCTGGCTCGCCTCGGTTTCTCGGTTGCCACCGATACCGAACCCGACGTGCTGATCGTCGATGAGGTGCTCTCGGTCGGCGACGCGGCGTTTCAGCAGAAGTCATCGGAACGCATGCGGAAGATGATCGCCAACGGTGCATCGGTCGTTCTGGTCTCCCACAATCTTGACACGGTCCGGGCGATTGCGAATCGCGCAATCTGGCTCGATCGTGGCAAGATCGTGTCGGAGGGTGATCCGGAAGAGGTCGTCGGCGAGTATGAGCGGAGCGTGTCGTGAGCCGATGGCGTCCGCGGACACCGGGGGCCCGCCAGAGTCGCCATGTTCCGCCACCGAAGCGGGCTCGGTGTGGTGTGAGAAGATACGGAGCCAGAGGAGGAATCAGATGGGGCAGGACAAGTTCCCGATCCAAATGCCGCGTGACGTTGGTGTCCTAGCGACACCGCATTGGGTTGTCGGTGAGACTCCTGCATGGCTGGGGCACATCCCATTCGCATTCTGGGTCGTGTCCGCGACCGAGCCGCGGGTGATCGCCGAACTTGGATGCCACTACGGGAACTCCTACTTCGCGTTCGCTCAGTCCGTGCGAGCATGCGGCCTCCCAACGTCGATGTTCGCAATCGACACATGGGCTGGTGACGAACACTCCGGCTTCTATGGGTCCGAGGTCTTCGACGCGGTCAATACCTACAACGAGAAGACCTATCCCACCTTCTCCCAACTCGTTCGCAGCACCTTCGACGACGCCTGCGATCACTTCGAAGACGGCTCAATCGATCTGCTTCACATTGATGGGCATCACACCTACGAAGCAGTTCGACATGACTTCGAGTCGTGGCTTCCAAAGATGTCGGAACGGGGCATCGTGTTGTTCCACGACATCGCCGTTCGCGAGCGAGGATTCGGCGTGCATCGACTCTGGAACGAGCTCACTGGTCGATACGAGTCTTTCGGATTCGACCACTCCCATGGGCTTGGCGTGCTTGCCGTCGGGTCAGAGGTCCCAGACGGCATACGGTCACTTCTTGCGTTCGATCCGAGCTCAAAGGACGCGGCGGCCGTCAAACGGCTGTTTTCAACGCTGGGCCGGAGAGTGAATCTCGAGGTCACGCTCGACGATCAAGCTGCCGCGATTCGCGAAGCCGCGGCTGCCCAGCTCGCTGTGGTTCGCACCGAGGCTTCCGATGAGCTGGCTGCCCTTCGCGAAGAGAACGATGAAGCCATCGAAGCCCTCCGCAAGGACTCCGAAGACGTGATGGCCACGCTCCTCGCCGACCACGCCAACGCGCTCGATGAGCAGAAGGCCGGGGCGGACCGGATGATCGCTGCCCTGCAGATTCAGATCGATCTCGCCGAGGCTCAGGCGGCGCGCTCGTTCGATGAGCGACTGGGAGCGATCGTCGGCGGCACAACCGAGGAAAGATGATGCACCGCCTCAACCGGCTGCGCCAGCTCATCAAGGAGGAGGGCTTCGGCGCGACGATGAGAGTTGCCTGGTCGTGGCTGCGATGGAAGATCGGCGGTTCACAGCTGCCGAAATCGCCTGCGTCGCCCGGCGACTGGGTCACGGTGCATGCTGGAACTCTCCCTCCGAATCCCAACCCCGCGACGACGTTCTCGGTTGTGGTACCGGTCTACAACACGCAACCCGACGTGTTGCGTCAAACCGTCGCCTCCGTGCGAGAGCAGACCCACACAAACTGGGAACTGGTCCTTGTTGATGACGCGTCGCCGGCGCCCTGGATTCCAGCACTCCTCGAGGAGATGGAATCACTCGACAAGCGGATCCGGGTCGTCCGAAGGAGCGAAAACGGCGGGATCGCCCAGGCAACCAATACCGGAATCGCCGAAGCGACCGGTCACTACATAGCGTTCTTGGACCACGACGACCTGCTGGTCCCAACTGCCCTCGACTGGGTGTCGGTCGCAACACCAGCAGCCGATCTCATCTATACCGACGAAGCCAAGATCGACATGGACGGTGAGATCAGCGACAGAGTTCTGAAACCTGCGTGGTCGCCGACCTTGCTTCTTGGTTACAACTACATCTCCCATTTCTCGGTCGTCCGCACCCACCTCGTGCGGGATCTCGGCGGCATCGATCCACAGGCGAGCGGCTCACAGGATCACGACCTGCTCATTCGCATCGCAGAACGGCCGGTGACGGTTGCTCACGTCCCAAGCGTCCTGTACCTCTGGCGCAGAACACCAGAGTCAACGGCCGACGACCCGAGCGCGAAGCCGTACGCCGAGACGGTTGGCCTCCGAGCGGTCGCCAACGCGATCGAACGGCGCGGCTGGAACGCCGAAGCCAGGCTTGGCCGCGGAATACCGTTCAACTACGCCGTGCGGTGGCTGCCCGATGATGAGAATCAACCGCGCGTGAAGGTCGTCATCCCGACACGGGATCGCCTGGAACTGCTCCATCGCTCCGTCGAGGGTGTTCTGTCGCGAACCGATCACGTGGATGTGGAAGTGGTGATCGTGGACAACGGATCGGAAGAACCCGAGACATTCGCATACTTCGAGAAGCTCTCGGATCGGGACGACGTCGTGGTTGTTCGCGTTGACGATGCGTTCAACTTCAGCGCGCTCTGCAATGTCGGCAGCCGTGCCGGCTCCCCCTCGGATTCGATCCTGTTCTTGAACAACGACATCGAAGTCGTACACCGGGACTGGTTGCTTCAGATGCACGGCTGGTTCGCGGAACCGGACGTGCTTGCCGTAGGAACCGAACTGCTCTACGAGGACCAGGAGACGATCCAGCATGCCGGCGTCGCCATTGGAAACGGGCACATCGGATGGCACTTCTCCGGTGGTCTCGCCAATCAGCCTCGGCTCGGAGATCCGCATGACAGCGCTCGGGAAGTCACCGGCGTCACCGCCGCATGTATGTTGGTGCGAACCGCCGCATTCGACGCTGTCGGTGGATTTGAAGAGATTCTCCCGACCGATTTCCAGGACGTGGACTTCTGCCTGAAGCTCCGTCGCAATCTCGGAGGGACGATCCTGTACGACCCGATGTACCCGTTGCTCCATCACGAATCGGCGTCCCGCGGCGCCCTCAACGCCGGAAGCGGCTACACAATCCACCGTATGTTGTTTCGGTGGCCGGGTCTGACGGAGGAGGTCGATCCCTATTTCCACCCTCTGGCATCCCAACCCCAGCTTGGCAAACACGATCCGATCGAATTGACCGATGGACTCGCAGCAGATCTTGCCCCCCGGATAGTGACGTCGCTTGGGTTGAGGTCTTTGGGAGACTCGCCCCAAACCGACTGAGTCGTTGACCGGCACTGTCGCCGTGCGGGATCATGATTGGCCACAATCCGGCAGGAGCACAGTCCGCATCAGAGCCTTCCTCGGAGGTTGGTCGTTTGAGCGCAGGCTAGGCTCCGGTTGGTGACACAGATTGACCCAAGGGCGCTGGTGTCGGACGATGCGCGGATCGGAACCGACGTGCTCGTCTGGGCGTTCACCCAGGTACGGGAGCGGGCGGTCATCGGAGACAACACGTCGATCGGATCTCATGCGTATATCGACGCCGATGTCGTGATCGGATCGAACTGCAAGATCCAGTCGGGCTGCCTCATCTACAAAGGCACGACGATTGAAGACGGGGTGTTCGTGGGGCCAGGTGCGGTGATAACCAATGACCGCTACCCGAGCGCCGTCAACCCGGACTTCTCTCTCAAGAGCGACACCGATTGGGCAGTCACACCGACGCTTGTTCGGAGGGGGGCGTCGATTGGAGCCGGCGCGGTCATTGTCGCAGGCGTCGAGATAGGCGAATTCGCTCTTGTTGCTGCCGGCGCGGTGGTCTCCGAAGACGTACCGGCTGGAACTATCGTCAGAGGTGTTCCAGCCCGACCATCCGGACCCCTACCACGGGCCGACACAGCAGGCGGGCGACCGGACGATTGAAAGCGGGTGCGCTCCTGACGGTGCCCCTCGATGAAGGATGGGCTGAGTAGGTGATTCCTCATTCCGACGTTGGGCGTCGAACATCAGTTGATTCGTCCCGCCACGCTGTTGGAGCGAAGAGCACATTGGCGCTCCTGCTCCTTGGTATGTTGCTTGCGATCGGGGTCTTTCGGCTCGTATCCTCGCAGGAGGCGCCGCAGTTCCATCCCTGGAGAAATGACGAGCTTCACGCGACCTACGACACCTTCCTCGCTCACGGTGTTCCGCTGCTCAAAGAGAACGGCTCGGGTTCCCCTGCAACCCGGTTCGAGACCACCGCCAGCCTCGTGCCAGCAGCCTGGGACGACGATCCAGGGATCTACCTAGCAGCCTCATACGTCGGTCGGGCGCTCTCATTCTCCGATCCCTATCGCGCATTGACGCTCGTCCAAGCCGCGCTCGCGGCTTTGCCGTGGCTTTGGCTCCCACTGGTCATCGCCCGTGTGTTTGGTCGAGCTTCCGTCGGCATATCTACGGTGGCGATTCTGCCGCTTCTTGTCCTCCTGAACGGCGGCAGCGCGCTTTTGGGCTCTGACTACGGCCGAGTGGCCAGATACATCGAGACACCGATCTACGCCCTGTACGGGTCGGCAGGTTCGCTCGTGTTCCTAAGTCTCACGCTCCTGCTCCTTGCCGCCACGTTGCCAAACAAGCGCTCCGTGTTGTGGGGCGTGGCAATCGGAGCTGGCTTCCTCGCCGGATGCGGGAATCTCATGAGGGCAGCGAGCGGTTTCACGATCATCGTTGCCGCAGCTCTCGTGCTCGCGTTGTTCCGGTTGTCGTGGCGCCAGAAGCTTGCAGCGATCGCAGCTCTTGTAGTGGTGGCCGGCGTCGTGCAGCTAGGAACCATGCACGTGATCAACATCCAGCGGAGCGACGCGACAGGCCTTGAGGCTGACGAGTTGCCGATCGGTCACGGAACCTGGCATCCCCTGTATCTAGGGCTCGGCTTCGTGGGGTATGACGACGGATACGAAACCGAGAACCCGTTCGGAATCATATGGTCGGACGAATTCGGGTGGAATAAGGCGCGGGAGACCGCCCCGGATGTCGTCATCGTCTCGGTCGAGTACGACCTGATACTGCGGGATGCGTACCTGGAGGCGATCCGGGCGCGACCGCTCGATGCCGCAAGAACGTACGCAGCAAAACTCGCGAGTGCGGTGGTGCAGCAGGGATCCATCCTTGTGTTCGTCGGAGTGGTGTGGCTCCTTGCGTTCAGATCTCGGCGCTATCGACGTCCGCTCCTTGTGTCGATGCTCGTTGGCCTTCCGGCGGTGCTCCTCGGCCTTGTTCCGCCAGTCCTGGTCATGCCAATGCGGTACTACTTCGTGGAGAACACTGCTGGTCTCGCGGTCCTGTTTGTGGTGGCGGTCGGCTGGATTGCAGCGGTGCTCTTGCCTGACGACAAACGGATCGAATCACCAAGATCGCAACTGCTCACGAAAATGGCTGCCGCTGGCAACACGTCCGCTGCCGCCCGATACTCCTACGTCGTCCCGCTACACAATCACGAAGATGGCATAGGCGAGACACTGAATCGGTTGGCGCGACGCCTTGACCCAGGGTCTGACGAGATTGTCGTTGTCGAGAATGGATCAACGGACGAATCATGGGCGTCGCTCGAACACGCGGTCGATAGCTGGCCTGCCGACAATCCCCGGCTCACAGCCTTGAGGTCCGAGCCAGGCCTGGGGACGGCCTATCGGGTCGGCATCGCGGCCACGACCGGAAGTACGGTGGTTCTGTCCGCTGATGATCTTCCCTTCGATTTCAGCGACCTCGATGCGTTCGAGAGCATCGGAGACCCTGGAATCATGACAATCGGATCGAAGGCTCACGAGCGACCTCTGACGCGTCGGGGGCGAGGTCGGGTGATTGTCACCAGCGGCTTTTCTGCCTTGAGGTCGGTGATCCTGCCCAGTTCGGTTGATGACAGCCAGGGAACGTTCTTCGTGGATGGCGATTGGATTCGGGCATACGCCGGCACGAGTCGCGAAACGGGATCTCTTTGGACAACGGAGATGGTCGTGGCTGCCGAATCGTGCGGAGTCAACCCGGCGACGGTGCCCGTGACCCTATCGGAAGGACATGGCGCTCACTCCAGCCGAGTCAAGGTTGGAGATGTTGCCGCCATGGGCATCGGGCTCCTTCGACTCCGCCGGAGGCGAGCACAGCATGCACGCGCTGTCCGGGATGCAGTGGCGATGGACTCTCCGCCCCTTGAGCCGAATCCGAGCGGGGGAGGAGGAGTCGATCGGACCATGGCGGATATGTGAAACGGTCCGAGGGTGGTAGGCCCCTGTGGTCAAGCCCTCAGGAGTTGCCGATGGTGCCGGGCCGGCCGACGACGACACGCCTCATCGGTTCCACCTGGTTCGCGCGAGTCCAGTCACCCTCCGCCCAGCAAGCTTGGGCCGCCTTCTGCTGGGTCAGATCGCGAGGAACTAGGGGGCATACCCAAGCATCACGAGCTCTTCGACGATCCGGTCGCTCGGGTGAAACTCATCGAGGAGTGGCGCCGACCGGAAGCGTTGCGGGTCCTCCAGGAACCGCCTCGCGGCCTCGGTCGAGAGTCCACTGAGCACAACGTTTCGTCCAAGGCCCAAGTCGCTCTCGGTCCGTTCCCGATGGATGAGACAGGGAATGCCCAGGTAGGAGCACTCCTGCTGCAGGCCGCCACTGTCGGTCACGACGAAGCTCGAACGAGCCAGGATCGGAACGAATTCCGGATATGAAACACGTTCGATGATTGTGAACCGGTCGTCAAACCACGAGAGGAGACCGTGCTGAGCAAGCCGAGCCCGGCCATGCTCCCCGGTGACGAATCGGATTGGGGTAGTCCGCGCTGCACTGCGACAAATCTCCAGGATGCGGTTGATGTCGGCTGGCTTCCGCATGAGCTCGAAACGGTGCAAAGTCACAAGCCCATACGGTTCGGCCACCGGCTCATCCCATCCAT
>Ga0316197_10002766_pt1 | contig 12512 bp, 8 predicted proteins | sample OudBiesiAoxic_MG_FD_204939 | JGI IMG/M metagenome (GOLD analysis project Ga0316197, IMG submission 204939) | Coastal sediment microbial communities from Oude Bieten Haven, Netherlands - site A oxic | ecosystem: Environmental > Aquatic > Marine > Coastal > Sediment | place: Netherlands...
ATTCGGGCATTGCCCCTAGCCCGTGAACTCGCGACACTTCCGGCGTGTCGAATCTAACCACGCCCCCAAGGACAGATCCCACCGCGATCCTCCGCTACCGCGACGGCCTCTACGCCTGCGACCTCGTCGCAGTTGCCGTTTCCCACCTCGACTTTTTCACCTGGCTCGACCAACATCCCGGATCGACCGATGCCGATATCTGTGGGCACTTTGGCTTTGCCGGACGGCCGGTCGATGTGATGTTGACGCTATTCCGTGCCAACGGATTCATCGAAACTAAAACAGGCCAGAACGCACTCACAGACACGGCGCGTGAACATCTGGTAAGCAGCTCGCCATTTTTCCTAGGCGCCTATTATGATGGGATGAAAGACCGGCCGGTCGCGCTGGACTACTTGAAAGTGCTCGAGACTGGCAAGCCGGCGAACTGGGCATCGCTCGAGGATCAAGACGACTGGCACGAGGCGATGCTCGAGGAGGGGTTCGCGCGCGCGTTCACCGCGGCGATGGACTGCCGCGGGCTCGCTCTCGGCCAGGCGCTCGCCCGGGCGCTCACCCCCGAGCTCGGCGAGCGCGGCACCATCCTCGATGTCGGTGGCGGCTCGGGCATCTATGCCGCCACGATGATCGCCGCCCACCCACAGCTCCGGGGCACGGTGATGGAGCAAGCGCCGGTGGATGCGATCGCGGCCGAGGCCATCCGCAGCCACGGCCTAGCGGACAGGATCGACGTCGTCACCGGCGATTTCTTCTCGGATCCCTGGCCGGCTGCGGACGTCCACCTGCTGTCGAACGTTCTGCACGACTGGGACTTTCCTGAAGTGCGCCGCATTCTCCAGCGGTCGGCAGACTCTCTAGCGCCTGGAGGGCTCCTCATCATCCACGAGGTCTTTATCAACGACACCAAGACCGGCAGCATCCCCGCTGCCGAATACTCGGCACTGCTCATGCACGTGACCCAAGGCAAATGCTACACGCCGGGCGAGTACGGGAGCATTCTCGAGGAGCTCGGTTTTGAGGTGAATCCCTATCAGGACACCCTGGGCGACCGCGGGTTCTTGACCGCGATCCGGGCGTCCTGAGGGCATGTTCGGAACTTGGAATGCCACTCCAAGCTCCCGAGCTCCCGAGCTCTAAGCGAATCAGCCATCAGTTTCGCTCCGCTCCCGGCACATTCGCAGCCTGCTCAGTGTTCGCCCTCTTGCCGGCTCAGTAGGATCTCATCGCCGACGACAACCAGTTCGACCTGCCCGTCGATCGGCTGGTTGAGGAAGGGTGTGTTGGATGCCTTCGAACGCATGAATTCCTTGGTGAACACACTCTGCCCGGCAGGATCGAAGAGCACGAGCTCGGCGGCATTCCCAGCCGCGATCTCGACCGGATCGAGCCCGAGCAAAATCCGCGGCCGCGCAGAGTAATGCTCTACCAAGACCCCCCAATCGAACTTGCCCGGTTTGATAAAAAATTGGTAGAGCGATGGGAGCGCGGTCTCGAGGCCGGTGACTCCGAAGGGGGCATTGCCAAAGTCCTGCTGGTGCTTCTCAAACGCGGTGTGCGGCGCGTGGTCGGTCGCGATCAGGTCGAAGACCCCGTCGATCAGTCCCTGCAGGAGGGCCGCGTTGTCGTCGGCCGTCCGCAGCGGCGGGTTCATCTTGTAGTTCGAATCATACGAGCCAATGTCTGTCTCGTTAAAAATCAGGTGGTGGGGCGCGACCTCACAGCTCACCGGGACGCCATCCTCTTTGGCGCGGCGGATGATCTCCATCCCGCGGGCGGTCGTGACATGCTGGATGTGCAGCCGGCAGCCGGTCTGGCGGGCGATCGCGATGTCGCGCTCGATGCAGATCTCTTCACTGATCGCCGGGATCCCCGGGATGCCCAGCTTGTAAGAAACCCTGCCCTCGTTCATCGCGCCACTTCCAGATAGCTCCATCGTCTCGCAGTGGGAGGCGATCAGCAGTCCAAACTCGCGGGCGTATTCCATCGCGCGACGCAGCATCTGTGGATTCCGCACCGGCGAACCATCGTCGGTGATCATGCGCACGCCCGCACCCACCATCCCGGCGATCGAGGCCATCTCCTTGCCCTCTCGCCCCTTCGTGATCGCCCCGGCAACCTGCACCGGGATCCTTGCCGTGCGACGCGCAATATCCAGAACCGAACGCACCAGCCCGCCGCTGTCGATCGCTGGCGAGGTGTTCGGCATCGCTACCAAGCCCGTGACGCCGCCGTTGATCGCCGCCTCGGTCCCGGTGCGGATCGTCTCCTTGTCATTGCGCCCAGGCTCCCGCAGATGGACGTGGGCATCGAACATCCCCGGCAGCAAGATCCTGCCAGCACAATCGATCACCTCAGCGCCTTCGGGCACGGCCATCGTCTCCTCGACGCGGGAGATCCGTCCACCTTCCACGAGGACATCTGCCTTGGTCAACCGCCTCGATCCTGCGGCTGCAATCTCAGCGTCTTTGAATAGTCTCATGCGAATTCGGTTTCAGGTTTGAGCCAGTAGAGGACCGCCATGCGCGTGGCGATGCCGTTCTCGACCTGGTCGTTGATCAGGCAGCGCTCGTAGGTCATGACCTCGTCGGTCAGTTCGACCCCGCGGTTCACCGGCCCCGGGTGCATGACCCAGATACCGCGCTCGCGGACGACCTGCAGCCGCGTGTTGGTCAGCCCGTAGACCGCGTGATACTCTCCAGGGCTGGGGAAAAATTGCTCCCCCTGGCGTTCGAACTGCACCCGCAGCAGGTAGATCACGTCCGGCTCCCAATCGAAGGCCTCGTCGAAACTACCAAACTTTCTCATCTCGGGCGGGCGCCCATCAGGCATCAGGGTCCCCGGCCCCAACACGCCGACTTCGACATCGAGCTTGTTCAGGATCCGGCTCGTCGAGCGGGCGACCCGCGAGTGCAAAATATCACCGACGATCAGCACCTTCTTGCCAGCCAGCTCCTCGCCGGGGTAACGTTCGCGGAGCGTGTAGGCATCCAGCAGCGCCTGTGTCGGGTGGGCGTGAAACCCGTCGCCAGCATTGATGACCGAAGCCCCGGTGTGTTTGGCGATCAGGTTCGGGATCCCGGAGGCCTTGTGCCGGACGATGATGTAGTCGGCGCGCATCGCCTGGAGGGTGTCGACCGTATCCAGGATCGACTCGCCTTTGACGACCGAAGACTCAGAGACGGCGAGGTTGGTGACATCTGCGGAAAGTCGTTTCGCCGCCACCTCGAACGACGAGCGAGTGCGGGTCGATGGCTCGTAGAAGAGGTTGAGCACTGCCTTCCCCTGCAAGGTCGGCATCTTCTTCACAGAGCGCTTGAACAACTCTTTGTAGGGCTGCGCAGTCTTCAGGACGAACTCGATCTCCTCCCGGCTGAGGTCTTCGATTTCGAGGAGATCTTTGCGCGGTTCCATAGGTGAATGAGTCGTCTTGTCTATCCCCGTTTTACCCGGATGCCATCTTCCCCGTCGTGTTCGTCAAACATCACCCGGATGTGGTCGTGGCGGGAGGTCTCGATCTTCTCGCCGACGTAGTCAGGCTGGATCGGTAACTCACGGTTGCCCCGGTCGATCAATACCGCCAGCTCGATCGATTTCGGCCTGCCAAAACTCATCACTCCCTCGATAGCCGAGCGGATCGTTCGGCCGGTGAAGAGAACATCATCGAAAATAATCACATCGACCCCTTCGACTGCGAATGGGATGTCCGTCGATTGGACCTCAGGGTTGGTGATCAAGTGGTCGAGGTCGTCGCGGTAGAAAGAGACATCGACAGCCCCCAGCGGGATCTGTAGATCGGCTTGCTCTGCGGCGAGGATCTTGCGAACCCGCTCGGCGAGCGTCACCCCCCGGGTGTGGATTCCCACAAATGCAGGAGCCCGGTCGCGGTGGTGCTCAAGGATCTGCAGAGCCAGGCGGTGCAACTTATGTCCGAGATCCTGTCGATTGAACAGGAGTTGCGCCTCGGTTTCTGGGGACTCAGGCATTTTCGGGGGTGAGAGTAGCGCGAAAATTGCTCCTGTCACCATGAAAAAGTGGGAGGCGAGCTACGGCTGGAGCGATTCGAGTAGAGTCGCCCTACTGTCCTCGTTACTGATCGACTCGGCCCAGGCTCTGGCCTCGCCTGGATTACGCCCCCTGATCTGCTCGACCAGCGCGGACACGGCCGCATCGCGGACAGCGCCCTCTTCAGAAAAATGCTCCGCGACAAACTCGGAGGCGCGGCCAGGTTCGGACTGCGCCCAGGATTCAATGACGCGCCCGACATAGTCGCCCGCCAGATCGCTCGGGAAACCCTCCATCGCTTGAGCCGCAGCCGCTGGGTCGTGCCGGCTCCAACTCTCGAGAAGACCACCACTCGAGATCACCTCAGCAACAAACTCCGGGTCGCCAGCCTGAGCCTCGACCGTCCAACGATACGCCGCTGCGGGATTGTCCTCTGCCCAGGTCCCAACGGCACGATTCAGTGGCTCCTGTCCTACAGTCGCTGCATACTCGGCCGCGGCCTGCGGATACTCCAGCGCCCAGGAATTGATCGCAGCAGAATGCGTGGCTTGGCCCTGAGATTGCGCCCAGGCGAGTAGCTCGGGATCGCCAGTCCGCCCAGCTTCGCGGGCGACACCCGTCAGGTATTCATCCCTCCATTCGGCCTCTGGCAAGTTTGCCGCAAACTCGATTGCGGAGTCGATGCCCGCTGCCGAGACGACTTCTCCCACCACCGAGCCAACGAGGGAATCGAGCCCGCCGTGCTGGTCAAGCCAATCCATCGCCCCGGCAGGATCCTCCCTTACCATCCGCATGACGTAGTGATTCGGATCCGAAAATCGCGTATCGCGGAAGTACTTGGCACGCGCCTCCTCGCTCAGGCCTTCGACCAGTGCACGCCCCTCCGCTGCCGGAAGGTGCTCGGATGCTTGTTGCAGTTGCGTGATGAACTCCATCTCGCCCAAATTCTGTCGCGCCCAACGGAGTGCCTGGACCGGCTCACGGCCCGACCACTGTTGGACAATCCCCTCGGCTACCTGCCGGCGACCTTCTCCTTCGGGCAGCAGGTCGAGTCTGCGGGCGGCTTCGGCCGGGTCACGTTCAGCAGCCCCGCTCAGGGCGATATCCAACAAACCGGAACGCTCCGCGCCTTCGGGGAGTGCTTCAATCGATGCCAGCGCCGAATCGAGATCGTAGCTCCCCCAGGATCCGTAGAGCGCCTCCAGGAGCTCCGCCCGCCCCTCGCCATCCGGGAACTGCATGATCTCAGCCAGCATCCCCTCCCCATGCGCCCCGACAAATTCGAAGATGGGATCGATGTCGACCATCGCTTCGACCGGCACACCTCGCTCGCGCATCTTGCGCAGGCTGGCGACCGGATCGGAGACGGCGATTCCAATACCGATCACAGCTTCGATCATCGTCCCGGTCTCAGCGCCAGAATCAGACCCCTGCAAGGCAGGGTCCCGGCGCAACTGATCGGCGATCCCGAAAGCGGTATCGGGATCGCTCCCCGCAATGAAGGCGATGGAGAGCGCGCGCATCAGCAGCGGCATCTCAGCCCCGCCACGCTTCTCGATCGGAGATCGCGCGAACGCAATCACCGCATCGGGATCAAGCTTCGCCCAGCGGTCGAACATCGCGATTGGCGCAAACGGGGAGCGGAACATCTCGCCCAGCAGCTCGGCTTCGACACTGCCCTCTTCGGCGGAGGCGAAACCGGTCACCAGGGCGCCGAGCTGCGCCGCATCCAACCTGCCCACCAATTCGAAAATGGCTTCGGCGCGCTCGGCATCATCCTCCAGTTCTCGTAGCGAAACTAGCGCCGCCATCGGATCACCTGCCATTCCCGCCAAGGCCGACTCCAGAACGGCTGCGACTGATGGGGGCAACTCGGTGAGCGCTCTCGGCTCGACCAGTTCTTTTGACTGGGAGGCAAGGCTCGGAACCAGCTCCGGGACCGGCCCCTCCTCCACGCGCACGCCTCCCTCAACCGACCGCGCTTGTCCGACGGCGTAACCGACGGCTCCCGCAGCCGCGCAAACCGCCGTGCAGCCTACAAGACGCACCGCTATCATGGCTGCCCCCCCCCTGCCGACTGCGAATCGCGATGCTGGCTTAGCCGCTCCTCGACGATCTTCCTGACCGCCTCATCCTGCAGCGTGCTAGAAAAGCGTTCCAACCCATCGATATCAGAACCCGCCCATTGCTCCACCACGTGACCAAAAATTTCCTGGTGGTTGTTGGCCCGTCCCAGCGACCACTCGGCCGCGGCCTGCGGGTCCCTTTTCGCCCACTCATTGGCGAACTGATAGTGCCCCCACCCGGCCTCCGGACTACCGTCAGCCATCTCTTTGAGAAGCCCAAACTCGCTATCAAAATCGGTCGACTGGATGTGGTTCCGCAACAGTTCTGCGTACGATTCCTCCCGGGCTTGGCCCTCGAGTTTCTCCCTCACCCACGCCACCGCCGCATCCCGATCTCGCCCAGCCCAAGCATCCGCTACCGGCTTGGCGAGCTCCTGGCGGAGGCTCGGAGACTCGAGCTGCTCGAGCTCGAGAGCCGCCTGGGCCGGATCCCTCTGCGCCAGCTGCCGCATGATCTCCGACTGTGCCCTCGTCCGCGTCGCCCCGTGGAGCCCCTCAGCCCACGCCAGGGCCGCAGCCGGATCACTCCGGGACCAGGCTTCAGCAAGCCCAAGCTCGGCGTGCTTGCGTGCCAATCCCTCCAGCTGATCGAGGTGGGCGCGGGCTGACTCTAAATCTCGCGCCGCCAAGCGTGCGAATGCGGTCTCGATCGCGCGGTTGCGAACACTGGCTGAAGCGAAATCGATCTCATCGAGCTGGACCAAAAATGCTCCTGGATCAGTCTCGGCGAGTGCCTGTAGGGAAGCGTCCATCCCCACGCGGAAGGAAGCTGGGTTCTCTAGCGTGGAGATCAATTCCTTGGCTAGCGTCCCATCCTCGACGGTGATTGCCGCGATCAGTTCGCCGATGAATCGATCGCGCTCCCTGGCATTGCCCAAGAGTCCTGAGCCAGCACCGTCCGACTCGATCATCATCTCCCAGGCCGCACGTGGATCTTCCCTCACCACCGCCTGGAGGATCTGCTCGAGCGACTGCTCGAGCCCTGGCGTCTGCCCTGCCAGCAGCGCCTCATAGGCCACGATCGGATCCTGCTGCGCCCAGCGCGACCCGAGAGCGAGGACGAGGAGATCTCCTCCCATGTCCTCTGACACCTCGCGCTGCAAGGTCGACATCAACTCGGACATCCCGTCCGGCCCGGCTTGCGAGATGATTCGGAAGTACCCGCACATCTTCTCATACATCCCAAACTCCTTCGAACGCGAGAGCGCTGCGAACTGGTTCGCCGAGCGCCTGTCCGCGGCCACGCCGACCGGCAGTGCGGTGAGACGCTTGCCCGCGCCGGCACCTCCGGATCCGACAGAAGGTCCGCGATCAACAGGCGCCGAGCCACCCGCCCCTGATGAATACTTCCCGAAGCCAAGCCCGGCAAAGAAGCAGAGCCCACTCGCGAGGAGGGTGATTGCGAGAAATCGGTTCGTCGTCATCGGATGGCTGAGCCCTAGTTACGCATCCGGCGCAACTGATCTATCAGTCCAGGGGAACGCTCCCAGCGACGCTCCACGACGTCAACCATAGAGAATCGTAGCAACGGTTGAAATCAAAAATCGATCCAGCGCGCTTGGATAAAAGCCGTAATTATCTCCCCACTCGAGCTTCGAAATTCCCGCCTCTGAGGGAGAATTGATCTCCAAACTTTGGCGACCGCGCTGCAAATATTTTAGAGCTCAGCGCTGGGGTCGAGTTCTGGAAGAACCAAATAAACCTGAAATTTCCGAAATTTGTAGAAATACAAGCGAACGGCTTGCGGAAGTACAAGGAAAGAGGCAGCTCGGTCGGCTTCAGTGCGAGATCCCCCAAAAAAACTCGCGTAGAGCCATCCAACCGGGCTGCCTCAGTATTCAACCCCTAATTCGCTTACGCGAACAAGAATTTAAGTTAAACACTATCCTGAATTCTTGGCAATAGAAAAATTCATCCATTCGGCCACCTGCGTCAGAACGATTGCCCAAGCAGCCAAGTCACAGGCCGAGGACAGGCCTTGCCCGGGCGCTGCCATCGAGCACTTGGATCTCCAGCGGCAGACGTCTGACTTTGCGGTCGACCACCAGGGTGATGAGGTGACGTCCGACAGCGGACGTCACGCTTGCCTCCGATGAACTGAAGTCGATGGTCGCGTCGTCCACCCACACTTGCAGTCCGCTAGTGTCATTGAAGCGCAGCTTGAATTCCCCCGGCTTCGCGACCTCGATCTCGAAGCGCACGAGCGAGATCTCGCTCTGGAAACCGCGAGAGACTGGCAACGCGTCGAGGCTCAGATCACCCGCGACGCGCGAGTAGGCCGGCACCCAAGCGATTCTATCGCTGTTGAGCATCGCCGGATTGACCCCGGAGCGGCGCAGCAGATTGCCGACAATTCCACCCTCAGAGCTCGCGACCCGCCAGCGCCTGACGAATGATTCGCGAGGCACTTTGAAATCGCCCTCCTTCCCGAGCTCCGAAAGGAACCTGACCAGGTCGACGAATTCATCACGCCGCAGGCTCGCCGTCAGTCCCGGTGGCATCAGTGAGACAGGGCTCACGGTCCGGCCTGCGATCTGATCCGCTGCGATGCTGATTTCCTCCCCGCTTGGCGAGCGCAACACCAGCGTGCCACCCCCATCTTTCATTAGCCCACCGGTGAGGACATCGCCGTTCTTCTTCGTCACCTGGGTCGTGTGGTACCCCTCCTTGATCTTCTTGCTCGGTTCGAGGAGCGACTCGATGATGTAGTCGACCGGGGCGCTGGCACCGATGCTGACCATGTCCGGCCCGATCACACCGCCTGCTCCGCCGATGGCATGGCAGGTTGTACAGAGCAGGGCGGATCGCGAGTAGACCACCTCGCCGCGGGCGGCATCGCCACTCCTGGCAACCTCATCGAGCATCGCCGCCATCTCCGCGTCATCGAGTGCCCGCGTGACCGGCTCTAGACCACCAGCCTTAGTCAGCGCCGTGATCAGCGGCGCGGTCTTGCCCCCGCTAGAGCTGGCACGCTGCACGCCGAGTAGCGCGACCTCGGGGGCGATCTGCTTCCCGTCGAGGGCACCCGCCAGCTGCGCTGGCCCGCCCTCCCTTGTCAGGAAGGCCTGGAAAATCACCGCGCCCGCCGCAGCCTGCTCAGGTCTCGCCGTCTCGAGGATTTTGGCCGCACAGGCGGAAGCAAGATCGGGGTCGATCGCGACCATCCCAGCCGCCGCCTGCGCACGCAGCGGCAGCTCAATTTCGTCGCGCATCGAAAGGTTCTTCAAAAAGTCTGCGGATTCAGGCCCTCCGAGTGAAGCCACGGCATCGATTGCAGCGAGGCGGCGTCCGAGATCTCCCTCGCCGACCGCCATCTCAAGTTGTGCGCGGAGCGATTGGATCCCCCACATCCCGGCGGTCCGCAGCGCGAGTGCCGCGACGCTGGGATCCGGATCGTCGAACCACTTTGCGACATGATCGATGCTCCCCGCTGGGATCAGCTGCCGCTCGCGCACCGCCGCTCCAAGTGCGGTGAAGATCGCCGCTGTCCGGGGGGCATCGGACTTGGGCTGCTCTAGAATCGCGAACAGCCGGCCGAGATCTTCCGCGCGACCGAACTCGCCGATCAGAGCGATCACTGCCCCGGAGTCTGCCGCAGCGGTTTCTCCCGTCTCGAGCGAGACCAGCAGCGGCTCGAGCGCCTCGGCATTCTCCGCCGAGCGGAGGGCGAACGCGAGCTGGTCAGCCGCTCCCCCGAAATCGATTTCCCCTCTCTGGAATGCCGGCAACCAGACAGCTTGAAGATCCCGCGCCGTGCGCCACGCCGCAAAGTCGATGTTCGCGTCGACCGGCTTCTCGAGGGCGCGCATCGCCAATTCGATCGCGCGCGGGCTCCCGACACGGCGCAAAGCGTTGATCGCCTCCAGGCGCACCTGCGGGTGCTCGTCCGCGACCGCCGCTGCCAGGAGGTCTAGGTGGTCGGGCACACGTGCGTGCCAGTGATACAACACGCGCACGGCCGCGGCGCGCGCCTGCGGTTCCGACGCCGCCAGCAGCTTGCGCAAGAGATCTTCCTCCAGCAGGTTGCGCACCTGGAATGTCCACAGCGCCTCGAGAAGCTCGTGGCTCGTCCGCCCCTCTTGCCCAGCCCAAGCCTCCAGGGCCGGCAGGACCTGCTCCGCCTCCCTCGCCCCGAGCTCGCGTTTTGCGAAGTAGCGGGTCATGTCCTCCTCCGAGCGCAGCATCTCTAACAAGGTACCCACATCTGCCCCAAGGATATCTGGCTTCTCGACCAGCGGCCTCCCTTTGGCAGTCACGCGCCAGATGCGGCCGTGCACATGATCCCGGCGGGGATCGCGGAAGTCGACCTCACCGTGCTGGATAATCGGGTTGTACCAGTCGGCGATGTAGATGGCGCCATCCGGCCCCATGCGCACATCGATGGGACGGAAGGCCGCATGGGTCGACTTGAGCAAATCTTCAATCTGCCGCGCAGCGTAGCCGGCACCATCCTCGCTGATGCGGAAAGCGTTGACCCGGTGGCCACGGAAATCGTTGGCCAACATCACGCCACGCCACTCCTCCGGGAGGTGGCGCCCGTTCAGGAGCTCGAGGCTGCAGTGCTTCGGCTGCCCGGGGCTCATCCCCTTCATCGTCCGCGTCGCACCAGGTGCCGTGACGAACACCGAGCCCGGGAACACGTAGTTCACCCCCTCGCCATAGGCACCATCGGTGGCGAACGATTGCCCCCAGCGGTCGAACACGTGCCCCCACGGGTTGACGAATCCCTCACAGAACACCTCCAGCTCGCGTGTCTGTGGGCGAAAGTGCCAGATCCCCCCACCCATCAGGCGCCTCGGTCCCCAGGGAGTCTCGACATGGCTGTGGATGTAGATCGACTGGTTCATGTAGAGCATCCCGTCCGGCCCGCCACGCAAGGTGTGGAGCAAGTGGTGGGTATCCTCAGTGCCGAACCCGCTCAGCATCACCTGGCGGAAGTCCGCTTTTCCATCCCCCGTGGTGTCCTTGAGGAACAGCAGCTCCGTCGAGTTGGCGACATAGACGCCACCGTCAGCAGGCAACAACCCGGTCGGGATCAGGAGGTCGTCCGCGAACACGGTCGATTTCTCCGCCACGCCGTCACCATCGGCGTCCTCGAGGACGATGATCTGGTCGTCCGAGCGCTGCCCTGGCTTAATGTGAGGATAGAGCCGGCTGCTCACAAGCCAGAGCCGCCCCTCCGCATCCCAGTTCATCTGGATCGGTTTCGCGATGTCCGGATCGGAAGCAAAGAGGTTCACCTCAAAGCCCTCCGCCAGCTGGAAGGTCGCCATCTCGGCATCGGGCGAGGTGTCCGGGATGTCCTCCAACTTCAAGTTCCGCTGGCCGTAGGCACAGAGGGAGGACAGATACAATAGCGTCGCGGTCAGTATTCTCATGTTTGGAATCGGTTACTTGGACAGGCCCTTGAGCAGTTCGGCGATCTCGAGATCCTTCGCCTCGACGAGCGGATCGAACTCCGGCACCTCCTTTGCGTTGTTCCCCTGCTCATGCTTGCGGAACCCATGCAGGTAGGTCTCGTTCTGAGGGCGCCAGCGGTAGAAGAACAGCCGGTTCTTTGCCACGACGAGCTCCCGCAGCGCCTCCATCTGATCGGTCGGCACCGTCGCGGGAGCCCAACCGAACGACACCAACACCTTTTCCGCGATCGCCGCATACCCGGTCGGCGAATAGTGCACGCCGTCGTCAGTCAAGCCGCCGGCATCGCCGATCTCCGCAAAGGCGTCAGCAAAGAAACATCCTTCCTCCTCAGCGATCGTCCTGATCCGGTCGCGATACAGCCCCAGGATCCGGTTCTGCTCGGACATGTCTGGGAGCGGAGCAGCCTTGGACTCGAACGGCGGCGGGGAGAGCAGGACAAGCCTCGCCCCTTCCGTGGCTTCCCGGATCATCCCGATCATCCGCTTGTAACCCGCGGCGAATCCGTCCAGACCAGCCTCCCCCTCGAACGAGGCGACCGATCCATAGGCAGCCACCACGACCGTCGGCTTCAAAAGTTCCAGATGCGCCCGCAGCCGATCGAACCCTTCCTGTGGGGGGCCGAAGTAAGAGCGCGCGGTGCCGAAGACGGTGTCCCCGCTCCAGCCCAGGTTGCGGTAGGTGACGCGTTTGGCAGGCCAATGCGCCGTCATCGCCGCCTCCACGTGGCCATAGATCCCATCTCGCTCGATGAATCCCCCACCGAGCAACACGACACGATCGCCATCCTCCAGCGTAAATCTCTGCTGATTCTGCGACCAGGCAGGCATCGTCAGCAGGGAAACAAAGAACAAAGAGCCAATCACAGATATTTTCACCCCGGGAGACTAGAGGAATTACCGCTCCCCGCCAATGTGGAAATTACTCTCAAGCCAGGCCTTCCCAGCAATCTCCCCCATCCCTCAC
>Ga0316197_10002767_pt1 | contig 12512 bp, 10 predicted proteins | sample OudBiesiAoxic_MG_FD_204939 | JGI IMG/M metagenome (GOLD analysis project Ga0316197, IMG submission 204939) | Coastal sediment microbial communities from Oude Bieten Haven, Netherlands - site A oxic | ecosystem: Environmental > Aquatic > Marine > Coastal > Sediment | place: Netherlands...
CTCCAAGACATCGCGATCCAGTCTCGCCAGCCGAAAAATCTGATCGATCTGAGCCCGATTAAGCCGTTCATTTTCAGTGATATCCTTGGCGTTCGACAGTGGATTTGCCTCGAGTGTTTGGCGTCTGTGCAGAGCGAGGAGAAGGGGGTGAGCTTCGCCGTCTTCCGCTCCGGTGGGATGCGTGATGAGATCAACTTTCGGAACGAATGCCGAGAAAGGGCCAGCGAGACATGGATTAGAATTCCACCTCTCTTGGGGCACTCTCACAATCACTCCCAGATCCATCCAAGTGCGCTCTTCGTTCGGCTGCGGTTTACCTTCTCACGTGGCTCCAGCACGACCTAACCTGCTGCGATCTGGGCGATCCGGGTAGGAATCTCGGATCATGCGGTGGTGCGCAAGGCGCCGATGGCTGCGCGGATCTCGGCGAGGCCCACTTCGCTTGTGACCCGCGCACTGCCCAGTCTATCGACGATGACGAAGCGGATGTCCCCGGCCTCGAACTTCTTGTCGTGGGCGAGCGCCTCGAGGATGCTGGACTCGGCCAACTGGTGATCGAGCTGCAGGGGTAGATCGAACTTCTCCAGCGAGGCAAGGATGCGAGCTGCGTCGGCTTGCGGGAGACCGAAATGGCGCACCGAGATGTCGGTGGCTGCCGCCAAGCCAAGACTGATGGCCTCGCCATGCAAGTACTTCCCGTAGCCGGCTGTAGATTCGATCGCGTGCCCGATCGTGTGACCAAAGTTGAGGAGCGCGCGCACCCCGGCGGTCTCGCGCTCGTCCTCGGCGACGACGCGCGCCTTAATTTCGACATTGCGTTGGATCAGCGGTGTGAGTTTTTGCGGATCCCGACTGTCCAGGGCATCGACGGTGTCGAGCAGAGAGGCATCGCGGATCGCGGCATGCTTAATGATTTCTGCGAAGCCCTCATTGTATTCCCGCTGCGGCAGTGTCTGCAGCGCACCGATGTCTGCGATCACCATCTGTGGCTGGTGGAAGGCGCCGATCAGGTTCTTCCCTTCGGGCGCGTTGACGCCGGTCTTTCCCCCGACCGAGCTGTCGACCTGTGAGACGATCGTCGTCGGGATCTGCAAGTAGGGGATGCCGCGGAAGAAGATCGAGGCGACGAATCCTCCGAGGTCTCCGACAACGCCGCCGCCGAGAGCGATCAGCGAGCTGCCGCGATCGTGACCAGCACGGATCATCTGGCGGCAGGCGTCCTCGGCGCAGGCCATACTCTTTGAGGCCTCGCCTGCTGGGACGGTCACGGTATCGACGGTGAATCCGGCATCGCGCAGGCTGGCGGCGGTCGTCTCCGCATACAGCGGTCCGACATTGGAATCGGTGAGCAGTGTCGTGCGCCGCCCTAAAGCGGGCAGGCCGGTGGCGATCAGTTGGCCGGCCTGGGTTAGGAGATCTTGGCCGATATGGACCAGGTAGCTGCGATCGCCAAGATCGACTGGGACAGTGGTGTGAGACATGGTTTGCTTATAGATCTGGGAACGCGTCGAGGATTCGATCGACGGCTGAGTTTGGGTCATCGGTAGAGGTGATGCAAATAGAAGTAAATCCTGGTTCTCGGCTGAACCAGTTGATCTGGCGTTTCGCGTAGCGCCTAGTCGCCTGCTGGATCTTGTCGATGCAGGTCGCCAGGTTGATCTCCCCGCGGAGGTGGCTCTGAACCTCGCGGATCCCGATCGCCTTCTCCGCTGTCTCAGAAAGTCCGTCAAGTGCGCGGACTTCATCGAGCAGGCCGGCAGCGACCATCATCTGCGTGCGGGCATTGATGCGCTCGTAGAGTTCGGCTCGATCGCGCTGGATGAGGACACCGCGATAGGCCAGGGGTTCCGATTGCCAGGCAGTCTTCTGTTCCGACATCGGTCGGCCGCCGAGGAGGCAGATCTCTAGTGCGCGGATGACGTAGCGCCGGTTCTTCAGGTTCGTGGTGGCTGCGCCGGCGGGGTCGAGCGACTCGAACTGGGCGATGAGTTCCTCATCCGAACGGGCTTCGAGTTCGGCGCGGAGCACCGGCTCGGATCGTGGCAAGGGAGACATCCCATGGGTCAGGGCTTTCACGTAGAGCCCGCTGCCTCCGACGACCAGTGGAAGCCGGCGGCGGTCGAGGATTTCCGCGATGGTCGCTCGACCCAAGCGCTCATATTTGGCTGCGTCGATGTGCTCGCTGGTCGGGAAAATACCGTAGAGGTGGTGGGGCACGCGAGCCCGATCTGCCTGGTTCGGTTTGGCGGTGACAATGTCGAGCCCGTCGTAGAGCTGGTAGGCGTCGGCGTTCACGATCTCCCCACCGCATCGCTCTGCGAGGGCAAGCGCGATTGAACTCTTGCCAACCCCGGTCGCACCAACAAGGTAGAAAGGGGCGGCCGGTCTGGGTCCGGCGTTCCCGCTGCTGTGGTGCTCTGCGGTCTCCAACAAGGCGGCCGTCCTTGAGTTAGGCGCCAGTTGCAGGGCCGCTGCTCTTGGCGCCGCTGACGGTGATTTTGCGCCCCATGAAGTCTTGATCGTGCAGGACCTCGACAGCCCGTTTGGCTTCATCGATCGAGCGGAGAACCACGAACGCGAAGCCCTTCGAGCGCTGGCTCTGCTTGTGGGTGACGACCTCGGCGCTCTCGACACCGCCGACGCCGCTGAACAACTCCTGCAGATCTTCCTCGGTCGTGTCGTAAGAAAGATTTCCGACATACAGGCGCGGGCTCGAAACTTCGACGAGCTCGGGCTCGCGGACGGGACGCTTCTTCGCTGTCCCTTTTGGTTCGGCGGTCTTCTGCTGACGTCCGCGGGGGCTCGTGACAGCCTGCTTGGGCTTGGCAGTGACGGCTGGCTTCGAGGCCGCTGGCTTGCTCCCGGGCTTATCGCCACCTAGCCCGATGGCTGTCAGGATGCGTTTCCACAGTGAAGGCTTAGGCGCCCGGCGAGGGACTTTCTCGCGCGTGTATCCGCCAGTGCGGTGGCCAGCGCCCCGGGTGTCGCGATCTTCGTCATTGCGTTTGCGACTCCCGCTGCGATTGCTTCGGCGTCTCGCGCCGCTGCCACCGTCGTCGCCGCTGCCGCCGCCGCGGTTCCGGTTGCTGTTCTTGTTCCGATTGCGGTTTCTGTTGCGGTTGCGGTTGCGGTTTCCCGAGCGTCCGCCGCCACCAGAAGGTGAGGATGTGTCTGGCATTGGGTATTTCTCCAAGTTCGTAGTTGGGTGATTGTGGCAGTGTCGGATCGGCGCCGAGCGCAGAGGTTCGATCTCCTTGGGAACACTGCCGAGGCGTGGTTTTGCGGTTCATTGTCATCGCAGAGAGCAGCCACGTTGCAAGCGGCAGCGCCCGGATGCTTCTGAGCGAACCGTAGATCATCGCGACAATGGCGCCAAGTTGGAGGGCACCCGCGCGATTGCGGGGGCTGCCCACCAGGAGGGGGGCGCTGAGGAAGCCTGTCGCTGTATAATCCATGTTCACTCGGACTGCGCACCCATCATAGGGGCGGAAGCGCTCGCGGCAAGAGAGAATAGGTGACCACAGATAGGAATTCCTCCTGCAGAACTCGCACTTGTCGGGGCGGCCGTTTCCGAGGTAGCTTCCGTCGATGACCATTCCCCACGCGCTCCTGAAACCCGTCTTGCTCTGTCTTGCCACGCCACTCTTCTCGGGGCTAGCCGACGATGGTTTCGTCCCACTCTTCGATGGATCGACCCTTGAGGGCTGGGTGCAGCGGGGTGGGGAGGCGAAGTATTCGGTGGTGGATGGTGCGATCGTTGGCGAGACGGTCTCACGCACGCCGAACAGTTTTCTCTGCACGGAGCGGGACTATGGCGACTTCATCCTAGAGTATGAATTCAAGGTCGATGAGGAACTCAACTCGGGCGTTCAGATCCGCAGCCAGAGCCGCCCCGATTACCGGAATGGGCAGGTTCACGGGTATCAGATCGAGATCGATCCGGATCAGGATCCACGCAAGCACGGAGGGGTGGAGCGCCCACGGCTATGGACGGGAGGGATCTACGAGGAGGGGCGGCGCGGATGGCTCAATGACCTTTTCGATAACGACGCGGCGCGTGCGGCATTCAAGCCCGGAGAGTGGAATCACATCAAGGTTCACGCCGTCGGCGACTGGATCCGAACCTGGCTCAATGGTGTCCCGGCTGCTGATCTCCGCGACTCGATGACCCAGACCGGTTTCATCGCGCTCCAGGTGCACGGGGTTGGCAAACAGGCAGGCGGTCCTTGGCATGTTCGTTGGAGGAATCTCAAGATCAAGGATCTGGGCAGCCACGCTTGGCAACCGATCTTCGATGGGAAGTCCTTGCAGGGCTGGCGCCCACTGCCTGGTGGGGAGTGGACAGTCGAGGGCGGCGCGATCGTCGGGCGCAGCCCGAGATCAGAGTCGAGGCACGGGATCTTGATACACGACGAGGAGTTTGGAGACTTTGCGCTACGGGCGAAGTTCCGCGTCCACTCCGGGGATAGCGGATTCTATTTCCGCTGCGAACCGGTGAGCGGTGGGGTTGCCGTGCACGGGTTTCAGGTGGAGATCGATTCGAGCCAGGAGACTGGCGGGCTCTACGAGACGGGTGGCCGCGGCTGGGTTGTCAAACCAGGAGAGGCAGAGATCCCCAGGAAAAAATACCACCCGGGCGAGTGGACGGATTTGAGCCTGAGCGCGCATGAGGGACGGATCACGGTGCAGACCAACGGAGTGAAAACTGCGGAGCTCGCAGACGACCCGGGGCGGCGTTCAGGGCGGGTGGGGCTGCAGCTGCACGGCGGCCAAAACATGCACGTCGAGTTCAAAGACATCGAGGTGCTGCGGGCGGCACAGCCGTAGCGGGGTGGGCTAAGGCGCCTTTCCGGTCTCCTCGACGTATTTCTTGCGCAACTGTTGGAAGCGGAGTTCGGACTCGTGGAGCGCCCGGCGCAGGTCGAGGATCTTGCCTTCGAGACTGAGGATGTGCTCGCTGTCGCTCATGGACGGCGTCTTCCCGTTCGAGCGTGGCTCGTGGACCAGGTTCTCAGCGCTCGTCCGGCGGAGGCGCGTGCTGAAGACTGGCATGTCCTTGACCCTCGCCTGTGAGCCCTCCTTGCAATTGATCACCAAGGTATCCTCGTCGATTTCGCCAGCTGCCAAAAATTCTTGGATCGTGCCGAAGGTCGTGGGGCCGTAGAGGTAGTCGTCGCTCACTTCGACGAGCCAGTCCATGTGGAGTTCCGGGAACATCGGGGCACGGCGCCAAGAGGCCTGCCCATCGCTCGAAACCTTGTCGAGCGGCGAAATTTTAGCAGCGAGTGCCCAGTCCTGAATCTGATCGGCAGAGGCAGGTCCGAAGATGCTGCCATCGTCATGCTTGTTTAGAAACCAGTTATCGCTCATCTGCGGATTATAGGAGGGCTTGGAATTCTTTCCAGCACGAATCTCGCATTCCTCGAAAAACGCCCGGGCGGCAATCGAGATTGCCGCCCGGGCTTGTTGTCTTCCTGTTTGGCTACGGAATCTGTGGGAGCCGCCGGGCTAGCTCTCGTAGAGGGAGTCGTCGGCGACCGGGACAAGCAAGTACTGTCCAACCGCAAGGGAATCGTCCCCGTCGAGCTTGTTCAGGCGGCGGAGTTCACGGCTGGTCGTGCCGAAGGAGAGCGCGATGGAATAGAGTGTGTCCTTGCGGACGACCTCGTAGTAGCCATATCCCTCCGGAGCGGTGAGCAGATCGCTGGACTGCTCTGGCGCGGGTGCAGGCGCGGGCGCTGGTGTGCTTGGCTGGGAGCTCCCAAAGCGGTTTTCAGAAGAGGATTTTGCGGCACTACCACCAGCTCCTGGAAGGCGCAAGCGCTGGCCGATGCGGAGCGTGTTGGGGTCGCTCAAGCTGTTGAGATCCATGATCTGTGCCGAGGAGCTACCGTTGCGGCGCGCGATCGAGGAGAGCGTGTCGCCAGCCTTGACGGTGTAGCTTCCGCCGGCGCTGGCCCCGGCGCTGCTGGCAGGGGCGGGGGAACTTGGTTTGGCTGGAGCGCCGGCTCCGGACTGGGGGATAACGATCGGCTGCCCAATCCGGATGCGGTGCGGGTCGAGCCCGGGATTGCTCGCGATGAGTCGATCGAGCCCAAGCCCATAGCGGCGGGAGATGCTGCTGAGCGTATCTCCCGAAGCGACGTGGTGGATGCTGCCTCCTTGCGTCGATGGCTGAATCCGGTTCTGTTTTTTCTTGTTTCCCGCGTAGGAGATCGGCTCCTGTTTGCCACTCTTCGTCCAGTTTGTGAGTTGCTTCTCCAGCTGATCCACCCTGGCGTTCGTCGCCCGTAACGATTGCTGCAGCGAGTACACTTGATACTTGATGTCGTCGCCTTGAGCCCCTGCCGTCACCGGGGTCGCGATCGTTGTGAATGTAGCAATTCCTGCCACGCCGATGGTCGAATTTATAAATTTATGGATCATACACATCACTGTCCCTTAAAGTTTATAAAACTTTACAATATTTACAAGTTAAATATGGTAGAGAGCCGCAGAAACTTTTGAGAGTAAAACCAATCGTAAATTTTTCGTCTTAATACTGTCGTTATGAGAAGCATTCTTGAGCAAGTCGCTCGTCTTACAGTGACCCTGGTTGGTCTGGCTCTGTTTGGATTTTGCTTTTATCAGTTGGCATTTGTGACGCGTGTGGTGATCGAGCCTGGGGCGGAGCCGGAGCCGGAGCCGGAGCTGGTGGAGACGGAGACCGAGCAGGAGGTGGTGGAGCCGATCGATTCGCGACCGGTGATTCTGGTCGATGCTGGGCATGGTGGGAGGGATGGCGGTGGGGTTGGTGGCGGGGTGATCGAGAAGAATCTAGCGCTTCAGATCGCCAAGCGCGTGGCATCGATCTTGGAGCAGGACGCTCGCTTCAGGATCGAGATGACGCGGCGTGACGACGTTTTTGTCGAGCTAGAGGAGCGGGCGAAGATGGCGAATGATCTCGATGTCGCGCTGTTCGTCAGTATCCATTTGAACACGGGGCCGGCATTGTCCGCGAGTGGTGTCGAGACCTGGTTCGCGTGGCCGAAGCCGGTGCATGTGATGCTTGCAGAGAAATCGAAGTTGGGTCTTCCATCCGCGATGCGTTTTGTGGATGAGCGCGGAGAATTGCTCGCGGAGCGTGTGCAGCAGGCTGTCTGTGAGGCGACGGGTGCCCGCGACCGTGGGGTGAAGAACAAGGGGCACCTGGTGACGCGCTTGGTCGGGGCGCCGTCGGTTCTGGTCGAGTGTGGCTTCCTTACGAACACCGATGAGGCGAAGCGTCTCGTGCAGGCCGGCTATCAGGAGCGACTCGCCCATGGTGTGGCAAAGGGGGTTTTTAGTTTCCTCGAAGAGGTGATGGCGGATCCGCTATTTGGGATCCTCCAACCCGTCAAACCAGAGAAGGAGCGAATTCTATCTCAGTCGGCGAGCGCAGAATCATAGGGCCAGAGTGGCGAGACCGCCTCGTCGGGCACCCATCCGCGGAGATCGCCTGGAAGATCGATGTAATGCCAATTGCCGCGCTTTGAAAGGCTGGCAACCTGACTCCCAGGGGGGAGATCGATCACCTTCCCAGCGGCCCGGGTCGGGGCGGTGAATGCTTTGGCATCCTTGGCAACCACGATGGCTTGGGTGGCGAGATCGGCGCGGTCCCGGTGTTTGAGAAAGAGGCCTGCGGCGGCTAGCAGCGCCAGCAGAGTGAGGAGTGAACTGGCGATCCACAAGCTAGTCCGGATGCCGCTGCCTAGCCGCAGGGTCAGGGCAGCGGCGAATCCGAGCGCGGCCAGCCAGCCGCCAGCGGTCGCGAGGCGGATGAGCGTGTCGCGCTTGAAAGGGGCTGTGAGAGATGGGGATTCCCTCCCTACGAATTGGAGGCTGCCACTGGAGCGGCGCAGGAAGCGCAAGTTCTGGCGTGCCTCCTTGAAGCCCGGATCGAGGGTGAGGGCACGCTCGTACCAGAGCGCCGCCTCGCCGAACTGCTTCAGCCGATAGCAGGTGTTGCCGAGATTGTAGAGCAGTGGGGCGCTGAGGTGCCCATCTTCCAGCAGGCTCTGGTAAGCGGAGTAGGCTGCTTCGAATTCGCCCCCGGAGAAGGCTGCGTTGGCCGAAGAGAAAGCCTCTGCGGGATCCGCTTTCGCACTCTGGCAGATCAGCAGACAGGCGGCGACGAGTAGAAGCGAAAACCTAGACATGGACTGGGAGGCTGCGCAGGATATTGAGGATTTTGCTCTGTTCATCCTTGTCGACCGGCCCGGGGGCATCGGCTCCAGCTGGGGCGCCAAAGGATAGATAGTTGTGCCGCTCACGGATCTCATCGAGAGACGTGGCGAGATCTGGATCGAGACCACTCCTGATCGTAGCTGGGATCTGTTCTTCCCAGGCCAGGAGATAAGTGTGAGCGCCGCTGTAGAGCTCGAGCGCGGTCATTGGCTTGGATTCTAAGTCACCGAGGAGTTCGGCGCATGGCGGGTAGGTACCGGCCCAACCTGAGGCAGCGTCGCGCCCATGCATGCGGCGGCTCACCGCGATGAAGGCGAGGGCGAGCAGTGCGGCCGCTGGTGGTGCCTGCAAGGCCCAGAACCACTTCGACTGTGTCAGTGGTTTCCGAGCGTCCGTCCACGCCTGCCCATCGAGCTCGCTGATCGAGAGAATGTCGGTCATGTCTTCGAGTGGCGGAGGCGTGGTGGGAGGAGGTGGGCGATCCGCTTGCGCTTCCGCCGGCACGGGACCGCCGGAAGTAGAAGGGCGCGTCGCGACGGCATTTGAATCGGCTTTTACCTCGATCGGAATTGGCTCGGTCCGCAGCGTCCGGTAGGACCCGGTCTCCGGATCGAAGAACGAGAACTCGTACGGGGGGATCACACTCTCGGTCTCGAGCGGGACAATCATGTGGGTGAAGGTGACGCGGCCAGCATTCCCCTTGGGTGCCATCGGGTTGCGGCGGTTCCGATTCTCCTCGCGGGAATCGGAGCGGCTCGGGTCATACTGCTTCCAGGCATCGACGTTGCCGGTCAGGAGCGGGGCATCGATGCTGGGCAGGTTTCCCTCACCTGCGATCGTCAGGTTGACCGAGATCGGCTCGCCCTGCTTGAGCTTGAGCGGTGCGGCATTGATGTCCATGCTGAACCGCCCGACCGACCCGGTGAACGATTCCGGTTTTCCCGCCGCCGGGAGCGGCTTGACTTTGACCGTGATCGGTTCTGCCGTGAGCTTGTATTGTTTGCGTGTAGCTCGTCCGATGCTGCGATTGCGCACCGCGAGCTGCATTGGGTAGGTGGCGGGGCCGAGCTGTAGATCGCCGGCGCGGAGCGGTTCACAGTTGCCTTCGAAAAAGTGCCGGTCTCGCCCTTGGGCGTCCGCCTCGGCACGGAACAGTCCGCGCAGCGGTTGCATGACGAAGCCCTTGCTCTCGATCTCTGGAGCGACGTTGTGGAACTCCGGTGAGGTCCCGCTACTAGTCGAGATCACCAACCTCAGCGGGAGCATCTCGCCGACGAAGATCTCGCGCTTCTCGATTTCGATGGAGAACTCCGGTGCGAGCGATTTCTCCGCATCGCTCATCGGTCGGACGGTGAGCTTCACGGCATCGGTCCCGAACGTTTCCCCTTCGTGTTCGATCGCTGCGACCAGCGAGTAGGTCCCGGGTTTCACCCCGGCGACAGAGTAGCGGAAAGTATCGATCCGCTGGACTTTGTTGCCCGACTGGAAGACCTGCTTGCCAGATCCGATGAAGGCGGTGCGGACTCCGCTGGCGTCGCCCTCCTCGACTTCGATCGTCGGCTGGGCGGGCGACTCGACCCCGGCGATGCGGACGACGATGTAGCTAGACTCTTCGACCGAGATCGTCGGGTCGGCCAGTTGCGCGCCCATCTGCAATTCTGCGCGTAGCTGTTCCTGGCCGAGTGACAGGCAGGCCAGCAGGCTTAGGAGGAGGGTGGTCTTCTGGGTCGGGCGTCTGCTCATTGTCGTCTTACCAATCTTTGTAGCTACGTGGGACTTGCCTGAGCCCGCGTCGCCGCAGCAGGCCGAGATCCCTCTGCTCGTCCGAGAGCTCGCGCAGGTTCTCTCGGGCTTCGTTCTTAGAATATCCGGTGCGATCGTCGACTTCGTCGTCCGGGTCGGGGGCGGGTTCAGGCTCGGGGGTGCTCTGCTCCGAGCCTTCCTCTCCCGGTTCGGAGCCTTCGCCCTCTGGCTCGCCGGCCTCGGAATTCTGCTCGCCTTCGCCAGGCTTGGTGTCTTCACCCGGTTGCTGGTTCTCTTGCTCTTCCCCTTCTTCTCCCTCACCCGGCTCCTGGTTCTCTTGCTCCTCTTCTCCTTCACCCGGCTCCTGGTTCTCCTGCTCCTCTTCATCCTCTCCAGCTTCGCTGTTCTCGGGATCCTGTTCTTCGTCCTGCTCCTCCTGGCTCTTCTCCTCCTCTTCTTGCTCTTCTTTGTCCTCTTCCTGTTTGTCCTGCTCTTGTTCCTGCTGCTGCTGCTGGATCTTCTTGAGTTGTTCTAACAGGTCTTCGACAGCCTCTAGGTTGGACCTGGCATCGTCGGCAGCTGGATCGAGCTCGAGGCTGGAGCGGTAATGGTCGGCGGAATCTTCAAACTCCATGATGACTTCGTCGAGCTTCTTGATCCCACCATTCTCCTGATCGTTCCAGAGCTTCTCCGCCTTGCGGAACAGGGTGTTGCCCAGGTTGTAGTGCGTCCGCTCCTGCAGCGTGACGTCCTCACTGACGAGAGAGCTGGCAAAGGCTTCGATCGCTTCGTCAAAGTCGCCGTTGGCATAGGCAGCGGTGCCAAGTCCAAAATTGAGCTGCTGGCTTTGCGCGACGCTCTTGGCTCTCTTCCCAGCGTCTCCGTAGCGCGCTTTGGCCTCCTCGAAGTCGCCCCCAGCGAAAGCCTCATAGGCTTCGGCTGCTGGCGATGCAGCCCTGAGGTCTGAGGCAGGGAGAAGCGCGAGCAGTAGCAGCGCGGCGAACGCACGAGGTGCCGCCGGGCGGCTCCCCCAGGCAGAGGCGAGGAATCCACCCACGACGCAAGCAAGGCCGAGCAGCAGGGGCAGGGTGAAGAGCTCGCGCGGCGTGCGCTTCAGCTTGTCCTCGCTCTGTGAGTAGCTGATGTTGGCGAGGACGTCGCGGACGAGTTGCTTGTTCATGAGGCCACCCTTCAGGTTGATAAATCTACCATTAGTGGCATTTGCGATCTTCTCAAGGCTTTCGGCATCCATGCTGCTCTTGACCAGCTCCCCCTGATCGTCTTTTAGGAATGAGTCACTCTGTTTCGATTCGGGATTCGGGACGATCGCAGGTGTTTGCGAGCCGACGCCGATGGTGACGATGAGGACATTCTCTCGCTTCGCTTTCTCGGCCGCCTTGAGGGCGACACCCTCGAGGTCATCACCGTCGGTGAACAGGATGAGTGCATTGCGGGCGGCCTCGGTGGCCCCGAGCCGCTCCCGTGCAAGGTCGATCGCCGCGGCGAGGTTCGTCCCGCCGCGTTCGATGACGAAAGTGTTGAGCTGCTCGACCGTCTCGATGACTGCGCTGTGATCCGGCGTCATCGGGGCTTGCATGAATGCCGATCCAGCAAACGCGATCAGGCCGATCCGGTCGTCCGGCAATTCTTTGATGAGATCGATCGCTGCGAGCTTCGCCTGCGTGAGGCGGCTGGTGCGGCTGTTGGGGGAGATGTCCTCTGCCAGCATACTGCGGGAGGTGTCGATCGCGATGATAATGTTGCGCCCCTCGACGCGGGTCATCTCTTCGATGAAGCCTTTCTGGGGTCTGGCGAGGGCGAGGGCGATGAGCGTCATTCCGAGCAGCTGGAGGGCAAAGCGCCCCCAGTCGCCGAGCGGTCGCCGGCTCGTGACGAGGTGTGGGCGCAGGCGCTGCGAGGTGATTCTCTCCAGCCCCTCCCGGGATGCATTCGAGGCGACGATCTTGATCACCATCAGCGGGACGGCGAGCAGGATGAGGTAGAGCCACTGCGGCGAGGCGAATGTCAGCGTATCGCTCATGGTCCGTAGTTGAGCGGGCTGTGTTCGTAGGCGAGTCCGATGACCAGGAAGATCAGGGCAGCCGCGGCGCACCACTGGTAGAGCTCGCGCACCTCGACGGTCGTCCGCTGGGCGATCTCGGTCTTCTCGAGCTCGTCGATCTCGGCGAAAATCTGCTGCAGGGTCTCGGTATCGTTTGCCATGTAGGCTTTGGTCCCAGTGATGGCGGCGACCTCCTTGAGCGTGTCGAAGTCGAACGACTGGTCCATCGCGCGCCCCACCCGCGGGACGAAGTGGCGGCCAGGTGTGCCGATCGCGATCGGGTAGACTTTGATGCCGAGGGTGGATGAGAGTCGCGCCGCCTCCTGGGGGGTCAGGCCGGGGACGTTCTGGTCGCCATCCGTCAGCACGACGACCACCTGGCTCTTCGCCTTCACCGGCGAATCGCGGTTGGCGAGCCGGCTGGAGCACGCGCTGATCGCCGTGCCGATGGAGGTGCCGGAGGTGATCGGGTGATCGAAGTGGATTTCCTTGCCGATGGTTT
>Ga0316197_10002769_pt1 | contig 12509 bp, 7 predicted proteins | sample OudBiesiAoxic_MG_FD_204939 | JGI IMG/M metagenome (GOLD analysis project Ga0316197, IMG submission 204939) | Coastal sediment microbial communities from Oude Bieten Haven, Netherlands - site A oxic | ecosystem: Environmental > Aquatic > Marine > Coastal > Sediment | place: Netherlands...
TGTCCTTCCGTCTGCGTTTGCAGAGCGTGGAGGCGACCTATAGCGTGGCGGAATCCGAATCTCCCGAACTGTTGCAGGCGCTCGTCTCATTTAACGAGAAATGGCGCCAGCACATTCGCGGGCTGCTTGATAAATGGGCACGACTGGAGCAGACCGGCGCGCCTGTAAATGAGTGGAGTACCGAGTCAACTTTTTCACAGGAACTGGAGCTGGAACTTGAACAGGAACTGGGTAAGCTGCAACAGGACAATAAACCGGGTGATACTGACAGCCAGGATCTGCGGAACATATACGCCATCATTGGAAGTACCCGGAGCCTGCTGGATGCCATGAAAGAGCTGGGTGACAGCATGAAACAGATCAACTGGCATCAATGGGCAGTCGCACGCTTCTGACAACGGAGAAGATGTTGAACCGGGTGGCGAGGAACACGGCGCAGGCGCCTGCGCTCAAGGCAGACAGTGCAATACAGGAATACGCGGATATTGAGAATGAATCAGTGCTTCCTTAGAAATGCAGCATAACTTCTTGTACTATATGGCACTAATAAAGATTACAATTGAGCAGCCGAGCACATAAAATAGCCGCATCTTGATGCATAGTTCACTACTTTATTCACAACACCTGACCTCAGCAATGGAGCACCTATGACCCAGCATTCCCCCCTGATCCAATCTGCCCCACACACAATCCGCAGCAAGTCACTGCTGGCCATCAGCCTGGCACTGACGCTTGGTCTCGGTGCCTGTACAACAAACCCCTACACCGGTGAAAAGCAAGCCAGCAAGACCGCGATGGGAGCCGGTATCGGAGCTGCCGCAGGCGGCCTGATCGGTGCCGCTACCGGTGGCAGCCGCAGTGCCATTCTGCTTGGCGTGGGAATCGGGGCGCTCGCGGGTGGTGGCGTCGGCTTCTATATGGACAAGCAGGAAGACAAACTGAGGATGCAACTGCAAAGCACCGGGGTCAGTGTTACCCGTAACGGTGACAACATCATCCTGAATATGCCGGGCAACGTTACCTTTGCCACCAATTCCAGCAACATCTCACCTGACTTTTACAGGGTCCTGGATTCTGTGGCACTGGTGATCAACGAATTCGAAAAGACCTATATCGACATTAATGGCCACACCGACAGCACCGGTGCTGAATCCTATAACCAGACACCTTCAGAAGCACGTGCAAACAGTGTCGCACACTACCTGGAGTCGCAGAAGGTCGTTCCCCAGCGCATCGTGACACGCGGCATGGGTGAGTCGCAGCCGATTGCCGACAACGACACACCCGAAGGCCGCTCATTGAACCGGCGCGTTGAAATCATCCTGACGCCTATTACGTAACATCAGTAGAAACCGACAGGGATAAAAATGAAAAGCAGAATCATTCTTGCTGTAATGCTGGCTGCCAGCTCGCTGCCGTCCGTGTCCGAAGTATTACGCTCTGTTGACAAGGACGGCAACGTCACCTTCTCCGACCAGCCAGTGCCTGGCAGTGTTGAAGAAACGCCCGTAGTTATCGATGCCCCCCCGCCTTCAAGGCAGGAAGTCAGGAAGAGCGAACAGCAGGCCCGGAAAATGATCAGGCAGGCCGACCAGGTAGGCAAGGAAGTCGACACGGGCATTTTCGACAGGAATGCCAGCATAAAGGCCGCGCAGATGAACCTGGACAGCGCAACCGCCCGCCTCCGTGAGGTCCAGGTAGTTCGCGCGGGTGACCGCCAGGCACTGGCCGGTGGCGGCACCAGGCTCCGACCCGAGTATCTTGAACGTGTACAGGACGCCGAAGAGCAGGTCATGGAGGCGCAGAAAAAGCTCGATGCAGCCAAGCGGGCGCGCTAGCCGTTAGTTTCAACACTGTCTGGCATGCACAGAAGAAACTTGCTGCTGTCAGGCGGGCGCGTTTTGGCCATGCTCACTCTATTTCAGGAACTTGTCGCAGCTACCCGGCTTGGGTTCATCAGGCTCGACGATCAGTCTGGCAATGCTGTCCAGTAACTCCGCTGATATGGTTAATGGCGCCAGCAGTGCCGCTCGGCCGGTTTCCAGGGCCAGATCCTTCGCAGACACCAGCTGGTATTGGGGGTTGGCAATCGGCCCGTATATTTTCATGGGGTCTTGTTTTGACATGAAGAATCTATGTTTATGCCTGGGAACAATGGCGACATCCATTGTTTGTTTGACCAAATCAACTTTGGCATCGATCTTTATCAGGGTGTCGGGAGTATCGATGACATAAAGATCAGTTGTGCCCATGCCCTTGTTGAAATGCGCGATTAACATGGCACATTCGATATTCACATCCTTCTTTGGCGAGAGCATGTTCGTAATAGCCCAGCCGATGACATCCACGGTGACTAGATTTATTACACTTTTGTCGATCCTGGCATTTTCAGTGATAAAATTAATCTTGCCATCCAGATTATTTGCCAGTTCGTCAGGCGACTGACCACGGCTTTTCAGATCCACCGTGGCCGCTAGCATCCCCCGGATCGGGGCGGTTTGACTTTTAGATCTCGTCAGCAACTGCCCCAGATCAATATCATCCCCGCTCAAGAGCAGGCTCATCGTGGGTGGCTTTGTTGCGGAATTAATCATGACAGCGTTGTTGAAAACTTCGTTATCAAACGAGTATTTCAGAGGCTTGATATCAAGCTTGCCGTTATTCAGCTGGATATGACTGTATATATCCGCAAGCGATGCCGCGGTTGAACTCAGTTTTTTGATCGAGACTTCAAGGTCCAGGTCGATGGCATGCAGAGCGGACAAATCAATCGGCTGTTTGCTAAACAAGTCTTTGGCGATAGTGGCCTGTTCACTGGCTACCTCGTCGAAGTCATCGGGTTCAGACGCGCTCGTTTCAGCAACCTGCCAATCCAGGTAAATCCCGATATCATTGATATCCAGATCATCGGTGTTTATCGAACCCGCGAGGCGGGGACGCTCGCCTGAAAAGCTTGCGGTTAAATCGGTGATAATCTCCGTATTCCTGAGGCTGGCACGGCCGTTGTGGCGGAGGTTTTCCCGGCTGCCCCTGACATGTGCGCTGTACCTGACCACCCCCTCTTTTGGCAGGCTCACTTCAAACAGCTGGCCAAGGGCATTCAGGTCACGGCCTGACAGGTCAACCTTCATATCAATGCGATCCAGTTTTTCCAGATCAGCAATTGAGCCGTTCATGGACAGCTGAAAGTCATTGCCCTTGTTGACATTGATGTCCATGGTTTTGATTGCGAGGACCCCGCCGGCACCGCTGACATGCGCCGTTCCCTTCAAGCTACCCAGCGCAGGTATCCCGGTACCCGCAATGGCCGTGAGGGATGCGGTACTGGGGGCTTCAAAATTGACATCCAGTTCCAGGCCGGCGAGCGGTTTGTCACCCGTCAGGGCAGCCAGTTTAATGTCACCCCGGGCCTCGACCTGTAATTGTTCTGGACCACCGGCCTGCAGGTGTATCGCCCGGACAGTGGAAGCGATCATGGATCCTGAATACTGCGCATTTACCTCGACGGGACCGAAATCCGCTAATTGGGTATCGACCAGCTCGCCAATCGCCCTGGCAGATGACCCGCTGATATTAATCTTCAGGTCCATTTTCGAGACATCGACGGATGGCATGAAGCTGATGTGTCCGATACCGCCCTGTGCGTTCACCTGCACCTTTCGCGTGTTGCCGGCTGTCAGCTTCAGATCCTTGATCACGAGGGCGTCGGCGTCCATTGACAGGCGGGCTGACCCGGACAGCGGACCCAGCAGTGGTACCGCTGCAGTGAATTGCCGGACGAACTTCGTATCAGGAGACGCTATGGCCAGCGTTGCATTTAAATCACGCAATGGCCAGGGATCGTCCACGATACGGGTGCTACCAGCAAGTTCCAGCTTGTGGCCCCCGGGACCCGTGGCAGCAACGGCAGACTCGCTGAGTGTCAGTGCACCTGCAGACCCGGAGAGTTTTCCCGATGTCTTGATGCTGTTGAAACGGGGACTCTGTTCCGGCAGCAGCCATGCCAGCAGTTTTGCATCGGTTATAGTGCTGGAAAAATCGAGTTGTATATCCTCTGCCGTAAACAGGTTACCCACCGTGCCGGATAGCTGCACTGCGACCGTGTCTTTCGATACATTGAAATTGATCTCATCAAGTCGCGGTGCTTCAAGGGTTCCGGTCACCGTGGCGGTTGCCTCAAGCGAACCCATGTCCGGTGCGTTCACATGCAGCAAGTCCAGGATGTCATGCAAATCAGCGGTCTTTATTTGCACTGCAATATCGAGATCAGCCGTCTCGCGCGGGTTGATGATCCTGCCCTCGGCGTGGATGACAGCCTGCAAAATCTCAAAGTGAAAATTAAATGGGTAAGGCTGGTCAGTCGTCAGCAAGGTCGCGAGTGCGCCGGACTCACCCTCGAGCCTGAAGGCTGTTCCGTCGATCGCGCCGGCACCTGTGATTGAAAATACTTCTTCACCCGGTTTGCCCTCTTTTTGCAGTGAATCCAGCTTGACCTGTAACGGTTTTGTTTCACCCGGCTTTGAATAGTTAACAACGAAATTTTCAACAGACAGCGTGCCGATGACCGGTGCTTTTATGTCAACTGGTTCAAACGGTTCATCGTCTTCATCCTCTTCCGGCTGTTGCCTGATAGTGACGATGCTGTCCTTGATAATAAACCTGCGCACAATCACGTAGTTTGACCACGGCGACGGGATATCAACCTGCAGGTCTATTTCAGCCGCGCTCAGCTCGAAGTCATCAGCAGCGGTTTTGAAGTAGATGTCCGATACCCTGACTGACGGGGACAGCGACAGGTCGATTTCAAGTGGACCGTTGATCTCCAACTGGTTGTCGGTGGTCCGGTTGACGACATGGACGAGTCCAGCACTTAAATGATTCGGGTCTAGCAACAGCACCAGCGTCACCAGCATTGCACAAACGGCTATGACCAGACTGGTGAGACCGATGAGGGTGTATTTAAGCCATCGCATGGCTAGAGTTTAACCAATAATTCCAATGTCTGCCCGGCTTCCATTGCCACGTAAAAAAACAGAAATGAGTTGTAGGAGCGCCGTCCCCGGCGCGATTGTTTTTTTCATGCTCCGAATCGCGCCGGGGACGGCGCTCCTACAGGAGTATCAATTGTGTGCCGGCGACAAGAGTCAGCGCTCGAAGCTGAACTGAATCTCCGCGGATGAGTGTTCCACGCTCGTGATGGTGCTGACACTCCAACGCCGTGAGAACTCGTAACGTACCTCGAATTCGTTAATCGCGTTGTACAAGCCGGTTCGGTAACGTACATAGAGTTGCGGTGACAGATAGGTACCCAGTACCATGGAGGCCTCTTGAAGCGTTGCACCGCTTTCCACGCCAAATTCCTCCAGCCCCATCGAGGTTCCCAGAATACCGGTCAGCATATTGCCACCGGCGACCAGTCCGGCATCCGTCATGCTGCCCTCGCCCTGCCCGATCCCGGACTGTGGTTTGCCGAATGCGATATAGGAAATGATGTCGGATTCGGGCATGGTCGGATCTGAATACAGGGTTATTTCCGGGACCTTCAGGGTACCCTTTGCGCGTATTCCCGCAGTCACATTATCAACCCGGCGGCTGGCCTCAAAATCCAGTCCGGGATTGTCGACCGGTCCGCCGCTGAACAGCAGCCGACCACGGCTAATATCAAGCCGGCGGCCGTAGACTTCATAGCTGCCGCGTTCTATGGAAAGTTTGCCCTGCGCCGTAGTTGCCTGCCCCGGCCTGTCCAGCAGATCGACCGAGCCGAGCAGGTCGCCCTGTAAGCCAAGACCCCTGATATCCACATCATCCCCCAGCGACAGACGGATGTCGCTCGACACCTGCCAGCGCTCAGCAGGCTCGGTTCTGGTGTCCTGTTGGACTTCGATGATGATGACGTCGCTGGAAACCCCACTGCGAGTGCTCACATCCTGTGGACGCAGGCGGGCAAAGGGTACGTGCACTTCACCGCTCAGCTGCAATTTCGGCGGCGTGATGCTGGCGTGCAGGTCCGGCGACACCTTGATGATGGCCTCGGGCAAATGCATGATTTCGAAATCGCTGCCCTGCAGGCTTACCTCGGCCTCCCAGTGCGCGATATCAACGATGTTCACATCGCCGTTGAGTTGCACACTGCCCTCACCCGAATCAGCGCTGCCGGTTATCACCAGCCCATCCGCCTTGCTCTGCAGCTGCAGGTCAAGATTGGTCAGACGGATACCCAGGTCATCAATTTCAAAGGTACTGTCAGTGATGCTGGCACTGCCGGACAGCCACGGTTGGCCCAGGGTACCCTTCCCCTCGAAATCCAGTACCACCATGCCCTCGTAGCTGCCGACCTCATCCAGCAGGTATTCCACAAACAGCAGATCATGCAGCTCTCCGCTGAAGCCCAGATCCAAAGGCTGTTCCTCCCAGGGAGTAATGCCCGGCTGGTAACCCGGCAGGTGCAGGTTGGCGCGCAGGTAATCCGCGTCGCTGATATCCAGCACGGCATTGCCTGTTATCCCCTTGTCATTTAGCAAGGCACGCAGCATGCCCTGCCTGATATGCGAATCCGACGGCGCGATAGGATCATCATAACTGACACTGCCGGCACCGAGATTGACCAGCAGGTCAGCAAAGGTGACGTTGCCGGCCTCCACTGTCACAGCCAGCGTGGCATCCACCAGGCTGGTGAATGACAGCGGTGAGCCGCTCAGTGCACCCAGTGTCGCCAGTGGAAAATTGCTGAGTTGTACGTGGGGTGATAACTGTTTTTCCGGGTTGCCCTGCGCCTTCATACACAGCCGGGCACTGTCCTGCTGCCAGCATGTTTCCGGGAGCAGCACGCGCTGCGCCCCCAGTTCTGCCTTGACGGGCTGTTGCAGTGACCAGGCCCCCGTTCCGGGATACTGCCAGTCCGCAGTGAGGATCTCGCCCTGCCAGAAGTGATCAAGCCAGTCTCCTGCGAGCTGCAGGTCAATGGCGGTCTCCTTGCCACTTGCGGCCAGTGTCAGTTGGTGGCTGTGAACTGAACCGGCAAACTCCAGGGTGGCATCTGCGTAGCGCTGACCGGCCAGTTCCACAGTCTGCATCTTTATCGTGGCAGACTGCCGCGCCGATTCCGACCACTGCAGTTGCACCTCGCCTGCAAGTGCATCGATTATCAGCGAGGGCCCTGCCAATTGCTGAGCGGTGACGGTTGCAGCAAGCTGTGGCTGATCACGTTTGCCCTGAATTCGGCCCGACAGTGAAAAGGCACCTTGCCAGCCGGGCAACAGCGCTTCCAGATCGGGCAGCGTGGCCTCTGCAGTAATATCCCAGGATTTCTCGATGCTGCCACTTGCCGTGATGCGGTTGTCTGCGGATGTGAGGTTTAATTGCTGTATGTCCAGCCGCTCGTTAGCCAGCTTGACGTCGATCTGTCCGGCAACCGGGTAGCCTCGCAGATCACCCTGCAAATGCTGGAGTTGCAGCGCTACTTGCCTGTCGCTATCTAGCAGGCGACCGTTGCTGGCCAGTTGCGTGGTCAGCTGGCCGGGCCATTCCGGCCAGTGTTTGCCCGGATTGATCTGCTGCAGGTCCAGCGCGAGTTGCCAGCCAAGGCCCTGTTGCCAGTCGATTGTGCCGTTACCGGTAATGCTGCCGTCCAGTATCTGTCCGTCCAGATGGCTGATCGACAGACCGTCAAGACTGCCATCCGCCGTAAACTGCCAGTGCCCGGCCGGTATATCTGTCCCTGACAGGCTCGATTCACCCTGCAGGCTATAGGCGTCTAACAGGCCGGTCAGTCTTGCCTGCCCGGCAGCCGACACCGCGATGTCAGCACCTGTGCCGATACGCCAGTCAAGCTGCAGGTCACTGGGCAATTGCGGTTGCAGTCCAAAGCGACCGGCAAGTCCTGCCTGGTAACCGTCCGCAAGCAATTCAAATGAATTGATATGCAGTTGCCGGCCTTTGATGCGGGCAGACAGGGCGATGCGTTCGAAACGGATGGCCTCTTCGCTGAGGCCGGCAATGCTGAGTGACTCAATAGCCGACTCGGTCAGTGTGATATCGATGGGCAGATCAATGTCCACAGAAAAGCTGCCACCCTCAGTGGCACTGGATGGCGCAATGGCGACGGTGACTGACTCTGCAGTCAGGCGATTGACCCTGAGTTCGCCAGAGAACAGTGCCAGCGGAGACCAGTCCAGCCGGGCCTGCTTGAGACTGTAGACATCCGCGCCGACCTGGATGCGCAGATCCGTCACCTCAATCACAGAGACCAGGCGGCCACCCAGTCGACCGATTTGCACCTGCTCACCAAACTGCGACTGCAGTACCCGCCCGGCGAACTGCAGCCCGCTCTCTGTGCCGGAAATGAAATACACCAGACCGGCCAGCAGCACGACAAGCAACAGCAACACGGCAAGCAGTTTTCTGATGAACTTCAGCAGGGACATGGTCAGAAGTCCGGACCAAAAGTGATGTGCAAGCGCAGGGGGTTACCGGCTTCACTGAGGGCCGCGGCCACATCGACGCGCACCATGCCCACCGGCGACGCCCAGCGAATACCGACACCGGCGCCACTGGATGCATCGATCGGTGAATCGCTGAAGGCACTACCGATATCATAGAATGCCGCCAGGTACCACTTTCCGTAGACGTTATAGTCGTACTCGACACTGCCCACGAGCAGGTACTTGCCGCCAATCAGATCGCCGTCCTCGTTCTCGGGGGCCAGTGATTTATATTCATAACCACGCACGCTGTTATCACCACCCGTGAAGAAGCGGTTGGTGGCCGGCAGACTTTCGAAATTCCCGGTCGCGGTTGCTCCGGCATCCGCGCGCATGACCAGGCGCCCCTGTTTGCCAAACGCCCGCACCAGTTTTCCGCGCATAATACCCTGCAGGAAGGTGGCGTCAGATAGCAGCGCCTCGGCAGAACCCGAGGTTTCCAGTTCAACCCGGTAACCGTCAGTTGCAATCAGGCGGTTATCCGCCCTGACCAGCGTCCAGGTCGCCTGTGGTATCAGCAGGTTCGATATGCCGTCACTGTCCGCGAGGTCATCTATCTCATGCTTGTATCCCAGCGCCAATACCTGGCGCCAGTCCCCACGACTGAAATTATGGCTGACGCGCAGCTCGGTGACTTCACTCTTGACATCCGTGGTGTCCTCTTTGCGGAAACTGCCCCTGATTTCCAGTACATCGGTGCGCGGTTTGGACAGCGGGATGGCATAGGTGGTACTGATATCCTGACGTACACTCGAAACATTGGTCTCGGCACTGAGGCGGTGACCATAATGGTTGATTCTGCGGTGCAGCCAGCCGAGCGAACCCTGCGGTCCGAAGTTGGTCGAGAAACCCAGTCCAACGGTGTATTTCTGTAGTTTGTTCGGTGTCAGGATAATATCGATCGGGATTTGACTGCTGTCGTCAGCTGCTGGCTGCGGCACGATATTGACGATAGCAAAATAACCACTGTCGACCAGGCCACGCTGCAATTCGAGCAACCTTGACGCAGACCAGATATCACCGGTCTTGAATGGGATATAGCGACGCAGTAGTTCTTCATTCATATCGCCCCCCTCGAATCGCACCGGACCAAAGAAGGCCTGGTTACCGGTATCCAGGTGCAGAAAAATACCGGCCTGGTTTTTTTCTCGATAGACCCTGACCTCGCTGCGCAGATAACGCGCATCCCGGTAGCCATTATTAAGCACCGCTGCGCGGAACCGGGTTTTTGCCAGTTCATAATCGGCGTGTACCAGTTGTTCGCCGACCTTTACGGGGAGTGACTTCGCCACCCCGGTAACGGCCGGATCATCCTTGCCGGCACCCTCGAAACGCAAATCGATTTCGCTAATGATGACCGGCGGGCCGGGTTCGATTACATAACGCGCCACCCATTTATCACCATCTTGCTCCAGGCTGGATTCGATCACCGGCTGGTAATAACCATACGGCTGCAGGGCAGTCTCTATCTCCTGAATTGCACGGTTGTGGTAGCGGCGTATGCGGCGTTCAGTCAGGTCATCGGCCTTGCGTTGCTGTTCGATGGTCAGAAAGGCAAGCACATTCCTCTTTTGCTCCCGGTCCAGCCCGTCCAGTTTGACGTCGATGGACACGGCTGCCTGTACGGCTGTCATGCCTGACAGCAACAGGACAAGGATCAGGAGTTTACGCATGACAGGGATTATACAAGCAGCGACCTCGAGCGCGTCAGCCGGGTAGCATCAAAAAAAAGCCCACCGCCGGTATCGGCAGGTGGGCTGTTTGATGCTGCAGATACGATCTAGTTTGTGGCCTGTTCTACCCCGACATTGATATCCACGCGGCGGTTCTCGGCTCGGCCCTCCGCCGTGTCGTTGCTGGCGATGGGATTGTTTTCACCTTCACCACTGACATCGATGATGCTCGCATCAATGCCCTCGCTGACGATGTAATCCCGGACGGCCTCGGCACGACGCACCGATAGCCCCATGTTGTACTCGGCAGGCCCTATGCTGTCGGTATGACCGATGATGTCTATATCCACCACCCGTGCTCCCCTGGCCTTGATGGTATCACCCAGTTCATGCAGGGCTACCTTGCCTGCTTCCTTGAGGACGGCCTTGTCAAAGTCGAACAGTGCAGCAGTGGACATCGTGTTCTTCTCGTACTGGACGACAGCGCCGGGCGGTGCCGGTGCCAGCAGCACGGTGGTCACGTAGTCAGCCATCTTGTCCGGCGAGGCAATATCGGCGGCATTCACCACTGAGCCACAGTGACTGGTGGCCGCAATCTCCTCGGCAAGTTGCCGGTCCCAGGCCTGATCGCCCGTATTAATGGTGTGGATACAGAGGTGATTCCCTGATGCGGCCTGCGCCTGCTTGACGGCCGAAACCGTACTGCTGGAATCAATACCGTGGAAGTCACTGACAATAATGACGGCGGCATCCCCCAATGCGGTATCAAGGCTAGCGGCACTGATATCGACACTGCTTGCCAGTGGGGTGGTGCCACCGGCGCATTTAATGGAATCCAGGGCACTGGCAAAGTCGGCGCGCTGATAGGGCGACATACCGTAAATCATTCCGCTACTGGCACCATCGAGGCAGGTCCCGGTGCTGAATGTGGCCAGTCCCGCCTGATAATTCAGCGGCGGAATGGTCTGGTTCATACGGCTGGCGGTATCCATGGCGCTGTAATGCTTAACCTCCCCACCGACCTTGTGGTTCATGGATGCAGAGGCATCAACGATCACCACGAATGAAGTCACCCTGGGAACATATGCCGATGGATTCAGTTGCACCGGATCGAAGGGTGACGGGCTGTAGGGGGGGTTGCCGGAACAACCATGCAGAAAACCGGCTGTAACAATGACGACCAGGTACGACTGAAGGTATTTCAACATGACGCGCTCCCGTTATTTACCACATCGTTGTAAAAAAAATCACCTGCAGGAGCGGCGTCGCCTACAGGGATGTAGGTGACGGGCGCGAGCAGGACGCGGAAACTTCTCGCCGCGAATCGTGCCGGGGACGGCACTCCTACAGTGCGAGTCAGAACCTCACCTGTCGAAACCGGAGTTATTTTACCCGCCAATCACAGCAAGATACTGTTCCAGTGTTGACTCTAGTTCTGGATCAGGAGACTGTCAACGGGACGCGAACGATATTCAGGCATCTTGAGGCATCTATTTCTCTGCAACCAGGAAACAGACCCAGCTGGGATCGGCATCACCCACCGTGGCCGGCGAGTATTGCCCGTTACCCTCGCCACTCTTTTCATCCGTCCCCTCCCAGTAGACCGACACACGCGAATAACCAGCCTCTGCCAGCAGTTCCTGCAACTCCGGCAGCGACCACAGGCGCCAGTCATAGGTAAATGCCTTTTTCTGACGGGAGCCATCCGGGAACTTGAAGTGGATATGGCAGAGAATATCGCCGTTTATCGGATTATAGCTGGCGTGTTCCCAGATATACTTGAAGTGCCTGAACTTGCGTTTTTCCTTTATCTCCCTGTACGCCTCATAGCCGCCAAAGGCGTCTATAAAGAGGATGCCATCCGCTGCCAGGGCATCGTGTGCCTTGCGGAAATAGCGGCCGAGCTGTTCGCGTGTCTTGAAGATCTGGTAACTGAAGTTCATTGCCAGCACCACATCGACCGGTTCGCTCTGATCGACGTTGAAGACATCTTCCTGTAACAGGCGAACCCGGGTGCGTTCACCCGCTTCCAGCGAAGCCAGGTTATGTTCGCGCCCCCATGACAGAACTTCGGCATCGATATCGACACCGGTGGCCGTGTTTTGCCCGTCACGCCTGACCCACTCGCAGCACATACTGGCGGTGCCGCAGAAGTCTTCCCGGACCGAGTGCGCCTGCCGCTGGCGCAGTTTGTGAAATGTCCCACTGACGAAATCGTACTCCTCCGCCACCCCCTGGACCGATTGTTCATAGAGGCTGTGCCGATCGGCACTCTCCGCCATGGTTTTTCTGGCCTGCTTGCGTTTTTCTTTCATGTTAACCCCCGTTTATTAACTACAGCAGCACAAGTGTCAGT
>Ga0316197_10002770_pt1 | contig 12505 bp, 10 predicted proteins | sample OudBiesiAoxic_MG_FD_204939 | JGI IMG/M metagenome (GOLD analysis project Ga0316197, IMG submission 204939) | Coastal sediment microbial communities from Oude Bieten Haven, Netherlands - site A oxic | ecosystem: Environmental > Aquatic > Marine > Coastal > Sediment | place: Netherlands...
ATGCGGTGAGCAATAATATTTCACCGGACTTCAGCCACTGGCATGCTGAAATAGCCGGTCTCAAACAAAAGTTTGGTCTGAACTATGATCGTGACAGTGATCTCATTCAACCATATGCCGTAATCGAAGCGATCAACAATATCACCGGTGGCGAAGCCATCATTTCAACCGGCGTCGGACAACACCAGATGTGGGCCGCACAATATTTCGATTTTCTGCAGCCCAGACTATGGTTGACCTCCGGCAGCATGGGCACCATGGGGTTCGGCCTGCCCGCGGCCATCGGTGCACAGTTTGCAAAGCCCGGTCACCTGGTCATTGATGTGGATGGGGATGCCAGTATCCGTATGAATATCGGTGAACTGGAGACCGCCACAAGCTATGACCTGCCGGTTAAGGTGCTGGTGCTGAATAACTATGGCGACGGTATGGTCAGGCAGTGGCAGAAGCTGTATTACAAGGGGCGTATGGCCTTTAGTGACAAATCATTACGATCCAAGGATTTTGTCAAAACGGCCGAAGCCGATGGCTTCAAATTTGCAGTGCGGTTGGATCAGAAAGACGATATCAAGCGGGTCATCAGGCAATGGCTCGAATACCCGGGACCGGCATTTCTGGAAGTCATTATTGATGCGGAAGCCGGCGTCTACCCGATGGTCGGTCCGGGCCTGCCCTATGACCAGATGGTGACAGGTGATTTTATCCCGACCCGCAAAAAGGTCAGCGAGGAAGACATCGATAGTTCAGAAATGTTCTGACTTTCGCGATTAATGGCTATAGCAAGTCCAGCGCACGCATGGCTGCTGTGAGTTTTTCATGATACGCCGTTGCAAGTTCTGTCATCGGCAATCTCAAGTGATACCCGATACGACCCTGGCGGGCCAGCGCCCACTTGACCGGAATGGGGTTGGACTCCAGAAACAGAGCACTACTTAGCGGTTGGATTTTGGCGTCGAGCGCACGGGTTGCAACTGCATCGCCCGCCAACGCCAGGCTGCAGAGTTTCGCCATCAGTGCAGGTGCGACATTGGCCGTGACCGAGATGTTACCCTGCCCCCCCATCAATATGAGTTCGGCTGCGGTTTCATCATCCCCGGAATAAACTTTCATCTTGCCGGCACAGACATCCAGTACCTCACGACCACGCTGCATATCACCCGTCGCGTCTTTGATACCGATGATATTTTCGATCTCTGCCAGGCGACCCACCGTGACGGGTAACATATCAACACCCGTGCGGCCCGGAACGTTGTAAAGTATTTGAGGAATCGATACCGCTTCGGCAACCCGCTTGTGGTGCTGATACAGACCCTCCTGGGTCGGTTTGTTGTAGTAAGGCGTTACCAGTAGGCAAGCGTCGGCACCATCGCCCTGTGCCGCAGCGGTGAGCTCAATCGCCTCGGCAGTTGAATTGGCCCCGGTTCCGGCAATTACGGGTATGGCTCCGTTAACCTTGTTAACCATGTGGGCAACTACGGCGCAGTGCTCTTTGACCGACAAAGTGGCGGATTCACCCGTGGTACCTACGGATACGATTGCACTGGTACCTTCACGGATGTGCATTTCCAATAGTGCATCCATACTGACCCAGTCGATTGCGCCATCATCCAACATGGGGGTTACAAGTGCGACTATGCTGCCAGCAATCATTTATGTGCTCTCCGCAATTCTGAGTAAATACTTCAACTATTATGCCTCGAATTGATGGATGATTCAGACGGTAATTGCATGGGTGGTCTTGACCTCCTCCATCACCACGTACGTGTGGGTCTGTTTGATATCCGACATTTCAGTCAGGGTTACACCGAGAAACTCACGATACTCAAGCATGCTCCGGGTGCGCACCTTCAAAAGGTAGTCGAATCCACCTGCCACCATATGGCACTCCATCACCTCCGGACATAGAGCCACCTGCTCTTTGAAACGATTGAATACATCGGGGCTGGTCCGGTCGAGCAACACCTGGACAAAGCTGACAACAGCTGCACCCAGCTTCTGCGGATTGAGCAGGGTCACGTAATCGAGAATATATCCATCAGCCTCCAGACGCCGGACACGCTCAAGGCATGGAGTCGGACTCAGGTTAATCGAGCGGGCAAGATCTGCATTGCTAATACGGGCATTAGCCTGAAGCTGACGAAGTATTTTATGGTCAGTACGATCAAGAACCCGGTTTTTCGACTTACTCATAGCACATACACCTATTTAATCGATATTTTTACAGTGTTTATAACGTATTTAACCGCAATACAGTAGCATGTATCGCGCATTTATCCAGTTTTTATAACATAATGTAAGGTCGTAATTAACCCTGATTGAGGCCTGCCCCAGTGAACACATCTGAAAACTCATCCCTGTCCAAAGCCCGTCTTGCCCTGCGCGAGAACAAACACGCCGGTGAGAACAGGTTGGCCGCCAGCATGCTGGCAGATTTTCAACTGGGCCAGGAAAGCCGCGACGATATCGTTGAAATTGCACATTCCATCGTCACCAAATCCAGGGAGATGAGAACGGAACGGGGTACGCTTGATGCCTTCATGCAGGAGTTTGGTCTTTCCAACCAGGAAGGTGTCGCATTGATGTGCCTGGCTGAAGCCTTATTACGTATTCCCAATGCCGAAACCCAGGATGCATTGATCGCCGAGAAAATCGCCTCGGGCAACTGGGCTGATCACCGCAGCAGTTCGGAGGACCTGTTTGTCAACGCCGGCGTCTGGGCACTGATGCTGACCGGCAACGTTATCGGGTTGGATAAAAATATCACCCATGATGCAAAGGGCTGGACCAAATCCATAGTTACCAAAATGAGCGGACCGGTTATCCGCAAGGCCGTAATGCAGGCCATGCGTATCATGGGTCATCAATTTGTGTTTGGCCGCACCATCAAGGAAGCCTTAAAGCACAGGGCGAAACGTGATGCCGGTAATCGTCTTTTCTCTTTCGACATGCTTGGCGAAGGTGCACGTACCGCGGCGGATGCGGAACGCTACCAGAACCTTTATCGTCAGGTCATTGGTGATGTCGGTAAGGCGATAATGGATGAAGGTGACGATATAGCCAACCGGTCATCTGTTTCAATCAAGCTATCCGCGTTGCACCCGCGTTACGAGGCGATAAAGCATCATCGTGTCATGACCGAGTTACTTCCAAAAGTAAAAGAACTGGCGCTTTTGGCCAAGACGCACAATATGCAATTGACCATCGATGCTGAAGAAGCAGACAGGCTGGATATTTCACTGGATCTTTTTGAAGCACTCGCGCGTGACCCAGACCTGTCCGGATGGCAGGGGCTGGGACTGGTGGTACAGGCATATCAAAAGCGCGGACCAGCGCTGATCGACTGGCTGATTGCGCTGGCCGAGGATACAGGCCGGCACTTCCCGACCCGGCTGGTCAAGGGTGCCTACTGGGATTCCGAGATCAAACATGCCCAGGAAATGGGTCTGACCGATTACCCGGTTTGGACACGTAAGGTGACAACCGATCTGTGCTACCTGGACTGTGCCCGGCGCATGCTGGCGGCACCACACGCCTTTTATCCTCAATTTGCCACGCATAACGCGCATTCACTTGCTGCAGTTGCAACCATGGGCAAAGGTGAAGTTATGGAGTTTCAGCGTCTGCATGGCATGGGCAAACTGCTCTACAAATCCGCTGCCGGGATCATCAGCGATATGCCTCGCGTTCGCACCTATGCACCGGTTGGCGCACACGAAGACCTTTTGCCCTACCTGGTACGCCGTTTATTGGAAAACGGTGCCAATTCCAGTTTTGTTAACCGTTTCATGGATGCCGATGTACCGGTAGAAGACGTGGTTAGTGATCCGGTCGGCGCGGTTGCGGCCATGTCTGACAAGCGGCATACAGGTATCCCGGTACCCGCGGACCTGTATGGTGACAGAAGAAATTCAGCCGGCCTGGACCTGACAGATCCACTGGAAACCCGGGAATTGCTGGATGCATTGGCAGAAAGATCTTCAACTACCTATGACGCCCCATCCATTGTCTGTGGCAAGGAGGTGGGTGGTGAGGAGATCCTGGTCAAATCCCCGGCGGATAGACGCATTGTTATCGGCACGACCCGTCATGCCGGAGACGAGGATATCGATCGTGCACTCGATGCTGCCGTTAAAGCGCAAAAGGATTGGGATGCTGTTGGCGGTGAAGGCCGCGCACAGATACTGGAGAAGCTTGCGGACCTGATTGAAGAACACCGTGTACCGTTGCTGGACCTGCTGGCCAGGGAAGCCGGACGGGTCATCGCCGACGGTATATCCGAGGTACGCGAAGCGGCCGATTTCTGCCGCTATTATGCCCTGCAGGCAAGACTTAACTTCGCCGAGCCCAAGTCACTCAAATCACCTACCGGCGAAAGCAACCAGCTTTCCCTGCACGGACGTGGCGTTTTCTTCTGCATTTCACCATGGAACTTCCCATTGGCAATCTTTACCGGCCAGGTTACCGCGGCACTCGCTGCTGGCAACGCCGTTATCGCCAAACCTGCCGACCCGACCCCACTTGTGGGCGCTTACGTGATTCGTTTGATGCATGAGGCCGGTGTCCCCACACACGTATTGCACCTGCTGTTTGGACGTGGCTCGAAAATGGGTGCTACCGTGGTATCGGATGAGAGGATTATCGGTGTGGCACTGACCGGTTCGACAACCACCGCCCAGACCATCAACCGGGCACTGGCCGCCAAGAACGGGCCCATTAATACCCTCATCGCCGAAACCGGTGGCCAGAATGTCATGATTGTCGACTCCTCTGCCCTTCCGGAGCAGGTCACGGATGATGTCTTAACCTCAGCCTTTTCATCTGCCGGTCAACGCTGTTCGGCCCTGCGGGTTCTCTATTTGCAGGACAGTATTGCCGACAAGGTCATCGGTATGCTGAAGGGCGCGCTGGCCGAACGTCAGATCGGTGATCCACTGGAACTGGCCACGGATATCGGTCCGGTGATCAACCTGGGTTCACGCAATGGGCTGGAAAAGCATATTGACCGCATGCACAAGGAGGCAAAACTGATCGCCAGGGGCACCGTGCCGGATATGCTTGAGCATGGCTCTTACCTTGCACCACACATTTTTGAGATACCTGCCCTCTCAACACTCAAGGATGAGGAGTTTGGTCCCATCCTGCATGTGATCCGTTATAAGCACGGTGATATTGATAAGGTCATGGCAGAAATCGGAGATACGGGTTTTGGCCTGACCTTCGGTGTGCATTCCCGTATAGAAGGTTACTGGCTGGATTTATTCGCTAAAAATGCCGTCGGTAACACCTATGTCAACCGGAACATGATCGGCGCGGTTGTTGGTGTGCAGCCCTTCGGTGGAATGGGGCTTTCAGGCACCGGACCCAAGGCCGGCGGACCACACTACATGTTACGTTTTGCAAACGAGAAGATACTGACGATTAATACCGCGGCCATCGGTGGTAATACTGAGTTATTCAGGCTGAATGAGTGCATTGAGTAAGGGGGAGATTGCTGGATCAAGCCTGTCCACTCAGCATTCCATTTGACCCTTTGGGGGCGCTGGGGTGGGAGTATTGACTACCACCCCAGCTTCGGCCGAAACAGAGTACATTTACCTGAAACCAGTTCTCTTTGATTGGGCACATAGCCGAGGATGTACAGTAGCTTACTTCAGGATCGTACGAGGCAGGAAGCCGAGTATCGAGCGACACAAGGACGTGTTCAAGCGAATCCTGAAGTAAGCTACTGTGCAGCCTTGGCGCCCAGATAAAGAAGCATTTATCAGTTGTAATGATTAAGAATGATTATCGGATCAGGACACAGTGCGTAACGAGTTACGCACCCAAAGAAGAATACATTTAAGCGTTTTGCATTTTACTTTCTACGATCTTGAGAAAATCGATAGTGTCCTGGTCTTTAACGAGGGCAGCGTCGACTTCACTTCCGCAGATGGCTTTGAGCTCTTCCAGATCGAGGTACTCCGGGTGATGTACTTCGGCGATAGAGGCGTAATGAAACTCGGCGTTATCTTTTTTGATCACCAGCGAGTAAAAGTGAATGACCGGCTGAACCTCACCGATATCGCCAAAAAGCGAATGCACACAGGAGAAATTGGACAGTGTATCCAGTTGGCCAACATATTGGTGACGTTTATCAATAACCCATCCATTATCTTTGAACACGATGCCAATGGATTGCCCGTTGATGATCGCTTCGTGTTCTTTTTGGAATGCCGGTTCGATCACATCAGGATACATAACCACCGCAAATGTCCGGTTGGTTTTCAGGCCGGCAGTCGTACTGAACAAATTTGAAACACGTATCCTGAGACCATTCTCGACAATTTCGATTCCATAATTCCCGAACTTCAGCCGGATTCTGTCGCTGTTTCCCAGGTCGGAAGCCTGCTTTTCAGCAGCAGGGCTTTCACCTTGAATTGTTTTTGTAGGGTCACTCGCTAACATGAAATCAAACTCGGATAATGACAGAGCGCGTACTTTACTACAGCGCTGTTCAACGTGCATGTCTGTTGAGCAAACTGTGGTTTCACGAGACTTATTGATTCGTGCCTGTTTTCCCTGTTTTTGCTACACAAGGTGCGGCAAACCATGCTTCGGAAACAGGTCTGCGTCGCGCTTGCCTTGCGCTTTCGCAAACACGCCAGGCGGGTCGGTTTATTGTCACTGGTCATGAACCTGAGGTTTAGTCGTAACGGCTAAAGGCTGTAATACAGGTTCATTTCGAAGGGATGGGGGCGGTTGCGTACCGCCACTACCTCTTTCATCTTTTCTTCTATCCAGCTGTCGATCAATTCCCGGTTGAAGACGCCACCGGCGGTCAGGTATTCGTGATCATCCTTCAGCGCATCGAGTGCTTCCTCGAGGGAGGCTGGTACCGAGGACAGACGGGACTGCCGTTCTTCCGGCCAGTCAAAAATATTATCGTCATAGGGGCCGTAACAATTTTCCTCATTGGGAACAATGGAGTTTCTGATGCCATCCAGCCCGGCCATCAACAGGGCACTCATCGCCAGGTAGTAATTGCAGGTGCCGTCACCTGTTCGGAACTCGATACGCTTGGCATCTTCGCTGGTCGCGTACTTGGGAATGCGTATCGCCGCACTGCGGTTGGCAAGACCAAAGAAGAGTTTGACCGGCGCCTCAAAGCCCGGCAGCAAGCGCTTGTACGAATTGGTGCTCGGGTTGGTAAAGGCGGCCAGGGAACGGCCGTGTTTCAGGATGCCCCCAATAAAACACAGGGCCTCATCGGAAAGGTCTGCATAACCACCTTTCCGGTAAAAAACATTGCGTCCGTCCTTTCGCAGCTGGATATGAAAGTGCATACCGTTGCCGGGTTCATCGTACAGGGGCTTGGGCATAAAGGTAGCGGTCAGGTTATGCGACAGAGCACAGTTGTGGATGATGTCTTTCACGTACATCATCTTGTCGGTAATGAGTTCAAAAGGCAGCAGTTCCGTTTCGATTTCCTGCTGTCCAGACAGACCCACTTCGTGATGATGGTAGCGGATCGGACAACCTGCCGCCTCGATAAGCTGCACCATATCCTCACGCACATGCGCATGTTTGTCGAAGGGCGTGTCAATGTGATAGCCCTTGCGGTGAGCAACCGCGGTGCCGTCGGAGTCCAGGTAACCACCTGGCAGATCGTCCTTGTTTTCCGTCGAGGTGAATTTGTAACCGGCACTGTACTTGCCGTTATTGATCACCGCTTCGTTGAACAGATAGAATTCGAACTCGGGCACCCACAATGATGTATCGGCAAACCCGCTGTCCACCATGTACTGCTGGGCGCGACTGGCGACGGTACGCGGGTCTTTATTCACCCCTTTACGGGTATCGGCATCACAGATATAACTCAGCATCCTCAGGGTTGGAACCCTGGCAAAGGGGTCAACGATGGCCGTGCCAGGGTCAGGCAGAAGCACCATGTCGCCAGCTTCCACCGACTTCATACCGGGAATGCTTGAACCATCGAATGGAATGCCGTGTTTGAGTACATGATCCAATCGTCTGGGTGGAAAAGTGATGTGATACCAGTTGCCGGTCAGATCGGCATATTTGAGATCGATGGCAGCAATATTTTGTTCTTCGATCAGACTCTTGACCTTGTTCAGATTCATATTCATGTTTGTCAATTTCATCCTGTTACAAGCCGATCCGGCAAACGTGCCCGGGTAATCAGTGGTCTGGCATGGCAAATCATTCAGCCGGTAATTATAAAACTCTTGTCCCTACAAATCAGGTTTGCATTCGATCACAGGACAACTGCTGGCTTGAACCGCTTGTGGCATTTTTCGGACTTGTATTGGGTGACAGAACGGAATCAGAGGTCGGACTAGATCCGAAAACATTGTAAAATGTCCTGTTACGTATACAACCCAGCACTCACTGCTTGAATGACGAATAAGGTGCCATCCATGAATTTGCTCAACAATGCCATTTTTAAAGTCCCAACACCGTATAACGAACCAGTTTATGACTTTGCGCCCGGTTCACCCGAGCGTGCAAAGCTGAAAGCCGCGCTTGATGACATTGCAGGCAAGCGAATCGATATACCCCTGATCATTGGCGGCAAGGAAGTTCGAACCGGCAACCTCGGCCAGGTGGTTATGCCACACGATCATAACCATGTTTTGGCTGACTACCACCAGGCAGGTGAGAAAGAAATAGAACTTGCCATTGAAGCGGCAATGGCGGCCAAACAGGAGTGGGCAACATTGCGCTGGGAAGAACGTGCCGGCATTTTTCTCAAGGCGGCTGATCTGCTTGCAGGCAAATATCGCTTTGTCATGAATGCTATCAGTATGCTTTCGACCAGCAAGAGTGCGTACCAGGCCGAGATTGATGCCACCTGTGAATTAATAGATTTTCTGCGCTTCAATGTCCATTTTGCACAACAGGTTTACAGCGACCAGCCACTCTACTCACCCAACGGGGTATGGAACTCGGTACAACAACGGCCACTGGAAGGGTTTGTGTTTGCCGTGGCACCGTTCAATTTCACCGCCATTGCCGGCAATCTCGCGACCGCCCCGGCGATCATGGGTAATACTGTTTTGCTAAAACCTGCCTCTTCGTGTGTCTACACTCCATACCTGATCATGCAGATCCTGAAAGAAGCCGGTTTGCCTGACGGGATTATCAACTTTATCCCCGGACGTGGGTCCATGGTGGGTAAGATCTGTCTCGATCACAGTGATCTTGGCGGCATTCACTTCACTGGATCAACCGGGGTTTTTCACCAGATGTGGAAAACAGTCGGCACCAATATCGCCAAGTACAAATCATACCCCCGCATTGTCGGTGAAACCGGCGGCAAGGACTTCGTGTTTGCACACTCAAGCGCGAATGTGAACAAGGTGGTCACGGCTATTATTCGTGGCGCCTTCGAGTTCCAGGGACAAAAGTGCTCGGCTGCCTCACGCGCCTATATTCCCAAGTCATTATGGCCGCAGGTCCGCGCGGGACTTGAAACTGAAATGGCCAAAATCAAGATGGGACCGGTCACGGATTTCGGTAACTTCTTCAACGCCGTCATTGATAAAAACGCGTTTGCGACCATCACCGAATTTATCGATTTTACGAAGAATGCTGATGACGCCGAAATCATTATCGGAGGTGGCTACGACGATTCAGAGGGTTACTTTATCGAACCCACTGTCATCCTTGCTGATCATCCGCACTACCGCACCATGGAAGAAGAAATCTTCGGTCCGGTCATGACCATCTATGTCTATGATGATGAAGCTTTTGAAGAAATGCTGGAGGTATGTGACAAGACTTCCATCTACGCCCTGACGGGTGCCATTTTTGCCACCGAACGTACCGCTGTGAGCCTGGCGATGAGCAAGCTGGAGAACGCCGCCGGTAATTTTTACATCAATGACAAACCCACTGGCGCCGTTGTCGGGCAGCAACCGTTTGGGGGTGCCCGCGCATCCGGCACCAATGACAAGGCAGGTTCATATCTGAACCTGCTGCGCTGGGTATCGACACGGACGATAAAAGAAACCTTTGACGCACCGGAGGCTTTTCAATATCCGTTTATGGATGACGAATAGGCTGGTATTTACGCCATGATGCAAACACCCACGCTCTGTAGTTCACTCAGAGCGTGGCGTTCTTCATCTTGATCATTTTCGTAACCTGGCCCATTGATGCACTCATCAAATAGCACGCTTGCAGGAACCCCCTGCTGTGCAGTTGCTCCAGTGCATCGCCTTTCAGTTCAGAGAGTTTAACCGCATCAATGGCATAGAGACCTTTAAGGGTCTTCTTCTCGCCATTGGCAAAAGTCACATTAAGAAGCGTAGACTCGATCAGGTCATGTTCAACCAACGCTGAGATAAATGCCTCGGTCGACTCAATACCCATTGCCATCATCGTAAGTACCTGGATGATGCTTTCCAGGTAAGGCGTCTTGCTGCCGTCTTCATTAAAAATGGCCTGCCCCTGTGACTCGCTGATACGCTTGCTGTCCAAATTAATGGCAATCTTGGCCTCGTTCTCTTCCGTTGTCTGTTTTTCCTCATCTGATGCTGTCAGCAGAAACGGTTGGCGCCTCATATGCAACGGCAAATAGCTGGCAGCCCAATGATCACCCTGCAAATACAGGTTTTCGCCGGGTTCTAACCCCATTAGCGCGTTCAGACTGAATTTACCGGTTCCTATGTCCTTCATCAGGTATACCGGAAAATCCAGAACCAAATTGTGCAATTCATCCCCTAACACCGGAACGATATGTGTTTTCTCGCCGAACTCCTCACCACGGGTGGTAATAACCCGAAGCGTTCGGTGTGTATCGTTATGCAATATGACTGGATTTGACAAAATCAGCTCCCTTGTTGTCCTTAAATTAATGCGGGGATTATAAACCGTAAGTCTGTATAGCGTCTCTGATAAATCAAGGCAAGATTTTCAAAGGGTCTTGAGCAACACACCTGAAATCTTTCTTCACAATATTTCGAACTCTGCAATTGGAAATATTGAGAGGGAATTACCACAGAGGAGGTCAATCCTGTGGCTGATGGGCTAAACTAGGCATCCAGGTAAAACCCAAGCTGACAAGTGGCCATGACAGGAACCAACATGATTGAAAAAGTAGTCGAAGTGATTCAGCACGAGTCTGACGCTATACAGAACATCCCCGTCACAGCGGCCTTTGAGAGCGCCACCGTGCTTATCCACCGGCATGTGCATGAATTGCACGGTAAGCTCGTCACCAGCGGCCTGGGTAAGGCTGGTGAAATTGCCCAGAATATCTCGACGACTTTCAGTTCCACCGGCACACCCGCTGTGTTCCTCCACCCCACTGAAGCGCAGCACGGCGACCTTGGCATCTTGCAACCGAACGATGTTCTGCTGCTGATTTCTAACTCGGGAAAGACCCGTGAAGTTCTGGAACTGGTCGATCTGGCCAAGAATTTATATGCTGACCTTCCCCTGATCGTCATCACCGCCAAGGCAGAGTCCATGTTGGCTCAGTCAGCTGATGTCATCCTGCTAACGGGTGACCCGGCGGAAGTCTGCCCGCTCGGGCTTTCGCCAACCACTTCTACCACGGTCATGACCGTTATAGGTGACGCCTTGATAGTGCTGATGATGGATAAAATCGGCTTCACCAACGAGGAATATGCAAAACGGCATCATGGTGGGTATTTGGGTAGCAAGTCGCGGAGTCAGACCGGGTGAAACACAGGCAGCTTTTAGATCTTCGCTAAGCCGAGCCTGATCGCAGCATCTTTCAGTTTCCGGTCAACCGTCCACAATCGGGACGGACTCATTAATGAAACACTTGCAAGCAGGTGGGCGTCGACATAGCCAATCCCGCGACCCATTAAATCGTTGCGTTCAATGAAGAACAACACCTCCTGATCATCGGCTATCCTGCTTGCCGGCAAGTCACCGAGTAAGTTGAGAATTCGACTTCGGTTACTCAGGTTTCCACATGCCAGTTCACCAATGACAAATGGATGGGTGAGTACGGAAGCATTCAACAGTAATGAATTCAGCTGGGCGCTTCCTTTTCGAAGGTGATCAATCCAGACTGACGTATCGACCAGAATCATGAATCTACTGTACGACGTCGTGACACGTTTGATAGCTGTGGTTCTGAACCTCCCAGTTTGGCCAGGCGACGGGCTGACTCCTGTTCGATCAGAGCCTTCAGACCAGCCCGAAGTAAAACTGCTTTCTCTTCAATACCTGTTAGCCTTTGAGCTGTCTTCATTAGATCATCGTCAATATTTACGGTTGTTCGCATGAGTTTGTCCTGGTACTTGCAATGCGTCATATTGTACATCATATGATGCTGTTTTTGATGTTCTGGTTTTCGTAAAAAGATGTAGGGGATTTTAGTTTTTAATTGTAGTGCGACGTGGTTGAATTGACCTGAGAGGGAGGGATTGACTCGGGCCTTCCATGGCCCTCGCCCTGCGGGCGTCTCCTGCGTCGACGTCTTCCCGGGCTGTCCTGCCCGGTAATCGAACCCTGGTGCTGCGCACCG
>Ga0316197_10002773_pt1 | contig 12495 bp, 12 predicted proteins | sample OudBiesiAoxic_MG_FD_204939 | JGI IMG/M metagenome (GOLD analysis project Ga0316197, IMG submission 204939) | Coastal sediment microbial communities from Oude Bieten Haven, Netherlands - site A oxic | ecosystem: Environmental > Aquatic > Marine > Coastal > Sediment | place: Netherlands...
CCCAAGGCTGGGGGCCAGCGGTCGAGGAGGTGCAAATCATGCGCATCGGAATTTCTATGCGAAAGAAGTACACGTTTTGCGCGCTGCGTCATCAAGGCGCTTTGCGCTGTAAGCGATCGCGGAGACGCCGCGCTCCAAACTTCGTGGTCCTGACGCCCTGGGGGACGACACTGGTTTCCGACGACAGCAGCGGGACGTCGATCATTCGGGAAGTCACCTTGGACGGCGTTGCGTCGGTTTGATCCGATGGGGTGCCCACGCCCAAGGGCATGGTTTTCTCACTCGACAACAGGACCCTCTACGTGGCCGCGACGTTCGACGACGTAGGTCTTTGGCGGGTACCGGTCAGCGACGCGGGTGAGGCCGGGACTCCGGAGAAATGGGTCAGCTTCGAGGTAGGCTCTACTCCGGATGGCGTTGCAATCGACAGCGAGGGCAACATCTACGTCGCCCTCAACCTCAACGACGAGATCGCACAGGTGAAGCCAGATGGCACGGTGACGGTCATCGCCGACGGGGTCCTCAAGCCCGCCAGCTTCGCCTTCGGCCAGGGCTGGCGCGTGGGCATCGGCATCCCGGGCCCGACCCAGTAGGCGCGAGCATCGAACGAACGCTACTCCGTCTCGAAGAAGGCTTCGATCACGGTGTCTATGGACTCGAAGTTTTCGATCATGAGCTCGGAACGGTCGATGGTGACGCCGAAGTTCTGCTCGATGTGGACCATAAACTGCAGAAGCGTCACCGAGTCCATGATGTCGAGTAGATCCTGATCGGGCTCGAACTCCTCGTCGACCTGTTCGCGGATGTACTTGATTATCGCTTCTCGTTTGCTCATCGACCTTGCCCCGTGATGTCGTTGACCACGACTTCGCCGCCTGAAGTTTCGACGACCAGCTCGCGTGGTGGATCGTGGCTGATGAAGTTGAGCGGGCTCGCCGTGACGCCGTAGGCTCCGCTGCAATGAACGCCAATGACGTCGCCGGTGTCGAGCCCTCTAAATTTCACCCCGCGACCGAGCGTGTCGATCGACGTACATAGGGGGCCAAAGAGGTCGTACGGCTGCTCTTCTGCGCCAGCCTCGTCCAGTGAAACCTTCATCATTCGGTAGTTCCTATGTAGCATCATGCCCAAGTGGCCGCATGCGCCGAGATGGTGATTCATCCCTCCGTCGAACACGCAAATGTCGCTGCCGCGCGAGTGCTTCTTGTTGACGACGCGCGTGATATAGATTCCGGCTTCGCCGATGAGGTAGCGCCCAGTCTCGAGGAGCAGCTGCGCGTTCGCAAAGCGCGGCTCACTCTTCAGTTCGCGAAGCACCGGGTTGATGCGCTCTGCAATTGGCGCGAGGTCCACAGGCTCGTCCTTGTCGTGATACGGAATGCCAATCCCGGAGCCGAAGATCAGCTTCGAGGGCAAGATGTCGTGTGTCTCGCAGGCGCGTCGGAAGATGGCGACGAAATTCTCGTAGTTTTCGGCGATGGCCTGAGGCTTGAGGCACTGCGTCCCGGAGTAGATGTGCAGCCCGACTAGGCGCAGGTGCGCGAGAGATTGGATACGGACGAGCGCGTCGTCGAGAACTTCTTCGTCGACCCCAAACTGGCAGGGCTTGCCGGACATCTTGACGCCAAAGCCCTTCGGCACGTTCGCCGGCGCAATTCGAACGCAAACCGCTTGTGTGATTCCCGCCGCCGCCGCGATCTCGTCGAGTTGTTCCGCCTCGTTCACAGACTCGAGAATCAGTTCCCCAATCCGGTGGTCGACCGCGGCCTGGAGCTCGGCGCGCCGCTTTGCCGGGCCTGTGAAGCTGATGAGCTCCGTCGGCCAGCCCATCGCGACCGCGGCGGCAAGCTCGCCGCCCGACGATATGTCGAGCGTGTCGACCCGGCTCTGAAGGCGTTTCAGGATCGCGGGGTGCGGGTTGCACTTCATCGCGTAGCTCACGTCGAAAAGCCCCTCGAAGGCTTCGCGAACCGAGTCGATGCGCGCGTAGACGTCGTCCATGAAGTAAACGAAGCAGGGCGTCCCGCGTTCCTCGGCGATGCGCCGCAACATTTCGATCTTAGACATAGTCGTGATGGCTCTCGAGCAGAGCGGCCGCCTCGGCCGCGAGTTGGGGACGATCGGGTTTCCCGCTCGCGGTGAGCGGGAGTGCTTGCTTCGTCACGATGTGGCTGGGAATCATGTAAGACGGAACGAGGGCCCCCATCTTCATCATGAGGTCGGCCTCCGACGGCGGCTCCGAGCCGCTTCCAACCACGAACGCAACGAGTCGGGTGTCATCGCTGTGCTTGACTGGGATCACTTCGGCCTGAGCGACGCCTTCGATCTGGGCTAGCTGTTCCAGAACCTCGTGAGGATAGATGCGATTGCCCTGAATCTTCACCATCTCGTCGCGCCGACCTGCGAGGTAGAGGTAACCCTCTTCGTCGAGGTGTCCCTCGTCGCCGGTGAAGATCGCCAGCTCCGAGGCGTCCGCATGTCCGGTGAAGGGATTGCGCCGGAGCTTGTTCTCGGGATCGTTGCCGTCGAGGTAGCCACTCATCAATCCGAGGCCGGTGATGATCACTTCCCCCTTCTCGTTGGGCGCTGCCGGGGTTCCGTCGTCGCGCACGACATAAATGCGAGCTCCTTGGAAAGCGCGGCCGACGCTTTCGCGACGAGCTTCATACTCCGCCGGCCGCAGGGAACTGCCTCGGAACGCCTCGGTTTGTCCGTACGTCTTGTAGATGCCGGCGCCGGGCGCCACCGCGGGCAGCCGGTCGAGGTCGCGGCTACTGAGCGCTCCGCCCGAAACGGTGAGGTAGCGGAGCGAAGCGTGCGCGCCTGCGGTGTCGAGCGCGTGGCCCTTCGTCAGAAAGTCTTGCCAGATCGAAGGAACCGCCGAGATCCCGGTCACCTTGCGCAGCTCGATCGCGTTCATGATGTCCTTGGAGAACCAGGAGTCGAGCAGGGCGAGCTCGCATCCGATCCAGAGGAACGACATGAGCTGGTTTAGGCCGACGTCGAACGAGAAGGGCAGAATACTCAGCAGAACGTCGTCGCTGCGCAGGTCGAACCAGGCCGATTCGGATTCGGCGCGCCCTTCGAGGTCACCGTGGCTGATGAGCACACCTTTTGGCGTGCCCGTAGAGCCCGAGGTGAACAGGCAGCAGCCCACGACATCGTGTTCAACCTTGCGAACGCTGCTCTTCGACTCGTCCTGCCATTGCCTGGGGTCCCAGTCCTCGACGCTTGCGATAGCGGCGAGCTTGGCTGCGAGCCGCTCGTGGGTCTTGCCGAACTGCGGCCCTCGCAGGAGCCACCAACGTACCGAAGCAATGGGCGATCCGGCCAAGATCGCAGTCTTGAGAGCCATGAGCCCGGGCCCATCGATCAGCGCAATCGGAGTCTTGGTTCCGACCAGGATGCGTTCGATTTGTGGTGGCCGGAGCTTCGGGTTCACGCAGGACAGCGCGCAGCCCGCGCCGAGCGCGCCCAGCATGGCTGCAATGCAGTCAGGTGTCCGGGCGAGCAGCATAGGGATGATCTGGCCTTCGGGCAGCTGGGCGCCAAAGGCGTTCGCAAAAGCTCGCGCGCTCGCTGCGAGCTCCTCGTACGTCGTTGGCGTAAACTCTCCGCGACGGTAGCGCCAGACCGCGGTACGAGTCGATTGCCGGCGGCCGTGCTGCTGCAGCCTCTCGAAGAGCTCCGACATCCTCAGGATTCTTGAACCCGGGCTTCGGCCGAAACGGACGGCGTCTTCTTCTTGCGCTTTCGCAGCCTATCCATGTTCGGGTAGATCTGAGCGGGCACCCCCATTGCGACCGCGCCCGCAGGAACGTCAGAGATCACCAGCGTGTTCGCGGCAATCCGTGCGCCATCCCCGATCGTGATGCCACCAAGTACGCTCGCGCCGCAGCCGATGAAAACATCGTCACCGATTGTCGGGCAGTCGGCCGACATGTTGGTGCCTATGGTCACATTGTGCATGACCGCCACGCGTTCACCGATGGTCGCGTGAGGATGGACGTGGAGTAAGCCCGGGTGGATGATGTGAAATCCGTCGCCGAGCTTGGTGTCCCGCTCGAGCACGATGCCAGTGCCTCCCTGAACGAGCAGGTTCATCAGGACGTAGAGCCCCGAAGTGAACCACCGCCAAGGCCGAAAACGACGATTCTTGGACCATACGCCAAATCGGTAAACCAGCATCGCCCAGAAGCCAGCGCTTCGTAAGGTGCGACCGTGAGTCGCAAAGTCAGCCCGAACGTTCTCCAGCATCAATCTTCCAGCACCCGATGGACTTGATAGCATAGCCGCCGGCGCTCTCATAGGCACCCCTCTGATACGGCTGGGCGCCCCTTGCAGGATAGTCGCCGCCTCCTGCGTTTGTACTCTATCGTTGTCGCTCGCTAAGCTTGGTGGAGGGCGTTCGAAGCGGCTTTCTTACCAACGTGGCCCAACAATGAGTTCATCGCCTCGCAAACCCTCAAAAAGCGTGCCGGGGCGCGTCGGTCTGGCCGTCGCGGTCACTGTAATTTTGATCGCAGGCGTGCAAGGGATGCGCTCGCTCTCAACCTATCGGGCGAATCTTTTGGCGCGCTTGGATCTCGGGCGAAACGGGCCACCGCCGGCTCCCGAGAACCCTGTTCCCAGCGCCGACCCCGCCAAGTCCGCCCTCATCTTCGTCGGCGACTCGCGCATCGCATCTTGGCCGACGGCGCCCAGCCTCGATGATGCTCACATCATCAATCTTGGCCGCCACGGCGAAACGACGGCTCAGCTCCTGGCACGCTTGGACACTGACATCATCGGTCGCGAGCCACGGATGGTCGTCCTGCAGACGGGAATCAACGACCTGAAGGCGATGGGCGCATTTCGAAGTCGCTCGAACGAAATCGCCGAGAACTGCTGGGCCAACTTACGGCAGATCATCGACGGCCTCCGCGCCAGCAACATCCCGGTCGTCGTTCTCACTATCTTTCCGGTGGGGGATCTTCACCCGCTCCGATATCCGATCTGGTCGAACGACACTCTCAGCGCCGTGGCCGACATCAACCAGCGCTTGAGGAGTCTGGACGAGCCAGGCGTGATGGTCTTCGACTGCGATCCTGTCTTTTCGGACGGCGGCCGCATGCGCGCCGAGTTCATCGTCGACGATTTCCACATCAACCCGGCCGCGTATCAGGCGCTCTCGGCGCAGCTCAACCCCTTTTTGAGGGATGCGCTCGAGCGCGGCCGGGATAGCGCGGAGCTCTGAGCTAGATGCTCTTCAATAGCGTCGAGTTCCTGGTGTTCTTCGTTCTGGTCTACGGGCTCTACGTCGCGTTACAGGGGCGCTACCGCTGGCAGAACCTGCTGCTTCTGGCCGGTAGCTATTTCTTCTACGGCTGGTGGGACATCCGCTTCCTGTTCCTGATCGTGATCACGACGGTCGTCGACTACAACACGGCGCTCATCATTCGAAACGGTACTTCGACCGCGCGTCATCGTCTCGTCTCGTCCTTGTATCTGGCCACGGCGTCGCTTCTCTTCCTGACGCTGCAATGGGGAGCCTTCGACTTCAGCCCGGTATGGATCGGAGACCCTCCGCGTCTCGACTTGCTCGGCCTATTCCCGCGCACGCTTTCAGGATGGAGCGGCTTCCTTCTGACCAGCGCAGCGCTGATCGGTGCCAATCTGGTCTATTTCGCGATGCTTCGGCTCGACCGGGAGGCGCGCGCCCGAGTCGCTCTCGCCCTTAGCATCACGGTCAATCTCGGGATCCTCGGCTTCTTCAAGTACTACAACTTCTTCGCCGACAGCTTCGCGGTCCTCTCCCAGAACGCGCTCGGATTCACGCCGGACCGCTTCACGCTCGATATCCTGCTTCCGGTCGGAATCTCGTTCTACACGTTCCAGTCGATGAGCTACACCATCGACACTTTCCGGCGCGACGTCGAGCCCACCGAATCACTAGTGGACTTCGCCGCCTATCTCTCGTTCTTCCCCCAGCTCGTCGCCGGTCCAATCGAGCGCGGAAAGAGCTTGCTTCCGCAGTTTCGTCGTCCCCGAACCCTCGATTGGGAGCAAAGCCGTCAGGGCATGTGGCTGATCGCCTGGGGTATGTACAAGAAGGTCGTCATCGCTGACAACGTTGCTGCGATCGTCAACAGTACCTTCGGGCCTTTCGACGGCGCCGACCCGAGCAGCGTCATCCCGGACGATGGTTTCCGCATCCTCGTTGCCGTCCTCGCGTTCGCTGTCCAAATCTACACGGACTTCTCCGGCTACTCCGACATTGCCCGCGGAACCGCGAAGCTCATGGGCTTCGACATCATGGTCAACTTCAGGCTGCCCTATATCGCCAAGGACCCGTCGGAGTTCTGGCAACGCTGGCACATCAGCCTTTCCACCTGGCTGCGCGACTACCTGTACATCCCGCTCGGCGGCAACCGCGCGGGGCCGCTTGGGACCTACCGCAATCTGATGATCACCATGATCCTCGGCGGCCTCTGGCACGGCGCCGCTTGGAACTTCGTGATCTGGGGTCTGTATCAGGGGACGATTCTGGTCCTCTATCGCTTCTTCGACGAGCGCGGCTGGCGGCTGCCCGATTTCAAAGGCAAGGCGTTCCTCAAGGGCGTCGTGATGTTCGGCTTCGTGCTCTATGGTTGGCTGATCTTCCGCGCGCAGAACCTAGACACCATCGGGATCTTCACTCTGTCGATTTTCGGGCACCCTCACGGCTCGCCGGGAGCCTGGGCGGACCTCAAGACGCTGCTCTTCTATGCGCACCCCCTAGTCATCTTCCAGTTCCTCCAGGTGCGCTTTGCAACGCTCGATCCGATGGCGAAGTGGCCGCTACTGGTGCGGGTGGCGATCTGGACCTTCATCATCATGTCGACCCTAGCTCTCGCCCCGAGCGAAGGAGGGGAGTTCATCTACTTTGCCTTCTGATCCCGCACAGAGCCCGAAAGCAAGATCCGGCGCAAGGTCGTGGCTGCGTCGCGTTCTGACCTGGGCTGGCCTTTGTGTATTCGTGCTTCTGCTGGCCGAGTTGTTCGTACGAATCTATGCGCCCGTTCCGATGCTCCCTCGGTACATCGCGAGCGCCGAGTACGGCGTCCGCATGAACATGCCGAACCAGAGCTACGCGCACACGACCCCCGACTACAAGATCACCATCCAAACCAACTCCAAGGGCATCCGTAGCGACGTCGAGATTCCATACGAGAAGCCGCCCGGAAAAAAGCGGATCGTCTCCCTCGGGGACTCGTTCCTGATGGGATACGGCGCTCACCCGGGCGAGATGCTGCTCAACGTGATGATCGAGCGACTCAGGGCGGCGGGCCAAGATGTGGAGCTCGTCAACCTCGCCGTGTCCGGGTTCGGGAATGCCGAGGAGCTCGTTGCGCTCCAGGCCGAAGGCATGAAGTACGAGCCCGACCTCGTTCTGATCGGCTGGCACGACACGGACCTGGACGACAACGTCCGTAGCGGGCTCTTCGAGCTACGGGACGGCGAGCTCGTCCGCGCCGCAGAAACGTTTCTACCGGCGGTGAAGAGCCGCGAGGCCCTCTTTCGAATCCCGCTGTATCGATTTGTTGCGGGAAACAGCCAGCTCTACAACTGGTTCCGGGACAAGGTCGGCGAAGCGGTGAAGACGGGGTTGGCTGACGTTCGTGATGCGCAATCGGCCGCGGCGCAGGCGAAACAGGCAGCGCTTGGATCTCCCGCCGCGGCGCCCGAGATCGACGCGCCCCCGGAAGAGCGGGCCGAGCAAGAGTCAGCCGGACAAGTCAGCTACGCCGAGCATCTCACGCTCGCGATCTTGCAACGGATCGAGCAGGTCAGCGCCGAGGGCGGCGCGGAGCTCGCGATCATCGACATCCCCGTCCGCTTGAACCGCACGACCTTCCGCTCGGCGTATCCGCTGGCTCCGGGATTCGACAACTTCAACCTGTTCGTTCCTCTCCCTCTGTTTGAGGCGCGAAAGGGGGAGCTGCTCTACTGGGAACGATCCCACGGTCACTTCACACCCCTGGGCAATCGCATCGTGGGAGAGGGCGTTGCTGACCTCATCCTCGAGCGGAACCTGCTCGGCCCGTCGCGCTAGGCCTAGGCGCCGGGCGGAAGCTGAAAAAGCCCTTGCTCCGGGTCGGTCTTGTGGATCAGCGCAAGACCTGGGCGGATGTGAACGCTGGAAATCAGCTGCTTTGCCTTCGGTCCCCGCCCGCGCTCCGGGTCGGTGATGTCGAGGACACCGCATTCGTCGATGATCTGCTTGAGCACGCCGACCGTTCCGCGTTGATGAGATGGGAACGACCTTCGGAGGGTCGTCAGGCGAAGCTTGTTGGTTGCGCGACGCAGGAAGCTGTTGCCCTGGATGAGCTCGCTTGCCGACATGGCGCCAAACAGCCTTTCCCGCATTGGAACCGACCGTGTCGGCGGATGCGAGTGCTTCCCGTCCGGATAGCAGTCCCAGTACGCGGTGCCCCAGTCCTCGAAGAAGTACAGGCCGCCAGGCCTGAGATGATTCTCGAAGAGATGAAAGAATGAGATCTTGGAAAACTCACCGAGGTGCGAAGCGTCGTCGATGATGACGTCGAAGCCTTCCGGAGCACGCTCGCGGCCGATTCGATCCAACAGCTCCTTGTCTTGTTGCTCACCCGCATAGGTCGCGACGCGGCCTCCTGCATCGTCGAGGTCGACCGGGTCCAGATCAAGTCCCGTGATCTCGGCATTCGGCAGAAACTCGCTCCACATCATCAGCGAGGAACCCTCGGCAATGCCGAGCTCGAGCAGCTTGATCGGCTTGTCGATCGATCGACGCAGGTATTCATAGTACCAGGTCAAGTAGTGATCGGGCTTGGCCAAGGAGAGGTGTTGCTGGATCTCCACCAGACGCTCGTAGTCTGCCATGCGGTGCAGTCTACTATCTGGCCACTGCGCCTGCACGGAACCCGAAGCTCGCCGAACTCGCGAATGCTAATGCAGCGGGCGACGGGGGTGTGCTTTTTCACTCTGGCGGCGTGTTCCGCACTACGATGATCTCGCAGGTCACCTCGCCTCTGGGGCGTCGGAGGGTGATTTCGTCGCCCAGCTTGCGCGACAACAGGGCCTTCCCGACGGGCGAGTCCATGCTGATCCACTTCTTTTCCGAGTCGATTTCGTCGGGGCCCACGATTCGGTAGGTGCGGGTGCCGCCATCCTCGTCTTCGATGGTGACCCAGCTCCCGAAGTAGACCCGGCCGTCGTCCGGCGGTCTTTCGTCCACGATCGTCAGCACTTTGAGCCGTCGTCCCAGGAAGCGAAGTCGTCGATCGATCGCGGCGAGACGCTGCTTGCTGTACTGGTATTCCGCGTTCTCGGAGCGGTCGCCTTCGGCTGCCGCGACCTGCACGGCCTTTGCCATCTTTGGGCGGTCGACGTTCCAGAGGCGGTCGGCCTCTTCCTCAAAGCGCCGGTATCCCTCCGGCGTGACGTAGCCGGGTTGGCCTGAGGTGTCTGGTCTGGTGCGGCGACGCGTCATTGTGCTCGTCGTGAGTCTAGTAGGCGGAGCTCGGCTTGCCCACGCCGGCGGAGGGAACGGGCCGCTCCACTCCATGAAGCGCGTCGATCGCCCAGCCGAGGCTCTCGGGGTGGCTTGCGAAATCGATGCCCGTGATGATCTCGCTCGGTTCGTAGATGCCTGGCGTTTCCGGGCTGAGCGCCCGTCCCTACTGGCCGGGGATGCCGTCGACACCGGGCTTGAAGCGGAAGATGTAGTAGGGGGCATGGGCTTGCATGTGCGCTTTGGATCGAAGCATCTGGTCGGGGATCGCGCTGTCGGCGACGTAGAGCCAACCGTCGGGGCCGTAGCTCAAGGCGTCGGCCCAGCGGATCTTCTCGCTGCGGACCAGCGTCGTCAGCTCGCCGTTTGGCTTCATTCGGAGGACCGCGCCGTGCTCGACGTCGGTAATCAATAGGTTGCCATCGTTGTCGGTGCTGAGGCCGTCGTTGAGTGGCTTCGGGCCGACCGCCTGGACCCTGGCAGCGAGCGCCCCGTCGCTCAGCGACTCGTCGAGCAAATCCGCAACCTTCACGCGATACATCGTGTCGTGACACATGGCGCCGTAGTAGATCCAGGCGTCGTCACGGCTGATCGCGATTCCATCTACACCCGGCTTGAGCACCACCAGGCCTCCAAAGAAGGTCATGTCTTTGCTGGGGTTGCGAATCAGCCAACTTTGCGCCGACACCGACGGGTCGCTGTTCAGGGCGCGTCTCGCCTTTCGGAGCTCGACGTCGTACACGATCAGGCCCGGGTTCTTCCGCCAGAAGCTCACATCGGCGATGAAGACCCGCTTGCCCTTGGAGTCGACCTGCAAGTCCTGCAGAAAGGAGCCGAGCTGCGCAACCGAGGAATCGAACAGATGCTCGTGCACGACACCGCCCGTCCCGAGGTCGAAAGCCAAGAGTTTGGCCTGGCCGGTGCCGTGGTTGCCGTGGTCGATGGTCCAGAGCCGGTTCTGTCGATCGATGGCGATGCCCAGTGGTGTTTCGAGCTGCGCTTGTGCTTCTTCACTCGGAAAGGGCTGCGGAGCGCCGTCGACCCATTCGAGCAGCTTAGCCCCGCTCGGTCGGCTCTCCGGGTGGATTGTGTAGAATACGCGTCCATCGGCGGACACCGCGAGGTTGCCGATCGGCTCCGGACTCGACACCACGACTTCGAGCGCGCTTTGTTCGAGGAGTGGCTCTCCGCTGAGATCCGGATACGGTTCCCCGCCTCCGTAGCGAAGGTTCAGCACGATCGCCAAGGCCGCGACCATGACCAGCAGCCCGAAGAACAGTCGCAACAAAAAGAGCTTCATCGCGGCGCCAAGCTAGCACGGCGTTGCCGACAAAAGAAGTCTGCCGGCATCGCTCACACACTCCCCGGCGCGCTCATGCTGAACGCGAGTCGTTCCGCCGGATTGCGTTCTTGGCGAAACTGAGCTCGTGACTGGGCTCGGCGTGCGGGCCGTCCTGGTAGCTCGTTCGAGGGCGGGAGCCTAGAAGGCCGAGCAACGCGGCGCCCAGTGGAACCGACATGCGCGGCGAAAGAAACAGCGACTTCGGTTTCACCCCGGTCATCGCTGCGCCAAACTGATCCATGAAGCTGGCACCACGACGTTGGGCGGCCACCGCAGCTGTATCGAGGAGGACCGGGAAGCGATCGATCGCCCGTCCGGCTGCCGCGGAGATCGCAAAGTCGCGACCGAACGCTTTCATCCAGCCTCGATGATAGGCCGAGAGCCGCTCGGCCGAGAGGTCCCCTTCATCGAATGCCTCGTGGAGCACGCTTGCGGCAATTTTGGCTGCAATCATGGCGGTGTGGATGCCCTCGCCCGTCAGCGGGTCGGTCTGTCCGGCCGCGTCGCCCAGGGCGATGAAGCGCTCCCCGTGCGTCTTAGGCTCACCCCCTAGGCGAAGCGGAGACAGGCCGGGCGGCTCGAGCGGCTCCGCGTGCTCGCCGAGCGCTTCCCGCACGTAGGGATCGTTGGCGACTGCGGTGTGCAGTAGCGACTTGAGCTCAGTAGGCGGAACGCGGCCTCCGGGAAGCACGTAGCAACCGAGATCGATGTCTCCGTTCGAGTGTCGAAAGAGCGCGACATAGCCAGGAAGCACGTACGGCGGATAGAGCAGGACACCGTCACTGACGAAGCGGTGAGTACCGCCCTTGATGTACTGCCGGCTCGCGACGCTGTTTGCGCCGGTCGTCACCACCCCGAGCGAACGAGCGATTTTGCTCTTTGCGCCGTCGGCCGCGATCAGAGATCGGCCCAAGAATCGGCGGCCGTCTTTGCAGCGAACCGTCCAGCACTCGTCGTCGAGCTTCACATCACTTACCGCTGCGTCTTCGATGAGCTCGGCGCCCACCCGCGAGGCCGCGCGCGCGATGCGTTCGTCGCAAACCATTCTTCGTATGGCAGCAACACGTGGCGCGCTCTTGCGCACGCCTTCATCGGGGCTGGTGAAGCTCAGTCCTGAAGGCGACACCAATCCACCGGAGCGAACCCATTGCACCGCGCCCTCGTCGTCGAGCTCCTGGATGACCCCCATCTCTTCCAGGATGTCGAGCGCCGGCTCGCACCAGGCGTCTCCACAGCGCTTGTCACGTGGAAAGGTCGCCTTCTCGAGAAGCGCAACCCGCTTTCCGCCTCTGGCTAGAAAGTACGCCGCCGTAGCTCCGGCCGGGCCGGCGCCAGCGATGACGACATCGTATACGGGCTGTTCTTCCATCGTGCGCGGACTCTAGCGCACGGCTGCTACGCCTCCCATACCACCGTCCTACGCTCCGCGTACCATTCGTCCATCTTGGGGCCGTAGGTGTCTTCGAGCATGCTTCGCTTCATTTTCATGGTCGGGGTGAGAAAGCCGTTTTCGATCAGCCATGGTTCCTTGACGACCGTCAAGAACTGCAGGCGCTCGAAGGCTTCGACCTCCTGGTTGACCTGCTTCAGCTGCTCGTTCAGCTCTGCTTCGATCGACGCGCGCACGGCGGGGTCGCTCAGC